>Ga0207655_1001706_pt1 | contig 19331 bp, 19 predicted proteins | sample KBSM44metaG_FD_184398 | JGI IMG/M metagenome (GOLD analysis project Ga0207655, IMG submission 184398) | Miscanthus rhizosphere microbial communities from Kellogg Biological Station, Michigan, USA - KBS M4-4 metaG (SPAdes) (version 2) | ecosystem: Host-associated > Plants > Roots > Rhizosphere >...
AGAAGAGACTTGATGAGTGTTAAGACTTAATCAGGCATGCAGCAGATCTATAGTGTCAATCTAGAGCCATCACCAAATTTCACGTATCAAATGTTATTCACGCCAACTTTATTAAAGTTACTTTATTTACAATTATATTGATGAATGCTTTTTTTGTGATGTGACGCTCATATGCGAAGTGTTTTAATTGACTATTTATGTATATCCACTTCATGCCTCAAGATATTATAAGGAAATGCGTTGATATTTTAGTGGCGCACCAACAACATTTTGTTGTCAATAATAAATAAATTGTTGTTTCCATTTTTTGGTTTCAAACAATATAGTACATATGAACACGATATGGCTTATTAAATAACGTTGACTCGTGAGGGGTAAAATGAGCGAGATATACATTGAAAAAATTAAAGAATACTTCCCGCAACTCTCAGAAGTGAAAGATAAAACACTTGTAGATGCTACATGCAAAATATGGATCGAGGCATTAAATAATAGTGCCTGGAAAAATATTGAGGAAGCGCAATTTGCGACCAGAGCACCAAACGTTGGATTGATTAAGCATACAGAGAGTGTTACGGAAAATGTTCTGGTCATAGCCAGGAACATGATAAGAAAATTTGGATATGACATAAATACAGATACTTTAATTATTTCAGCAGTTTTACATGATGTATGTAAATTGGAAGAAATGGAAATGGATGTTGGTGGACCTGGAACTAGTAAAAAAAGTCTAACAGGTAAACTCTATCAACATGGTTTTTTAAGTGGATATTATTGCCATAAATACGGACTACCTGAAGAGATTACTGCATTAGTTGTTGCACATTCAGGGCAGTCGAGAGTTATCCCACAAGGTAAAGAGGGGATGATTTTATTCTATGCAGACATGATGGATGCAGATGTCCACTTTGTTCATGTTGGAACAGAACTTTGTCTCCATGGGAAATAATACCTAAATTAATAGAATTAATAAGGAACATACTATGTCAGTAGGTAATAGAGTTTTTACAAAAAGAACACTGCCAGATCCAGAAGTGGTTAAAGCATTCAGTAAAATAGCAGCGGCAAATGTGGCGGATTGCATGGGGCGATTGTGTGGAATGAACCCACAAATAAAACTTATGTCGAATCCGTCCGGTAGAATTATGTGTGGTGTTGCATTAACAGTTAAAGCCAGAGCCGGCGATAATATGATGCTTCATAAAGCCATGAATATTTCACAACCAGGCGATGTAATTGTTATCTCTAATGAGGAGGAACGAAGTAGGGCTGTTATGGGTGAAATAATGTTTAATTATTTACAAGGCTTCAAAAAAATAGCAGGGATTGTAATTGATGGCCCGGTCAGAGATATCGATGTCCTTTCAAAAGGAACATTACCTCTTTATGCAACTGGAACAACTCCATCTGGCCCATATAAAGAAGGACCTGGGGAAGTTAATGTTCCTGTTTCATGTGGTGGTATTATTGTAAATCCAGGAGATATCATTCTTGGAGACAGAGATGGCGTAATTGTAATACCCAAAGGTGACGCTCATTCTATTCTGGAAAAAGCGATAGTATTATCTGAAAAAGATAAAAATAAAGCAGCAAACTCTGCAGCGGGTACTGTCAATCGACAATGGGTAGACGATTTATTGGAAAAAAAAGATGTAGAGATAATTGAAAAGCCATATGAATAATAATATTAAAGCAGGAAAGGCAAAATATGAAGTACAAAATAGCAAAGCTTATTCCAGTTGTAATTTTCCCTGTACTAATCTGGATACTTCCGTCCCCTAGTGGACTGGATATTGAGACATGGCATATGGTTGGTTTGTGCCTTTCTCTAATGTGTGGATTAATCATAAAACCTTTTTCCGAACCAATTATTAGCCTGATTATCGTAGGTATTGGATCATATTTTTTAAAAGATCCCAATTTGCTTTTTCAAGGTTGGGGGAATCAGAGCGTTTGGTTTTTGCTGGCCGTGCTACTAGCTTGTAGTTCATTCAGAAAAAATGGTCTGGGTAAACGTATGGCATACATTTTACTATCCAAGTTTGGGAATACCTCCTTTGGACGTTCCTCACTTGGTTTGGGATATGTTATGCTGCTCTGTGATTTGATATTAAGTCCAGCAACGGGCTCTAATACATCCCGATCCGCAATTGTTTTCCCGATATTTCGAGGGATAGCGGAATCTCTCGGTTCTCATCCAGACAAGGACCCCAGAAAGTTAGGTGCTTACCTTGAGTTATTAGAGCATGTAATTGCAATGTCAACAGCGGCACTTTTTTTAACCGGGATGGCATCCAATGCAGTGATCGCATCGACTGTAAATCAACTGGTAGGTATAGAGTTATCGTGGGGTTTATGGTTTAAAGCAGCGCTAGTCCCGGGGTTACTTATTCTTTTTTTAAGCCCTCTTGTTGTCTATAAGTTATTTCCACCAGAAATACGTGATTTAGGCAATATAAAACCAATCGTTACGCAAAAGCTTGCTGAAATGGGTCCCATGAAACGAGACGAAAAGATCATGTTAGTTCTTTTTATCTTAGCTATTTTGGGATGGAGCATAGGCTATAAAATTGGAATGGGTTTATATATCGTTGCCTTTATCTGGTTAGCCCTGCAGTTGATTTTTGGGTTATTAGATTGGAATGACCTAATGGCTGAAAAAGGGGCCTGGAACATGTTCCTCTGGTATGGTGCATTTTTCAGTATAACCGTTGCTCTGAATCAAGGTGGGTTCTATACATGGCTTGCGTCACAATTTCAGTACTACATTGATCTATCTGTGATAAGCGGCTCCCTTGTTTTAGTCATACTGGTATTACTTAGTTTAGTAGTTAAGTATTTTTTCGTTTCGAACGCTGCTTATATTGTATCAATTTACCCGGTTATTCTTACCTTAGCAAAAGCAACTCAGGTAGATATGATGGCTTTGTCATTGATGCTAGCCCTCTTGGGTGCATACGGCGCTTTGCTTTGTAACTACGGAAACGGTGCAAGTATTTATTTATTTGGAAACGGCTATGTTAGCCAAAAAGATTGGTATACAAAAGGCACGATAGTACTTGCCCTTATTGTTGCAGTGCTCTTTGCTGTCGGTCTACCATATTGGAATTTGATTGGTATATTGTAATATATTAATAATGAGGTTTTTAACATGGGTTGGAAAATTCTGTTACCACAAGAGTTGAAACAAGATGGCCGTCATCTGCTTGAAAGTCAAGGGCATACGTTAATTGATGGTCGAGGCTTTGAAACAGAGGATGTAATTGCAGATATGAAGTTACATCGGCCCGATGCGATTATTGTTCGTGTGACAAAAATGTCTCGTGAAGTATTTGAGGCAGCAGCGCCAAATTTAAAGGTTCTTGTCCGACATGGCGCTGGATTTGATGCTGTGGATCTAGATGCTGCTAGCGACTTTGGGGTCAAATGTTTGTATGCGCCAGTAGCTAATAGTACATCAGTTGCTGAAACAGCGTTGATGCTAATGCTATACATGAGCCGTAATGTGACCACTCTTCGTACAATGTTGCCAGTAGATTACTATGCGGCAAAATTAAAAACTCATATGACAACATTAAACGGAAAAACAGTAGGGATCATTGGATGTGGGAATATTGGAAGCCGCACGGCCAAACGGTGTCTTGCTATGGAAATGAACGTTCTGTGCTATGATCCATATAAGCCTGCTAAAGATTTCCCTGATGGTGTCGAGGTTGTAAGAGATCTCGACAGAATTTTTACAGAAAGTGACTATATATCACTTCATGCACCGAATACATCTGTGACTCATAAGATGATTAACAAAGAAAAGTTAGCCATGATGAAATCGAGCGCTTTTCTGATCAATACAGCTCGAGGTGGATTGGTAAATGAAGATGATCTCTTAGAAGCATGTAAAAATGGCGTGATCGCTGGAGCTGGACTGGATGTAATTGCTCATGAGCCAATGCTGCCGAATAACCCATTGTATAAACTGAATAATATTTTAATCACTCCTCATATTGGTGGAAATACTGTTGAAGCTGCAATTCGTGCTTCTTACATGGCTGCTATGGGCGTTGCCGAGATTTATGAGGGTAAGGTTCCAACATGGCCAATACCATTAATTGATTATAATAACGCTGTGACTTACATAGATACAAAAGAAAGTAATAAAACTCCTGTTGGAATGTTTGATTATTAATTGTATTTATATCTGATGTGATCGACCATAGTGCATTATCAGTGGTCGATTTTTATACTTCAGAGATTATGCCTTAATTAAGGTAACCAGCGCTATTTTAGAAATGGAAAATAGTTGTAACACCTATTTCTATAAGTTATTATTGAATCATATGTTCATGAGTTGGTTAATTCAATGAATCTAATTTTCTTATTATTATACAATCGCTGTCTATTTTTATCAAAAAAATAACAATTCATTGCATATCTTAACGATTTAACATGCAGTGATTACGATAAACAAGCGAGTAATTATTGGTGGTTATTATATAGTTATATTGAGGTTGTTATGAATTTCATTAGTTTGAGCTATTTTGTCGAGTTGGCAAAAAATTTAAACTTTACCAAAACTGCCCAAAAACTCTCCACCTCACAGCAAAATCTCAGCATACATATTAAAAAATTAGAAGATTATTACGGCACAGATCTATTTCATCGAAAACCGCAGCTTAAATTAACTCAGGCGGGAATAGTGCTTTATGACTCTTCAATAAAAATACTCATGGAAAGTAATAATGTATCATCTCGAATAAATGATATAAAACAGAATAATATAGGTACATTAAATATTGGCGTGACTCCATATAGAGGTAGTTATTGGCTCCCCATGCTTTTACCGGAATTTTTTATAAAATGGCCTAATGTTACAATAAATATTACAACTGAAACATCAGCCAGAATGGAGCAAATGGTTATCTCCGGAGAGCTTGACTTTTTTGTAGGCATAAAAAAAGGAAGTGATTCATTATTAGAGGCAATTCCATTGATGAACGACAGGCTATATCTGGCAGTCACCAGAAAACTGCTTGTTGAATATTTTGGAAGGGATGCAGACAATGTTGTTTTAGAATGTAAAAATGGTACTACGCTTGATAAATTCAAAAATTTCCCATTTATTTTACTTAAATCAAACTATCGTCTTCATGAAATTGTAAATGTATGCTTTCAAGAGGCTGGATTTAAACCAAGAAAAATATTAGAGGTTGATTCTATAGAACTTATGCTTTCTTTATTTGATTATGATCTTGGCGTTTTTTTTCTGACTGAAATAAGAGTGCCAACCTTACAAGAGAGATATCCAGATAATGTTTTTTTACCTGTCCTTTTACGAGATGGTTATGTTTTTAGCCCATTGAATATCATCTATCATAAAAAAAGTTTTTTATCAAAGTATGCGCATGACTTTATCTCCCGGACAACAGCATTGTTTGGGGCCTCCCAATCTCTTTCACAATAAATCGTTGGCGTGCTTTCTGATTGAGCAATACTCATAATTTCAGGAATACCTTTGCCATAGTTATCGGTCCCCCCTCAGTATCCCCAAATATAACTTGATGCAGATTGAAGTTGATTGACTTCAGGACACAAAAAAGCTTGCTTGATCTTGACCCGCTATCTCTGGACAGTTTTGTATATTTAGTTATCCATGTCCGCTGCCGCTGGTATTCCCTCGGGGTATTTTATCCCAGCGCGCTGTGCGGGTGGTTTTCATTGTGATGTGAGAACGCTACTGCAAGATTTCGCAGTGCTGTTCTCACATCCAGTTTGGGCATGAACGCGTTATAATCTTCCTTCATCGTCTTCACGAACCGCTTGGCCATGCCATTGCTCTGTGGGCTGCTCACTGCTGTTGTGCAGGGATCCAGATTCAATCCTCTGGCGAACCTCCGCGTTTCATGCGTGGTATACGCTGAACCGTTATAGGTCAGCCACTGCACTGCTGTTTCCGGTAACCTTTCGCAGAAGCGCTTTTCTAGCGACCTCAGCATCACATTCTGAACGGTAGAACTGTCGTAGCCTTCGGTGCTTGCTGCCCAGTCTATGGCCTTTCTGTCGCAGCAGTACAGCGCGAACGTGATCCGTAGTTTTTCACCATCGTAGCAACCTAACTCGAAGGAGTCTGAACACCAACGCATATCGCTTTCTACTACCGCGATTTTTCCCTTTGGATTCACGCTTCGGACGTTCTCCTACGGATCGATTTGTTTCGCCAGGAGAGCGCGAGACTGTGTCCGGTAGTTTCTGGCATCGGCAAGGGTGACTGACGGGTAGTGGCCTATGCTCTTCTTCGCACGTTTCTGGGTGACAGGGCGGATGTAACGAAACTGCCAGATTTTACTGCCGCTGGATTTGATGAGTAGCTCAAAGCCATCGCCATCATTGAGCACTTAGTCCGCTTCCTTGGGTTTGGCAGATTCGATTTCCTTAACCGAGAGAGGTTTGGCTTGTCTTGCCATTGCCTGGTTTACATAGTTTTAGGCACCTCACAAACAATAAAGCGTCATGAGGTGCCTAAAAGTTCGGATTTAATTGGTTTACTTCAGACTGTCCCAGGACAAATTGCAGGTACAAAAAAGCCTGCAGGGCTTGCGCCGTGCGGGCTCTTAGCACTTCATCGGATGACGCTTGTAATCTTCGAGGGCTGGCGGAGTCTGAATTGGTTTTTTAATCCATTGAATTTACTTTGGTAACTACTAGTTCAACTTTTTGCTGGTGCCTATTTGGGTGCCTAAAAGTTTTTTCTCCCTTTGATGAGAAAAATGAGACGAGATAGTGACTGTGCGTGATGATATCTAGTCGAGTTGTAAGTATCCCGCATAATCGTGCCATTCATGTTTAGAGATCATCCTGCATAATCAATCTGCCAACGAAGGAGATCGCTATGCGTAAAGCCCGTTTTACTGAGCATCAGATCATCGCTGTGATTAAGTCGGTTGAAGCCGGACGAACCGTTAAAGATGTCTGCCGGGAGGCCGGTATCTCTGAAGCCACCTACTACAACTGGAAGTCCAGATACGGCGGCATGGAGGCTTCTGACATTAAAAAGATCAAGGATCTTGAGGACGAGAATCGGCGTCTCAAACAGATGTTTGCCGACTTGAGCCTTGAGAACCGGGCGCTGAAAGACGTTATCGAAAAAAAGCTTTAAAACCAGCCTTTAAGCGTGAGCTGGTCACTCATCTGATAACGACATTTGGACTCAGTATCCGTCAGGCCTGCCGGAGTCTGAACCTGAGCAGAACGGTTTACCATTACCGTCCGTATACCACGCGTGACGAACCCGTTATTGTCGCGTTGCAGGCAGTGGCAGAGCGATACCCACGGTATGGTTTTCCAAAACTTTTCCAGGTTCTGCGGCGGCAGGGATACCCGTGTAATCACAAAAGGATCCATCGTATTTATTGTCTGCTGAAGCTGAATTTTCGCCGTAAAGGCAAACAACGGTTGCCGGTGCGTAATCCTTCGCCACTGGCCACACCGGAAGCGCTGAACCAGAGCTGGTCTGTCGATTTTATGCATGATGCTCTGGTCTGTGGCCGTCGTTTTCGCACGTTCAATGTCGTTGATGACTTTAACCGTGAGGCATTGTCGATTGAAATCGATCTGAATCTGCCAGCTTTGCGCGTGGTCCGTGTACTCGACAGGATTGCGGAAAATCGCGGCTATCCGGTCATGCTACGCATGGATAATGGTCCGGAATTTATCTCACATGCACTGGCTGAATGGGCAGAGCAACATGCAGTAAAACTGGAATTTATTCAGCCGGGTAAGCCGACGCAGAACGCTTTTATTGAGCGCTTTAACCGAACATACCGTACAGAAATACTCGATTTTTATCTGTTCAGAACGCTGAATGAAGTGCGGGAAATCACGAAAAGGTGGGTGTCAGAATATAACTGTGAACGCCCGCATGAATCACTGAACAATATGACGCCGGAGGAATATCGGCAACACAATCATTTGGCCGGAATCTCAAAAAATGCCTGGAAATAAAACGGGTCTATTTACAAAAAGACGTGGTTTTTTATGTGAATCATAGTATTAATGGCACCATAATTGACTGAACAATCTCAAAATATAAAGTAAAACACTCTAAATATTTTTAGCATTAATTTTTAAAAAAGCTAGCCGCAGTTTTAATAAAGATATTAAAAATATCTGGATTTTTTTAGCTCTTTCTTAAGAAGTTAAAATATTTAGAGTTTGTATATGATATCCAATGCTGTTTTATAAGTGTGGACACTTACGATAGCAAACATGAATTTTACTTATAACAAATGCTGAGGCTTGAATTTATTTTTTTCAATATTGTCAAAACCAGTTAATATCAATGTGGTCTAATCGCTTAGCAGTAAGGTAATTATAGACTTAATCATTTAGTTTAGAGAACAGAGCTTTTAAATACCGCATAAGAATTACATGAAAATGTTTGCAAATGAGAATGAATTGAGGGATAATGTGGAAAATTATTGTTAAGGCGTAGGGATGATGGCTTTTAAATATAAAAAAAGAAACATAATGTCCTCACTGAGCGTTTGGTTATATGTATTCAGCATCACAGCATTAGCTTTTTTTTATTCTTTTCAAAAAGATGAAATTCAGTCATCAATCAAGCAGCATAGCTCTTCAATTACGCTTTTTTTTATTGTGTTATTTATTTTGTGTCTTATCCAGTCTCAATTTATTTATATAAAAACTAAATTTAAAGATACCGATTACAACAAAGATTATACATATAATGATCTTGTGTTATTTAAAGATATAGTTCCAATTGTTGCAATTTTAGGATTGTCAAGGGTTGGTAAAACTACATTAGTGGATTCAATGTTTTATGAAAAAACAAAAAATCAGAGAACCCAGAAGATAACTGGTAGACTAAAGAATATTGAAGATAATAAAAATGCTCTTATCTATGATATGAGTGGCGAAAACAATATTCAAATCAATGATGTTCTTCAATTTGCAGATTGTATTATATTCTTACTTGACCACAATGAAAGTAATTGCGAATCAATTGTTGATAAAAATAGGATAGAAGCTAACATTAAATTGATAAACAATCTCTGCACATCTTATAATGAAAAATGGAGAAGCAGAAATGTGCCTACATTATTCTTAATTAATAAGATTGATCTGTCTCGCGGGATTAATTTATTTGAACTATATTACAAAAAAGAAATAGACAAATGGATGCTTGTTTTCGGTGATAAAGTAAAATGCATGGAGTATTCTAATAAATATATATCAGAGTCTATGGTGTGTGATGTAAATATATCTTATGAGTTAAAAGATATAATGAAATTCATTAAGGAGAGTGTGTGTGAAAAATAATTTTTTTGAGCCCTTGGTTCTCGAGAACATACCTTTTAATTTCGCCATTATTCTTCCTGTTAATGGTAGAGATACTCTTTGTATATATAATGATAGAACATTTGCATTAAAGTCCTATGGATACTTACAGTCCAATCCAAATTCAGATGGCGAAACTACTTTCTCTAGTGTTCTTTTGCGTTCTATTGGGTTGGGTTATGATGAAAATAAAATAAATTTTATCGTTTCAGAACGAGATTACAAAGATATCATGCATGCAGATGATAGGTTTTCACATTTGATTTTTTCGTGGGAAGGGTTTGTCAATAGGAGTGGCCGTGATAAATTGAATTATTTATTTAATTCAATGGAGAGTAAAATATATAACAACTTCAAAGAATGGCTAAGAGTGAAAAAAATTGAACACGAAATCTACAGCAATAATTTATCTCCTGATTTAAATTATAATGAAATTGAAAATATAGAACGAGATTTGGAGGAAAGTTTATCAGTCCTTGTTTATCAAGGAGAGAGGGTTTCGCATTTAATAAAAAATAAAAATAAAAAAATGAAAAGAATAAGTATTGCCACCTCTTTTGTTTATATTATTTTCATTACGGCTTTTTTTATTGCTCGATATTTTTTATGAGCACTAAAAAAACACATGATTTTAACTTTTCATTTTTGTGTAGAAATACTTTTTTTTAAGGCCGATATGTTCGTCTCAATTTCGGTATTGATGGTTTCAAGTGCGCTTCAGGTGTTGATCTACATTCCACATAGCTGAATGTATGATCATTTTTAGGATGGTTTGGAAAACGAGAGATCTCATCCATAGTTGGCTTGTAGCAATCGGAATTGAACCTTGCTCGTCTCTCGTACTCAGTGCGGTGTATATAGATACCCTGCACTTCATCAAACATGTACTTTTCAGCAATGTGTTTATCGTGTTCAGTATCATTATAAACCACAACCGGATTCTTCTTGGCCCAGATAAATTTTTCTTTGAAGAAATCTACGACTAATGCTGTAAAACGTCTAAAGATACCATCATGACGGGGTTTAACTTGCTTCCTCTTACTTTTAACGGGAGCGTGTTTAATCGCTCCGGCTTTTACAGAGGATGGGGTTTTCAATTGAGTGCGTGTGTGGAGAATAGGAGTAACCAGAACAGGCTTTTGGTATTCCGATGAACCTAACTGAGAACCCGTATCAGGCAATATGATTTTAACAGGCTCAAGAAGTTCTCATACGGTGAAGCATCTGAGGTCAACAACGATCTTAAGATCCAAATCTTTGAAAGCATTGTATGTGGCCAGTGCTTCCTGTTTTATCTCATCACGAACAGCCTGTTCAGCAGCTCGTTGTTCCTGAGCCTCCTCAATGCCCCACTTAGCACGATGAATACGCTGCATGGGTGCACGGCTGGTTAGCGTTGACCTGCTCCCCGTTGATTAATACACCCCGATGTTAGTAATGTCTTCATAAGTCACATGAGGACATCCCCATGAAGAAGCGTTTTTCCGACGAACAGATCATCAGTATTCTCCGCGAGGCTGAAGCCGGGGTTTCTGCCCGGAAACTCTGCCGTAAGCATGCTATTTCTGACGCTACTTTCTACACCTGGCGTAAGAAGTTTGGCGGCATGGAAGTCCCTGAGGTAAAGCGGCTTAAGTCACTTGAAGAGGAGAACGCCTGCCTTATGAAGCTGCTCGCCGAAACCATGCTGGATAAGGAGGCGCTTCAGGTTGCTCTGGGTCGAAAGTTCTGACGACAGACCAGAAGCGGGAAGCCGTGGAAGTCATGTGTGGGGTCGCCGGTCTGTCGCAACGTCGTGCCTGCAGGCTGGCAGGTTTGTCTCTTTCAACCTGCCGTTGTTCAGCTCAGCGTCCGGCTGCTGACGCACAGCTATCCCTACGCATCACAGTGCTAGCGCTTGAACGCCGTCGCTTTGGTTACCGGCGGATCTGGCAGTTATTGCGTCGTGAGGGCCTTCACGTCAACCACAAGCGGGTATATCACCTTAACGGCCTGAGTGTGAAGCGCAGACGACTTCGTAAGGGTCTGGCGACTGAGCGGCTTCCGTTGCTTCGCCCGGATGCGCCCAATCTGACTTGGTCAATGGATTTCGTCATGGATGCACTGGCCACCGGTCGCAGGATCAAGTGCCTTACCTGCGTCGATGACGTCATAAAGGAATGCCTGACTGTTACTGTTGCCTTTGGGATTTCAGGCGTGCAGGTCACGCGTATTCTGGACAGTATTGGCTGTTTCGCGGCTATCCGGCTACGATAAGAACTGACCAAGGGCGGAGTTTACCTGTAGAGCACTTGACAAGTGGGCCTTTGAGCATTGCGTGGAGCTGCAGCTTATTGAGCCCGGTAAACCGATATAGAACGGATTTGTTAAGAGTTTTAACGGACGCTTTCGCGATGAATGCCTGAATGAACACTGGTTTAGCGACATCAGCCATGCCAGGAAAACCATCAGTGAATGGCGTCAGGATTATAACGAATGTCGCCCGCATTCTACGCTGAATTATCAGACGCCGTCTGAATTTGCAGCGGGCTGGAGAAAGAGTAATTCTGAGAGTGAAGGATCTGACATTACTAACTGAGCCTTGTATCTAATACTGGGGGCAGGTCATGCCGACAACATATGACGAATAAATGATGTTCTATATTTTTACTATGAAGGTATAAGGCATCTAACCGATAATGTAATGTGACAGCTCATTTAGTCACATTACATATTTTGAAATATTGAATTAGAGTAATCCTTTGATAAGGAATTAATCTAGTTTTAGAAATTGTAACTCCTCAGGTTTTATAGAATTTGGATCTTTTACCATATTGATTATTAAACCATAAGGGATTGGGAATCTCGGAATTTCTTTCCTGTCTATAGATTCGATATCTTTTAATTTCCTCTCAAGTCGAGTGTCTTCAACCTCAGATAAATATTTTTCCGTTTTCGCGATTATTTCGTCGGTAAGCTGTCGATTAGCTATTCTTTCATGCTTTAGAATAACTGACAATACATCCTCTTCTTTAGGCGGGTACGTTACAATATTGGCGAGCCCATCATATTTTGCATAATTCATATTAATTCGATATCGCTGAGCAACTTGTAGTTTATAATATTCATACATAATTCGGCTAAGTTTATTAGGCTTAGCAGTACTTTTCTCCAAGAAATGTTTTAAATATCTGCTGTAAAAAAACGGGAAACAAACAAAAACATTGCTTGAAAAGTATTTCAAAGTATCCTTTATGTATTGGACATAAAATTTTCCAGGGTATGATTCTATCAAGAATTGTTTTCGTTTCTCATCGTTAAAATGTAATGAATACGATTCACCTAAGTTTTCAGAGAAATAATGTAGGAAGTATGAATAAGTTAATGGTAGGTCTTGGTGAGAAACACTAATAATGCCAAAAAGATCACCTATCTCTTCTAAGCTTGTAACATGGTGATAATTGTTTTTCTTATCATGGCTTTCATAAAAGTATTCAGAGAAAAGTTCTCTCCTTGTGGGTGAGTTTGCCATCATGTCAAAATATTTTGCCAGAAAATCAATGTCATGATAATGTAAAGTAAGACTTATTAAAGTATGATGTATTCTTTTTTTTGCCCATATATCAATTAATGGTGATGTAAACATATTTGAAAGTAACTTTGATACAGTTAGTGAGTATAAATTCGTTTTGTATTTTTGATCAAAGAAAAATAATATGTAAATGCTTTCAACAATATTTTGATTAATACATATTGAGTTATAAAACACTTCTGATAGTTGTATATATGAAAAGTGATTTTCATAAGCATGTTGGGATAATGTATCATGATACTTACATATTGCATCATCGTTAATATAGTTGTAAATAGTTCTGATATCATCAATAGTGCTATTATCAATATAATCTTTCAATATTTGAATTCTTTTTAATTCCCACTCTTTTAAATTAGTAATATCATTTTTTCTTTCTGTGAAGATATTAGGGGTGAGAGAAGGTAAATCTAAAAATTCTGATAGCGAGGAACATAACCCAATAGACGCTACATTAAACCTCTCTGCGGGGTTTATTAATGTTGACTCAGAAACAACATGACCAATATTATCAAAAAAAGAAAATGGTTTCCCATTGTTACCAGTATTTGGCTGCGACCACGTTGGGAAAAATGAATTAATCTCTCCATTGCGATACAAAACTGAAATTCTCAAACATTCTAGAGGTTCTTCAAGTTTATAGTAGCATACCAGTTCACCTTCACGGCATTCAAGAGTGCTTATATTACGTAATGCCTCATCGAGTAACTTTATAATATTATTTTGGTCTATTGTTTTAGGGAAAATAGTTTTCCATAAATAACCTGATTTGTAGTTATTTTCTGGATATAGGGTCATCTTTGCTGCTTTAGATGTAAAAACTGATTCTGGGAGTTTTAATAGAATAGTACCATTTTGAAGTTCACGTTCATAATACCATTCACTGTCTCGTTCAGAATTATAATATGTAACTTTTTTTAAGCCTGGCCTTTGTGACAAAAAATTGCGCCAGCCTGAGTAAGTATGTAAGCCACCTGATAATACTTTCTGTACTGTTGATGTATTATTAATATTGATTACTTTATTTGTAGTATCACCATGAATTACATGATCTAAGCAATTTTGTGATAAGCTCAAAATTAAATTAGGGGAGATTTCATATCTGCGAAGTATCATGCGAAAGTTTCCATTGATTAAGCTTATAAATGGGATCAAAATAAAGGCACCTAATGAAGTGCCTCGAATATTCAGAATAGATACATGAGCTGTTCTGGGCCTGTATGTGTAGGATTCCACTCTTTATCTAAACTATCGCCTACGTAGTGATAACCCGTAGTAGAAAAGATAATCTGGAGCTCATACTTTTTACATAAAGACTTTAATTTTAGCATGAAATTATTAAGGTCTTTGTTATCTATATCGTGTTGCTTAGGAGTATCTAAGACCAACAATTTTAATCGGCAACTATTCCTTTTCAGTAAAAGCTCGATAAGTGCTGCATGATATGCTAAAACAGCTCTAATGCGGGTGCTTCCGCTTAATTGAGTAATTTTTTCGTTTCCTAGTTCTGGAATAAAATCATCAGAAAATTTTATGTCTTTGCTTATATTTAATGTATTCAAGCAGTCTAGCCATTCAATAAACAAATTTTTTAACTCAATTCTTGACCTGAGAATTTCTAACGGAATATTATTAGCGCTTTTCAAGCTTGCTATTGTTTCGATAACTAAATCTCTATTACTTTGTAATGTTATTATTTTGCTTTCCAGTTGTGATAGTTTATCTAGATCTTTTATTTTAGATTGAATGTCAAATACGTTATCTTTTATGATGGATATAGACTCTATAAGAGAGTTCATATCATTGCTTTCATTATTGTTGGTATTGACCTTTATAAGTTCCTGCAAAGCATGGGCTAATCTATCTCTATTAAGATTCAACTGTATTAAGCGTGACTCATCAAGAGTTTTATTCCTCTCTAAATCTTTTATTTGGTCTTTAAGATAAAGTAAATTCTTTGCATAATGTTCAGAACTCGATGAGAATAATCTGCAATTTCCTGAGCCACAAATTTCGTCAAATGATAAAAATATTCTCTTTGCACTTTCATTTAATGATAATGTCTCAATCTCGACATTAATATCTGAAATTATTTTATCAAAAGCACTATGCCTTTTTATTATATCTGATATTTGTTGGTCAAGATCAAATATATCATTTTGTAAGTTTCTTTTAACGTTTCTATAAACAAAATCAGCTTGGCTAACATTATCCTTGCTTGTTTTAATTCTTTCAAATTCTGTCGTAAGAAATTTGAGTTCATGCTCAAGTTCTTTTCGAGATTTTGCTGTTATATCAGTAGATTCAGATTTGATTTCTTTGTAAATACTAGTAGTGTTGTTTATTAAATAATCTAAACTAGAGAGTTTTTGCTTCTCAATCTTTAATGTTTTTTGATGATAGGGTGAGTTTTTTGGTGGTACGCCCAGCGCATACCTGACCATTTCAATATATTGATCTTTAATAAAATTACTTTTAGCGCTGTATATCTTATTATATCCATCATCTTGCCCAAGATAAAATAATGGAAGGAAAGTAGATATGTATGGTTGTGTTAATTCCTTACCGTTTGTTACTAAATTTAGATGTGGGAGGCCAAATAGCTCAAAAATATATTCACTGTGAGTACGTTCATCATAAAACGTTTGCGTATTGCCTAATGCTTCGGTTATTTCTAAATGAAATTGACTCTGATCGTAGTAACGTTTGAATTGATATTCAAGGTTATTTAGCTCAATCTTAAGAATTGCGTGATTACATCTTTCATAAATGTCATTTCTGAACAATTCAGGATAACCAAGACAATAGGTTATAGATTTAATTACTGGTGTTTTACCGCTTCCATTAGGTCCATATAATAAAGTTACATGTTTCCCTAAGATATACTCATCAGAAGAAAGACCATTGTTACCTTTAGAATAAATCTTTATGCTTTTAAATTTCACATTAACTCCAGATCTAGTTGTCGTGAAACACGAATATTTCTATAGGATCTTGCAATTAATTTTAGATTATACTCTAGATTATGATCCCACTTAAAAGCCCTATCCACTACTTTTTTACCAAGGTCAGTGATAGTAACTTTTTCTTTTCTGTTATTAATTATTATGAGATTAGCTTTCTCTAAAAAGCTAATCGCTTTGACTGTCCGTATTCTTAGATTTGCTGACCAACCAATATGTTGATCAGAGGCTTTAAACCCGATGAAGCATTTTTCGATACACTCACCAACTAACTGACCTAATTCAGCAACATTAGGTTTACTTCTGTCTTTTGCTAAAACTAATATAATGATACTAATGAGAGGTAATTGGAATAATGCTTCATTATCCAGTGAGTTATCTCTAGGTTCAATATTTTTAAAAGCAATTACCAGATCTTTTCCGTTGCCCTCTTGCAAAAATGTATCGAAGTTCATACTCCATCCTTAACTATTTCTGAGAAAATAGCTCCAAATAATATATCATGAGTTAGGTTGTAAATTATTTTCTCTGTAACTAATTGACTATACAGTTCTTTTATTGGCTGGTGAAGTGAACCTAATGTTATTCCATGTGGATTATTCATTTTAGCAGAAACCAGAACTTTCCTCGTTTTTGAAACAATAGCTCTTAAATCTAATTCGGATATAGAATGACGATTAGTTCTATACCAAAGATCCCAATCAGTTTTACATTTCGAGCAGTAAGTTACATCATCTAAATTCCCACCTGCATTGATTAATGTTCTTTGGATTATAGATGCGGATTTAACTGCTTTAGGATCTTCTCCTCTTACTATTTCGTTATATGCCTCTTCAGAAATACTTAGCAGTGGGAGCAGATCATCAATTGATACGCTGGCAGATTTATCTATATTTTCTTGTGTAAACGGTTTAATTACACCTTCTGATTTTGATGAAATAAGATCTAGTAATTTAATCGTAATATCATCTAATTCAATGTGAGTTAAATCGATCTCACTATATTCATATAGTTTCTCACGAACTATAGGCAAAAAAAGTGAAGTGTTTGCTTTTAAAAAAGGCACGTCATTTTCGAATCTTATCTTTGATAATCTTGATTTTATTTCTTCCTCTTTAAAAGAGGAACAGTTATCGGAAATGATCTTAAATTTTTCAAGAAGAATTTTTGTATATTTATTGCTAAAATTCCCTGATTCAATATCGGCTAAAACATCATCGATATTATCATCATTATGAATGTTAGTTTGAAATACTACTAACTCACAATTTTTGTCGAAATTTATCGTGTGAAGTAACATTTTTCCAATAAAACTATCCCGAATAAGAGAGTCATCAGGTTTTTTACGGGTAGAGTAAATACCAAAAACCTCTAATAAGCTCCAGTTTTTATTGAGCTTAGCTCGTGTTTTTACTTGATAAAAAACGTAGGTGTTACCATTTACATTTTTTTTCCTTACAACGATATCATCGTGCAAGTCACAATAAACACGATCTATAGCTTTGCCCGAGAGAATTTGGAGAGAGGCTACTGCGGCAGACCTGACTTGAACTCGGTAACGCCCAAACGAGTCTCGACCGTCTTGTTCTCTAGGGACTACTGTATGTAAAACCATGTCTTTTTGCAAGCCTCCAGCTTCAAATTCTGAAATTTACCTCTATAAAGCATAAAGTGGATCTTAACTTCTTGAAAAAAAGATTTAATGCAGAAAATTATATGATTTTCATCTTATCTTTAAACTTTAAACATGAAAAGAAAATTCTCATTTAATGATCATATGCTGTTGAAATGCAAGGGTTAATATAGTGTGTTACTATGTTAAAAATAATATTGATCAATGAACGAGATTATAAATGACTAGTTTTCAAAAAACCTAATTGAATAAAATAGTTATATTTATTTGCATACCTGTTTGCTAGGCAAGATTTCTTTCAGGATAATACCGAAACAAGTACGTGTTAGTTCATATCAACTGACTAGCTGGAGCCTTTTCGTTTCGTTCTTCCACATTAGACCATTATCTGCTGTCCTTATAAAATCAGCCCACCACTGCATCATCGGGCTTCGTTGCTCAAGGTAATCGCTGCGGTTATAGGCCCGACGAACCTCATTCTTGTCTACATGTGCTAGCGCTGCCTCAATGACATCAGGAGGAAAACCTTGCTCATTGAGCGCGGTGCTGGCAATTGAACGCAACCCATGTGATACAAGGATGCCGCCGAATCCAGCTCTCTTAAGCGAAGCATTTACCGTTTGGCTATTCATTGACTGAGTAGGCTTAAAACGACTTGGAAAAATGAATTCCCGATTTCCACTTAACGGCTTCATCATCTCCAGTATCGAAATTGCTTCATCTGACAATGGAACAGTATGGTCGCGGTTCATTTTCATGCGTGCTGCAGGAATCTTCCACTCTCGCGCTTCTATGTCTACCTCTTCCCAGCGAGGTTCAGCCGCTTCGGCAGGGCGGGTAATAGTAAGAAGTTGCCACATGAACAGGCAGCGTGTGGAAAGGCTAATGCTGGCTGTTCGCATTGTCTGCATCAGTTGAGGTAGCTGGTCCGGTCGAATGCTGGGCATGTTCTTTTTCTGAGGCTTCTCGAAGGCTTTACCGATATTAACGCTGGGAACAGCATCAATCAGCCCTGTGTTTTGGCATAGATCATGACCTCATTAATGCGTTGGCACAGTCGACGAACGGTTTCCAGTGCTCCTCTGGCCTGAACAGGTTGAACGGCCTGAACCAGTGTGTGAGCTTTAATATCTGTAACGCTAACGTCACCAATCGCTGGAAAGACATCTCTTTCAAGAGAGCGCCATATATCCTCTGCATAGTCCTCGGTAACACTGGCTTTCTTCACATTCCACCAACGTTCCGCAACGAGCTGGAAAGTATTAGTTTTGGCTTCAAGCGAACTACGCAGTTGTTCTTGCTGATGTTCCTGAGGATCGATTTGTTTCGCAAGGAGAGAACGTGATTCTGCCCGATAGCTTCGAGCATCGGCAAGCGTAACTGACGGGTAGGGGCCAATACTCTTTTTCGCTCGCTTCTTGGTGACGGGGCGAATGTAGCGAAATTGCCAGATTTTACTCCCGCTGGATTTGATCAGTAGCTCAAGGCCATCGCCATCATAGAGCACATAGTCCGCTTCCTTGGGTTTGGCAGATTCGATTTCCTTAACGGATAGAGGTTTAGTTTGTCTTGCTATCGCCGGGTTTTCATAGTTTTAGGCACCTCAAAAACAATAAAGCTTTATGAGGCGCCTAAAAGGTTCGGATTTAATTAGTTGAGTTCGGACTTCGCGGGACAAATTGAGGGCACAAAAAAGCCCGCAAGGCTTTCACCGTGCGGGCTTTCAGGACTTCAGCGGACAATTCTGGTATCGCCGCGAAAGAATTTTGGTGGAGCTGGCGGGAGTTGAACCCGCGTCCGAAATTACTACACC
>Ga0207655_1001711_pt1 | contig 19293 bp, 13 predicted proteins | sample KBSM44metaG_FD_184398 | JGI IMG/M metagenome (GOLD analysis project Ga0207655, IMG submission 184398) | Miscanthus rhizosphere microbial communities from Kellogg Biological Station, Michigan, USA - KBS M4-4 metaG (SPAdes) (version 2) | ecosystem: Host-associated > Plants > Roots > Rhizosphere >...
TCAACCAGTACGGCGGCGACATCAAAGAAACCTACGGCGTACCGGTTGAAGAAATCGTCGAAGGCATCAAGCACGGCGTGCGCAAGGTCAACATCGACACCGACCTGCGTTTGGCGTCCACCGGTGCGATGCGTCGCCTGATGGCCACCAACCCGAGCGAGTTCGACCCGCGTAAATTCTTCGGCGCGACTGTTACTGCGATGCGTGACGTGTGTATTGCGCGTTATGAGCAGTTTGGTACTGCCGGTAATGCTTCGAAGATCAAGCCGATTTCGTTGGAAGCGATGTTCCAGCGTTACCTGAAAGGCGAGTTGAACGCTAAGGTTAACTGAGCCTGAGCGTTAAGCTGCGTTGAATAAGAAACCCGCCGAGAGGCGGGTTTTTTCATTGGAAGAAAGTTTGCTCGCCTTGCACCAACCTAGCCGCGATTACTCCTTCAATTCGACATGATCCAACGCTTGATTCACCGCCAGTTCACCGAGCATGACCACTTGGGCAATGCCCAGCAGGGTCTTGCGATGTGAGGTTTCCAGCAGCGCGGCGAAATTATTGAGCATGAGGGTGGCCGAGCCGAGTGTTTCGCTGGCGTTGGCCAGCAGGGCTTCGGTGTTGTACTTCGGATTGGCGAGGTACATGGGCTCGGGTTCGTGGGTGGTGGCCATGATTTTGGCGGCCGGGTTGAGGTAATGGTCGAGGGCGCGCTCGGCGGCTTCGTGGAATTTTTTTGAATCGGGGGATTCGTAGGGGGATGCCGGGTCTGTGACCGGCGGATGCGGCGTTGATTTAGTCATTTGCTCGAAACCTGATTGGAGTGCCCCTCTCTGGCTACTAATCAAAGTGGAGGCAACTGTACGCAGGTTAGTAGACCGGGGTTTCGAGCAAGCCGGCGCACCCGAAGGTGCCCTGCGCACAGTTACCATCAAGCGCAGGAATCGAAATCCCTGACTGACAGATGCTTGTGCACCAAGCTCGAAACCACGGGCTACTAAACCCGATCACTGCGAATCAGTGACACGAATCAAGTTACCGATGGCCTCCCAGACGCACAAGCCGGCGGATTCTGGCGTACCTGTAGGCGGTGACGCAAGCCGTTGTAGGCCTCATGAAGTAACGCTGCGTGTCTTTAAACGTTGGCGTTTAAGTGGGGCCTGATGCCAATCAGAGAAGAGATGGCGTTGGACACAAAGAACCTGTGGCGAGGGAGCAAGCTCCCTCGCCACAAAGGGTGGATTCCTGCGGTCTTTCAGGGATTACGTATCGTGATCGATATCCAGCTTGCTGAACGTCACTTCCCCGCCTTCAGTGGTGTACCCGGTGTTGTCCTGCACATAAACCCCGGCCTTGAAGTACAGCGGCTTATCACGCCACATCGTGCTGATGTCGGTATCCCACTGGTACCCCGCCGCACTGATGCCCAATGCACCGCCTGGGCTGAGGTGGATGAGGTAGGAGAATTCCTGATTGAGTTTCACGCCGGTGGCGATGGTGATGACCCGGGCGGTGTCGTCGTCGGGGTGCATGCGGACTTTGGCGACGATGTTGCCGGTCGCGCTGTAGTCCTTGTATTGATACTCGACCTTCACCATGGGCTTCTGGCTGTTGAAGGCGTGGATCTGGCCAATGACAATCTTGCCCGAGCTGGGCACCTGGCTGACCGAGAGGGTGGCACGCAGGAAGTTGTCTGCGTCGGGGTAGTACCAGTTCTTCAGCGTGCCATTGCTGTAGGTTTCGCGCAGTTCGGTGCGCGGGTAGATCGCGTTTTCGGTTTTGGAGCCGGTGACCGGGGACCAGAAAAATAAAGTGCCGGTGTCGGAGTGGAAGTATTGATCCTTGAAGCCGTCCACCAGCTTGGTGGTTTCGACGGTGTACGGCGGGCTGCCGACAGGAACGCTGAGGTTCCAGGTTGCGAGATCGATCATAATTCAAGCTTCCACTTTTTTTACTGCACGTGCGTGCCAGAAGCTCTAGCTCGCGCCTTCGGGTGGGTCTTTATAAGCGTAGAAGGCCTCTTTGTTAATGCCCTTCTGGCAGATGATTGGCGTCAACAACCTGTCGAAATGCCATCCTTCCCGGTTTATAAGGCCTGCAGGGCTGACCGTTAGTCGGCTATATGAAACTTTACCGAAGTGATGGGATACGAGCGGCTTCTGCTTTAAGGGATCCGGGTCTAGAGTGAAGTCGCAATAGGTGACCGGTTTTAACAAAAGGCCGGCCTGAGGCCCCGAACAAGAGATGCAGCATGGAATGCGCACAATCTAAGCCAGCTGAAGGCAACTCAATCCTGTTAATTGTTGATGATTACCCTGAAAACCTGATCAGCATGCGCGCGTTATTACAGCGCCAGGATTGGCAGGTCATGACCGCGGCTTCCGGTTTTGAAGCCCTTGGCCTGTTACTCGAACACGATGTCGACCTGGTGCTGCTGGATGTGCAGATGCCGGGCATGGACGGTTTTGAAGTGGCGCGCTTGATGCGCGGCAGCCAGCGAACCCGTCTTACGCCAATCATTTTTCTTACCGCCAACGAACAGTCCCAGGGCGCGGTGATCAAGGGCTACGCCAGTGGCGCGGTGGATTACCTGTTCAAACCGTTCGACCCGCAAATTCTCAAACCCAAAGTCCAGGCGTTGTTGGAACACCAGCGTAATCGCCGTGCCTTGCAGCGGTTGAGCCATGATCTGGAAGTCGCCCGGGCCTTCAATGCCTCGGTGCTGGATAACGCCGCCGAAGGCATTCTGGTGGTGAGTGAGGACGGGCTGATTCGCTTCGCCAACCCGGCGATGTCTCGCTTGCTCAATGCCACGGTGAACGACCTGCAAGGCAAGGAGTTTCTGGATTTCCTGCAAAAACCGCACATTCCGATCTGGGCCGATTCCGAGTTGTTTGCCGGTTACAAACGCGGTGAAACCCTGCGCTTGCACGATGCGCTGCTGCGTACCGCGCCCGGCCAGCAAGTGCCGGTGGCGTTGTCTTGCGCGCCTTTGCCCGCCGAACAACATGCGATGGTGGTGACGGTGCTGGACATGTCGGTGGTGCGCCATCTGCATCAGCAGTTGGAGTTCCAGGCGGTGACCGACCCGCTGACCGGGCTGCTCAATCGCCGGGGTTTTTACCAGACCGTTGAAAACCTGCTGCTGCGCGGCGAACGTTCCGACAGCACTTGGGTGCTGTTGTACCTGGACCTCGACGGCTTCAAGCGGGTCAATGATTCCCTCGGCCACGATGCCGGCGACCGGGTGCTGCGTTGGGTGTCCGAGCAGTTGAAGGCGTGCCTGCGGCCCTTCGATATTCTGGCGCGGATGGGGGGCGATGAGTTCACTGCGTTGCTGGATCTTGAGCTCCCCGAGCAGGCGGCAAAGATTGCCGAGAAGCTCATCGAGCGGGTGTCGATCTGTCAGCAGATCGAAGGCATGGACATCGCCTTGGGTGCCAGCATCGGCATCGCCACTTATCCCGATTGCGGGTCTAATCTGGACGGGCTGATGCGCGCCTCCGACATTGCCATGTACGAAGCCAAGCGCGCCGGGCGTCAGCAATATCGCTTCTACGATCACGAAATGAACGGCCGGGCACGCTCGCGGCTGATGCTCGAAGAAAGCGTGCGTACGGCTATCGAGAACCGTGATTTCAACCTGGTGTATCAGCCCCAGGTGGCGATTGCCGATGGGCAGATCCGCGGCTTCGAGGCGTTGCTGCGCTGGCAGCATCCAAGTGTCGGCGATGTACCGCCGGGGCTGTTTTTACCGTTGCTGGAAGAGGCGCGGTTGATCAGTCGCCTGGGTAGCTGGATTTATCATCGCGGGGCCAAACAGCGCAAAGCCTGGGAAACCTTGTTTGCCGAAGATCTGGTGCTGGGCGTCAGCTTGAGCAGCACCCAATTCGGGTTGCCCAACCTGGTCACCGAGCTGCGTCAGGTGCTGGAGCGCCATGGCCTGAAGCCGCAGCAGCTGGAAGTCGAGGTCACGGAAGAGGCCTTGATGTCTAACCCCGACGAGACCCGCAAACAACTGCGTTTACTGCGCAATCTGGGGGTACGGGTGGCGCTGGATGACTTCGGCTCCGGGGCTTGTTCGCTGGCGCATTTGCGCGACCTGGAACTGGACACGCTCAAGCTCGACCGGCATTTGATCGCCCGGTTGCCAGGGTCCGAGCGGGATGCGGCGCTGGCACGCAGTGTCATCGATTTGTGCAACCGGTTAGGGCTGCTGGTGATCGCCGAAGGGGTTGAAACGGTGGCGCAATATGAGTGGCTGCAAGCCAACGGTTGCCAGTATGTGCAGGGTTTCCTGGTGGCGCGACCGTTGATGGCCGAAGACACCGGTCACTTTGTCGAGCCGTTCGACTGGGGCGCGCTGACGAGTTGAATTCGCTACACTGGCGACCTTTTCGTGATGCGTGTTGCCGCTCCAATGACTGTGTTGAAATACCTCCAGGCTTATCCTGCCGCGTTGCAGGACCAGGTGCGCCAACTGATCGCCGAAGGTCGGCTGGGCGATTACCTGAGCCAGCGCTATCCGGAAAAACACGGGGTGCAGAGCGACAAGGCGCTGTACGCCTATGCCCTGGACCTCAAGCAGGAATACCTGCGTAACGCCCCGGCCATCGACAAGGTGTTGTTCGACAACCGCCTGGACCTGACTCACCGCGCGCTCGGTCTGCACACCGCGATCTCACGGGTGCAGGGTGGCAAGCTCAAGGCCAAGAAAGAAATTCGCATCGCCTCGCTGTTCAAGGACGCGGCGCCGCAGTTTCTGAAGATGATCGTGGTGCATGAGCTGGCGCACTTCAAAGAGTCGGATCACAACAAGGCGTTCTACAAGCTGTGCGAGCACATGTTGCCGGGGTATCACCAGGTGGAGTTCGATTTGCGGGTGTACCTGACGTGGCGGGATATGCACTGACAGACCAAGATCTTCTACAAGGAGTGCATGGATGGACGTGAGCAAGACCAAGAGCAGCTTCTACCGCCGATTGTACGTGGCGTACCTGATCGACAGCGGGCTGGCCAGTAACGTCCCTGCATTGACCGAGGTGATCGGCATGCCCCGACGCACGGCTCAGGACACCATCGCGGCGTTGGCGGATCTGGATATCGTTTGTGAATTCGAGCAGGAAGAGGGCGCACGTAACCACGCGGGGCGCTATCGGATTCGCGAGTGGGGGGCGATTGATCGGGGGTGGATCGAGCGTAATCTGCGGCAGATCAAAGCGGTGCTTGAATATCCCTGAATTCCCGACCCCGATCATTCCCACGCAGAGCGTGGGAACGCTCATAGGGGCCTCAGGAACGGCGCATCCCGATATGCGGAATCTGATCCTCGAGGTATTCCTCACCCACCACCACAAACCCGTACCGCCCGTAGTACCCCTGCAAATGCGCCTGGGCCGAGAGGTAGATCGGCACCTCGGGCCAGTGCTTCTCGGCCTGTTTCAACGCCTGGCTCATCAACTCATGCCCAAGCCCGGCACCGCGTGCCTGGGGTGCAATGATCACCCGGCCAATCACCACGTCGCCGCCCTGCAATTGCGGGTCGAGCAATCGCAGGTAGGCCACCAGCCGATCCCCGTCCCAGCCCATCAAATGGCAAGTGTCACCTTCCAGGTCCTGGCCATCGATGTCTTGATAAGCGCATTTCTGCTCGACGACAAACACTTCGGCGCGCAGTTGCAAAATGGCATACAGCTGCTCTTTACCCAGATCGCTGTGGTGTTTGCAGACCCAATCGATTGTCATCTTCACATTCCTTGAACAACGTTGTTCCGATACTAAGCGCCCTGAGACGGGATGTCTTTATCGCAGGGGAATCTGTGATAAAGACCAAAATGCCATCATTCATTTCTCGCGAAGTTGTCTTCTTTGTGTAATCTGCGATGAAGCGCTGTGCAATGGCCTCAATGAGCTAATGTTAGGACCTGGGTTCGCCGGTAGAGGAATCTTGGAGTTTTGGCTGAAAAACACGTCGGGCAGCCCGCCCGCTAAGGATTTCTGGCATGCCGCGGTTTCATCGAGCGTTTGCTTTGATCGGATTGCTGTTGCTGACACAGGCCGAGGCTGCGGAAAAGCTGCGTCTGGTCGCCGATGCCTGGCCACCCTTTACCGACGCCACGCTGGTCAATGGCGGTGTGGCCACGGACATCGTCAGCACCGCGCTGGCCCGGGCCGGTTACGCCAGCGATTTCGAACAAGTGCCGTGGGCCCGGGCCTTGTTTGGGGTGGGCGAGGGACGTTACGACGTACTGGTCAACACCTGGTACACCGACGAGCGCACGAAGCTGGGGCAATTTTCCGGCGAGTACCTGCTCAACCGCGTGCGCTTTCTCAAGCGCAAAGACACGCCAATCGAATACAACAACCTGCAACAACTGCACACCTACCCGATAGCGGTGGTACGCGGTTATGCCTATTCGCAGGAATTTGATGAGGATGTGTCGTTGCAGAAAGTCCCGGTGCATAACTTCGCCATGGCTGTGCGCATGGTCGCGGCCGATCGGGTCAAGCTGACTTTGGAAGACGAGTTCGTCGCCCGGTATTACCTGGCGCGGGAATCACCCAAAGTGCGCAATGCCGTGGAGTTCCTGCCCAAGCCGTTGAGCGAGAACAGTCTGCATATTCTGGTGAGCCTGAAGAACCCGGAGCATGAACAGATCGTCGCCGGTTTCGATCGCGAGATTGCGGCGATGAAGGCTGACGGGAGTTATGAGAAGTTGCTCAGGCAGCATGGGATGTAATCTGAAAGGCCTGCAGTGTCCGAGCTGAAGCCTTCGCGGGCAAGCCCAGTCGCTGCACATCTCAGGCTTCGTTAGTGTCCTTGATCAAATGCGCCGCCAACGTCCGTAGCGGCCCCAGTTGCCGACAGATCAACGCCAGTTGTGTCTGTACCAGCCGCTGCCCTTCATCGATTTCATCCGGCATCTGCTCAAGCGCATTGGCCAGTGCTTCTTCCTCATCACTCTGAATCGCAATCGGCTGTTTGCTCGCCAGGCCCTGGGCAATGTCGTCGAGGCTGGCGGCCACGCTCACGCCCGCACCGTCGATCAGGTGCTCGCGCACATCCGACGGCAGTTGGGTTTCACGGTGTGCCCCAAGCCCCGACAAATAGCTGAGCAGGGTGTGCGACAGCACCAGGAATCGGAATCCGACATCGGCTTCCTTACGGAAGTGCCCCGGCTCCATCAGCATGTTGGCCAGTGTCGTCGACAACGCGGCGTCGGCGTTGTGCGCGTTACGTCGGGCCAGGCGGTAAGCCAGGTCGTCGCTTTTACCGGCGGCGTATTGCTGCATGATCTGGCGCAGGTAAATGCTGTTGCAGGTCAGGGTATTGGCCAGCACTTTGTTCAGGCGTCGGCCCTGCCAGTCCGGCAGGAACAGGAACACCGCCAAGCCGGCGATCAGGCTGCCGAGCAAGGTATCGAATAGTCGCGGCAGAAGCAGCCCATAACCGTTGCCCACCTGGTTGAAGCAGAACAGCACCATGACCGTAATGGCGGCCGTCGCCAGGGTGTAGCGGGTGGTGCGGTTGGTAAAGAACACCACCCCGGCAACGATGGCGAAGCTCGACTGGATCAACGGGTTGGGAAACAGATCGAACAGCGCCCAGGCCACGGTCAGGCCGATGGCGGTGCCGATGATCCGCTGGCCCAGTTTGCGGCGGGTGGCGCCGTAGTTCGGCTGACAGACAAACAACGTGGTGAGGATGATCCAGTAACCTTGCGAGGGGTGGATCAAATGCACCATCGCGTAGCCGATGCTCAACGCCAGGGGCAGGCGCAGGGCGTGGCGGAACAGCAAGGACGTCGGCGTCAGCTGTGTGCGCAAGCGAATCCACACATCCTTGAGGCTGCGTGGCGAACGGTCGAGCAGGCTGCTGTCGGTGGCGTCTGCAAGCGCATCGGGGTTGCTGGCGTCGCTGAGCAAACGGTCGAGGGTGCCGAGGTTGGCGGCCAATGCCCGCAACGAGCGCAACAGACCGCGCCAGGCCGGATTGCTCTGGATGCGCAGGTGTTCGAGGGAGGCGTGCAGGTCGCTCAAGGCTTCGGCGAAGCTGGCGTCATAGATGAACGGCTGGCGCATCTGGATCGATTCGGCCAGCGCGCGGCACACCTTGCCCTGTTGGCGCAGCAGGCGCTGACAGCGGAACAGCACGTCGCTGTGGAAGAACGCCTCGGCCAGCGCGTTGTAAGGGTAGTGCGAGGAGCTGGCGCGCTCGTGGATGTCCTGGGCGAGGAAGTACAGCTTCAGGTAACGGCTGAGTTTCGCCCCCGGCCTGCCATCGCCGACCCGGTGCAGAATGATTTCCTTGGCGGCGTTCAGGGCTGCCACCACCCGACCGTTCTGCTGGGCCAGTTCCAGGCGGCGCGCTTCCACGTCCAACTGCCGGATCGGTTCGAACAACGACGATTTCAGTTTCAGGTAATAACCCAGTTCACGGAATAACCGCGCCAGGCTCTGTTGCACCGGCTGGTTGGAAAACAGCACCTGCCACAACACCGAGAGCAAGCCATACCACGCCGCACCCGCCACCAGCAGTACCGGCTCGTGCCAGAAATCAGTGACTGCGCCGCCGCGCTGGTCCACGCCGATCATGGTGTAGACCGACAGAATCAGCGTCGCTGACGCAATCGCGCCATAACGCTCGCCCAGCGCGCCGAGCATGGTCAGGCAGAAGCTGGCCAGGGCAAAGGCGATGATAAAGAGGATGGGGTAGGGGAAGAGCAGTTCGACGGACAGGGCGGCGACCATAAAACACACCAGCGTCACGGCCAGTGCGTTGAGGCGGCCCTGCCAACTGTCGTCGGTTTCGGCCAGGGCGCTGGCGATGATCCCCAGGAACAACGGGATCAGCAGCCCCATTTGATCCTGAGACCAACACAGCGCCATGGTGCCGGTCAGGGCGATGAATACCCGAACGCTGTAACTGAATTTATCCAGCGCCCAGAGGCGACGCAGAGACTGCCGAAATGTGGTCGATGACATGAAGTGCGAAGGCCTTCCGAGGCAATGACGCTAAATTGAGCCACTAATGACGCCGACGCAATGGCGCCGATCACATCAGACAGCAAAATCTGTTCCTTCCTCGTTCTGTGTTGCCTGTCAGGACGTCTTCGCGGGCAAGCCTCGCTCCTACAGGGATTTAGGTGACCCTTGTAGGGGCGAGGCTTGCCCGCGAAGAACGATAACGCGATCGGTCAGACGTATTGCGCCGCCGCGTAACCGGAGGCCCAGGCCCATTGGAAGTTGAAACCACCCAGATGCCCGGTGACGTCGAGCACTTCACCGACGAAATACAGGCCGGGGCTTTTCAGCGACTCCATGGTCTTGGATGACACTTCGCGCGTGTCGACGCCACCCAGGGTCACTTCGGCCGTGCGGTAGCCCTCGGTGCCGGCCGGCACGACTTTCCAGCTCGCCAGTTTTTCAGCGATGTCTGCAATTTCTGCGTGGGTGTATTGCTTCATCGGTTTGGAGACGAACCAGTTGTCTGCCAGCAAGTTGGCCATCTTCTTGGTGAAGATCTCACCGAGCAGGGTTTTCAACTCGCTGTTCGGGCGCTCGATTTGCTGCTGTTGCAGCCAGCTCGGTACGTCGTGGTCCGGCATCAGGTTGATCTCTACCGTGTCGCCGGATTCCCAGAACGAAGAAATCTGCAAAATCGCCGGGCCGCTGAGACCGCGGTGGGTGAACAGGATGTTCTCGCGGAAACTCTGGTCGTTGCAGCTCACCAGGCAATCCACCGACGTACCGGACAGCTCGGTGCACAGCTCCTTGAGCTGATCGGTGATGGTGAACGGTACAAGACCGGCGCGGGTCGGCAGCAGGTCGTGGCCGAACTGCTTGGCCACCTGATAGCCGAAACCGGTGGCGCCGAGGGTCGGAATCGACAGGCCGCCAGTGGCGATCACCAGGGATTGGCAAGTGATCTGGTCCAGCGTGGTATCCAGCAGATAACCGCTTTCGAGCTTCTCGATGGTCTGGATCGAGGTGTCCAGGTGCAGGCTGACGCCAACCTGATTGCACTCGTCAAGCAGCATGTCGAGGATGTCGCTGGATTTGTTATCGCAGAACAACTGGCCGAGTTTCTTCTCGTGGTACGGCACGCCGTGTTTGGCCACCAGAGCGATGAAGTCCCACTGGGTGTAACGTGCCAACGCAGATTTGCAGAAATGTGCGTTCTGCGAGAGGAAATTGCTCGGCTCGGTGTACATGTTGGTGAAATTGCAGCGGCCACCACCCGACATCAGGATTTTCTTGCCGGCCTTGTTGGCATGGTCAAGCAACATCACCTTGCGCCCGCGCCCGGCGGCGGTCAGCGCACACATCAACCCTGCGGCGCCAGCGCCAATGATCACAACTTCGGTAGAGCGCAAAACGGTGTCCTCACACATTGATCGTTCCCACACTCTGCGTGGGAACGATCACAGGGAAATACAGTGTTCTTACAGGATGCGAACGCGCAGCGAACGGCCTTTGATTTTACCGTCGTTCAGGCGCTGCAAGGCTTGCTTGGCGATCCCGCGTTCCACGGCCACATAGGCCTGGAAGTCGAAAATCGCGATCTTGCCGACCTGGGCGCCGGGAATGCCCGCCTCACCGGTCAGTGCGCCGAGAATGTCGCCTGGACGGACTTTGTCTTTACGGCCCGCACCAATGCACAGCGTGCTCATCAGCGGCAGCAGCGGACCGCCGCCCTGGGACGTGAGGTTATCCACCTGATCCCAATTCAACGGCGACTTCTGCAGTTGCTCGATGGCTTGGGCGCGATGCGCTTCGGACGGTGCGACCAGGCTGATCGCGATGCCTTTCTCGCCGGCACGACCGGTACGGCCGACACGGTGAATGTGGATTTCCGAGTCACGGGCCAGTTCGACGTTGATCACCATATCCAGCGCATCGATGTCCAGGCCGCGTGCGGCGACGTCGGTGGCGACCAGTACCGACGTACTGCGGTTGGCGAACATGGCCAACACCTGGTCGCGGTCACGCTGTTCCAGATCGCCGTGCAGGCCGACGGCGGAGATGCCTTTGGACGTCAGGTGATCGACGGTTTCCTGCACCTGCTGCTTGGTGAAGCAGAACGCCACGCAGGACGCCGGACGGAAGTGGCCGAGCACCTTGGTCACCGCGCTCATGCGCTCTTCCGGGGAGATTTCGTAGAAGCGCTGCTCGATCTGCGTGTCGTCGTGGAACGCCTCGGCCTTCACTTGCTGCGGATTACGCATGAACTTCGACGCCAACTGCTTGATGCCCACCGGATAGGTGGCGGAGAACAGCAGGGTCTGGCGACGTTCCGGGCACTGGGCGATGATTTCTTCGATGGAATCGTAGAAACCCATGTCGAGCATGCGGTCGGCTTCGTCGAGGATCAGCGTGTTCAGGCCGTGAAGCACCAGCGAACCCTTGCGCAGGTGTTGCTGGATGCGCCCTGGAGTGCCGACGATGATGTGTGCACCGTGCTCCAGCGAGCCGATCTGCGGGCCGAAAGACACACCGCCGCACAGGGTCAGGACCTTGATGTTGTCTTCGGCGCGGGCCAGGCGACGGATTTCCTTGGCGACCTGGTCGGCCAGCTCACGGGTCGGGCAGATGACCAGTGCCTGGCAACCGAAGAAGCGCGGATTGATCGGGTTCAACAGGCCGATACCGAAGGCGGCGGTCTTGCCGCTGCCGGTCTTGGCCTGGGCGATCAGGTCCATCCCCTTGAGGATCACCGGCAAGCTTTGCGCCTGGATCGGCGTCATCTGGGCATAACCGAGGGAGTCGAGGTTAGCCAGCATGGCGGCGGACAGCGGCAAAGTATTAAAAGCGGTGGCGATGGTGGTCACGGGACTGGCCTGCAAAACAAAATGTCGCGCAGTGTATCAGTCCCAGGCTCTCCACCTGCAAATTCTGGACGAATAGCCGTAGCAGCTGTCGAGGTACGAGGCTGCGTTGCGTGTCCGCAGGACCGCCCCGGGAGGCCGCTTCGCAGCCCAACGCAGCCTCGTGCCTCGGCAGCTGCTACGGGTCAGTGCTCGATATCGTGCTCACGGCTGACCATCCGTCGGCCGTCCTTTGGTGAAAGTTGCGAGAAGATCGTTGCAGCCAGCATCGCCATGATTCCTACCGTCACAAACGTCAGCTGGAACGCGCCCAGCACCGTGTCCACGTCGTCATTGCCCATCTCCGCCGTGAATCCGCCGAGCAGCGCACCGGCGCACGCCACGCCCAGGCTCAGGGACAATTGCGCTACCACCGACAGCAAACTGTTGCCGCTGCTGGCGCTGGCGTCGTCGAGGTCGATCAGTGTCACGGTATTCATCGCGGTGAACTGCAAGGAGTTGATCGCCCCCAGAATCGCCAACTGGCCCAGCAACAGCCAATACGGCGTCTGCTCGCTGACCAGGCCCATGCTCGCCAGCATGATCCCCAGCGCCAGTGTGTTGCCGGTCAGCACGATGCGGTAGCCGAAACGTTCGATCAACGGCCGCGCCACCGATTTGGCGACCATCGCGGCCGCGGCCAGGGGCAGCATGCTCATCCCGGCCTGTGACGGCGAATAGCCCAGCGCCACTTGCAGCAGCAACGGCACCAGGAACGGCAATGCGCCGCTGCCCAACCGGGCGAACAGGTTGCCGAGGATGCCCACGGCAAAGGTCCGGGTCTTGAACAGCGATGGCGCAAACAGTGGATTGTCGATGTGCCCGGCCCGCAGCCAATAGGCCGCCAGACAGGCCATGCCGGCAAACAACAGCAACATCACCCGCAAGTGCGGCAGACGCAGTTCGCCGAGGCCTTCCATGGCGATGGTGATCAGCACCATCGCCGCGCCGAACAGCAAGAAGCCCAGGCTATCGAAGCGGGTGCGTTCACTGCCGCGCAGGTCGGGAATGAATTTCCATACCGCGTAGCAACCGAGAACGCCCACCGGCAGGTTGATCAGGAAGATCCAGTGCCAGGTCAGGTATTGCACCATCCAGCCGCCCATGGTCGGGCCGATCAGCGGGCCGAGCAGGCCGGGAATGGTGATGAACCCCATGATCCGCACCAGATCCGAGCGCGGATACGCGCGCAGCACTACCAAGCGTCCGACCGGCAACATCAAGGCGCCGCCCAGGCCCTGGATCACCCGGGCGCCGATCAGCATGCTCAGGGTGCTCGACAAGGCGCAGAGCAATGAGCCGATGCTGAACAACAGGATGGCGCCGAAGAAGATTTTCTTGGTGCCGAAACGGTCGGCGATCCAGCCGGAGGCGGGAATCAGCAAGGCGACGGTGAGCATGTAGGCGATGATCACACCCTGCATGCGCAGCGGGTCTTCGGCCAGGTCCCGGGCCATGGCGGGGAGGGCGGTGTTGAGGATTGTCCCGTCGAGGGACTGCATGAAGAAGGCAATGGCCACGACCCATGGCAACCAGCGGGCGGTGACGGCGTCGAGAGGTGGGCGGTTGGGCATGGGGCCTCTTGTTAATGCAGATTCGTGGCTGGCGCTGAACCCTGTGGCGAGGGAGCTTGCTCCCGCTCGGCTGCGTAGCAGTCGTAAATCCGGTGAATGCGGTCTGTCTGATAGAGCACATTGCCGGTCTGGGGCCGCTTCGCAGCCCAGCGGGAGCAAGCTCCCTCGCCACAGATTTTTGTGTTTACAGGGTCAAGGTCAATCGGCTGACGAGCGCTCCCGGCAGCAATGCCGAAGACGTGTTCCGCTGACTGTAGGTGCTGGCCGACAACATCAGCTCGCGTTCCTCGGTCAACGCTTCCAGCTGCGAACCGAGCAGGCTGTAGGCGCTGTCATCGAAACGCATGGTGCTGACCGGTGCCTGAATCTCGCCGTTCTCGACCCAGAAGGTCGCGAACCGTGTCATGCCGGTCAGGCGTGCTGCCGGTTGGTCCGAGTAGTTCAGGTACCACAGGTTGCTGATGTACAGACCGGTGCCCAGTTGCTTGAGAATCTCGGCGTCAGGCAAAGCGCCGGCCGCCATGTTCAATGCACTTGGGGCTTCACCGCCGCCGGCGCCGTTGGCGGTCAGGCCGTATTCGGCGGCGCTGCGTGAACCGACCAGTTGCTCGCCCGCCTTGCCCTCAACAATCAGCCGCAGATCACTGCGTGGATAACCTTCACCGGAGAACGCCGGGCTCAGGGAGCCGCTGACTTTTTCATCCAGGGACACCAACGGGCTGAACGAGCTGTCGCCACCGTAGAGCTTCTGCAACGGACTGCTCTTGCTGGCAATCGACTGCGCCGAGAACCCGCCCCAACTGAGCATGCCCATGATTTCTTCCAGGGCTGCCGGCGCGAGGTAGGCGCGGTACTGACCCGGCGCCAGCGTGCGCGTTGGCCGACCCAGAAACGCCAACTGCTCGCGGGCCTGCTGGAAACGCCGGGCAAAGCCTTCGCTGTTCCAGTCGTGCCCGGCATAGCTGGCTTTCACCGCCTGACCGTTTTCATGGAACAGGCTGAAATCGAAGTTGAAGCTATTGGCCTGATGCCAGCCGAACGCGCCCGAGGAGCTGGCGAAGCCGCGACTGATCGGCCCGGCGGCATAGAAACCGACCAGATCCAGCCCCTCGCCGGCCTGAGTGATTTCAGCGACCACCTGCTCGGTATCCGGCAGCGGATGTTCCTGCACGTTATTGCTCTGCCAGTCGTCATGGTTGAGCAGCAGGTACGGATCCTGAGGCAGCAACGGCAGGGTTTCGCGCAACTGTTGTAGCCCCTCGGCCAGACGCTGAAGGTCGACTTCCGGATCGCCCGACAACGTGATATCGAGGTCGGCGTGGCGGCCGTCGTTGATCAGTTTGAAGCCGATGCTTGCCTGCTGCACCTGCCCGGCCTGACGCACCTTGGCGTGGTTGAAACGCACGAAGGCCGACGATTCGGCGGCGTAGCTGAGGGTGAACTGCTCAGGCGTGCGCAGTGCATCGCGCAGCCAGTCGACCAAGGCCTTGAACGAATCGGCCTGGTTTTTTGAAGTGCTCGTGGACGTACTCATCAGGCATCTCCCCCAAACACATCAACGTTGCTGAACACACAGGCCGGCGACGCATGGCCGACACGGATCACCTGGTTCGGTTCGCCCTTGCCGCAGTTCGGCGTCCCCAGCACCTTGAAGGTGCTGACGTCACCGACGGCGCGCAGGCTCTTCCAGAATTGCGCGGAAATCGCCCGGTAGTTCGGGTTCTTCACCACGCCTTTGAGTTCGCCGTTTTCGATCAACTGGCCCCATTCGCAACCGAACTGGAATTTGTTGCGCGCATCGTCGATGGACCACGAACGGTTGGTGCTCATCAAAATGCCGTGCTCGATGTTGCCGATCAGTTGCTCAAGCGGCTGATCGCCGGGCTCGATGTTGAGGTTGGCCATGCGGTCGATCGGCGGACGGTTCCAGCCGCAGGCGCGGCTGTTGGCCACGCCGTCGAGGCTGGCCCGGAACTGCGAGAGCGCGCCGCCCAATGGTCGCAGCAGCAAACCTTGCTTGATCAGGAATTGCTTGCTGGCGGCGGTGCCTTCGTCGTCATGGCCGTAGCTGGCGAGCTGTTCGGGGATGTCCGGGTCGAATGTCACGTTGAGCAGTTCGGAGCCGTATTGCAGGCGGCCGAAGTCTTGCGCCTTGACGAAACTGGTGCCGGCGTAATTGCGCTCGTCGCCCAGGATGCGGTCCAGTTCCAGCGGGTGACCGATGGACTCGTGGATCTGCAGCATCATCTGGTCGGGCATCAGCAACAGGTCGCGCGGGCCTTGCGGGGTGTTCGGTGCCAGCAGCAATTGCAACGCCTGGTCGGCGACTTTCGGGCCGGCGCCGATCAGGCCGCAGCGGCTGATCACATCAAAGCCGCCCTGCTGACCGAAATTCTCGCGGCCGAGGGTGCGGGTCTGGCTGTCGCTACCGTCGTAGGCGGTGACGTCCATGCTCGGGTAGACGAAGCGCTGGGCCTGGCGCAGTTCGGCGCCGGCGCTGTTGAGGTAGATCTGCTCGACGTTGGTGATACCGATGCTCGCCTGCCAGTTCACCAGGCGTTCGTCCTTGGGCACGGCGGCAGATTCGGCGCCGAGCAGTTGGTAGCAATCGCTGAGAGACGGGAAGGGTTGGTCGAGGCTCGGCGAGAAATAGTCGGCGCGCTCGCTGGAAACCGCTTGCTCACGCAAGTCGAGGAGGGCGTGTGGCTTGAGTCGACGGGCTTGTTGCTCGGCCTTCTCCAGCGCGGCTTGCAGCCCGGACTGGGACAAGTCGTTGGTCGCGGCATAGGCTTCGACGCCGTTGACCCGAACGGTCAGCATCGCACCTTCGTCCCGGCTCAGGCTCGGTGGTTCGGCGACGTTCTTGCGCACTGAAAGATACTGACCGGATTCGCGAACATAACGCAGCGAAAAGAATTCAGCGCCCGTGCGCAACGCAGCGAAGCGCTGCTTGAGCTGGGGGTGGAAATCGAACATTCGGGAACCTCCTTGGTATGGAGTGGCGGCGAATCGGTGTTGCGAGGGGGGGAAACGTTTGCGTGGCGCTAGATTAGGCCTGCGTGGGGGGTAGGATCAAGTGAAGAGCGGTGTAGGAAGAGTTGAGGTTGGGTGAGTCAGGAATTTATCTATTGCTTGGGCGGACGCTTTCGCGGGCAAGCCTCGCTCCTACAGGGCGAATGCGATTCCCTGTAGGAGCGAGGCTTGCCCGCGAAGGCCGCGCCTCGGTGTTACGGCTTACTGAGCGCTCACATCCCGCAACGGCTTGCCCTTCACCGGTGCACCGCCGGCCACGTAGTATTTGGCCTTGCTGCGCGGCAATGGTTTGCGACCGCGGATCTTGTCGGCGATTTTCTCGGCCATCATGATCGTTGGTGCGTTCAGGTTGCCGGTGGTGATGATCGGCATGATCGAGGCATCGACCACGCGCAGGCCTTGCATGCCATGCACACGACCTTCGCCATCGACCACGGCCATTTCGTCGGTACCCATCTTGCACGAGCAGGACGGGTGGAACGCAGTTTCGGCGTGCTCACGGATGAACTTGTCCAGCTGCTCATCGGTTTGCACGTCGATGCCGGGGCTGATTTCGCGACCACGGAAGGCATCCAGCGCCGGCTGTTGCATGATTTCACGGGTCAGGCGGATGCCATCGCGGAATTCCTGCCAGTCCTGCTCGGTGGCCATGTAGTTGAACAGGATGCTCGGGTATTCGCGCGGATCCTTGGACTTGGCCTGGATGCGACCGCGGCTTGGCGAACGCATGGAACCCATGTGTGCCTGGAAGCCGTGCTCTTTCACGCCGTTGCTGCCGTTGTAGTTAATCGCTACCGGCAGGAAGTGATACTGGATGTTCGGCCATTCGAATTCCGGGCGGGTACGAATGAAACCGCCGGCTTCGAACTGGTTGCTGGCGCCGATGCCGGTGCCGTTGAACAGCCACTCGGCACCGATGGCCGGCTGGTTGTGCAGGAGCAGCGACGGGTACAGCGAGACCGGTTGGGTGCAGGCGTATTGCAGGTACAACTCAAGGTGATCCTGCAGGTTTTCACCGACGCCCGGCAGGTCGTGGACCACCGGAATATCAAGCTTTTTCAGCAGTTCGGCCGGGCCGACACCGGAGCGTTGCAGGATCTGCGGCGACGCGATGGCGCCGGAGCACAGCAACACTTCTTTGCGGGCACGGACTTCAACGCGTTCTTCGGCGGCACCGATCAGGTAACGCACGCCGACTGCACGCTTGCCTTCGAACAGAATCTTGTCGGTCAGGGCGTGGGTGACGATGGTCAGGGTCGAACGCTTCTTGGCGATGTCCAGGTAACCGCGAGCGGTACTGGAGCGACGGCCTTTCGGCGTCACGGTGCGGTCCATCGGGCCGAAACCTTCTTGCTGGTAACCGTTCAAGTCTTCGGTACGCGGGTAACCGGCCTGCACGCCTGCTTCGACCATCGCGCTGAACAGCGGGTTGTTGCCGGCTTTGGGCGTGGTCACGCTGACCGGACCGTCGCCACCGTGGTAGTCGTTCGGGCCGATGTCACGGGTTTCCGCCTTGCGGAAATACGGCAGGCAGTCGAGGTAAGTCCAGTCTTCCAGGCCTGGCAGTTTCGCCCAGTTGTCGTAGTCCATGGCGTTGCCGCGGATGTAGCACATGCCATTGATCAGCGAAGAACCACCCAGGCCCTTGCCGCGACCGCATTCCATCCGGCGACCGTCCATGTGTGGCTCTGGATCGGTTTCGTACGCCCAGTTGTAGCGACGACCTTGCAGCGGGAACGCCAAAGCCGCCGGCATTTGTGTGCGGAAATCCAGACGGTAATCCGGGCCGCCCGCTTCGAGCAGCAGGACGGTGACGCCTTCGTCTTCAGTCAGACGGGTCGCCAGGGTGTTACCGGCGGAGCCGGCACCGATGATGATGTAATCGAATACTTGGGACATTGAATGCACCCTCTTTGAAGTTGGTCAGGTCGCGGTCGCGGATTTGTCACTTACTGTGGCGAGGGAGCTTGCTCCCGCTCGGCTGCGCAGCAGTCGCAAATCAGCGACCGTGTTCTGTCTGAATGAGCGCTGAACCTGAAGTTGGGGCTGCTTCGCAGCCCAGCGGGAGCAAGCTCCCTCGCCACAAAGGCCCCAGCTTCAGGTTCGCGTCAGATCAGAAAACCGAGGCGTAATCGCCCAGTTCGACCTGTACCGATTTGATGCGTGTGAAGTTGTTCAGCGAGCTGATGCCGTTCTCACGGCCCACGCCCGACTGCTTGTAGCCGCCGACCGGCATCTTGGCGTCGGACTCGCCCCAGGCGTTGATCCAGCAGATACCGGCTTCCAGTTGATGAATCACGCGGTGCGCGCGGTTCAGGTCTTTGGTAACGACGCCGGCAGCCAGACCGAAGTCGGTGTCGTTGGCGCGACGGATCACTTCTTCTTCGGTTTCGTAGGTCAGGATGCTCATCACCGGGCCGAAGATTTCTTCGCGCACGATGGTCATCTCGTCGGTGCAGTCGGTGAACACGGTCGGAGCCACGAATGCGCCTTTGGCGAATTCGCCGTCGGTCAGACGAGCGCCGCCGCACAGCAGGCGAGCACCTTCTTCCTTACCTTTGGCGATGTAACCCAGCACGCTTTCCATGTGGGCGAAGCTGACCAGCGGGCCGAAGTTGGTGTTTTCGTCTTCCGGGTTGCCAACGCGGATGCGCGCAACGCGCTCAACGATCTTGGCTTCGAACGCGGCTTTCAGGTGGCTCGGGACGAACACGCGAGTGCCGTTGGTGCAGACCTGACCGGAGCTGTAGAAGTTGGCCATCATCGCGGTGTCGGCGGCGCGATCGAGGTCGGCGTCGTCGAAAATGATCAGCGGGGATTTGCCGCCCAGT
>Ga0207655_1001712_pt1 | contig 19282 bp, 15 predicted proteins | sample KBSM44metaG_FD_184398 | JGI IMG/M metagenome (GOLD analysis project Ga0207655, IMG submission 184398) | Miscanthus rhizosphere microbial communities from Kellogg Biological Station, Michigan, USA - KBS M4-4 metaG (SPAdes) (version 2) | ecosystem: Host-associated > Plants > Roots > Rhizosphere >...
CCATCCAGTGACGCCGGTCAACGACCTCGTCAAACAGGTAACGGCCGATCAGCGTGATGAACACGAAGTTGAGCGCCAGCATCGGATAGGCGATGCCCACTTCAAGGCGCTGCAGCACCAGCAGCCACAAAAGCATGCCGGCGCCCAGCAGGGCGATCGCCAGCCACAGCCAGTGGGTGCGCAGCATCAGCGCAATGCCGGGAAACTGGCCCTGCCATTGCTCGACCGCCATTTTCTGGGCGATCTGGCCCAGGCAGGTGAGCAGGCAGGCGCACAGCAGGAGGGCAAAGGTCATGAAGGCGTCCTGTCGAAGATCAGCAACGTCAGGTTGCCTTCCTCGTAACGTTTGCCGTCCGCAGGCAACAGGCTGAACTCGTGGGCGTTGTCGGCTTCGTCGCCGCGCATCAGCACCGCCACCGATCCCTCGCGACGCGCCTGGGTCATCCAGGCCTGAACCTGGTTCCAGTCCACCGCACGGGTGCTGGCCTGCGGGTAGTTGAGCCCGTACTTGAGTTCGCCCTGGGTGTCGTAGAGCACGACGTCCTTGCGCTTGAGGCGCCAGGACAGCGCGGCCGCGGCACCCAGGTCGTTGCTCAGCAACTGGTTGGCCGAGGTCAGTTCATCGATGTGGCGCACCACGAACTGGTCCGGCGTCTTGTTGAACACCACACTGTCGGGCAGGGCAATGGGAATCAGCACGATGCCCAGCCACGCACCTGCCGCAGGCAGGGCCCAGAAGCGCAGGGGTTTCAGGCCTTGCAGGGCATTGGCCAGAATCCAGCCCACCAGGATCAGCACCGCCAGCGTCAGGTGCAGCGGTTGCTGATCGTAGAGATCCTGGCGATGCTGCACGACCAGCAGTGCCACCAGCGCGACAACACCGACCACCGCGTTGAGTACGCCGTTGGTGCGCAACGTCCCGCTGCGGGCCTGGCGCAGGCGCTCGACCAGCACGTGGCCCATCATCAAGGCCAGCGGGATCATGCACGGCATGATGTAGGTCGGCAGCTTGCCCCGGCTCATGCTCAGGAACGCCAGCGGCAGCGCCAGCCAGAGCAGCAGGAAGCCGGTTTGCGGCATGCGCCGTTCCTGCCAGGCCTGTTTCAGGGTGCCGGGCAGCAACACGGCCCACGGCGCGCTGGACGCGAACAGCAACGGCAGGTAGAACCACCACGGCCGCGAATGCTGGGCGTCATCGCCGGCAAAGCGGCGGATGTGTTCATGCCAGAAGAAGAAACGCCAGTAATCGGGCTCCCGCGCGTGGACTGCAAGTACCCAGGGCAGGCAGACAATGGCCGCTACCAGGATCGCCAGCGGGCCGAATGTCAGCAATTCGCGCAGGCGACGCTGCCAGACCATGTAGGGCAGGGCGACGATCACCGGCAGTGCCCAGGCCAGGAACCCCTTGGTCATGAAGCCCATGCCGCAGGCCAGGCCCAGCAACGCCCAGCTCAACAGGCGCTGCCTGCCGACACTGTGGGTGGCGTACCAGAATGCGACAAGGGACAGCGTGACCCAGAACATGAACTGCGGGTCGAGGTTGGCGTAGCCTGCCTGCCCGGCGATCAGCATGTAGCTCATGAACAGCAGAGCGCTGGTGAAGCTCTTGCGTGGGTCGCTCCAGAGCTTTTGCGCGAACAGGTACACCAGCAGCACGGTCAGGCCGCTGCTCAGCGCCGAAGCGAATCGCACGCCAAACAGGTTCTCGCCGAAAATGGCCTGGCTTACGGCGATCAACCAGTAGCCGGCGGCGGGTTTTTCGAAGTAACGCAGGCCCATGAAATGCGGCGCGACCCAGTTGCCGCTGTGGAGCATTTCCTGGCTGATCTGCGCGTAGCGGGTTTCATCGGGAATCCACAGGCCGTGGGTGCCCAGCGGCAGGAGGTAGGCCAGCACGAACGCGGCCACCAGCCACAGGATGGATTGATGGCGGCTCATGGTTGCTGCACTCCCAGCCAGCCTTCGCGCCCCGCAAGCGCGCCGCGCACCAGATGCCCTTGGGAGATGGACCGCAGGCTTGGCGGCAGGAGTTCGCCCAGGGGCTGGAACTCGACGCCCTTGAGACTGGCCTGGCTCAGCAACTGGCGGAACTGACCGGCCATGACGATGCCTTCGACCTCGGCATGGACGGTGTAGACGTTGAGGTGATCGGGCTTGAACTGATCGAGCAGGTAGTCGTTGAACGCTTCGGGGGCGATTTTGGGGCCCACCACTTCATCGAAGGTGGGCAGATCCACCGGAATCTGTGGCGTGCCGGGTCGGCCGTCCGCGAGCACCGGGCGGAACAGGCTGTGGCCCCGGCAATCGCTGTTGTAGCGAAAGCCGAAGGACTGCTTGGCCTGCACCACCTGTTCATCCGCGCGCCAGCCAGCCGCTGCCGAGCAGGTGACCGGCGTGCCGAGGATATCATTCAGGCAATCCACGCCACGGGCGATCTGGGCGGTCAGTTGCGTGGGCGTCCAGTGCCCGGCGTTGGCCTGCCAGCCGTGATGGTCCCAGGCATGCAGGCCAACCTCGTGCCCGGCCTCCTGGGCACGCCGCATCAAGGGTCCAAGGTCGCGGCCGATCGGCTTGCCCGGCCAGGCGGTGCCGGCCAGCAGGATGTCCCAGCCGTACAGGCTCGCGGCCTTCGAGCGCAGCATCTTGTAGAGAAACTGCGGGCGAGCGAGGCGCCAGAGATGGCGCCCCATGTTGTCAGGGCCGACGCTGAAGAAGAACGTGGCCTTGATCCGCGCCTCGTCCAGCAGGTCGAGCAACCGCGGCACACCGTCACGGGTGCCGCGATAGGTGTCGACGTCGATGCGCAATCCGGCCCGCATCAGTTCGCTTCCGCCTTCTCGGCCATGGCTTCGCGCAGGAAGAAGTCCAGGGTCTTGCCGATGGTTTCACTGAGTTCGATGGTTGGCTGCCAGTCGATCAGGCGCCGTGCGTTGTCGATGCTCGGTTTGCGGTGGCTGACGTCCTGATAGCCCTTGCCGTAGAACGACTGGCTCTCCACTTCGCGGAATCCTGCGAACGGCGGGAAGTTATCACGCAGCGGATGCGCCTCGAACTGACGCAGCAGTTCTTCGCCCAACTGGCGGATGCTGGCTTCGTTGTCCGGGTTGCCGATGTTGACGATCTGCCCGTTACACAGGCCGTCGCGGTTCTCGATGATCCGCGCCAGCGCCTCGATGCCGTCGACCACGTCGGTGAAGCAACGCTTCTGTGCGCCACCATCGACCAGGCGAATCGGCGTGCCTTCCACCAGGTGCAGGATCAACTGGGTAATGGCGCGGGAGCTGCCGATGCGCGCCGAATCCAGGCGGTCCAGCCGCGGCCCCATCCAGTTGAAGGGGCGGAACAGGGTGAACTGCAGGCCTTTCTGGCCGTAAGCCCAGATCACCCGGTCGAGCAGTTGCTTGGACACCGAGTAGATCCAGCGTTGCTTGTTGATCGGACCGACCACCAGGTTGGAGGTGTCCTCGTCGAAATGACTGTCCTGGCACATGCCGTAGACTTCCGACGTGGAAGGGAAGATCACCCGCTTGTTGTACTTCACGCAGTAGCGAACGATCTTCAGGTTCTCTTCGAAATCCAGTTCGAACACCCGCAGCGGGTTGCGCGTGTATTCGATAGGCGTGGCGATGGCCACCAGCGGCAGGACCACGTCGCACTTCTTGATGTGGTACTCGATCCACTCGGTGTGGATGCTGATGTCGCCCTCGATGAAGTTGAAATTGGGATGGCTGCGCAGGCGCTCGATGGCGTCGCTGCCGATGTCCATGCCGAAGATTTCGTAGCGGTCGTCGCGCAGCAGGCGCTCGGACAGGTGGTTACCGATGAAGCCGTTGACGCCCAGGATCAGCACCCGCGTGCGGCGCACCGACTTGCGCTTCTCGCTGCCCAGCAAACGGGAGCCATCCACTAGGCCGAATTCCCGGGCCAGTTGCGGGCCGCTCAGGTACAGGCCTTCGCTGCCGCGCTGACCGGCAGTGATCAGCAGGGAGTCTTCACCGCAGGCGATGCGCAACGGATCGCAGCTGATGACCGTGCCCGGTGCCTGGCCGTCGTTGCCAGCCTGCACCTTGGCGCTCCAGACCACCAGCTTGTGCTCACCCACCGGGCAGAAGGCGCCGGGGTAAGGCTGGGTGACGGAGCGCACCAGGTTGTAAAGGGCAGAGGCGGGCTGCTGCCAGTCGATCAGGCCATCGGCGGCGGTGCGACGGCCGAAATAACTGGCCTTGGATTCGTCCTGCTCAACGCCGGGCAACTGCCCCTTGCCCAGCAACGGCAGGGTTTCGGACAGCAGGTCGGCGGCACCGGCGCGCAGTTTGCCGTGCAGGGTCAGCGCGGTGTCGGTGGCGCTGATCGCGATGCGCTGCTGGGCAACGATGGCACCCGCATCCGGGCGTTTGACCATGCGGTGCAGGGTGACGCCGGTTTCGGTTTCGCCATTGACCAGCACCCAGTTGGCCGGTGCGCGGCCACGATAGCGGGGCAGCAGCGAGCCGTGCAGGTTGAAACCACCCTGTTTGGCACAGGCCAGCAGCGGCTCGCCCAGCAGGTGCCGGTAGTAGAACGAGAAGATGAAGTCAGGAGCCAGCTTGCCGATCCGCTCGATCCACAGCGGATGATTGGGATCCTCGGGGGCATGCACGGGGATGTCATGTTGGGCGCACAGTTGCGCGACGGAGGCGAAAAAGGTCTTTTCGGCAGGGTCATCGGCGTGAGTGAAGACCGCCGAGATCTCGTAACCGGCTTTGAGCAGGGCTTCGATACCGACGCAACCGATATCGTGGTAGGCAAAAACTACGGCTTTGAGGCTCATGGTGCGACCTTATTCAAAATAGGAGCGGGGGAATCGACGGTGGTGGCGACGGCAGCCGGTTGACTGCGCACGACTTTTTCGATGAAGAACCGTGGGCGGGCGCGCACGTCGCTGTACATGCGGCCCAGGTATTCACCGAGCAGGCCCATGCCGATGAACTGGCCGCCGGTGAATACGAACAGCACCGCAAACAGGACAAAGGTGCCGTGGCCGGCCCATGAAGCACCGAACATCAGGCGCAACACGATCAGCAGCGTGGCGAACGCGATGCCCAGAAAGGCCATGCTGAAACCGATGATGCTCAACAGCCGCAGGGGCGTGGTGGTCATGCAGGTGACCAGGTCGAACATCAGATTGATCAGTTTCATGGCGCTGTACTTGGATTCCCCGTGCTCGCGCTCAGCATGTGTCACCAATACTTCCGTTGTGTGACGGGCGAAGCTGTTGGCGAGAATAGGGATGAACGTGCTGCGCTCGCTGCAGGCGAGCATGGCGTCGACGATGCTGCGTCGATAGGCGCGCAACATGCAGCCGTAGTCGGTCATGGCAACACCTGTGGAGCGCTGCACGGCCAGGTTGATCAGTTTCGAGGGCCAGCGGCGCAGGGCCGAGTCCTGGCGGTTGCCGCGCACCGTGCCAACCACGTCGTAGCCTTGTTCGGCAACCTTGACCAGCCGCGGGATCTCTTCGGGCGGGTTTTGCAGGTCGGCGTCCAGGGTGATGACCAGATCGCCCTTGCACTGACCGAAGCCGGCCATGATCGCAGCGTGCTGGCCGTAATTGCGGTTGAGGATCACCGCGACCACCGGGCTGCCCGGGCGCTGGCTTGCTTCAAGCAGCAGGTCGGCGGAGTCGTCGCGGCTGCCGTCGTCCACCAGGATGATTTCGCAGGGCTGGGTGACCTGTGCGCAGGCCGCTTCGGTGCGGCGCAGCAGTTCGGGAAGGCTTTGCGCTTCGTTGTAGACCGGAATGACGATCGACACGAGCTGGATGGGATAAGGTTTCACGAGCGGGCTTCCACAATCGATTCAATGGCACCGACCACGCGGTCGACATCGGCGAGGGTCATGTCCGGGAACAGGGGAATGGAGCACAGCCGCGACGAGTTCCACTCGGTGTCGGGCAACTGCACGTCGGCAAAGCGCTGGCGGTAGTAGCTGTGCAGGTGGGTGGCGATGAAATGGATGCCGCTGCCGATGTTCTGCGCCTGCAGGGCTTTCATGAAGCCGTCGCGGTCAATGCCGCAGCGCGCAGCGTCGATGCGCAGGATGAACAGATGCCAGGCGTGCTGCTGGTCGTAGCGCGGTTGCGCCAGCGGCAGCACCGGGCTGCCCGTCAGGCGCTCCAGGTAGTGGTTGGCGAGCTCGGCACGGCGTGCGTTGATCGCCGAAAGACGTTCCAGTTGCACCCGCGCGACTGCGGCGTTGATATCGGCCAGGTTGTACTTGAAACCGGGCTCGATCACTTCGGCCTGGGGCTTGCGGCCGTGGGTCAGGCGGTCATAGGCGTCCACGCCCAGGCCGTGAAATTTCAGCCGGCGCACCCGGTCGGCCAGTTGCTCGTCGTCGCTGGTGAACATCGCGCCTTCGGCGCAGCTCATGTTCTTGATCGCATGAAAGGAAAAGATCGCCGTGCCGGCGCTGCCTACCGGGCGGCCCTTGTAGCGGGTGCCTGCTGCGTGGGCGGCGTCTTCGATCACGGCGATGCCATGCTTGCGCGCCACGGCGTAGATCGGGTCGAGATCCAGGGCCGCGCCTGCGTAGTGCACCGGTACGATGGCCTTGGTGCGTGGCGTGATGGCCTGCTCGATTCGCGCGGCGTCGGTCATGAGCGTGTCGCGGTCGACGTCGACGAACACCGGCGTGGCGCCCAGCAGGCAGATCATGTTGGCGGTCGAGACCCAGGTCTGCGATGGCGTGATGACCTCATCGCCCGGGCCAATCCCCAGGGCGAGCAGGGTGATGTGCATGGCGCCAGTGGCCGAAGACAGCGCCACCGCGTGCTTCGCGCCACAGTGCTCGGCGAACTCCTGCTCCAGGCGCTGGCATTCGGGGCCGGTGGTGATCCAGCCTGAACGCAAGACCCGGGTTGCCGCCGCGACTTCCTCGTCGCCCATGCTGGGGCGGGAAAAAGGAAGAAAATCCAGACTCATGTAAATCCTCCGCCAGTTCTTCAAAATCAGCGCGCACGAAGACCGCGTGCGCCACTGTGATCAGGGTGCTCGTTATAGGTATGAGGCGGGCGCAATGAAGGCCCAGGCAATAGAACTGTGAATAGTGACCGCTCCATGGATAACTGCTGTTACATCCGTGTCGAGGATTAGGCTGATCCCGAACTGTGGTTAAGACGATAGAAGGTTATTTATGAAAATTCCGTTTAGTGGGCGTTGGTTTTTCATCCGGAATCCATTTTTTTGCGAATTATTTCTCAACTGTGTCGAGTGAAATGGAAAAGTCATAAAAACAGGCTATTCTTTTACGCCGCTTTTCTTGAGGGCACGGTTTATCTGGCCTGCAAGCTTTCAGGGCGCGGTTTCGAAAGGGCGTTGGAATGCGCTCGGGCCTCTTTCGGTTATGCGATTGAGCCTACGCCGATGAAGCTGAACGAAAACTGAAAATGCGTCGAAATAACAAAGCCGTTACAGAGAGGGTCGCCAAGTAATGCAGATGAGCGGAGTGTATCGGCAGGCCTCACACTACTTGTTACGGTGCAACATAAAGTTGAAAAGTTGCCGGCTGGCGTTATGCGAATCGATGTAAGCCGGATTTCCCCTCATGCCCGCCCGGGTAGCCGCCATTCGCCCTGAACGCGCGCAACCCTGCGTCACGAAAGATAATTGTTCTTGGAATACGCCTCCAAACGCGAAAGAATGGCCGCATGACGCGTGCGCATGATCCGCACGATACGACGTGCCGAACGCCTCACGTGGAGGACGCAAATTTGAATCAGCTAAAACGCCTTCAGAGCGGGATTGAAGGGCTGGATGAGCTGTTGAAAGGAGGGTTCGTCGCAGGGTCCTCGTACATCATTCAGGGGCGCCCTGGATCGGGCAAGACGATCCTGGCGAACCAGATAGGCTTCAACCATGCCCGCAACGGCGGGCGAGTGCTGTTTGCAACCTTGCTGGCCGAGCCCCACGAGCGCCTGTTCCAGTTCCTGTCGACCTTGAGTTTCTTCGACAAGGACAAGGTCGGTGACCAGATCCAGTTCGTCAGTGCCTTCGACACCATGGAAAACGACGGCCTGGACGAGGTGGTCAAGCTGCTGCGGCGCGAGATCGTGCGGCAGAAGTCCACGGTGCTGATTCTCGACGGCCTGCTCAACGCCCGTTCCCGGGCCGACTCGCCGCTGAACACCAAGCGTTTCATCTCCGATCTGCAGGGGCATGCCGCCTTCGCCGGCTGCACGGTGTTTTTCCTCACAAGTTCGCAACTGGACGACGGCAGCCCCGAGCACACCATGGTCGACGGCGTGCTGGAACTGGGCGAAGAGCTGGTCGGCGGCAGGGCGGTGCGCCGCATCAAGATGCGCAAGACCCGCGGCAGCGGCGCGATTTCCGGCGCCCATGAATGCGAAATCACCGAAGACGGCCTGGTGGTCTACCCACGGCTGGAAAGCACGGTCACCCACTCGGGGATTCGCGACAGCGAGACCTTCTCGATGGTCTCCAGTGGCCTGATCTCCCTGGACCCGCTGATCGGCGGCGGGCTGATGACCTCCTCGGTGTCGCTGCTGGTCGGGCCATCGGGCTCAGGCAAGACCTCTTTCGGCATCAGCTTCCTGGGGCAGTCGACGCTCGAGGAGCCGGGGCTGTATTTCGGCTTCTACGAGTCGCCCCAGCGCCTGCGCATGAAGGCCGCCTCGCTGGGTGTGGACTTCAAGGCCCTGGAAGACAGCGGGGCTCTGTCGATCGTCTGGAAATCCATCACCACCGAGCCGATCGACAAGATCGCACTGGACCTGCTGCGCACCGTGGAAGCGAGGTCGGTCAAGCGCGTGTTCATCGACAGCCTGGCGGGCATGGCTCGCGCGGCCGCCGACAAGTCCCGGGTGCTGGACCTGTACACGGCGCTGATGAACGAGCTGCGGGCCCGGGACGTCACCGTCGTCGCCTCCTGGGAAGTGCTGACGTTGCTGGGTTCGGAGATCGATGCCCCGGCCCCGGACCTCTCGTGCATCGTCGATAACCTGATGCTCCTGCGTTTCGTTCAGACATCGCGTGAACTTAAGCGCCAGCTTTCCATTCTTAAAATCAGGGACAATCCCTACGACCCCGCGTTGCTTGAAGTCACCATCGGTACGCGAGGCCTGGACGTGAAGAAGGTTGATACCCATGCCCTTGGCGATAGCACAAACGCGTAACCGTCGCGCTCGCCAGCACGCTCGTCACCGATTGAGCGGAAAGAGGGCGCCATGACCACGATATTGATTGTCGATGACGAGTACCTGATTGCCGATATCCTGAGCTTCGCGCTCGAGGATGTCGGCTATCTGACCGTGACGGCAGGCAGCGGCGCGAGAGCGTTGAGTATCCTGGAGCGGGAACAGCCGCAGCTGATCATCACCGATTACATGATGCCGGGCATGAACGGCATCGAGCTGGCCGAACAGGTGCGCAAGCACGAGAAACTCGGGTCGCTGCCGATCATGCTGATGAGCGGTGCCCAGGGCCATCTGGGTGTCGCCCGGCCTGATCTGTTCGTGGAAGTGTTCGACAAGCCGTTCGATATACAGGCGGTTCTGGCCAGCATCGCGGCGCTGGTCAAGCCTGACGGTCACAAGAACTGATCCCGGAGCGGTCCGGGATCAGGCCAACCTACCGAACACGCGCCATTCCCGTTGTCCGAGGCCGACATGCAGCAAGCCGAGTCACCCGTACTGGTTTCTCAAGAGGACCGCTATCGCCTGCTGGTCGATGCGGTCTTCGATTATGCGATCTACATGATCGACACCGACGGCCTGGTGCGCAGCTGGAATTCCGGCGCACGACGCATCAAGCAATACGACGAGTCCGAAATCCTGGGGCGTTCGTTTTCCCTGTTCTACACCGATGAAGACCGCCAGGCCGGCATGCCCGCGCGGGCGCTGGGGATCGCTGCCAGTTCGGGGCGGTTCGAGGGCGAGGGCTGGCGCGTGCGCAAGGATGGCACCCGGCTGTGGGCGTCGGTGGTCATCGACCCTATCTACCAGGACGGCGCGCTGATCGGCTTCGCCAAGGTCACCCGTGACCTCACCGAACGCCGGGCGGCGCAGGAGGCACTGCGCCACAGCGAGCAGCAATTCAGCCTGCTGGTACAGGGCGTGACCGACTATGCGCTGTACATGCTCGACCCCACGGGCATCATCACCACCTGGAACGCCGGTGCGCAGCGGATCAAGGGCTATGAGCCGATCGAAGTGATTGGCCAGCACTTTTCGCTGTTTTTCGAGCCTGCCGACGCCGAGGCCGGCATGCCCCAGCGCTCGCTGGACATCGCCGAGCGCGAAGGGCGCTACGAAGGCCAGGGCTGGCGGGTGCGCAAGGACGGCACGCGGTTTCTGGTGCACGTGGTCATCGACCCGATTCGCAACGATGCCGGCCAGATCATCGGTTTTGCCAAGATCACCCGGGACATCACCGACAGCGTCCAGGCCCAGACCGCGCTCAAGGAAGCCCGCGAAGCCCTGTACCAGGCGCAGAAGATGGAATCCATCGGTCAGCTTACCGGCGGCATCGCCCACGACTTCAATAACCTGCTGACAGTGATCCTCGGCAGCCTGGGCATCGTCAAGAAACGCCTGGGCGAGGATCCCAAGAGCCATTCGCTGCTGGACAACGCCATGGCAGCGGCCCATCGCGGCTCATCGTTGACCCAGCGCATGCTGGCGTTCGCCCGCCGTCAGGAGCTGGACCCCAAACCCGTGGACGTGATCGCGCTGGTGCGTGGCATGTCGCAATTGCTGGGCAGCTCCCTGGGGCCGCGCATCAGTGTGGAAACCCGTTTCCCGCTGATGCTGCGCCCGGTGTTCGTCGATGCCGGGCAACTGGAAATGGCGATCATGAACCTCATGATCAACGCCCGCGACGCCATGCCCGACGGTGGACAGATCACCGTATCCGCAAACGAGGGCGTCCTTGAGCCAACTGCGGCGTGTGCCGATCCGTTCGTCTGCATCTCGGTCACCGACACCGGTACCGGGATGGAACCGGCCGTGCTGCAACGGGCCATGGAGCCGTTCTTCACCACCAAAGGGCTGGGCAAGGGCACGGGGCTCGGGTTGTCGATGATCCACGGGCTGGCGGCGCAATCCGGTGGCAAACTGGTGCTGAGCAGCGAACCGGGCAAGGGTACCACTGCGCAACTGTGGCTGCCGATTTCCACCATCGTGCTGGGGCAGGGCGGGAGCGGGGCGCCCGCGCCGGACGAAACCGCCGAGGCGTCACGCAGCCTCAAGGTGTTGCTGGTGGACGATGACCCGTTGGTGCTGCTGAGCACCCGGGCCATGATCGAAGACCTCGGGCACCAGGCCATGGCCGCAGGCGACGGTGCAGAGGCGCTGGCGCTGATTCGGCAAGAGCATGATTTCGACCTGGTCATCACCGATCAAGTCATGCCCGGCATGAGCGGCTCGGAACTGGCCGCGCAGATCAGTGAGCTGTTTCCGGCGCTGGCCATCGTCATCTGCTCGGCATTCACCGACACACCGCCGGCATCGGCTGCCGGCTTCTCACGTCTTCCCAAGCCTTTCAGCCAAGCGGAACTGGCCAGGTCCATCGCCCAACTGCGCAGTTAACGGTTGAAGCGCTCGGCCAGGCTGTGCAGATACTGCGCCATCTGCTCGAGCTCGCGGCTGATGGTCGAGCCTTGCTGCGCCTGGCCTGCGCTCTGGTCGCACAACTGGGCGATGCGGTTGATCTGCTGGTTGATGCTTTCGGCCACATGGGTTTGTTGCTCAGACGCCGAAGCCATCTGCTGGCTCATCCCGGTGATGCGGGTGACGGCCTCGCTGATGCCACTCAGCGCCTGTTGCACCGCCTCGACGCTCGCCACGCTTTCCTGAGACATCGCCTGGCCACGGGTTGCTGTGGCCACGGCCCGGCTTGCGCCTTCACGCAGTTCACCGATGATGCCCTGAATCTGTTCGGTAGAAGTCTGTGTACGCGAGGCCAGGGACCGCACCTCGTCGGCCACCACCGCAAAACCCCGGCCTTGCTCACCGGCGCGGGCCGCCTCGATGGCGGCGTTGAGTGCCAGCAGGTTGGTCTGTTGGGCAATGGAGTTGATGACATCCACCACGCTGCCGATGGACTGGGTTGCGCCCGCCAGTTCGCCCACCGCCTGACCGATCTCCGTCACGGAGTTGGCCATGTGCCGGATCGCCAGCAGGCTGTCATCGGCCAGCCCGCGACCTTGCTGGGCCAGGGTGTCGGCTTCCTGCGCCGCATGGGCGGTGTTCTGTACGTTGTGCGTGACTTCCTGAATGGTCGCGGCCATCTGGGTGATGGCGGTGGCCGACTGATCGGTTTCGCTGCGCTGCTGATCCAGCGCCTCGGCCTGAAGCAACGACAGGCTTGCCGATTGCCCGGCACGTTGCTTGACACCTTCTCCGGCGTCGGCAAGCCGGGTCAAGGCCGCCTGCAACCGCGCTTCTTCGCTGATCATCGCCAGATCCAGTTGCGCCTGGGGCCCGCGGTTGTCGCTGTAGGTCAGGGCGATCAAAGGATCGGTAAAGGCTTTGGGGTGATCGTTGAGGATGGTCTGCAGGGACTTGCTCTGGCGCATTTCCAGCACGGCGCTCAGGGCGATCAGCGTCAACAGCATCACCACCAGTTCGACGTGGTCCGAGAGCAGGTAATTCGAGAAGCCGAGCACCACCGCAGCGATGAGCAACGGCAACTGACGCAGCAGGTGAAAACGCACCGTACTCGCCCTGGAGACCGCAGCCTTGCCGTCACGCAACCGGGCGTACAGGGCCTGGGCGCGGCGCACCTGATCGCGGGTTGGCAAGGAGCGAACCGATTCGAAACCTGCGATCTTGCCGTCCTCGTAGATCGCGGTGACGTAGGCACTGACCCAATAGAAGTCGCCATTCTTGGCGCGATTTTTCACCACGCCCATCCACGGCTTGCCCTGTTTGATGGTCTCCCACATGTGGGCGAACACCGACGGCGGCATGTCCGGGTGACGAACCAGATTGTGCGGCTGGCCGATCAGCTCTTCGCGGGTAAAACCGCTCAGGGCGACAAAGGCGTCATTGCAGTAGGTGATGCGGCTGCTCAGATCCGTGGTCGAGATCAGGCGTTCATGTGCAGCGAAAGTCCTTTCCTGCTGTGTAACCGGCATATTCAAACGCATAAGACCGTGTCATCCCTGATAGCTGAACAGTGCGTGCAGATAGGTGTAGCACAACATTCATCAGCGAGCGCAAACAGGCGGCGGGGCGGGCTTGGCGTTGGGAAATGAAGCAAAAAACGCGCAGAAAAAAAGCCCGCTGGGGAAGACGGGCCTTAAAGAGGATCAAAAGGAGTGGGTTCAGACTGGACCCTCGGACGTGAAGATTGTGTGAAAACCAATGTATAACTGATTCTCATTTGGAAAATGACGACGAACGGTCATTTCCAGTCTCTTAGTTGCCTCGCGAGCCAGGGTTCTGCCAGAACGCAGGGTCCGCGCTTTTTAGCCGTTCAACGGCGTTATGAATGTGAGTGAGGGCGGCGAAGCGCGCGGCGTTGGGGTCGCTGGCGGCGATTGCGTCGTAGATCGCCACGTGCTCGATGCGCACGGTTCTGGCCAGTTCGCTGCGTCGCTCTTCGTTGGAGCGGGTGATGCGGATTGCTTCCTTGATGAACTGGGCGATGAAGTCGTGCAGCGACGGGAACAGCGGGTTGCCCGTGGCGTGGGAGATCGACAGGTGAAACGCAAGGTCTTCCTCGACGCCGTCACGGCCGGCCTGTTCTGCCTCGTCGATGGCTTTGAGGGCGCGCTCGATGGCTTCAAGCCCGGCAGGGGTGTGACGCTGTGCCGCCAATGACGCCGCTTCGCCTTCGATGCCGCGACGCAGTTCAGTCACCCGCAACACCGCCTCGATAGAGCCGCTCACGTCCAGGTCGATGGTGAAGGCCTTGATGTGCGCGCCTTCCGACACCACGGTGCCGCTGCCTTGGCGCACTTCGACCAGGCCTGCGGACTTGAGCCGGGAAATCGCCTCGCGCACCACCGTGCGACTCACGCCATAGCGCTCGCACAGCACCGGTTCCGTCGGCAGTCGCGAGCCGGGCAGGGCTTCGCCGCTGGCGATATGGGCTTTCAACGCTGCCGTCACCTGATCGGCCAAGGTGCCTTTGGAGGCGTCCTTGAGAGCTGGCGCAAGTGGGGGCAGAGAAAAAGGGTCGACGTGAGCCATAGCGATCTCATGCTTCAAATCAGCGCACGTTACTGCATTTCGGTCCCAGCGTCCCGCATCAACCGCTTGTTGAATTCGTATGACGTATTATGTTACTTATTTCGTCGCGCACCGTTCTACCCCCAAAAATCACCCCCCACTACAAAAACAACGGGATGGGAAAGACATGAGTGAATCATTGACTCAGGACCTGATAGGCTCCTCGGCCGTCGTGTCGGAAGACGCGGCCTACCGCAAGGCCGCCTGGCGGATTCTGCCGCTGCTGTTGCTGTGCTACCTGGTGGCCTATCTGGACCGGGTGAACGTCGGGTTTGCCAAGCTGCAAATGTCCGATGACCTGCATTTCTCCGAAGCGGTGTACGGCCTGGGCGCCGGCATCTTCTTCATTGCCTACTTCCTCGTGGAAATCCCCAGCAACCTGATCCTGCACCGGGTCGGCGCACGCCTGTGGATCGCCCGGATCATGATCAGTTGGGGCGTGATTTCCTCGTGCATGGCTTTCGTCACCACGCCGATGTCCTTCTACATCATGCGCTTCCTGCTGGGCCTGGCCGAGGCGGGGTTCTATCCGGGCGTTATCCTGTACCTGTCGTACTGGTTCCCCACGCACCGGCGCGGAAAGATGTTCGCGCTGTTCGCCACCGCCGTGCCGCTGTCCGGGCTGATCGGCGCGCCATTGTCGGGCTGGCTGATGACGGCCTTCCATGGCGCCCACGGGTTTGCCGGCTGGCAGTGGCTGTTCTTCATCGAAGGCCTGCCATCGGTGTTCGTCGGGATCATGGTGATCTTCTGCCTCAGCGACCGGATTTCCCATGCCGGCTGGCTGAGCCAGGAAGAAAAGAACCTGCTGCAATCGCGCATCGACGCCGAAAGCCATGGCCACGAGGCGCACAGCGTGCGTGAGGTGTTCCGCCAGCCACGCATCTGGCTGCTGACCGCGATCTACTTCTGCCTGATTGCCGGTTTCTACACCGTGGGCTTCTGGCTGCCGACCCTGGTGCGTCAGGCCGGGGTGACCGATGTCCTGCAAATCGGCCTGCTGACTGCCATTCCCTATGGCGCGGCGGTGGTCACCATGCTGCTGGTATCGCGCAACGCCGACCGGCTGCGCGAACGTCGCTGGCACCTGGCGCTGACGGCGGTGGTGGGCGGCATCGGCATGATCATTTCCGCGACCTGGAGCGACAACTTCACCCTGTCGATGATCGGGTTGACCCTGGGAGCGATGGGCGCGCTGAGTACGCTGCCGCTGTTCTGGCCGTTGCCCACTGCGTTTCTGGGCGGCACCGCGGCCGCGGCGGGCATCGCGCTGATCAACTCCTGCGGCAACCTGGCCGGTTTCGCCTCGCCGTACCTGATGGGCTTTCTCAAGGACATGACGCAAAGCACCACCATCGGCATGTACGTCATGGCCAGCGCGCTGTTTCTGGGCGCGGCACTGGTCTTCCGCATTCCTGCAAAACTGGTAAACCGCTGAGCATTAGGAGCAACTGATGAATATTCTCGTGACCGGCGCGGCCGGCTTTCTGGGCCGTCGCCTGATCGAAGCGCTGCTTGAGCGCGGCACCCTGACAGACCGCCAGGGCGTGACCCAGCGCATTCGCGGCATCGTCGCGTTCGATGTAGTGCCACTGACCGGCATCGATGACGCGAGGGTGAAAGTGGTCTGCGGTGACATCGCGGATCCGCAGGTGCTCGAAGGCCTGGTCGATGCACACACCGACAGCATCTTTCATCTGGCAGCCGTGGTATCGAGCCAGGCCGAGCAGGACTTCGACCTGGGGATGCGCATCAACTTCAGCGCCACGCAGCAGTTGCTCGAGCGCATCCGCAAGGTCGGGACATGCCCCAAGTGGGTGATGACCAGTTCGGTGGCGGTGTTTGGCGGGCAACTGCCGACGCAGGTAGAGGACGATCATGTCTGGGCGCCGCAGAGCTCCTACGGCACGCAAAAGGCCATGAACGACCTGCTGCTGGCCGACTACAGCCGCCGGGGTTTCGTGGACGGGCGCAGCCTGCGCATGCCGACCATCGTGGTGCGTCCTGGCAAGCCGAACATGGCGGCGTCGAGTTTTGCCAGCGGCATCATCCGCGAGCCGCTCAATGGACAGGAGAGCGTCTGCCCGGTGGCGCTGGACATGCCGTTGTGGCTGATGTCGCCCGCCCAGGCCATTGCCAACCTGATTCATGGCCATGAACTCAAGGCTGAGCTGTTGACTCAGGGCCGGGTCATCAATATGCCCGGCCTGTCGATCAGGGTCGAGGCAATGATCGACGCCCTGCGCCGCACCGCAGGGGACGAGGTCGTCAGCCGTATTCGTCATGAGCGCAACCCGGCCATCGAGCGCATCGTCGGCTCCTGGCCCGGATCATTCACGGCCAGATACGCCAAGGACCTGGGCTTTACCGCCGACCCCGACTTCGCCGACGTGATCGGGCAATTCATCGCCGAGTATCCGCCGCAGGTGGAGTAGGGCCTGTGCGCAAGCGACCTGTGGATGTCGCTTGCGCGTATAGGTTCACGGCGCCCAAACGTGCTCTAATCACCCCCAATCAAGTGGGGGAGGTGCCCGGTCAAGGCGCGTCCCTCGATACCCTCGGGCTTTAACAAAGGGCTGTCATGGATACGGGGTCACGACTCAAGTTAGTGCGGGAAAGCTACAAGATGTCCCAGCGAGAGCTGGCCAGACGCAGCGGCGTCGCCAATGGCACGATCTCGTTGATTGAGTTGAATCGCGTCAGCCCGTCGGTCAGTTCCCTGAAGAAACTGCTTGAAGGCTTCCCCATGACCCTGGCGGACTTTTTCTCGTTCGACCAGCCGCCACAGGAACAGCGCTACATCTTCCGCGCCGGTGATCAGCCGGACCTGGGTCGTGATGGCCTGCGCCTGTTGCTGATCGGCGCGTCGGTTCCCAGCCGCCAGATGCGCATGCTGCGCGAGCAGTACGCCCCCGGCGCCAGCTCCGGCGCAGAGCCCATCGTGCATGCCCAGGGCGAGGAGTGCGGGTTAGTGACGCGCGGCACCATCGAACTTACCGTCGATGGCCAGATCAGCATCCTGACCGCAGGTGACGGCTACTATTTCCCGACCACGTTGCCGCACCGGTTTCGCAACATCGGCCAGGACGAAGCGGAAATCATCAGCGCCAACACCCCGGCCAACTTCTGACGGGGCTGTTGGGTGAGGCGTGCCCATAGTCCGTTCGGGAAAATCATCGAACCCTGGGTGAACTGCGAATTCGAACCTTAAAGGTTGCGACTGATTCGTGACCAGGCGAGGTGAACATGAACGCTTCATCAGGCATACCCGGCGGTACAGAAAACGCAGTGGACTCCATCCAGCCACTGGAACCCGGCAGACCGGACGTCATTCCCATGCCGCCCGACACCGTGGGCGGCGACGACGATATCCCCCTCGATCCCGACGATGAGGCGCCGCTGGAGAAGGACGTCGAAAAGGTCGAGCGCAACAATTCCCCGATGCCGGAGCATCCGGGCGAAATCTGAGCCTGTTGCTCCATCGCCCAAACGCCACCACCCGTAGGAGCGCGCTTGCCCGCGATTGCGGTATGGCAGACGACGATGATGAGCCTGACCCAACGCCGTCGCGGGCAAGCGCGCTCCTACAACGGATTGGAGTTTGAACAAAATTCGTCGAACGCCACAATGCCCGTATGATCGTGGTCTGAACAAAATTCGTCGAATGCCACAATGCCCGTATGATCGTGGTCTGAACGAAATTCGTCGAACACCACAATCCCCGTAGGAGCGCGCTTGCCCGCGATTGCGGTATGGCAGACGACGATGATGTGCCTGACCCACCGCCGTCGCGGGCAAGCGCGCTCCTACAGGGGCATGATCAGAGGGCGGTTATCCTGCCGGTGGCGATGACGGGCCCGGTCGGCAATCCTGTCGGTGAGCCGGCTGGGGGCTCGAGCGATACCGCCAGCACCGCGCCGCTTGCCAACAATGCCGCCAGATCCGCAGGCACCGACAGCGCAACGGCATTGTCGGTCGGCAGCAGCCCCAGTGAGTGCGGTTTGCCGTCGCCGCCGATGACCCAGGCTTGCGCGCTCTTGTCCTGCCAGTCTGCCTTACGCGTAGGCACCAGCAACACTTGCCGCCCTTGGGATTGCACCGTGGCGGTGAACAGCACGGCGCCGTCGTCCTGCGCCAGGCGTGCGATCATGGATGGCGGCGCAAGCGGGGCAGGCCGCACGAGAATGAACACCGCCAGCAGCAGCGAAGCGGCCAGCGCAATGGCCGTCGTCCAGCGCCAGATCCCGGCATTGTTGCCCGGCGTTGTCCGCTGGTTCGGCGAAACTTCTGCGGGAAACAGCTCTTGCTGAATCGCCAGCCAGACCCCGTCCGGAGGTTCGACAGCGGGCAAGCGAGCGAGCCAACCGGCAAAATGAGACTGCCAGGCGGCCAATAACGCCCGATCCGGCGCACTCTGCACCAGCATCGCCTCAACCTGCGCACGCTCCTGGGCAGACAGCACGCCCAATGCATATTCGGCGATCAGCAGATCATGCTCATCGCCGGGTGTAGTGTCATGTTCGCTCATAGTCCAAGGCACGCCCGCAGTTGTAAGAGGCCCCGCCGAATCCAGCTTTTCATCGTCCCCAGCGCGATGCTGTGACGCGCTGCCAGTTCGGCATAGGAATAGCCCTCGAAGAAGGCCACGCGGATGTAGGTTTGCTGCTGCTCACCCAGCGTATCCATGCAGCGGTCGATCTGGCTGTTCTGGCGCTGGGCGTCGACGGTTTCAACCACAGACACCTGGCTCGGCCATTCAGTGACATCATCCAGAACTTCATGGCGATGTTGCGCCCGGCGTCGATCGATCGCCTTGTGCCGGGCGATGGTCGCCATCCAGGTGATCGCGCCTGCAAGCCTGGGATCGAAACTGCCAGCCTTGAGCCAGACCGTGGTGAAGACTTCCTGAAGAACTTCCTCGGCGTCGGCGCGGTTGTTGACGTACCTCAAGCAAATGCCGAACAGCTTTGCCGAGGTCGCGCGGTACAGCGCTTCGAACGCCAGTCGGTTACCGGCGGCACAGGCTTGCAGCAAAACGCCAAGCGCGGT
>Ga0207655_1001713_pt1 | contig 19276 bp, 10 predicted proteins | sample KBSM44metaG_FD_184398 | JGI IMG/M metagenome (GOLD analysis project Ga0207655, IMG submission 184398) | Miscanthus rhizosphere microbial communities from Kellogg Biological Station, Michigan, USA - KBS M4-4 metaG (SPAdes) (version 2) | ecosystem: Host-associated > Plants > Roots > Rhizosphere >...
CGCTGTGATTGAAAACCTGGATCATCCTGTCGAACTGGGGGTTTATGCCAATGCTTTCCCCCCTGTCAGTGCCAAAGCCGAGGCCAATAGCGATTTGTTGGAAATTCGGCGTGATCTGGGCCCCGAGTCCTACCTGGACTGGTCGAAGTCATGGGTTGCCGCAGGGGCCAGCATTGTCGGCGGATGCTGTGGAATCGGCCCGGAGCATATCGCCCAGTTGCATTTGCACCTGCACTATCAAAATGGTGAGGAGGCCGCGCATGAGTGATTTTTCAGGCGACGTCCTGTCAGAGCAGGCGACATTGGGTGCCGGCTGTTTCTGGGGAGCGGAAGCTTCATTATCCCACGTCAATCGACCGGCAGGGTGCGTACGTCGGGGCGAAATACCGTTCCGCGCTGTTTTTCAACAGTGCCGAACAGGCCCGACTGGCGCTTGTCGCCAGGCAGCAACTGGACTCCAGTGGCCAGTTGGACAAGCCAGTGGCTACGGTGATCCTGCCACTGGGTGAGTTTCAAAAGGCAGATGAAGAACATCAGCGCCACCTTGAAAAGCACGGTGGCAGTGCCTGTTCCATTTGATGCATATGCAACGCTTTTGCCGTCAAAGAGGAGCAGGGTGAAGCTGTTCTTGATCGGCTGATTTCGTCACGGCGATCCCCTTTAACTGTCAAGTCGGCTCCAGGCAGCCGACGCGCGCTAGATTTTACAACGTGTGAAGTAGTAGAGAAGCTATAATTTGCTAGCCGTCCCATGGTGACTTATAAAATACCGCCCCAGTTCGGCCGATGAGGACGTAGTAATAGACTTTAATTACAGGATTGACGGGTTCTTACTTGGAATGGCATTGACATCCAGACCGTCGATAAACATAAATGTTACTGAGTCATTTTCAATCTGACTCGTTCTTCACGTAATCGGTTGCCGAGAATAACTTTGCTTAAAAGAAAGCCAGCGTCAAATTGACCGCGAAACCGTTGCCCTCCGGCCTATTTTTGGTATCGAACTCCGGTACCCAGCGTGCACTGACATTCACTCTGGCATCATTGAATTTACCGGCCCAACCGATCACCGGGCCGGCTCCCACGGCGCGACCGCGATAGCCTCCGAATAACTCAGCAGTCTGGCCTTTGTCGTCGGTAACTTGCTGCACATACCCTCCGACGATGCCTGCGCTCCAGCCTTTGCCGAACCCCGCGTCCAGAGTGCATCTAAGGTGAAAATGTTGCCATTGCGATAGTCGGTCGCATCGTTTTCGGTGTAAAACTCCAATCCGGAGGACAGCGTAATTTCGCCGCCCGAGCCGTCGAGGTGGGTGAAGGCTAAGGTGGGCATAAACGTGTAATTATTCTGGCCAGGATTGGCCAAGCGATTATCGTTATAGGCACCCGTCGGGAGGTAAACAGGAAGGGAAAAGGAGATGTGGTTTTGCGCGTCGAAGTGATAGCCGGCAGCGATGGGTGTCACGAGAATATCGGCAAACTGTGTTCCCGTGTCTTCTGCCCCCAGCACGCGACCCCGAGGCTGGGTAATGTCCACGGTTACATCGGTATATTGCATCGGCACGCCAATAGCCGATGCATAGTTCCATCGACCTTTGCCGGTATCCCATACATGGGTGAAATTGGCGATGGTATAGGACACTTTCATATCCAGATCCCCACCAATTCTGCCGACTATTGGCACGCCCTTATTGCCCTTGAGATCACCGTCGTACCAGATGCTGGTCAATGACATGATCCAGCCAGGTTCCGGTGGCACTACCCCCGCGTTGGAAAATACCTGTTGGCCCGTAATCGGACGCCCGACGCCACCCTCGGCCGCAAGTAGTACGGAACTCATTCCAAACGCAGGCGTGAATAACAAAAAGCTGGCAACTAAAGTCTTTCTTTCCACTGCTTTTCTTCCTTCAATCCATGATCAGTTGAGCTACTCGGTCCAGAAACCAAAACGTCCGCCATCAGGCGGACGCTTGGAAGGCAGCTTTTATTATTTTTGCTGTTTCATTTTCTCCTCGATTTTCTTGTCTACGTCAGCCCTGACCTGATCGATACTGAAACTGGCAGGGCGTTGGCTTGGCGGATAATCTACGAAGGTCTGCAGGAAAGCTGCGGCTTTACTGATGCCCTGAAAGATCAGGAAATCGTTCTTCGCTACCCAGTCGTAGTACTGATCGGAGACAACGTCGGCGCGCTCGTAAGGGTCCATGCGCAGATTGAAAATTTTAGGTACGCGCAGGCAGGTGAAAGGTTCGCTCCACACTTTGAATCCACCCGGTGCACGTTGTTCACAGAAGACGAACTTCCAGTTGTCGTAACGCATGGCTACCAAATCACCATCATCACTGAAGTAGTAGAAGTCGTTCCGTGCGCTCTTGTCAGTTTTACCGGTCAGAAAATCAAGCTGGTTGTAGCCGTCCAGATGAACCTTGAAGTTCTTTCCACCGACGTCAGCCCCCTTCAGCAGGCGTTCCTTGATATCGGTATCGCCCGTTGCGGCAAGCAATGTCGGAAACCAGTCCAAGCCGGACATCATCTGAGTAGAAACCGTGTCGGCCTTGATTTTTCCAGGCCAGCGCACAATCGCCGGCACGCGGTATGCACCCTCCCAGTTAGAGTTTTTCTCGTTACGGAACGGAGTCGTTGCAGCGTCCGGCCAAGACCATTGGTTCGGGCCGTTGTCAGTGGTGTAGACCACGATCGTGTTGTCGGCAATTTTCAGATCATCAACTGCTTTAAGCAGCTTGCCTACATCACCATCGTGTTCCAGCATGCCGTCAGCGTACTCATTGCCCGGCATGCCACTTTGGCCCCTCATCGACTCACGCACATGGGTGAATGCGTGCATACGCGTGGTGTTCATCCAGACGAAAAACGGTTTATCGGCCTTCGCTTGTTTGTCCATGAAGTTGATGGCGGCCTGAGTGGTCTCGTCATCGATGGTTTCCATACGCTTTTTGTTCAACGGCCCGGTATCTTCGATCTTGCCGTCGGCAAAGCTGTGGATTACGCCACGAGGAGAGGCAGCCTTGACGAAGGCCGCATCGTCTTTTGGCCACAGTTCGCGCTCGGGCTCTTCTTCGGCATTGAGGTGGTAGAGGTTGCCGAAGAACTCATCGAAGCCATGGTTGGTGGGAAGGTATTCGTCCTTGTCGCCCAAATGGTTCTTGCCAAATTGTCCAGTCGCATAACCCTTTGCTTTCAGCGCTTGAGCGATCGTGACGTCCCTTGCTTGCAGCCCGACTGGAACACCCGGCATACCAACTTTGGAAAGTCCGGTACGCAGTGGTGATTGACCGGTGATGAATGTCGAACGCCCGGCGGTGCAACTGTTCTCCGCATAGTAGTCAGTGAACATCATGCCTTCTTTGGCAATCCGGTCGATGTTTGGCGTCTTATAGCCCACGACTCCATGGGAATAAGCACTGATGTTGGTCTGCCCAACGTCATCGCCAAAAATTACGAGGATGTTAGGTTTATCGGCGGCTGAAACGGCTGTAGACAACGTAATGAGCGAGGTCGCCACGATGGCGAATTTGGGTAACCACTTGCGTACGCTAGTCATAAGACTGGCTCCTTGGCCGGTGGGTCGCACAAATGCGACTTTTATGTCAGATGCGGTCCTGTTTATGCTGCGAATGCGGTGCGTAAGTTCAGCTGGGTCCAGAAATGAACAGCACAATTCGACAACCATAAGGACGATAGTCCAGCACTGGATATTTGCCCGATCTTGAGCCTCGCTTTTGGGATAAGCGGCACAAAACAATAGTCAACGCGGAAATAAAAAGGTGATTGCCGCGCGAAATCCCCACCCCTCAGGACCGTCTTCGGAACTATCGACCCAGTAACGTGGCCCGGCCTGGACTGTCAGCGGGTGGCCACCGATTTTCAACAATTGAGTAACCGTAAGATTGATCGGAACCGACCATTCTTTTTGCCGCCAGTTATAGGTGGACTCGCCATTAATGCCATACGTCGTGAATTGGCTCGTGGTGTAGGAAAGGAACGGTTGCAGGAAAGTTTGATTGACCTTGTCCTTGTCATCTGGCGGGCTACCTTCTAGCCCCCATAGGTGGTTGGCGAGGACTCCATGCGTCCAGCCATTGGCTTGCTTGAGCGCTACGATCGTAGGCCCGGCCGCCCATTGCTTGCTGCTCAGCAGTTCATCACTACCGGTTGGAATCAGCAGAGCAGGGCCCGCGCCGAGTATCCAGCCGCTGTCGGTGGATTTTTTTGGGGAAAAGAAAAAGCTCTGGGTAATGTCACCCACGCCGGACTTGTCGGCTGCGCCACCTGCAGCAAGACCATGTTGGTCGATCACTGGCAGGATGGTTCGGGAAATCAGGTTCCAGTTTTCGTTCAGGGTAAACGGTAGCACCGGTTGAATGTTGGTGACGCTTTGCATTCCTTTGCCGGTGGGACCTATCTTTTGATCCCAGTTGTATTGCACGGGCAGGCTGTACATTGCGGCGACGGGGTTGAGTGCTTGTTTGGCAAGTTCGGCGGAATCTTCTGCAAAGATCAAACCGCTGTGCAGTAACGCCAAGGTCAGCGGCAACATCAGTAGACTCGGCCTGGACATGATGATCTTCCTTGTATGTAACCAACCGGCAAATTTGCATCAACGCGTTTACCCCAGCCAGCGTAGTGGGCGAATTCCGATTCGTCGTCATGACCGCATATTTGTGGGCACCAAATGTGCGAAAAAAGCTGGGTGTTCATATCTGACAACCGTTCATCGCTGAACTACGCTGCGTTTTGTAGTTCACGAACTCATGCCTGATGCCTAAGGAACAGACGCATGCAGAACCGGTTTTCTGTGCTGATGATGATCGTTTTCAGCGTCGTCTGGTCTGCGCTCGTTTGGGCTGATGAGAATGGCGCGTCGGCTGAGCAGGCTGTTGAACTCAAGGTTGCGAACCGCAGTATCATGGTCTTTCGCGCTACATTGCTTGGGGAGGCACCAACGTCTCGAGTCAAGCGCGCAAAAGCAGTGATCAGCGAAGCATTGGAAGAAGCCGACGATCTTGCAGTCAGCATTGACTCTATTCAGGACAGTTACCTGATATTGCTGGGGACCAAGCGCGCGTTCATCGTTTCACCCAAAGACGTCGACAATCTCCAGTACCCCTCGGTGCAATTGGCAGCAGAGGCCGCTGCCGAGAAATTGCGTCAGGTTGTCGCGGAAACTGGCGAAGCCCGTAGTCTGAAACTTATGGTGCGGTCGCTTGGCGCAGTAGCGATTGCTACAGGCATTTACTTCGTGTTGCTCTGGGGAATTGCCTGGCTGCGCAAGAAATTGCTGCGCAAATTACCCGAGTTGATGCATCGCCATACACAAGCGCTGCGGGTAGGTCGCATTCAGTTAGTTGATGCCAATTACCTGTATTCGCTGGTCAATCGACTGTTTTGGCTCGTGCGCTGGCTGGTGATCCTGCTGCTGACTTACGAGTGGCTGGGTTTTGTCCTGTCACGCTTTCCCTACACCCGCCCTTGGGGCGAAAGCCTCAACAGTTACCTGGTTGAGGTCGCGAGCTATTTGCTTCAGGCCATCATCGACGCGGTTCCTGGACTTGTGATTGCCTTGGCAATCTTTTTCATGGCTCGAGGAGCAACTGTTTTCAGTCGGCGTGTGCTCAGACGCATGGCGACACCAGGAACATTCAGCTGGCTGAACCACGAGACCCTGCACCCGACCCAGCGACTCACCTCACTGGCGATTTGGCTATTCGCATTGGCAATGGCCTATCCGTATTTACCCGGGGCCGGTACCGACGCGTTTAAAGGACTGTCCGTGCTGATCGGTCTGATGATTTCTTTGGGCGCGACTAGCGTAGTCGGTCAGGCGGCAGCTGGACTGATCCTGACCTATACGCGCACCCTGCGACCCGGCGAGTTCGTGAGGATTGGCGAATATGAAGGTACGGTGACCGAGCTTGGCATGTTTACTACCAGTATTCGCACTGGTCTTGGAGAAGTACTCACCTTACCGAATTCGATGATCACCGGTGCTGTAACAAAAAACTACTCACGTACCGTCCAGGGTCCAGGGTATGTGGTAGATACCGTGGTAACCATCGGGTACGACACACCTTGGCGCCAGGTGGAAGGCATGTTGCTGGAGGCTGCGAGACGCACGCCCGGTGTAGTTGAAAATCCCCCCCCACAAGTTTTCCAGACGGCCTTGTCCGATTTTTATCCAGAGTACCGGCTCGTCGCTCAGGCGATTCCCAGCCAGCCGCGTCCGCGTGCCGAGCTGCTCAGTATGCTGCACGCAAATATTCAGGATGTGTTCAACGAGTACAGCGTGCAGATCATGTCGCCGCACTATCTGGGCGATCCGCAACAAGAGAAGTGGGTGCCGAAGGACCAGTGGTACACCGCACCGGCGCAACCACCGAAGAATCAGTGACCGTTGCAAGGAGTCCGCGACATGCTCGATTTCATTCTGCACGCGCTACGCACTGATCCGGAGATCGCCGTGTTCCTCGCGATTGCCCTGGGCGTGTTTGTCGGCCGGATTCACATCGGCAGTTTTCACCTCGGTTCCGTGGCTGGTGCGTTGCTGATGGGTCTGTTGATTGGGCAAATTGGTCTGGAAGTGCCGGCGGGGCTGAAATCGGTGTTTTTCGTGATGTTCATCTACGCCGTCGGCTTCAAGAGTGGTCCGGAGTTTTTCGGCAGCCTTAATCGCGGCACGATGAAACTGGTACTGCTATCGGTGGTGCTGTGTGCCACCGCCCTGGGTGCAATTCTGCTGATGTATGCGGTGTTCGATTTCGACGCCGGGTTTACTGCAGGACTTGGTGCTGGCGCGCTGACCGACACGGCGATCATGGGCACAGCGACTAGCGCAATCAACCAATTGACGATTGATGCCGCTGCCAAGGCGCAACTCAACAGTCACATGGCCATTGCCTACGCCATTACTTACCTGTTCGGCACTATTGGTTTGATCGTGTTTGTCGGCAGCATTGCGCCCAAGCTACTCGGGGTGAACCTGCGCGAATCGGCGCGCGAACTGGAGCTGGAACTGGGCATCGCCAAGGAAGAGGAGGCGATCACCGTGCCCTACACCCGCATCGTCGTTCGGGCTCACCAGGTGGCGAGCAATGGCCAAGCGGATGGCCAGCGCATCGTTGATTTTGAGAAGTTGCATGACTCATTGACCGTCGAGCGCGTGGTGCGGGCAGGACAGATCATCGAGCGCGATGAAAATTTCGTCCTCATGGCCGGCGATGTCCTTGGCGTGTATGCCTTGCGCGACGCGGTCGGCACGCTCAGCCATTGGGTTGGTCCGGAGATCGATCACCCTGAATCCTTGTCTTTTCCGACCCGCGAAGTGGACATCGTACTGACCTCGGCTGAATTCGCCGACACAACCATTCATCAAGCCAGAGCCCGGTTGGGCATTGATGGGCGACTAGGGTGTTTCCTCAATACTATCACGCGACAGGGGTACGAACTGCCGTTGCTGCCCAACACGGTACTACGCCGGGGTGACGTGCTTACGTTGACCGGTCGCACCTCGAGTGTCGAAGCGTTGGCCAAACGTCTCGGGCGCATCCGAAAGAACAATTACAAAAGCGACATCGCTATGCACACTCTGGGAATGGTACTCGGCTCGCTGTTGGGATTGTTGTCGACCCACATCGGCATGATCCCGGTGGAGCTGGGCATTGGTGGCGGTGTGCTGGTCGCTGCTCTGGTGATTGGCTGGTATAACTCGCGCCACCCGGAAATCGGTGCACTGCCGCCAGCGGCGCAATGGGCTTTTTCCGAGTTCGGTCTGACTGCGTTCGGCGCAGTGGTGGGTTTGCTCGCCGGGCCGGCGGCGTTTGCTGCGATGAAAGAGCAAGGCTTGGCGTTATTGTTGTCCGGCGCGGTGGTGACGATTTTACCGCCGCTGGTGGCGCTGTATTTCGGCCGTTACGTGCTGCGCCTGCACCCAATGATTCTGTTTGGCGCGCTGGCCGGGGCACAGACCGAAGCGGCGTCGATGAACAAGATCATCGAGCAGTCCGGCAGCAACACGCCGGTGATTGGCTTCACGGTGTGCTACGCGATTTCCAATGTGCTATTGGCGGTGTGCGGGCCGATTATCGTGTTTGTCGCCGTCGGCTAACAGAACAAGTCAGAAACCACTTTCGCGCAGCAACACCGCCAGCACATGGGTCGCACCGTCGCCCAGCAAACTGCGCCGTTTGCCCTCGATCTTCAAATGCCCCCGTGTCTCGCGCAGATTCGGCACTGGCTCGTCCAGTTGAATCAACACCTGAAACAGCGCACTGCTGGGAATCAGCGAGTGTTCGGCATTGGTCGTCGGCACCGGGCCGCCGAAGCGTGAAGACAGCATTCGGTGCGCCAACTGACTGGCACGGGTGCTGCCGATCTGCATGACACGACCGAATCGCGGCGTGGTCTGGCCGTCCGGGTAAAAGCGCACGTGATCACCGGTGGATATGCGGTGTACCTGATCCTGTGCAACATACGCGTCGACCTGCCAACTGCGCGGATCGATCAGCATGCCCAGCGGCTCCTGCCTACCGATCCATTGCCCCGGCTTCCAGTCTGGATTGACGTCCAGCCACACGCCGGCAAACGGTGCCTGCAAGTTCAGCCGGGAGATTTCCGAGCGGGCGGCGCGGGCCTCTTCGAATTGCACGTTGAGGCGCTGGCGGGTCACGGCGTCTTCAGCAAGACCACCGGGGTCGGCGATCAGCCCAGACAGCCGAGCCTCGTAGCTACGAGCGCTCGCTTCGCTGGTTTGCAGACGCGAGGCGATGTCCGGCTCATCAAGGGTGATCAGGGTTTCCCCGGCCTTGACCGGGGCGTCCGGGTGAATCGATTGCAGGCGTGCCGGATAGGGCGCATACACACGCAACTGGTGTTCGGCACGGGCCACGCCGACCGCATCGATCTGCGTACGCCAGGGGATCGCCAGAACGACCAGAATCGTCAGCAGCACGGTATAAAACGCCACTTTGCGGCGGTTCGGAATCACCGTGCGGTTTTTCCACCAATGACCCAGCTCGCGCATTACCGGCATCGCGATAAACCACGACAGTTCGACCATGAACAGGAAAATCCCCAAAATCTTGAAGAAAAAAAGATAGACCGCCAGCGCTATCCCCAGAAACAGCATCAGCCGATACAGCCAGGTAATGATCGCGAAGGTCACCAGCAAACGTCGCTGACCGGTCGGAAATGTCTCTGGCCAATCTTCCTGCAAACCCAGCAGATTGCGCCGCAGCGTCACCCGCGCAAGCGCTGAGGCGCGTTCGTGCAGGTTGGGAAAATCCAGCAGGTCGGAGAGGATGAAGTAACCGTCGAAACGCATGAACGGACTGGCATTCAGCGCCAGTGACAGCAGCCAGCTGGTGGTCGCCAGATACAGCAGGGCATTGCGCAACGCGCCGGGATCGCACAACGCCCAACCCAGGGTCGACAACCCGGCCAGCGACAGTTCGGTAATAATCCCCGCCGAAGCAATCGCCAGGCGTTGCCGCGAGCGACTGAGTTTCCAGCTCTCGCCGGTGTCGGTGTAGAGCATCGGCCACATCACCACAAACGCTATGCCCATGTGTCCGACGCGCAGCCCCAGGCGCGTGGCGACCAGGGCATGGCCGAGTTCATGCAGGGTTTTCGCGACGATCAGCGCCAGGGCAAAACTGAACAAGCCTTCGGTGGAAAACGACTCGACCACGGCACTGGTGAACACGTCCCACTGCTGCAACACCAAGATGATCCCGAGCAGGCTCAGGCTCAGCACCGTAATCCCGGTCAGTGGATGAAACAGCCAACCCAGCATCCGCGCCAGGTATTGCAACGGTCGTTGCGGGCGCAGCAGCGGGATGCGGAAAAACAGGTAGTGGTGCAACCACCAGCGCCACGTCAGCCAACCGCCTTCTCCGCTTTTACTCTTCAGCCGCTCCAGCGCGGCAGGGCCGGCGCGCAACAACTGGTGTTGTTCGAGAAACTGGCGGAAGTCGAGCACCTGTTCGACATCCGGTTTCAGCGCAGTGTCCTCAGCGATCTGCTCGCTGATTTTGCGTGGCGACTGGCCCCAGCGCAGCAGGCATTCGAATTCCAGCCAGCCAATCCGGTAGAAGCGGTTGATCACCGTGTCCTGAATCACCCACGCCGGTTCGCCATTGCTGCCATGGGCCGCTTCGCTCAGGCGCAAGTCTTCGCGCAGGGGCGGCACGGGCAGATCGGCCGGATCGAGCATTACCAGCCACTCCAGGCACGTAGCGTCGCCAGCGGTCGGCGCAGCAGGTAATAACCGAGCATCACCCGCCCGCCGTAGATTTTCGCCGTGCCGTGCAGGCCGAGTCGCGCATGTTCCGGTGCGCCGTCGATGCTGGCGAGCAGGCGATAAGCGACCACACCTTCGTCGCTGGGCCGCGCCTGATAACTGGTTTCGAGGATCTGCCCCTTGAGCGGCGTCAGCGGGTACGCGGTGAGGAACAAGGTGACCTCGGCGCCCGGTTCCAAAGCGATCGCATCGGCGACGGCCAATTGAAGGAGCATTGCCGGTTGCGTCGGGTCGGCCACTTGCATGATGCGTTCGCCAGTCACCACCGGTTTGCCCAGCCAGTCGTTGGGGTCGCTGAACACGGCGACACCGCCGCGAGGAGACAGCACTTGCGTACGTTTCAGTTGCGCCTGCACCGCCGCCAGTTCCGCCCGCCGTTGCTGAGCGCGACCGGTCAACAACGTTAGCTCACTCTTGCTTTGCGGGTTGTCGAACGCCCGTTGGCTGGCCGCCTGCAACTCTGCATCGGCGACCGCGACTTCCTTGCCGAGCACTTCGGCGCGGCTGCGAAGGGTGGTTTCATCCAGCGAGAACAGCGCTGTCCCGGCATCGACGGGTTGATTCGGACGCACCTGAATCTTTTCGATCACGCCATCAATCGGCGAGCTGATGATCTGCGCCTGCCGCGAGACGATTTCCGTCGGTGCCAATGCCGTTTGCCGCACCGGCAACAACAGCAGTGCAGCGAGCACAATCGCTACCAGCAGCAGTTGCTTGCGATTCGGCCGCCAGCGACTGAAACGCTTGCGCCGGGTCAGCGCCGACCAGCAATACGCCCACGTCGCCACCAACCCTTTGAGGTGTTGCCACAACACGGCCGGCGGTTCCTGCTCCAGCAAGATGATCAACAGGCCCAATCGTTGATTGTCACGATCCTGCACCGGCACGCACCACAGCCCTGACGGCCACCATTCGTTCCAGCCTTCGGCAATGTCTGCTGGTGGATTGGCGCTGTCCTGAGCGATCCATACCGGCTCGGCGTCTGGCACCCGCGCCGCGACCCAGCGACTGGCGCGGCGCAGCCAGACCAGATACGGCGAATCCTCACTGGGCCGTGACAAGCCCGAGACATTGAGCAATTCCAGTGAGGATTCGCGCTGGGCGAATACCAGGGCCTGATGAAACTGCAGCAGCGGGTAGAGATCGTTGGCCATGCTGAACGCCAGGTTGTTCAGCGAGTCGGCGGCCATGGCTTTGTCTCGCAGCGCGTCGAGTTCGAGCAGCAGGTGAGGGTGCGGCAGCGGCTCATTCATCGTCATGGGCGTGCGTCTTGGTCGAAATGCGCGGTGCCGCTCATGCCAGCCATCAGGTCGGGGTACTTGTTGTCGAGCCGAGCTTCCAGTTCGACGGTTTGCGCCACCGCATCGACCCGAGAGTTGATACCGCTGACATGGGCCGGGTAGGTCTTGCCGGTTTCGTGGATGCTGACTTGCAGCGGCAAGCCGGGTTTGAGGTCTTTGAGCAGATTGGACGGCACGTTCAGGCGCACTTTCAGGGCACCATCGCTCACCAGATCGAACAGCGGCGTGCCCGCCGTGACGGTTTGATACGGTTTCACGTAAACCTTGGCCACACGTCCGGAAAACGGCGCAAGCACTTGGCAGTAACTGCTTTGAGCCGCGCCCATGGCCCGCGCGCCATCGGCCTTCTGCACTTCGGTGTTGGCCATCGAAACTTCGATATCGCCCACCGCGTTGAGCTGGCGCAATTGCTGTTTGGCCTGAAGGTTTTGTTTGGCCATGGCCAGTTCTGCCGCTGCAACTTTCGCGCGCGCTTCGGCCTCGTTGCAATTGAAGCGTGCGAGCAATTCGGCCTTGGCGACCGGTTCACCGAAACCGGCTTTCAATTCGCCCAATGTGCCGGCCATTTGGCTGGACAGGGTGGTTTCCAGTTCGGCGGCAAGCAGTACACGAATCGCACTGGCACTTTCCAGCGCCGGGGCTTGCGCATTGTCTTGAGCGTGGACGGACAGGATGAGACTGGCCAACAACAGGGCCCCAAAACGGGCCTCAAGGGCGATTTTGCGCATTCGGCGATCCTTGCGAAGTGGCAGCGAGCAGACGTTGTTGTTCTTGTTCATTCAAGGTGCGTTGGATTTCCCGGGCCAGTGTCTTGATGTCGTGTTGCGAGATTTCCTTGGGCAATACGTCGAGGCCAACCGAGTTGTACATCCGCCCCCATGCAGCTTGAGCACTGGAGAACGCCGCTTCACGCTGATAACGCGAGAGCAGATAACGGCCTTCAGAGCGGATTACTTCCAGTTCCGAGCCCAAAGCGCCGGTTTTCGCCGCTTGTGCGTAGTCGAGCAGGCTGCGATCGACGCGCAGGCTGTCTTCGGCAAACTCGACTTCCTGACGAGCCAGTTGATAGCGCAAGGTGCCGACGCGCACCTGCGTGAGAATTGCCATCGACAGCGCCACTCGGCGGGTGTCGTCGGTTTCGTTCTGAGATTTTTCTGCGGCGTTCAACGACGGCAATTGCAGCAGCCGAATGAGGTTCATCGACACTTGGAGACCGGTACTCATCCAGTCGTTGTTGTAAAGGTACTTGTTGGAGTCGTACTTGTAGCCAAAATCGACGCTGACGTTGGGCCACAGCTGCGCCTTGGCAATTTCCAGATCCTTTTGGTTAACGCGTTTGCGATACCACTCTTCCATGATTTCCGGGCGGTTTTCCAGCGACAACTGTTCCAGCCGCGCCATGCTCTGGCGAACTTCTGGCAGCGGTGGATCGGGCATGTCGGCGAGGATCATTTTCGAGCCAGGGGGCAGCGACATCAGCGCCGACAGCTCGGCCTGGGCGAATTCCAGATCCTGGCGGCGCACGGTCAGCAGATAGATCGAGTCGAGAAGGGCGCGTTGATAGGCGAGGATTTCCTGGCGCGGCAGCAAACCACGGGTTTCGGCTTCGCGGGCCGAGGTCAGGGCGGTATGGGTGCGCATCAGAAGTTTGTCGACTTCCGGCATCAAACGCTGGGCGCCGAGTGCGCGCCAATAGGCGTTGCGTACGTCCTGCAGAACGTTCTGCGCGACTTTGCGCCGGCGTTCTTCAGCCATCAGGATCTGATCGGATTTCTGTTGTGTGCGGTAATAGGCAACACCGAAATCCAGAAGGCTCCAACTCAAACCCAGGCCATAGACTTCACGATAACGTTCTTCCGAAGTCGATGGGCGCAAGCTGACCTGGCGGTCTTCGATGCCGATCGAGGTGCCACCGGAATCGTTATCACGTCCGGCATACCCGGCCGAGGCGACCAGCCGCGGGAGCATTTCATGGCTGGAGACATCGCGCAGGTCTGAAGCCAATGCGCTTTCCATGAGTTTGAGGCGGTAGTCCAGGTTGTATTTCAGCGCCCGCGCCGCCGCTTCGTAAAAGGTGATCGGCGTGGTTACCGGCTCTTGGCCTGAATACATGCGTGACTGGTCAGCGATGATGCGCTGGCGGTTTTCTTCATCGGTGGAGGGTTTGGGCTCCGTTGAAGAGCAAGCACTGAGCAACAGTGCAGAAGCGATGGCGGTAATGAGAAGCCGGGTCGCATGTATACGCATGTTCATTCCTTTGCATTCTTGGAATTTTTCAGTTCAGCGGCGTTATTGCGGCTAGCGCCGCTGCGCTGCATCACGCAATTGCGCGCTGAAGCCCTTGGCCCGTGGTTTTTCCTGTTGATTTTCAGCGTGTGCCGCACTGTGCGTCATATCCGCCGGGTTCAAGGTGAACAACGACGGATCGCTCAACAGCCCATCGGCACTCAACCCGGTACGGCCTTGACGCCCCTGAATCCACAGAAGATCCAGTTCGCTTTCCAGGCGACTGGTACGCACCGCTTGCTGGACGAATTGCCCCGGCACCAGCCCCAGCCCATTGCCCACCGACTCACTGGTGAACTCACCGACCGCTGCCAGACGCAGGTTGCTGCCATCGACGCCCCAGGCTGACAGCTCGGAGATTTGCGCCTCACGCTCAACCACTGGCGTGACGAAAACCGCCGGTTGTGGATCGGGGATGAGGAAGTTGCGGTTGAGGGTGTTCGGGTCGCGCTCGAAGTTGTTGCCACCCGGCGCCGGAATGAACGGCGTAGCGATGTCGAGGGTGATCGTCAGTTCAGCCTGATCGCTGGCGCCGTTACGGTCATTGATGGTGTAGGTGAACACGTCCCGCAGGATCTGCCCGAGACCGGCGGCGGCCAGCACCGCCGGGTTGTTCTGATCGATGGTGTAGGTGTAGCTGCCGTCGGCGTTCAATACCAGCGTGCCGTAGAGGCCAATGATCGGCTGGCCGATCACACCCGCAGTCCCTGAACCCGCCTCGGCGCCGGTGCGGATCCCGACCACCACCAGGATGTCGTTGCCGTCAACGTCGCGGTCATTGGGCAACACGTTACCGGTGGTTTGCGGGGCAGGAGACTGGTCGCTGGCAAAACCGCTGTCGTTCTGCGCCAGCGGTGCGTCATTGGCGCCTTGAATAACCACGGTCAGCCGCGCATCCGAAGTCGCGCCGGCAGTGTCGACCATGCGATAGGTGAAGGTTTCGCTGAGGGTTTCACCTGCCGTGCGCAACGCCTGCACCACGGGATTATTGTTGTCGATAACGTAGGTGTAGGTGCCATCGGCATTCAGTGTCAGTTGCCCATAGAGGCCGATCAGCATTTGCCCGGCACCTGCTGACTGACCGGCCTGATTGCTGACGCTTTGCACCTGTTTGCTTTCGCCATTGACGACGCTGTCGACGTCGTTGTCGTTGTCCAGCACGTTGCCATTGGCGTTGCTGCCCGGCGTGCCGTTGTTGACACCCCCGGCTTCAACCGCCGTGGCGCTGTCATCAGTGGCGACCGGGGTGTCGTTGCGACCGTCGACAGTGATGCGCAATTCGGCGGTGCTGGTGGCGCCCCAGCGGTCGACGATGGTGTAGGTGAATACTTCATTCAGGGTCTGGCCGCTCTGGCGCAAGGCCTGGACGGCGGCCAGATTGTTGTCGACAGTGTAAGTGTAGCTGCCGTCGGCGTTGATCAGCAGGTCGCCATACAAGCCGCGCAACGACGTGCCGACGCTGCCCACTGTACCGATGTCGCTGACGGTGCCTGTGTGAATGCCGATCACCGACAGCGGATCACTCTCCGCGTCGGTATCGTTGTCCAGCACATTGCCGCCGGGGTTGAGTCCGGGTTGATCGTTGTTGGTGCCACCGGCTTCGATGGCGGTGGCCGTGTCGCCATTGGCCACCGGCGCCAGGTTGCGCCCACGAATGATGATGTGGATTTCCGCCAGATCGTTTTGCCCGCCACGGTCGCTGACCTGATAGGTGAAGCGCTCGTTGAGAAATTGCAGCGGGCCGAGGGCCTGAACCGCGGGATTGCTCGAGTCGAGGTTGTAGGTGAAGCTGCCATCGGCGCCGATGATCAATTGCCCGTAAAGGCCATTGATCAGTGTGCCGTTGCTGTTGTCGGTACCGGCCGTGACCCCGGTCAGACTGCCGCCAGCGTCTTCCGTGCCGAAACGAATGCCGGTGACCGTCTTGCTGTCCCCCTGGTCAACGTCGGTGTCATTGGGCAGCACGTTGCCGCTAGGGTTGACGCCGTTGCCCTTGCCGTTATCTGCCACGGCCAGGACGGTATCGTTGGCCGCGACCGGCGCATCCCAGGCACCGTCGATTCGGATGCTCAGTTGCGCGGTGTCGGTGGCCCCGGCGATGTCGCGCAGGCGGTAGGTGAAGGTTTCCACCAGCGAATCGCCGAGCTTCAGCGCCTGCACTGCCGCGAGGTTGTTATTGACCACGTAGTTGTAAGTGCCGTCGGTATTGAGGGTGAGGGTGCCGTACAAACCGTTGAAGGTTTGCGCGCCGACGACGTTGATAAAGGCGCCACCCGCCGCTTCGTTGCCCGTGCGGATACCGGTGACCAGTTTGGCGTCGTTGGCATCGACATCGTTGTCGTTGTTCAGCACATTTCCGCTTGGATTGACCCCGGGCGTGCCGTTGAACGTTCCACCGGCCTCGACCGCCACCGCGCTGTCGTCACTGGCGATCGGATTGTCGTTGGCCCCGCGCACGGTGATGGTCAGCGTCGCGCTGCTGGTGGCGCCGGCCAGGTCGCGGATCCGATAGGTAAAGGTTTCCGTGAGGGTGTCGGCATTGCTGCGCAGTGCCTGGACCTGCGGATTGAGGTTGTCGACCACGTAGCTGTAACTGCCATCGGCATTCAGGGTTAGAACGCCATAGGTGCCATTGAAACCGCTACCGATCAGGCCCACCGACGAGCCCTGACTGACGCCGATGACACTAAGCACTTCGCCGTTGCCGTCGACATCGCTGTCATTGCTCAACACATTGCCGGTCGGATCAGTACCCGGCGTAGTGTTGTTCAAGCCTCCGGCCTCAACAGCAGTGTTGCTGTCGTTCTGGGCGATCGGGGTGTCATTGCGCCCCTGAATCGTGATGTTCAGCGTCGCGCGATCGCTTGCGCCGGCGGCGTCGATCACCTCGTAGCTGAACGCATCGAGCAACGTATCGCCGGCGCGCAAGGCCTGCACGGCGGCCATGCTGTTGTCGAGGCGATAGCTGTAGCTGCCGTCGGCATTCAGTGTCAGCCAGCCGTATGTACCGCGCAGCTCAGTGCCCAAAGTGCCGGCAGTTCCGGTGCCGGACTCTGTACCGGTGCGCACCGAGGACACAGCGCGGGTTTCACCATAATCGTAATTGGGCAGGTCGCCGGGTACTTCGCCGCCGTCGACGTCGCTGTCGTTATCCAGCACGTTACCAGCAGGATCCTGACCGGGCTGGCTGTTGTTCAAACCACCGGCCTCAATGGCCACGCCTGAGTCGTCGTTGGCCCGTGGGTTGTCGTTCTGCCCGCGAATCAGCACGATGATTTCCGCGGTGTCGGTTTCTGGAGTGGCGCCGACGCCATCGCTGACGGTGTAGGTGAAACGCTCGGAAAGCAGATCCACGCTGCGGCGCAGGGCCTGAACGTCAGGGTTGCTGTTGTCGACCTCATAGACATAACTGCCGTCGGGGAAAATCGTCAGCGTGCCATACAGTCCGGCAATCACCGTACCGCCGACATTTACCGCGATCGGTGTTCCCGGATCGCCGCTCGCTCCGGACTTGATCAGCGTGACTGTCAAAGGGTCGCCATCGGGATCGGTGTCATTGGCCGTGACGTCGCCCGAAGGATTGACGCCCGGCGTCAGGTTGTTGATCCCGCCGGCTTCAGTGGCGATAGCGACGACGTTTTGCGCCACCGGTGGATCGTTGACGCCGTGCACGGTAATCACCAGTTGCGCGGTGTCGGTCAGGCCGGTGGTGTCGGTCACGCGGTAAGTGAAAAACTCGGTCAAAGTCTGCCCCGGCGCCAAGGCCTGGACCGCCGAATTGGTGCTATCGACGTCATAGAAAAACGAGCCATCTGCGCCGATGCGCAAGGTGCCGTAGAGGCCGACCACCACGGTGCCGTTGGCTGAGGTGGTACCGGTGGCCACGCCACTGAGCACGTCGACGGCCGGGTTGTAACTGGCTTCGCTTTTGTTGATTACACCATTGACCTGCAATTGGCTGCTCGGCTGGTCATTGGTGTCGACGTCCTGATCGACACCATTGCCACCGGGTTGGGTGATTGGCCCGGGGCGGCTGGGGAACTGAATCACGTTGCCGCTCGGATTGCTTTCCGAGGCGTTGCCATTAGTCGACGCGGCTTGTGCTGACGCCGCATCATCGCTGGCCACCGGGTTGTCGTTGGCGCCCTGGATGACGATGCGCAATTGCGCGACATCATCCAGACCGCCGGTATCGGTCAGGCGATAGCTGAAGAACTCGACCAATTGTTGACCGGCGCTGAGCCGCTGAACTGTTGCATTGCTGTTGTTGACCACATAGCTGTAGGTGCCATCGGGATTTATGGTCAAGGTGCCGTAGAGCCCGGCAATGGCCGTTGCGCCGCTGACGGCAGTGAAATTGCCGGCGCCGGCTTCGGCGACCGCTCGGATACCGGTCACGGTGCGGGTTTCCCCGTTGGCCGCGCTGTCGACGTCCTGATCATTACTCAACACATTACCGGTGGCATCGCTGCCCGGCGTGCCGTTGTTGACCCCACCGGCCTCGATGGCCACTTCGTCATCGTCAATACCCTGCGGCGTGTCGTTGGCACCTTGAAGGGTGACGGTCAGTGTTGCTGTCGAAGTCGCCCCGGCAAGGTCCGCGAGGACGTAATTGAAGTTGTCCTGCAAGGTCTGGCCCGACACGCGCAAGGCCTGCACGGTTGCGTTGTTGTTATCGACGACATATTGATAAGAGCCGTTGCTGCCAATCACCAACTGACCGTACAGGCCATTGATCACGGTGACGCCGAGTACTGGCGTCTGAATGCCGGCGCCAGGGCCGACCGACACCACATGCAGTTGATCGGCGTTGGTGGCGATGTCAACGTCGGTGTCGTTGCTCAGCACATTGCCGCGTGGGTCGATACCGGCGGAGGCGTTGTTGGTGCCGCCAGCCTCCAACGCCGTGGCGCTGTCGTTGACACCCACTGGGTTGTCATTCACCGCGTCGAGGATGATTTGCAGGCTGTCAGTGTCCGTCAGCGCATCTCCGGCCGTACCCGGGAGACCGTCGCCGTCGGCATCGCCGTAGTTGCCACGATCGTTGGTCAGCACGGTCAGGGTGTCGGTGCCATTGAAGTCGGTATTGCCCAGATAACGCAGGCTAGCGAGCGCGGTGTTGATGTCGGCGAGGTTGCCGGTCAGGGTCATGCTCGCGGTATTAGACCCGCTGACCGTGACACCCGGCACGGTCGCGCCGAGGAACAGTGTCCCGTGAGTGACCGTGAGAATAACGCTGATGGCGCGGTCGTTGACGTTCGGATCACGGTTGGCATCAGGATCAGCGACGCTGATACCGCCGATAGCCAGCACCACATCTTCCTGGCCATTTTGTGTGCCGGGGAGGGTGTTGACCGGGGCGTCGTTCTGTTCGA
>Ga0207655_1001714_pt1 | contig 19269 bp, 17 predicted proteins | sample KBSM44metaG_FD_184398 | JGI IMG/M metagenome (GOLD analysis project Ga0207655, IMG submission 184398) | Miscanthus rhizosphere microbial communities from Kellogg Biological Station, Michigan, USA - KBS M4-4 metaG (SPAdes) (version 2) | ecosystem: Host-associated > Plants > Roots > Rhizosphere >...
CAATCATCTTATACAATGGCAATGTAATGTTTTTTAAACATTAAAAAACTTTTCGAGTAAAACAGGAAAACAGGGGAGGATGGGACCATGAATATCCATGAGTACCAAGGTAAGGCAGTCCTTAAAAGCTATGGGGTTAGCGTTCCGAACGGGAAAGTTGCATTTACAGTAGAAGAAGCTGTAGAAGCAGCGAAAGAATTAGGAACGGATGTATGTGTAGTTAAAGCGCAAATTCACGCTGGTGGACGCGGCAAAGCTGGCGGTGTAAAAGTTGCGAAAAATTTAGAAGAAGTTCGTACATATGCAGAAAGCATTTTAGGGACTACACTTGTAACGCATCAAACAGGTCCTGAAGGTAAGGAAGTAAAACGCTTACTTATCGAAGAAGGTTGCGATATTAAGAAAGAATATTATGTAGGTCTAGTGTTAGATCGTGCAACTTCTCAAGTTGTTTTAATGGCATCTGAAGAAGGTGGAACAGAAATTGAAGAAGTAGCAGAAAAAACACCTGAAAAAATCTTTAAAGAATATATTGATCCAGCAGTAGGTTTACAAGGTTTCCAAGCGCGTCGAATCGCATTTAACATCAATATTCCAAAAGAGCTTGTAGGACAAGCTGTGAAGTTTATGATGGGCTTATATCGTGCGTTTATTGAAAAAGATTGCTCTATCGCTGAAATTAATCCACTTGTTACAACAGGTGACGGTAAAGTAATGGCGTTAGATGCAAAATTAAACTTTGATTCTAATGCATTATATCGTCATAAAGACATTTTAGAGCTTCGTGATCTTGATGAAGAAGATTCAAAAGAAGTTGAAGCATCTAAATATGACTTAAACTACATTCCTTTAGATGGAAATATCGGTTGTATGGTAAATGGTGCAGGTTTAGCGATGGCTACAATGGATATCATTAAACATTACCATGGTGACCCAGCTAACTTCTTAGATGTTGGTGGCGGTGCAACGGCTGAAAAAGTAACAGAAGCATTCAAAATTATCCTTTCTGACAAAAATGTAAAAGGTATCTTCGTTAACATTTTTGGTGGCATTATGAAGTGTGATGTTATCGCAGAAGGTGTTATTGAAGCAACGAAGCAAGTAGGTCTTGAATTACCTTTAGTTGTACGTCTTGAAGGTACAAACGTAGAATTAGGTAAGAAAATTTTAAATGAGTCTGGCTTAAATATTGTTGCAGCAGAATCTATGGCAGACGGTGCACAGAAAATTGTTTCACTAGTGGGCTAATAGAAAGCGGGGGAGAAAAATGAGCGTATTAGTTAATAAAGATACAAAAGTTATTGTTCAAGGTATTACTGGTTCTCAAGGATTATTCCATACAAAACAAATGATTGAATACGGTACGAAAATTGTCGGTGGTGTAACACCTGGTAAAGGCGGCACTGATATTGAAGGTGTACCAGTATTTGATACAGTAGAAGATGCTGTGAAAGCAACAGGCGCAAACGCTTCAGTTGTATACGTTCCACCCGCTTTTGCTGCTGATGCAATTATGGAAGCAGTTGATGCGAAGATTGATTTAGTAGTATGTATTACTGAAGGAATTCCTGTATTAGATATGGTTAACGTAAAGAGATATATGGCTGGTAAACATACACGTTTACTTGGACCAAACTGCCCAGGTGTCATTACACCTGATGAATGTAAAATCGGTATTATGCCAGGATACATTCACAAAAAAGGTCATGTAGGTATCGTATCTCGTTCTGGTACATTAACATATGAAGCTGTACACCAGTTAACACAAGAAGGTATTGGCCAATCTACTGCTGTAGGTATCGGTGGGGACCCTGTTAACGGTACAGACTTTATTGATGCGTTAAAAGCATTTAATGAAGATGAAGAAACACATGCTGTAATTATGATTGGTGAAATCGGAGGTACGGCAGAAGAAGAAGCAGCTGAATGGGTAAAAGCTAATATGACAAAACCAGTTGTAGGCTTCATTGGTGGCCAAACAGCGCCTGAAGGCAAACGTATGGGTCATGCGGGGGCAATCATTTCTGGCGGCAAAGGAACTGCTGCTGAAAAGATTAAAACAATGGAAGCTTGTGGTATTAAAGTGGCTGAAACACCAGCTGTTATGGGTGAAACGTTAATCTCTGTTTTAAAAGAAAAGGGATTATTTGAAACTTGTAAAAACTATTAATCTTTTTGAAAGGCACCTTCTTATTTGAGGGTGTCTTTTTACAATTTTTCTGTTTACATAATAAAAATTATGGGTAAGGAGAATTAGGATGAAAAGAGAGCGATTATTACATCTTCATTACGTGTTAGCGGATCATTGGAAGGCGATGGAGAGGCTGCTATATGTCGATCCAGAATTGAAGGTAATATACAATTTTAACCAAAAACAAATGGAAAACTACACTGGAATATCCCCGAAAAAATCTGCAGAACTAGTACATTTCCTCCAAAATTCAAACCTTTTGCAATATATATCTTATTTAGAGAGAAATCAAATCTTTTATGTGACTATATGGGATGAAAATTACCCGCAATTATTACGTGAAATACAAGACCCTCCTTTTGTTTTATATGGAAAAGGAGAGAAGAATTTTCTAAATAAAGTAAATAAATTAGCGGTTGTTGGAACGAGAGAACCGTCGTTATACAGTCGTGAGAGTATGGAGTTTATTTTACATCCTTTATTAGAAAGAGAATGGCTTATTGTGAGCGGATTTGCAAAAGGGATAGATACAATATCTCATGAAGTTACAGTAAAGAAACATCGTCCGACTATTGCGATATTGGGACACGGATTATCTTATATGTATCCGAAAGAGAATAGACGTTTATATGAAAAGTGGGAGGAATATATATTGCTATTAACAGAGTATCCTCCGCACTATGCACCGAAAAAATGGTATTTTCCAAAAAGAAATCGAATTATTAGCGGGATAAGTAAAGGGGTTTTAGTTGTAGAAGCAAAATCAAGAAGTGGGTCACTTATTACGGCAGACCTTGCATTAGAGCAAAATAGAGAGGTATTTGCGCTTCCTGGACCAATATTTATTGATAGTGCATCGGGAACGAATCAGCTTATTCAACAAGGTGCAAAACTAGTACGAAATGCAGAGGATATCTTTGAAGAAATAATAAATTAACCTTATATTTTTATGTTTTTATTAAACAATTATTGACAAATGGTAGATTGGCACTGTATGGTATATTCATTCTTGATTGACAAAAACAAGAGAAATCAATAAGATTAATGAAGACTTGAATCCACCTCTTAAGGAGGCACTAGCATGTCAGATTACCTCGTAATCGTGGAGTCGCCTTCTAAGGCGAAGACCATTGAGAAATATTTAGGGAAAAAATACAAAGTCGTTGCGTCCATGGGACATGTTCGCGATTTACCTAAAAGCCAAATGGGGATAGAAGTAAAGAACAACTTCACCCCGAAGTATATTACCATTCGTGGTAAAGGTCCCGTTTTAAAAGATTTAAAATCAGCGGCAAAAAAAGCAAAGAAAGTCTATCTCGCGGCCGATCCAGACCGTGAAGGAGAAGCAATTGCTTGGCATTTAGCGAATACGTTAAATGTGGATGTTGAATCAGATTGTCGAGTTGTCTTCAATGAAATTACAAAAGATGCAATAAAAGAATCATTTAAACATCCTCGTGCAATTAATATGGATTTAGTAGATGCACAACAAGCAAGACGTATACTTGATCGTCTAGTTGGTTACAATATTAGTCCTTTATTATGGAAGAAAGTAAAAAAAGGATTAAGTGCAGGTCGTGTACAATCTGTAGCAGTTCGTTTAATTATCGAACGTGAAAGGGAGATTCAAAACTTTGAGCCTGAAGAATTCTGGACAATTAAAACAGAGTTTGTAAAAGGGAAAGATACATTTGAAGCAAGCTTTTACGGTGTAGATGGTGAAAAGGTTCAATTAACGAATGAAACGCAAGTGAATGAAATAATTGAACAGATGAAAGATAATGCGTTTTCAGTTGAAAATGTAACGAGAAAAGAGCGAAAACGTAATCCCGCTTTACCGTTTACAACATCTTCCTTGCAACAAGAAGCAGCACGTAAGTTAAATATGCGAGCAAAGAAAACAATGATGCTTGCACAGCAACTGTATGAAGGGATAGATCTTGGGAAACAAGGGACTGTGGGTCTTATAACGTATATGAGAACTGACTCAACGCGTATCTCAGAAACAGCTCAAACAGAGGCTCGTACTTACATTACTGAGGCGTATGGTGCGGAATACATAGGAACAGAGAAGAAGAAAGAAACGAAAAAATCAAATGCACAAGATGCGCATGAGGCAATTCGTCCTACTTCGGTAATGAGAAAGCCAGAGGAACTAAAAAGTTTCTTAGGTCGTGACCAACTTCGGTTGTATAAATTGATTTGGGAGCGATTTGTTGCAAGTCAAATGGCGTCTGCTATAATGGATACTGTTACAGCGAAACTCATTAATAACAATGTTCAGTTCCGTGCAAGTGGCTCGGTTGTAAAGTTCCCGGGGTTTATGAAAGTGTATGTTGAGTCAAAAGATGATGGTGCGGAAGAAAAGGATAAGATGTTGCCACCGTTAGAAGTGGGAGAAACGGTATTTTCAAAAGATATAGAGCCGAAACAACACTATACCCAACCACCGCCACGTTATACAGAGGCTCGTTTAGTAAGAACACTTGAAGAACTTGGGATTGGAAGACCATCCACTTATGTGCCGACACTTGAAACAATTCAAAAACGCGGTTATGTTGCTTTAGATAATAAACGTTTCGTTCCAACTGAATTGGGTGGAATAGTAATCGAACTTATTTTAGAGTTTTTCCCAGAAATTATTAACATTGAATTCACAGCTAACATGGAGCAAAGCCTTGATGAAGTGGAAGAAGGAAATGCGAATTGGGTGAAAATTGTTGATGATTTCTACGTAGGATTTGAACCGCGCTTAGAAAAAGCGGAAAAAGAAATGCGTGAAGTGGAAATTAAAGATGAACCAGCTGGGGAAGACTGTGAATTATGTGGTCATCCAATGGTCTTTAAAATGGGGAAATATGGGAAGTTTATGGCTTGCTCGAATTTCCCTGATTGTCGTAATACAAAACCGATTGTGAAAGAAATCGGTGTAATTTGTCCGAAGTGTGAAGAAGGACAAATTATTGAACGTCGTAGTAACAAAAAGAAACGTCTTTTCTACGGATGCGGTACGTATCCAGAATGCGACTTTGTATCTTGGGATAAGCCGATTGGCCGTAAATGTCCGAAGTGTGAAGGGATGCTTGTAGAGAAGAAGTTGAAAAAAGGCGTGCAAGTACAATGTATTTCGTGTGATTATGAAGAAGAACAACAAATGTGAGCGTAACTGCTCACATTTTTTTCGGGAAGAAAAGGAAAGGTGATATATATGACAACACAAGTAGTAAACGTCATTGGCGCAGGTCTTGCAGGAAGTGAAGCAGCTTACCAAATTGCAAAACGTGGTGTCCAAGTAAAATTATATGAAATGAGACCAGTAAGGCAAACGCCAGCTCATCACACAGATAAGTTTGCTGAATTAGTGTGCAGTAACTCATTACGTGCAAACACATTAACAAATGCCGTTGGAGTTATTAAAGAAGAAATGCGTTTAATGGATTCTGTCATTATTCGTGCAGCTGATGAGTGCTCTGTGCCAGCTGGAGGAGCTTTAGCAGTTGACCGTCATGAGTTTGCAGCTAAAGTGACTGAATACGTAAAGAATCATCCGAATGTAACTGTAGTGAATGAAGAGCTTACTGAAATTCCAGAAGGACCAACAATTATTGCAACAGGTCCACTTACATCTCCTGATCTTGCTGCACAATTAAAAGAACTAACAGGTGAAGATTATTTCTATTTCTACGATGCAGCAGCACCAATCGTTGAAAAAGACAGCATTGATATGAACAAAGTATATTTAAAGTCTCGTTATGATAAAGGAGAAGCGGCATATTTAAACTGTCCTATGACAGAAGAAGAATTTGATCGTTTTTATGAGGCTTTAATTGCTGCTGAGACAGTACCTTTAAAAGAATTTGAAAAGGAAATTTTCTTTGAAGGTTGTATGCCAGTGGAAGTTATGGCAAGCAGAGGAAGACAGACGCTAGTATTTGGACCAATGAAACCTGTTGGATTAGAAGATCCGAAAACAGGGAAAACGCCATATGCTGTTGTTCAGTTACGTCAAGATGATGCAGCGGGAACGTTATACAATATCGTAGGTTTCCAAACGCATTTAAAGTGGGGACCACAAAAAGAAGTGTTACAGTTAATTCCAGGACTGGAGAACGCAGAAATTGTACGCTACGGTGTAATGCATCGTAATACGTTTATTAATTCGCCTAATTTACTTCGTCCGACGTATCAATATAAACAACGTGATGATTTATTCTTTGCTGGTCAAATGACTGGAGTAGAGGGATATGTTGAATCGGCGGCATCAGGGTTATTAGCAGGTATTAACGCTGCTCGACTTGTAAAAGGCGAAGAGCCAGTTGTATTACCACCTGTAACTGCAATGGGAAGTATGGCAAATTATATTACTGCGACAAATGCGAAAAACTTCCAGCCTATGAATGCAAACTTCGGTCTATTTGCACCGTTAGAGAAGAAGATCAAAAAGAAGGCAGAACGAAATGAAGCGTATGCTACACGTGCTTTAGAAACAATTCAAAATTTTGTAAATATTTAGTTAAATTTCTTGCAAAGGCTACTAAGTTGTGATACGATTTAGTAGCCTTTATTGAGGTGAGTTATGTGAATGTGAAGAAATTGTTACAATTATTCGTTGGATATTTACAAATTGAAAGAAATTATTCAAAATATACAATTGCAAGTTATCAAAATGATTTAGAACATTTTGTGCAATTTATGGAGCGAGAAGGCATATCCTCTTTTTTAGATGTTACATACGCGGATGTTCGTTTGTACTTAACGACGTTGCACGATGAAAAGTTAGCCCGTAAATCTGTCGCAAGAAAAGTGTCAAGCTTACGAAGTTTATATCGTTTTTTAATGCGTGAAGGTTATCGGAAAGATAACCCGTTTGCACTTGCGTCACTCCCCAAAAAAGAATTGTCAATCCCAAAGTTTTTATATGCTGAAGAATTAGAGGAATTATTTGAAGTTTCTGATACGGAAACGCCGCTAGGTCAAAGGAATCAAGCTTTATTAGAGTTGATGTATGCGACGGGGATCCGTGTGAGTGAATGTGTCAACCTACAACTTACCGATATTGACTTTGCAGTGGGAACAATTTTAGTGATGGGAAAAGGAAAAAAACAAAGGTATATTCCGTTCGGAAGTTATGCACAAGATGCTTTAATTACTTATATGGAGAACGGGAGAAAACAGTTAGCTAACAAGACTGAAGAACAATCTCATATGGTATTTTTAAATGCGAAAGGTACGCCGCTAACAAGTCGTGGTGTGCGCTATGTATTAAACGAACTCATTAAGAAGGCTTCATTGACAATGCGGATAAGTCCCCATATGTTAAGGCATACATTTGCTACACACATGTTAGATGAAGGGGCAGATTTACGTACTGTACAGGAGCTGTTAGGTCATGAAAATTTGTCGACGACACAAATTTATACGCATGTCTCTAAAGAAAGATTGCGTTCTGTTTACATGAAGCATCACCCGCGGGCATAAATTGCTTTTAAAGCTATAAAAACATATAAAGGAGTTTTTTCTATGGGAAATTTCCACGCTACAACGATATTTGCAGTTCATCATAATGGAGAATGTGCAATGGCTGGAGATGGCCAGGTAACGATGGGGAATGCTGTTGTAATGAAACATACAGCTCGTAAAGTTCGTAGACTTTTCCAAGGGAAAGTTTTAGCTGGTTTTGCAGGTTCAGTTGCGGACGCATTTACTCTTTTTGAAATGTTTGAAGGGAAATTAGAAGAGTATAACGGGAACTTGCAGCGTGCTGCAGTTGAAATGGCGAAACAATGGCGTGGGGATAAAATGCTGCGTCAGTTAGAAGCGATGCTCATTGTCATGGATAAAACAACTATGCTCCTTGTTTCGGGCACAGGAGAAGTAATTGAACCGGATGATGGTATTTTAGCAATTGGATCTGGTGGAAATTATGCACTTTCTGCAGGTCGTGCTTTAAAACAATATGCAAGTGAACATTTAACTGCGAAGCAGATTGCGAAAGCGAGTCTAGAAATTGCAGGCGATATTTGTGTTTATACGAACCACAACATAATTGTTGAAGAATTGTAGAATCGTAAGGGAGGCATTTTATATGCATTTACATTTTACTCCGCGCCAAATTGTGGAAAAATTAGATCAATACATCATCGGTCAAAAAGATGCAAAGAAAGCGGTTGCTGTAGCTTTAAGAAATCGATATCGTCGCAGTAAACTAGCTGAAAATTTACGTGATGAAATTGCACCTAAAAATATTTTAATGATTGGACCGACAGGTGTTGGTAAAACAGAGGTAGCACGACGAATGGCGAAACTCGTTGGAGCACCTTTTATTAAGGTTGAAGCTACTAAATTCACAGAAGTTGGATATGTAGGTAGAGATGTAGAGTCGATGGTACGTGACCTTGTAGAAACGTCAGTACGCATCGTGAAAGAAGAAATGGTAGTTAAAGTTCAAGATAAAGCAGAAGAGCAAGCGAACCAACGTCTTGTTGAAATTTTAGTGCCAAGTCCGGAGAAGCAATCTGGATTTAAAAATCCATTAGAAATGCTTTTTGGCGGTGCTCAAAATTCGAATCAAACATCCGATGAGCAAGAAGATGTTGAAATCGAAAAGAAACGTCAAGACGTGGAAAGAAAGCTTGCTGCAGGACTTCTTGAAGATGAAATTGTATCGATTGAAGTGACTGAGCAACAGTCTTCAATGTTTGATATGTTACAAGGAACTGGTATGGAACAAATGGGAATGAATTTCCAAGATGCATTAGGAAGTTTTATGCCGAAAAAAACGAAAAAACGTAAACTTTCTGTAAAAGAAGCAAGAAAACTCTTGACAAATGAGGAAGCACAGCGCTTAATTGATATGGATGAAGTTACACAAGAGGCTGTTTATCGTGCTGAACAGCTCGGGATTATTTTTATCGATGAAATTGACAAAATTGCTGGTAAGCAGTCGAATAGCGTAGATGTATCACGTGAAGGTGTGCAACGTGACATTTTACCAATTGTAGAAGGATCGAATGTTGCGACAAAATACGGATCAGTAAAAACGGATTATATTTTATTCGTTGCAGCTGGAGCGTTTCATATGTCTAAACCGTCGGATTTAATTCCGGAATTGCAAGGGAGATTTCCGATTCGAGTAGAATTAACAAAATTATCGACAGATGATTTTGTTAAAATATTAATCGAGCCTGACAATGCGTTAATTAAACAGTATATGGCATTATTAGCGACTGAAGGTATAGAAATTGAATTTTCAGACGAAGCTATTCGTAAGATTGCTGAGATTGCTTATCAAGTTAATCAGGATACAGATAATATTGGAGCCAGAAGACTCCATACGATTATGGAGAAGCTCCTTGAAGATTTATCGTTTGAAGCATCTGAAATTACGTTAGAGAAAATAACGATAACACCTCAATACGTTGAGGAGAAATTAGCAACAATTGCTAAAAATAAAGATGTGAGCCAGTTTATTTTGTAATAGTGTCATCAGGTGACTCGCCCTAGTTTCCAAGTGATGAAAAAATATGTGAGTAACATGTAGGAGGAACTTTTGAAATGGAATTATTAGCAAAAACAAGAAAATTAAATGCGTTATTACAGAGCGCAGCAGGAAAGCCTGTAAACTTTAGAGAAATGTCTGATACAATGTGTGAAGTAATCGAAGCGAACGTATTCGTAGTAAGTCGTCGTGGTAAATTACTAGGTTATGCAATTCACCAACAAATCGAGAACGAGCGTATGAAACAAATGCTTGCAGAGCGTCAATTCCCAGAAGAATATACGCAAAGCTTATTCAATGTAACGGAAACATCTTCAAACTTAGATGTAAACAGTGCTTACACAGCATTCCCAGTAGAAAATAGAGAATTATTCGGTCAAGGTTTAACTACAATCGTACCAATCGTTGGTGGCGGTGAGCGTCTAGGTACATTAGTGTTAGCTCGTCTTGGTCAAGAGTTCTTAGATGATGATTTAATCCTTGCTGAATACAGTTCAACTGTAGTAGGTATGGAAATCTTACGTGAAAAAGCAGAAGAAATCGAAGAGGAAGCACGTAGTAAAGCTGTTGTTCAAATGGCGATTAGCTCATTATCTTACAGTGAGTTAGAAGCAATTGAGCACATTTTCGAAGAGTTAAACGGAACAGAAGGTCTACTTGTTGCAAGTAAAATTGCTGATCGTGTAGGAATCACTCGTTCTGTGATTGTAAATGCACTACGTAAATTAGAAAGTGCTGGTGTAATCGAGTCTCGTTCTTTAGGTATGAAAGGAACATACATTAAAGTATTAAACGACAAATTTTTACATGAACTTGCTAAATTAAAAACAAACTAATTTATAAAAACTCTCCTCAAATGAGGAGAGTTTTTTTGTATATAAGAGATTGATGTTGTTTGTGAAAAGCCCATAATCGTGTTCTTTGGAAAACTATGAATTGAATTTTATTTTTTCGCTTAAAAGAAATACAGGTTGGTAATACTAGAATTCGAGTGTGAATAAAGAAAGTTTTACATTGTTCGCATTTTCGACTTGATTGTAATATTTCAGTATGATATAGTAAGCAGTGGTGTCAGTACAAAGTACACACGTTTACTGATTTAAGTGTTGGTGCTACGGTTGTAGTTTCGCTTAGAGATGAAGTAAACGGAGGATATCAAAAACCATTTAGGAGGAACTATATTATGTCAGTAATTTCTATGAAGCAATTGCTTGAAGCTGGTGTTCATTTCGGACATCAAACTCGTCGTTGGAACCCAAAAATGAAGCGTTACATTTTCACAGAGCGTAACGGTATCTACATCATCGACTTACAAAAAACTGTGAAAAAAGTTGAGGAAGCTTACAGAACGATGCGCGACATCGCTGCTGAAGGCGGAGACATTTTATTCGTAGGTACTAAAAAACAAGCACAAGAAGCTATTAAAGAAGAAGCAACTCGTGCTGGTATGTACTTCGTTAACCAACGTTGGTTAGGTGGAACTTTAACAAACTTCCAAACAATCCAAAAGCGTATCAAGCGCCTTAAAGACATCGAAAGAATGCAAGAAGATGGTACTTTCGAAGTACTTCCTAAGAAAGAAGTTGTTCAACTTAAAAAAGAGTTAGAGCGTCTTGAGAAATTCTTAGGCGGTATTAAAGATATGAAAGGTCTTCCAAGTGCATTATTCGTAGTAGACCCTCGTAAAGAGCGTATTGCAGTTGCTGAAGCACGCAAATTACACATTCCAATCATCGGTATCGTTGATACAAACTGTGATCCAGACGAAATCGATCACGTTATCCCAGCAAACGATGATGCAATTCGTGCTGTAAAACTTCTTACATCTAAAATGGCAGACGCGATCCTTGAAGCAAAACAAGGTGAAGAAACTGTTACTGCGTAACAAATTTGGAAAGGTGATAAGGGGTTCGGCCTTTTATCACCTTTTTTAAGGTATAAAAACCTTTTTAAAAGGTATAAATACATATTTTAGGAGGATGAAAAACATGGCAATCACTGCACAAATGGTAAAAGAACTTCGTGAAAAAACAGGCGCAGGTATGATGGACTGCAAAAAGGCTTTAACTGAAACAAACGGCGACATGGAGAAAGCAATTGACTTCTTACGTGAAAAAGGTATTGCGAAAGCTGCTAAAAAAGCTGACCGCATCGCTGCTGAAGGTTTAACTTTCATCGAAACAAACGGTAACGACGGTTTAATCTTAGAATTAAACTCTGAAACTGATTTTGTTGCGAAAAACGAAGGTTTCCAAGCTTTAATTAAAGAATTAGCTGCTCACTTATTAGCTAACAAACCAGCTAACGTTGAAGAAGCTATGGCTCAAACAATTGAAGGCGGTAAAACAGTAGAAGAGCACATCAATGAAGCAATTGCTAAAATTGGTGAAAAACTTACACTTCGTCGTTTCGAAATCGTATCAAAAACGGATGCTGATGCATTCGGCGCTTACCTACACATGGGTGGACGTATTGGTGTATTAACAGTTCTTGAAGGTTCTACTGACGAAGCAGCTGCTAAAGATGTAGCAATGCACATTGCAGCAGTTAACCCTAAATACATTGACCGTGATGCTGTAACAGCTGAAGAAGTTGAGCATGAGCGTCAAGTATTAACACAACAAGCTTTAAACGAAGGCAAGCCTGAAAAAATCGTTGCAAAAATGGTAGAAGGCCGTCTTGGCAAATTCTTCGAAGAAATTTGCTTACTTGACCAAGCATTCGTTAAAAACCCTGATATGAAAGTTCGTCAATTCGTTGAGTCTAAAGGCGGAACATTAAAAGGATTCGTTCGCTACGCTGTTGGTGAAGGTATCGAAAAACGCGAAGACAACTTTGCTGAAGAAGTAATGAACCAAGTAAAAGGTAACAACTAATACAGATTAGGGAACACATTGTGTTCCCTTTTTTAAAATAAAGATGTAAGCAATTGGAGGTTCATTATGAGTAAACCGAAATATAATCGTGTCGTTTTAAAGCTGAGCGGAGAAGCTTTAGCTGGCGAGCAAGGATTTGGAATTAACCCAGCTGTTATCAAGTCAGTTGCGGAACAAGTGAAAGAAATTGCAGAACTTGATGTAGAGGTTGCTGTTGTTGTTGGTGGCGGTAACATTTGGCGTGGGAAAATTGGAAGCGAAATGGGCATGGATCGTGCAGGAGCAGATTACATGGGCATGTTAGCGACAGTTATGAATTCACTAGCTCTTCAAGATAGTTTAGAGAATATTGGAATTCAAACTCGCGTTCAAACTTCAATTGAGATGCGTCAAGTGGCAGAGCCTTACATTCGTCGTAAAGCAATTCGTCACTTAGAGAAAAAACGTGTTGTTATCTTTGCCGCAGGTACTGGTAACCCATACTTCTCTACAGATACGACAGCAGCATTACGTGCAGCGGAAATCGAAGCGGACGTTATTTTAATGGCGAAAAATAATGTGGATGGCGTATATAGTGCAGATCCATCTATTGATCCAACTGCTACGAAGTACGAAACGCTTACTTACTTAGATGTATTAAAAGAAGGTTTAGGTGTAATGGATTCTACAGCTTCTTCTCTATGTATGGATAATGATATTCCATTAATTGTATTCTCAGTTATGGAAAAAGGTAATATTAAACGTGCCGTTTTAGGCGAAAATATTGGAACAGTTGTAAGGGGGAAATAAATATGGGACAACAAGTATTGAAGTCTTCAAATGAAAAAATGGAAAAAGCAGTTGCTGCTTATTCTCGTGAATTAGCAACAGTTCGCGCTGGTCGTGCAAGCTCGTCTGTATTAGATAAGGTACAAGTTGATTACTATGGTGCACCAACACCAGTTGTGCAATTAGCGAACATTACAGTTCCAGAAGCACGTTTGCTTGTAATTCAACCGTATGATAAAACTTCTATCGGTGATATTGAAAAAGCAATTTTAAAAGCAGATTTAGGCTTAAACCCTTCTAATGACGGAACTGTAATTCGTATTGCATTCCCTGCATTAACAGAAGAGCGTCGTCGTGATCTTGTAAAAGTTGTGAAAAAATATGCTGAAGAAGCAAAAGTTGCGGTTCGTAACGTACGTCGTGACGGTAACGATGATCTTAAGAAGCTTGAAAAAGCTGGCGAGATTACGGAAGATGATTTAAGAGGATATACTGAAGATATCCAAAAAGAAACAGATAAATATATTGCAAAAGTTGACGAAATCGCAAAAAACAAAGAAAAAGAAATCATGGAAGTGTAATAGCGATAACTTCGCAAATATGACCCTCTTCTTAAGGGGGTCTTTTTACACTTTTAGGCATATGTCTGCTTGCTGGAGGGTATGAATGATGTTTAAAAACTTTCCTTTTTTTAAAAGTAAAAAGGACGCATCGTTTGATCATCTCGTTGAAGAAGTGAAAAAAGGGTATATACCAGAACATATTGCCATCATTATGGATGGTAATGGAAGATGGGCAAAGAGGAGAGCTATGCCTCGTATTGCGGGACATCATGAAGGTATGCAAGTTGTAAAGAAAATCACAAAATTTGCAAGTAAGCTTAATGTGAAAGTGTTAACTCTTTATGCTTTTTCAACTGAGAACTGGAAAAGACCGAAAAAGGAAGTTGACTATTTAATGAGGCTTCCAGAAGAATTTCTAGGTACATTTTTACCAGAATTGATTGAAGAAAACGTACAAGTCCGAGTAATAGGGCAAAAAGATCGTCTTCCTACGCATACACGCAGAGCGATGGAAAAAGCCATGGAAGATACGCAAGAGAATACGGGATTAATTCTCAATTTCGCGTTAAACTATGGAAGTCGAGATGAAATCGTTTCTGCTGTGCAACATATGATGAAAGATAGTGAGGAAGGAAAAATTCGTGCTGAAGAGATAAGTGAAGAAATGATTTCTTCCTACTTAATGACGGGTTCTTTACCTGATCCAGAGTTGTTAATTCGTACAAGCGGAGAGCTACGTATTAGTAATTTCATGTTATGGCAAATTGCATATTCGGAATTTTGGTTTACGGATGTGTATTGGCCAGACTTTACGGAAGAACATTTGCTTAGTGCGATTACAGACTTTCAACATAGAGGGCGCAGATTCGGAGGCGTGTAGAAAGAGAGGGTTTGGTAGTGAAACAGAGAATTATTACTGGAGTGGTTGCTGCCGCGCTATTCATTCCCATCGTAATTTACGGTGGCGTGCCTTTTACGGTTTTAGTGTATGCACTTGCTTCTATAGGTTTATATGAGTTAATTCGAATGAATAAGCTTACGCTTATTTCAGTACCAACAGTTTTAGCTGCGGTATTATTATGGACTATTTTAGTTCCAAGTAGTGCATCAGAACTATTTAGGTGGATTGGATTAGGTAAATTAGAAATTACGTTTGTGATTGTTTTATTACTTTTATCATATACAGTCCTTTCTAAGAATACATTTACTTTTGATAATGCTTCATTTTTACTTATGGCAACAACATATGTTGCAATGGGATTCTTATATCTGAATGAAACGAGAATATTAGGAATTAAATATGTGTTTTGCGCATTATTTGTTATATGGGCTACTGATTCAGGTGCATATTTCGTAGGAAAAGCATTAGGAAAAAGAAAATTATGGCCAGAAATTAGTCCAAATAAAACGATTGAAGGTTCAGTAGGTGGCATCGTTTGTGGAATTATTGTGGCACTTGTATACAACGTGTTCTTCCCAGTTGAATCGAATGTAGTAATTTTAATTGTGCTGACAATTATCATTTCTATTTTTGGACAAATTGGTGATTTAGTACAATCTGCATTTAAACGTCATTATGGCGTAAAAGATTCAGGTACAATTTTACCTGGACATGGTGGTATATTAGATCGAACAGATAGTTGGTTATTTGTGTTACCAATTCTCTACTTCTTATTGCAATACAATTAATAAATGAACGAGGGGTTGGAGTCATGAAAAACATTAGTTTATTAGGTGCAAGCGGATCAATTGGTACACAAACTTTAGATGTGTTACGCTCGCACCCAGACCAATTCCGTCTCGTTGCTTTTTCTGTAGGGAAAAATATTGACTACGCAGTAAAAGTAATTCAAGAATTTTCTCCGCAAATCGTTTCTGTGCAAAGAGCAGAAGATGTTATAAAATTACAAGCTGTTTCTGGTAATACAAAAGTTGTGTATGGTAGTGAAGGTCTTTTAGAAGTAGCATTACATCCAGATGCGGAGATTTTAGTAAATGCCGTTGTAGGTAGCGTAGGGTTGTTACCAACACTTCGTGCAATTGAGGCGAAAAAAACAATTGGAATTGCAAATAAAGAAACGTTAGTAACTGCAGGGCATCTAGTAATGGAAGCGGCGCGAAAACATAATGTTTCGTTACTTCCGGTAGATAGTGAACATTCAGCTATTTTTCAATGCTTGAATGGTGAAAATGAAAAAAGAATTTCTCGACTCATTATAACGGCTTCTGGTGGAAGTTTCCGTGATAAAACGAGAGATGAATTGCATCATGTGACCGTAGAAGATGCGCTTCGACATCCAAACTGGTCAATGGGTTCGAAAATTACAATTGATTCTGCTACAATGATGAATAAGGGACTAGAAGTAATTGAAGCACATTGGCTTTTTGGTATCCCTTATGAGCAAATTGATGTTGTTTTACATAAAGAAAGTATTATTCATTCTATGGTTGAATTTGAAGATCGTAGTGTAATGGCACAGCTTGGCTCACCTGATATGCGAGTACCAATTCAATACGCGCTTACATATCCTGATAGATTACCTCTTTCAGATACAAAACAGTTAAACTTATGGGAAATGGGAACATTGCATTTTGAAAAAATGAACCAAGAACGTTTCCGTTGTCTACGTTTTGCGTATGAGGCTGGGAAAACAGGTGGAAGTATGCCAGCTGTAATGAACGCTGCAAATGAAGTAGCTGTTGAAGCTTTTTTACAAAAGAGAATTGGTTTCTTAACAGTGGAAGACCTCATTGAAAAAGCAATGAACCATCACAATGTCATTGCACGTCCGAGCTTAGAGGAAATTCTGGAAATTGATGCAGCCACAAGACGGTTTGTGATGGAACAAATTTAGCAAAGGTGGTTATGGAATTGAATACAGCGATTGCCTTTATATTAATTTTCGGTGCACTCGTATTTTTCCATGAGCTAGGGCATCTATATTTCGCAAAAAGAGCAGGTATTTTATGCCGCGAGTTTGCGATTGGTTTTGGTCCGAAAATATTCTCATTTGAAAAGAATGAAACGGTGTATACGATTCGATTACTGCCCCTTGGTGGCTATGTAAGAATGGCTGGCGAGGATGCGGACACAGTTGAGTTAAAGCCAGGGAAAAAGGTTGGCCTTGTGCTAAATGAAAAAGACGAAGCTGTGAAATTAGTTTTTGATGGATATGAAAAATATCCAAATGTTCGTGTTATTGAAGTCGAACAAGCCGATTTAGAGCATAATCTAACGATTTCAGGCTATGAAGAGTATGAGGAAGAGCTTCAAACATTCCGAGTGAATGAAAAGGCTCGTATCATTACTGCTGGAGAAGAAATTCAAATTGCTCCGTATAACAGGCAATTTGGCTCTAAAAAATTGGGTCAACGTGCTTTAACAATCTTTGCGGGTCCTGCAATGAACTTCATTTTAGCATTTGTTATTTTTGTGATTCTTGGATTTGTACAAGGGGTTCCCATTGACAAACCAATGGTCGGAAAAATAATGGAAAATAGTGCAGCGCAGCAAGCTGGATTAAAAGAAAACGATACAATTCAAGCAATTGATGGGAAAAGTACAAGTACATGGAAAGATGTTGTTGCCATTGTACGTGAAAACCCGAATAAAGAAATTACGTTACAAGTAAAGCGTGATAATGAACAGCTTAATGTAAAAGTAACTCCAACACTCGATAAAGAAGGTAAAGAAGAAGTTGGTAGAATTGGTGTTTACTCTCCTGTAGAGAAAACAGTGATGGGTTCGATTAAATCAGGATTTGAACAAACGTACGAATGGACGAAACTAATTTTTGAGTCTCTTGTGAAATTAGTAACTGGTCAATTTTCTATTAATGAGTTGTCAGGTCCAGTAGGAATTTATAATCTAACAGATCAAGTCGTAGATTATGGATTTACGCGTGTGCTAAGTTTAGCGGCAGTTTTAAGTATAAACCTTGGTTTATTTAATCTATTACCAGTCCCTGCTTTAGACGGTGGACGTTTATTCTTCTTCCTAATCGAAGCGTTACGAGGAAAACCGATTGACCGTCAAAAAGAAGGAATGGTCCACTTTATTGGTTTTGCATTATTAATGTTACTAATGTTAGTTGTAACATGGAATGACATTCGTAAGTTTTTCTTGTAAAATAAAGTGAAACTTATAATGAAATAGAGCTCGTAGAATAAAATCCCTCACCTAACCCGAGGTGAGGGGTTTTACTGCGTGTAAGAGTAAAATGAAGAGGTGCGAATAAATGAAACAAAGTATGGTATTCAGTCCTACATTACGTGAAGTTCCAGCTGATGCTGAAATTAAGAGTCATCAATTATTACTTCGCGCAGGTTTTATGCGTCAAAATGCTTCTGGTATTTATAGTTTTCTACCATTTGGTTTAAAAGTACTACACAAAGTAGAACGTATCGTTCGAGAAGAAATGGAACGCGCAGGAGCTGTAGAATTATTAATGCCAGCGATGCAAGCTGCAGAATTATGGCAAGAATCAGGCCGTTGGTATTCTTACGGATCTGAATTAATGCGTATGAAAGATCGTAACGCTCGTGAATTCGCATTAGGAGCGACACATGAAGAAGTAATTACGGATCTTGTACGTGATGAAGTGAAATCATATAAAAAATTACCGTTAACATTGTACCAAATTCAAACAAAATTCCGTGATGAACAAAGACCGCGTTTCGGTTTATTACGTGGAAGAGAGTTTCTAATGAAAGATGCATACTCTTTCCATGCTACACAAGAGAGCTTAGATGAAGTATACGATCGCTTATACAAAGCATACTCTAACATTTTTGCTCGTTGTGGCTTGAATTTCCGTGCAGTTATTGCTGATTCTGGAGCAATGGGCGGAAAAGATACACATGAATTTATGGTATTATCTGATGTTGGTGAAGATACAATTGCATACTCTGACACATCTGATTATGCAGCAAACATCGAAATGGCTCCTGTTGTAGATACGTATACGAAGAGTGACGAAGCAGAAAAAGCTCTTGAAAAAGTAGCAACACCAGACCAAAAAGCAATTGAAGAAGTATCTGCATTCTTAAACATTGCAGCTGACAAGTGCATTAAGTCTATGGTATTTAAAGTAGATGAGAAATTAGTAGTTGTACTTGTTCGTGGTGATCACGAAGTAAACGATGTGAAAGTGAAAAATGTATACGGCGCTTCAGTTGTTGAGCTTGCTTCTCATGAAGAAGTAAAAGAATTATTAAATTGTGAAATTGGTTCATTAGGGCCGATTGGTGTAACAGGTGATATTGAAATTATTGCTGATCACGCTGTAGCATCAATTGTTAACGGATGTTCAGGAGCGAACGAAGAAGGATTCCATTATGTAAATGTAAATCCAGAACGTGACTTTAAAGTAA
>Ga0207655_1001718_pt1 | contig 19238 bp, 17 predicted proteins | sample KBSM44metaG_FD_184398 | JGI IMG/M metagenome (GOLD analysis project Ga0207655, IMG submission 184398) | Miscanthus rhizosphere microbial communities from Kellogg Biological Station, Michigan, USA - KBS M4-4 metaG (SPAdes) (version 2) | ecosystem: Host-associated > Plants > Roots > Rhizosphere >...
ATGCCCAAGCTCCCGGTCGTAAGGAGCCGCCAGTCCCGCGTTAGTGGACAACCCTCACAGGTCGCAGGGGCCTTGATCCCTGATAACACTCAACATTCGTGGCGGGATGACGTGGGGAAGGTTTTAAGAGTTGGCTTCGAGAGGAGTTTGATCATGGCATTGGTCGGTAGACGGGATGGGCGCAATTTTGGCTATGGTCGGCAAATGAGTTATGCCGGACCGCAGGCGTTGCAGGACATGTTTGGCGGCGGGCATTACGGCACGGTCAAGGCGCACAGTGATCGCTGGCAGGCGTTTGTGCGCTGGTGTCGGTCGGAAGATGGGCCAGGGTTTAACGATGCTCGGCAGATTGTTCGGCAGACTTTGCTGGATTACGCCAGACATCTGCGGCAGCAAGTTGAGCAAGGTGAGCTCGCCATCGCCACCGCGCAAAACCGATTGTCCAGCGTGAACCGAACCATGGCGGCGCTTCGCGGTGATCAGTATGTGAAAGTGCCGAGTCCGAGCAAAGCGCTGGGTATGCGGCGCACCAATGTTCGTCTCTCGGTGCCGCAGGGCCAAGACCGCGAACAGCTGAAACGGATCGTCGACGTGCTCTGCGAACACCAAATGCCTCGCGCCGCGGCAATCGCTCAGTTGGCGCGAGCCACCGGAATGCGCTTGCGCGAGGCCATTTTGGCCGACCTTCCTCGACTGCAACGGGAAGCCGAGCAACTCGGGAGGATCAACATCCAGGACGGCACCAAAGGTGGCCGCTCGGGAGCCTCGGTCCCTCGTTGGATTACGGCAGATGAGAAAACTCGTGACGCCCTTAGGTTTGCCGAACTGATCTCGCCTGACGGTAGTCGCAACCTTCTTGCACCGAATGAACGCTACCTCGATTTCCAACAAGAAATCGTCCGCGTCGCACGGGAGATTCTCCACCAACACAACCTCAAAGGCTTTCACGAACTGCGCGCGGCTTACGCCTGCGAACGCTATAAGCAAATGACCAAACACCTTGCCCCCATCAACGGTGGCAGTTACTACCAGATTGATCGACGCCTTGATCTGGAGGCCCGAGCACAAATCAGCTTCGAATTGGGGCACGGACGTATTGACGTAGTTTCGGCTTATATCGGTGGGCGATCATGAGCAAACCATTCGATATGGAGCTTTTCTTAAAAGGCGTTTTAACAGGCGGGCATGCCACACAGCAACGTCATATAAGGCAAGCCAAAACCATTCAGGCTGCGATCTATGACCGCTGGCACCTAAATAACCCATGGAGCTGGCAACAGAAACATCTAACGTGGATTCTCAACCACCACTTAAATCAAAAGACTCAATCAACACGCTATTATTATCTTCTGACTACCAGACTAATCACACTTCGCTTAGGAAAACCTTGGCAGCCAAAAATAAAACAAATAAAAACCCAAAACAGGAGCAATATATAATGGCATAGTCATGAGCACTTACACACCCAAAACATTTAATGCTGCGCCAACCAATTAAAATTACACAGTGGGCTTGGCGAGGGAGCTTTGGTATGATATGCCATAAGAGTTTACGAAGTTAAATGCGACGTATAATCACCCAAAACATTTAACCTCAACAATCACTAATTAGGAGCCAGAAAATGCCCACCAATTTAATTCATATTTCCGACACCCATTTTGGTGATCCCTCCCCAACCTTTAACAGGCAAGAAATTAAAAAAGCATTAATCAAGCAGATCAATGATACAGAAGGCGATAAAATACTTATCATTAGCGGGGATATTACGTTCAAGGCCTGCCAGCAGGGTTACAGAGATGCGGAGGTTTTTTTTAGCGAAATAATGGAATCCTGTGGAATTGCTAGAGCCAATGTCATTGCCTGTCCTGGGAACCACGATATAGCCCGAGAAGGAGAACCTTTTAAAGAATTTGACCGTTTTATCTATACCCTAAGAAGGGATAGTGCAATTTCCTTCACCAACAACAACTCAATATTGCTCAACATTCAACAACTATGTTTCTTGCTAGTTAACTCTGCATCACATCTCGACCACACCTACGGACAGATTCCAGATGCAACATTTGCCATGCTAGATAATGAAAAAGCCAATTTGCAGCAATGGAAACGTAGAATTGCTGTTACGCATCACCACTTGATTGGGCAAGAAATCAACGATACTTCAACCACTCGTAACGCCTATTCATTCCTTTATCATCTTGACCAATCAGGCTTCGATTATGTCCTACACGGGCATCAGCACTCAAAATTAGACTTGGTATGTGGAAATAATAAAATTCGCATTTTATCTGCTAGATCTATGAGCTATCATGGGAGAGGATACAGCAACGGATTCAGTCTACTTGATGCCGAATCAGGTACCGTGACGCCGTTCATCTTGACCCCTGACGAAGTTCCTGGATTATTGACAACAGGTGTAATTAAGTGAAAGGTAAATTTATTGTATTTGAAGGCATTGACGGCTCGGGTACTTCAACCCAATCAGAACTGCTATACAAATATTTATCCAAAAAAGGTAAAAAATCCCATTTAACTTGCGAGCCGTCAAACGGACCAATTGGAGATCTGATAAGACAAATTTTCAAAGGTCGCGTAAGCATGCCTAAGGGCCAAAATCCTATAATATCAACCGCCGATTTATTTGATGAGCAGATGGCTTACCTGTTTGCCGCAGATCGCCACGACCACCTTTTCAACACTATTGACGGGGTTTATAGTCTTATCAACAAAGGGTATACCGTAATTTCTACAAGGTACTTTTTCTCGTCATACGCCTACCACTGCACAAATGAAAGCGACATACAGTTTGTAAAAACCTTGAATGAAAGGTTCCCTAACCCAGATCTTGTAGTTTATTTAGATAATCCAGCCTCGGTATCGGTATCCAGAATAGATGAGCGGGTCTTTAAAGACGAGTACGAAAACAGTAAAAAACTTGTTAAAGCCAAAGACAACTACGACTCATTCTTTAAAACTTACAATGGTGATTTGCTTATTTTGAATGCCACCGACAAAGTCGAAGAAATTCATAACAAGATTGTAGAGCGCGTGGAGCAAATAATTGAAAATTGAAGTAGTGCCAATATCCTCGCTTGAAGAAATAGCTGGCAATGCGGAGCAGGAAGTAAGCGATAATTTTTCTCTGAATTATATTGCGTCGCACCTTATCAGTATAGTTGATCTAAAGCAAAAACCTCTCGCTGATGTTACTGAGGAGGCGAGCCGCTGGGCAGCTCTTGAAAAACCTGAAGAGCTGCAGATTAATCATGGGGAGTATATCAAAGATGGTCTTGAACACATCATCTCTGAACTCCAATACAAAAAGACCAGTAACAGGGCGTTGCTTTCGCTTATTGCACAAGCGGACATTTCAGGTACCGGCGACAAGCCTATTCCTTCCTTTATGCTAATGCAGTGCAACATCCACGAGGATGTACTTTACTGCACATCTTACTTCAGGGCATTAGAGGTATCTAAATTCTTAAGAATAAACCTGGAAGAGCTCCGACTTAAGATCTGTGAAATTCACAAATCAATACCAGAATTCAATAAAGTTAATATTACGATATTTGCATTTAGAGCATATAAAAACCGGAACATTAATACACTTACAGTTCCAGAAATAGATAGAATTAATCCAATTGATCTTTATACCACTTTAATCGACAACCCGAAAAAAGTAGCCGCGATGCTCAGAGAAAAAAGCCTACCGTCAACGGTTATAAAGACTGACTCGATAAAAAACTTGGTTATTTCTGTCGAGAAAGATGCTTTTAAAGGATTCAATAAAAGATTAATTACTCTTAACGCCAGTGGAGCAATCAGCGCAGCTGAGGCACTACTAGAATTGAGACGGCGGTCCTCTCATCATCCTGAAATTGAGAATTTGAACCAAGAATTTCAGAATAAAATTGTTGCTATCGCAGAGGAGCTAGAAAAATGAGTAAATCACTTGCGGAGCTAAAAGAAATTCAAAAGCAATTTGACCTAGGGCATACAGGGGAAAAGCAGCCATTTTACATTGAGATCACTGAAAATAACGTCCCAGATCTTGAGCACTTGGCTGTTTGCCTCGCGGGAGAGGTTGGCGAATTCTGCAACGTATTGAAGAAAGTAACTCGCGGTGACTTTACTTGGGATCAGGCTAAAGCAGAACTGAGTGAAGAGCTCGCAGACATTTTTATTTATCTAACCAAAATATCCAATCAAGCAGACATAGATATTGAACAAGCAGTACTCAACAAGATCGAGCACAACAAACTTCGTTTCAAGAGGACTCTTTGATGCACATATTTTCTGGAGAGAACATAAATAGCGTCTATCTTTCCGCACTCAAAACCATTCGTTCAGAAAGCCATCTAACAACCGACTCTAGGGTTGGAAAAGTATTTGACCTTGGACCCGCATACTTTGAGTTCAAGAATGCTCACGATCAATTTCTAACTTTAAAAAACAGAAACTACAATCCGTACTTCGCCATCATAGAAGCCGCATGGATACTCAACGGTGAAAATACCCTTGAAGGGTTAAATAAAATAGTTCAAGGCTACGACAAATACTCTGACGATGGCCACTCACTTAACGGAGCATATGGTTACAGAATAAAAAAATATTTTGGAAAGGATCAAATAGAATCTGTCATTAGGCTTCTATCTAGCGAACCGAATTCAAGACGGGCCGTAATTACACTATACAGCACTGATGACCTCGACAATAATTCATCACGCGACATCCCATGCAACGTTTCAATCTGCATGAAAATTCGAAACAAATGCCTTGATATAACGGTGCTAAACAGATCAAACGACATATTCTTAGGGATCCCGTACAACGTTTTTGTCTTTAACATACTCCAACGACACATTGCTAAGAGACTCAACGTATCTATAGGCATTCAACGACATTTCACGGACTCACTACATCTATATGAGCGCGACTTCGACCGTACAGATGAAATAATACAAACCAACTCGCAAGAAGAAATAGAATCATGGCAAAGAGCACCTTCAGCCATTTACATCTCCGAATGCATAATCGATGAATTTGAAAAAATATCAAATTCAGACATCAGCAATATAGTCTCACAAAAAACGAGAGACATTTTACACAACTACTGGACTCTTAAAAATGGCGGAGCCAAACTTGATTTTATAGCGAAATTACCTTATGATAATTTCGGCATCAGCAGTAAGCTTTGGGCTGAATCAAAAAATTAGATACCCAATAGGATACGACGTTATGTTTCCAAATATTTTGAACGATGAGCCGAGCGAAGCCGCCAATGCCATAAAGCTCATCGCCATGAACAATATTGATAAAGAAAACGAGCTAAAGGCAATCATCTTTAACTCCAAGAACATTGATAAATATCCGTTCTCCACACTTAGCGGCACAGATTTTTTGTGCTACGTAGTTACATGTCTGGCTTGGACAAAAGTAGATACTGAACTTGTGAATATCCCACAATTCAGAAGTCGTTTGAGCAACAATATAAAATCAATACTGAAAGATCTTTCATTGGAAAGCCAACCTATCATACCGTTATCTTCGCTAGAAGAAGACCTTTGTTCAATTATCAAATAAAAACTTTGTAACGCATTTCTCTTTTTAGCGCTCAACCCACGACATATCTTGCTGCGAAAATTATCACGATTTATTACATGCCCCTCAGAAATTATCAATTAGGTCTTTAGCATCAGCGACATTTTTTACTTTCAAATCCGTCACTTTTTAAACCATTTCAACAAAGTATAGTCGCACCCGCTCGCCTCCGGCGAAGGCTACTAGTAGCATAGGTTTCGAAAAAAGTACCGCCTTCGGGGACTTCATACTCACCCCAGATCAAACGTGTGGGTAAAGGGTAGTTTTTGAGATAGATTTTTTTTGCGCCATATAAAAATCTACAGTAAACAAGATAATACATAATTATTCGACTCCTGGTGCCGCACCATACGCAGTATCAAAAAAGGCTCACCGAAAGGTGGGCCTTTTTTGTTTGTGCCATCATTGAAACGGTAATTTGAAAGCCGCACCGCAACACCCAACCCCACCTTGATCTCAATCAAAACCCAAACCACCAAACCGCCTAGCGTGAAATCAGCCCCCACCTGCGAGGACTGAACACCATGCCCAAAAAATTCCCCACCCACCCCAGCCACCCCGAGCGCATCTGCTGGGGCTGCGACCTCTATTGCCCAGCCAAGGCACTGGCCTGTGGCAATGGGTCAGATCGGACCATGCATCCGGTGGAGTTGTTCGGCGAGGACTGGGACAGGTTTGAGGACCGGTTGGATAAGCCGATTGATGAGGTGTCGGGGGTGCAATGCAGTTGATCGGGGTGGGAAAGGGGCCGCTTTGCGGCCCATTCGCAGCACAAGGCTGCTCCTACAGGGGTGGGCGTCAGAATGACGTGCTGAGTGTCAGCGACAGATTGCGGGGGTCACCATAGATTGCCCCGGCATAGAAGCCGTAGCGGGTGTAGTAATGCTTGTCGAACAGGTTATTGGCATTGAGGCTAACGCTGGTCTCGTCCGTCAGCTGGTACTTGGCCATGGCATTCCAGATCGCATACCCCGACCAGTTGACGTCGGTCGAGCCTGCGCTTACGCCATTGGTGGGCTGGCCTGCGGGGCTGGACACCGCACGGATGTTGCTCTGCGCGGTAACCCCTGCGCCAAGCGTCAGGCGGTCCAGTGGGCCGGAGAGGCGGTAGGTGGTGGAGGCCTTGAACAGGTGTGATGGGTCGCTGCGGCCGTCGCTGTCGATGCGGCGGAAGTGCAGGTAGGTGTAGCCGGCGTAGACGTTCCAGCTGGGGGTCAGTGCGCCGGCGATTTCCAGGTCGATGCCGTCGGTTTCCTGGCCGGAACCGGCCTTGTAGGCGTCGTTGCCGGTGGGGGTGGTCAGGTCGCCGTCCAACACGGCTTTGTTTTCCTGCTTGGTGCGGAAGTACGCGGCCGAGGCATTCAGGCGGCCATCGAACCACTCGCCTTTGATGCCGGTTTCGTAGCTTTGGCCGCGAATGGGTTCGACTTTGCTGCCGCTGCTGGTCTCGGCGGTTTGTGGGGTGAAGATGTCGGTGTAGCTGGCGTACAGCGAGTAGGTGTCGTTGAGGTCGTAAATTGCCCCCAGGTAGGGGGTGACGATGCCGTTTTCTTCCTGGCTGGTGCGCACGCCGGCGTTGCTGCGGGTAATGGCCGAGTAGTTGCTGGTACGCACGCCGACGATTACCGACAGTGGGTCGGTGATGCTCAGGCGGGTCGCTGCGTACATGCCTTGCAGGCGGGTGGTGGTCTTGCTGTGGCGGCCGGTGCGCGAGGCGAGCATGTCGTAATCGTCATCCACGCCATTGCGCCAGTCGGTCAGCGGGAAGCCGTTGTTGGCGCGGAACTGGCAACCCAGGGCAGCGGCGCTGACTTGGCTGTCGCTGACCATGTTGCAGGTGTATTCCGGCGACCAGGCGACGGTGCGGCTGTCGTTGTAGCCGACCATCGCTTGGTGTGTGCGGCCAAACAGCTGGAACGGGCCGGACAAGTCGATTTGCGCGGACTGCTGGGTGGTGTCGCTGGAGCTGTGCAGGCCGTTGAGCACGGCGCCGCTGCCGTCCTGGTCCCAGTAGCCGCCAAAACTGCCGCGCCCGGCCGAGTTGACCTTGGCCAGGCCGCGGTGGTTGAGGGCTTCCGCGGTGCTTTGCGCAGCCTTGAGGTTCAGCGACCAGTCGTTGTCGAAGCGGTGTTCGAGGGAGCCGAAGGCCGTGCGGGTGGTGTACTCGCCAAAGCTCCAACTCGGCACTACGTTGGTGCTGCGCGGCAGGTCGGTCTTGCTGCCGTCGCCGTACCAGATCGGGATATTCGCGCCCCAGCCGCCGCCAACGACTTTGTTGTATTCGTACTGGTAACCGGCGCCCAGGGTGGTGGCGTCGTCGAGGTCGAATTCGAAGTTGGCCAGCGCGGCGCGGGAGCGTTCGGACTGGTTGTCGCGGAACGAGTTGGCGTCCTGCTGGGTCATCACGAAGCGCGAACGCAGGCGGCCGTCTTCGGACAGCGGCAGGTTCAGGTCGGCGCCCAGGCGGCGTTTGTCCCAGCTGCCGTAGGTGGCGTAGGCGCTGCCGCCGAAGGTTTTGGTCGGGGCCTTGCGGATCAGGTTGACGGTGGCCGACGGGTCGCCGGTGCCGCCGAGCAGGCCGTTGGCGCCACGGACGATATCGATGCGCTCGTACAGGTCCATGTTCAGCGCATTACCCCCGCCGCTGAAATCGGAGCCACCCTGGAACTGCAGGCCATCGACCTTCCAGTTGGTGATGGAATAACCGCGGGCGCGGTAGTCGGTGCGGCCGCCCACTTCGGCCTTGCTCGCGGTCACGCCTGGCGTGGTTTCCAGCGCCTGCTCGATGGTGTGGATGGCGCGGTCGTCCATCTGCTGGCGGGTAATGGTGGTCACCGACTGCGGTGTTTGGCGCGGCGTCAGCTTGAGGCCGGTTGAACTGCGGCTGCTCTCGACCGTGTACCCTAGCTGGCCAGTTTCATCGGCAGGCACCAGCGCGCTGTCTTCGATCTGCGTGGCATCCAGCTCCAGGGGCTGGCTGTCAGCCGCCATCGCTGCGCCGCTGATGGCCACGGCAATGAAGAAGGCCAGCGGGTTGAGGCGACTTCCGCCTCGGCTGATGGGAGAGAAGTCGTTCATGATGCTCCGAGGTTTCATTTGGGAAGGCTTCGTATTCGCAGATGATTTTTTGTTACGATTCTAGGGATCCGCCCTTGAGGCTCCAGACCCGGCTTGTACGGGCTTGTAATCGAACGTAACGAGCGCCACCGGCCCTCATCGAACAGGTGTTTTTTGAAATGAGCACGACCCTGCTGGTTGTCGACGATGACGACGAGATCCGCGAACTTCTCTGCGATTACCTGACCGATGCCGGCTATACCGTGCTAGCGGCCGCTGACGGCGACGGGATGCGCCAGCAACTGGCGCTGCATAAAGTCGAGCTGGTGGTGCTGGACTTGATGCTGCCCGGCGAAGATGGCTTGAGCCTGTGCCGCCAGTTGCAATCGACGCCCGGGTTGGCGGTGATCATGTTGTCGGCCAAAGGCAGCACGTTGGACCGCATCATTGGCCTGGAAGTGGGCGCGGACGATTACCTGGCCAAACCCTTCGAGCCACGCGAGCTGATTGCTCGGATAAAAGCGGTATTGCGCCGCCCGCAGCGCCTGGATACGCCGGTTGCAAAGCCTGCGGTGGAAGCGCAGCAGTTCGCCGGGTTTCGCCTCGACCACGTCAAACGCCTGCTCACCCGCCCTGACGGCGAAACGCTGACCCTGCCCCGCTCCGACCACCGCGTATTGCGCGAGCTGCTGGAGGCCAACAACCGCGTGGTATCCCGCGATCAGCTGACCCGCAGTGCGTTCGGCCGCGACCACCTGCCAGACGACCGCTCGGTGGACATGTGCGTCAGCCGCCTGCGCCAGCAATTGCGGCGCGCGCCAGGCGGCGCTGCGCAGATCCTCACCATCCGCAACGAAGGCTACTTGCTGAGCCTTGCGCGCAGCGAGGCTGATGCCTGACATGCGCTGGCTTCGCCGGCTGTGGCCGCGCACGCTGTTTGGCCAACTGCTGTTGATCATGGTCAGTGGCACCGTGGTGATCCAGTTGATGTCGAGCAGCATCTGGTTCGATGTGCGTTTCGCCCAGGTGCTTGAAGCCCCTGTTCGGCTGATCGCCGCCCGCAGCGCGCCACTGATCGCCAGTGCCAATTGCCATGGCAGCCCGTTGCCGGCACCCGCGCATTATCAGCTGCGCTGTGCCGAAAACCTGCCTGCGGCGGAGCACGATGAACGCAGAGGGCGCAAGCGTATCGAGCTGCTGCTGCAGCAGGCCCTCAAGTACGAACTGGGCCATACCCAGGAGGTGCGCCTGCTGAAAGTGCACCTGACCGACGAACTGGGCCAGCCGATTGTCTGGCGCAGCCTGTTCGGTTTGCGCACGGCGCAGGCACATATCGCGTTTGCCGTGCCACTGGCCGATGGGCATTGGCTGACCATCGATGGCCAGGAGCTGCAGGGCTGGAGCGGCGAGTCCGCCTGGGTGTTGATCAGCGATTACCTGCTGCGGGTGTATGCCCTGCGCATCGTCGCCGTGCTGCTGGTGTGCCTGGTGGCGGTGCGCCTGTGCCTGCGCCCATTGTGGCGCCTGGCGGATGCCGCGCGCGGCCTGGGCAGCAACCTGGAACAGCCGCCCTTGGCGCTGGACGGGCCGGAAGAAGTGCGCCAGGCCGCCCAGGCCTTCAACGCCATGCAGCAGCGGTTGATTGCGATGGTCAACGACAAGGCCTACTTCCTGGCTGCCGTGTCCCACGACCTGCGCACCCCGCTGACCCGCATGCGCCTGCGCCTGGAGCGCTTGCCGGACGACGAGCATCGCCAGCGCCTGCGGCAGAACATCACGCAGATGGACGACATGATTGGCCAAGTGCTCGATTACCTGCGGGCCGGGGAGCAGCAGAACCTGCAACAGGTGGACCTGGACCGGCTGGTGGCGCGGCAGTGTGCCGACTTGTCCACAGCCAGCGAGCCACTGCCGGTTCATGGCCAGGGTGGCAGCTTGCGGGTTGATGCGCTGCTGCTGCAGCGTTGCCTGCAGAATTTACTGGTCAATGCCTTGCGCTATGGCAAGGAGGTTTCGGTCACGCTGGAGCGCGCGACCACGGGGGTTTATATCCATGTCGATGACCGAGGGCCGGGGATCGCGCCAGGCTTGCTGGCGACGGTTGCCGACCCGTTCGTGCGGGGTGAAGGGTCGCGTAACCAGGCGTCTGGCGGGTATGGCTTGGGGTTGAGTATTGCCCAGCGGATCGCGGCCAGTCATGGCGGCGAGTTGCTGTTGTGCAACCGCGACGGCGGTGGGCTGCGGGCCAGCGTGCTGTTACCTCGATAACCTGTCACCGCGCCTACAAAAAGCTGGGCACGGGATCAGGTAACAGTGTTTTACCGATTGCCCAGGTTTTCCGCAGCCCACCATTGCCTATCCTAGGCGGGTCATCCTGCCTGCGATGGACCCATGAAACACTCACTGCCCAGCCGCTACGCCTGCCTTTTCATCTGCCTGTCGTTCACCTGTGCCAGCCTCCCATTACTGCCCCAACATGCCTGGCTCTGGCCATTCACACTGATCACCACCCTGCTCAGCCTGGTCGGCCTCAATGACCTGCGCCAGAGCCACCACGCGGTGCGGCGCAACTACCCGATCCTGGGCAACATCCGTTACCTGATCGAAACCATCCGCCCAGAAATCCGCCAATACCTGATCGAAGGTGACGACGACAAGCTGCCGTTCTCACGCTCCCAGCGTTCCCTGGTGTATGCACGGGCGAAGAACGAGAGCGCCGAAAAAGCCTTCGGCACGCTCAACGATGCCTACAAACCCGGCTTCGAATTCATCAGCCATTCGATGCTGCCGGTGGCCACGCCCGACCCCGCCTCGTTTCGCATCGCCATTGGCGGGCCGCAGTGCCGGCAACCTTACTCGGCATCGATCTTCAACATCTCGGCCATGAGTTTCGGCGCCCTCAGCGCCAACGCCATCGCGGCGCTCAACCAGGGTGCACGGCTGGGGCGCTTTGCCCATGACACCGGTGAGGGCAGCATCAGCCCCTACCACCGCGAACATGGCGGCGACCTGATCTGGGAGATCGGCAGCGGTTACTTTGGCTGCCGCACCGAAGAAGGCCGTTTCGACCCACAACGCTTCGCCGAGCAAGCCCGCTCGCCGCAAGTGAAGATGATCGAGATCAAGCTCAGCCAAGGCGCCAAGCCTGGCCACGGCGGCATCCTCCCAGGGCACAAAGTCAGCCCGGAAATCGCCGCCACCCGTGGCGTGCGTGAGGGCGAAGACTGCATTTCGCCGGCCGCCCATAGCGCGTTCCGCACGCCGGTCGAACTGCTGCGGTTCGTTGCCAGCCTGCGCGAACTGTCGGGCGGCAAGCCGGTGGGTTTCAAGTTCTGCCTGGGCCACCCGTGGGAGTTCATGGGCATTGCCAAAGCCATGCTGGCGACGGGAATCACCCCCGACTTCATCGTCGTCGACGGCAAGGAAGGCGGCACCGGCGCGGCGCCACGCGAGTTCAGTGACAACATGGGCGTGCCCATGCGCGAAGGCTTGATGTTCGTGCACAACACCTTGGTCGGCCTGAATTTGCGCTCGAGCATCCGCATTGGCGCGGCGGGCAAGATCGTCAGCGCCTTCGACATCGCCAGTGTGCTGGCCATTGGTGCCGACTGGGTGAATTCGGCGCGCGGCTTCATGTTCGCCATTGGCTGCATTCAGTCGCAGAGCTGCCACACCAACAAATGCCCGACCGGGGTCGCCACCCAAGACCCGCTACGCCAGCGTGCGCTGGTGGTACCGGACAAGGCACAGCGGGTGGCGAGCTTCCACCGCAATACCCTGCATACATTGGCTGAGATGCTTGCGGCGGCGGGCCTGGAGCACCCGTCGGAGCTCAAGCCCAAGCACTTGGCACGGCGTGTCAGCGCCAGCGAGATCGGCTTGTTTTCAGACCTGCATACGTTCCTCAAGCCTGGCGAATTGCTCAGTGGCTCGATTGAAAGCGAGTTTTATGCGCGGATGTGGCGGATGGCGCGCAGCGACAGTTTTGCGCCGGAGACTGGGGAGAGGGTGCTGGTAGCGAAGGCAACTGGCAGGCGCCGTGAGGAAAGCGTCCCAGCTTGATGAGCTGGGGCCGCTTTGCGGCCCTTCGCAGCGCAAGGCTGCTCCTACAACAGGGGCAGCGAGCGCGATGTCCATGTATTTGTAGGAGCAGCCTTGCGCTGCGAAAGGGCTGCAAAGCAGCCCCGACGCCATCCGATCAGAAGATGCTGATCGGGTACTCAACGAATACGCGGACTTCGTTACCGTCGTCGTTGTAGCCGTTCTGCTGTACGGCATTGTTGGTGCGTACGAACGAGCTGCGCAGCTTGACCGACAGGTCTTTGGCCGGGCCGTCTTGAACCACGTAACGGATCTGGTTGAAGATTTCGCGCTCTTTACCTTCACCGAAACCTTGCGGGTTGGCGACGTTGCGGGTGTTGATGTTGTCACCCACTACGTAGGCCAGCTTGTAGGTCAGGCCCGGTACGCCGTAGGCGCCGAAGTCCAGGCCGTAGCCCAGCTGCCAGGAACGCTCGTCTTCGGCGTTGAAGTCAGACCAGTACGAGTTGGCCAGGTAGATGGTCGAACCACCGTCACCCACGCCGCCGGCGTTCTGGTAGAAGCCGTAGTTGTAACCGGTGCTGCCAGTGCTGCGCTGGTGCGCGATGGTGAACGAGTGCGCACCGTAGGCGTAGGTCGCTGCAAGGCTCCAGATGGTGTTGGAGTCACCATTGAGCTCGGCCGCTTTGACGAACTTGTTGTTGATGTCCGACTTGTAGCCGTTGAAGTCCAAGGTCAGGGACTGGTCGCTGGCGATCGGGAAGACATAGTTCATGCCCAGGTAGTGCTTCTGCATCACGTCTTCGTTGTCTGCGGTGTACAGCGAAGCAGTGAAGTTGTCGGTGAACTTGTAGCTACCACCGAAGACGTTGATCGACTTCAGGCCACCACCGTCACGACGCTCGGCACTTTTGCGCGCTTCTTGGGTGAAGCGGCCGGCGTTCAGTTCCAGGCCCTGGATTTCTTTGGAAGTGATCAGGGTACCGGTGAAGCTTTCTGGCAGCAGACGGGCGTCGTCGTACTGCAGCACAGGCAGTGCTGGCATCTGGTCACCGTACTTGAGCACGGTGTTGGAGATGCGGAATTTCACGGCTGCGCCGCCACGGGCCAGGTTGTGTGGCGAGCTGGCGTTGCCGTCGGCGTTCTTGGTGTCGTGCGGTTTGAAGAAGTCGACGCCGCCGCCACCGTTGTGGCCTTTGCCGCCGTCCAGACGCAGGGCGTACAGGCCGAATGCGTCGACACCGACACCGACGGTGCCCTGGGTGAAACCGGAGGAGAAGTTGGCGATGACGCCTTGGCCCCATTCGATCTGATCATCGGTACCGTGCTTCTTGTCACGGTTGATGTAGGCGTTGCGCAGCAGAACGTTGGCGTGGCTGTCTTCGATGAAGCCCTTGCTGTCGGCCTGCTCATTGGCCTGGGCCTGGGTCGCGGCGATCATTGCCAGTGCGACCAGGCTGATCCTGGTTTTCAACATGTTGTTTTCCTTATTTCTTAATCAAAAACGCTTCGCAATATGACGCCAGGAACCAACGCCCCTTCGTAGGTTCGACGCTATGCGGATCCAGACTGAAAGGCTTGCCGGCAATCGCACGGTGGCCTTTTACAGCAGCATGGCCATGTCATGGCCAGCAGGCGTTGGCCGAATCCTAGCGGTGTGCGATTACAAATGTCAAAAAATCGTGAAATGCAGGTTGATATAACCAAAATCACCCAGGCGGCTGGTGCATTTCCATGCCTGTTGGCGCTATCAGTGGGCATTTTTTCTTCTGTCAGAAATGTCGCTTTGACCAACCCGGCAGCTTTCACGGGCGCGGAGCATACAACAGCGGCGGTTACAAAGTGATACATATGTAAAGACAACCCTTTACAGATACCCAAGCAACAGTAAATAGCAAGCATTACCATTCGCACCCTTTCTCACCTGCCACGGTCCGGATGTCTCCATGCTTGTACCCTGCCGCCTCTCCCCGCTGACGCTTGGCCTGTCGCTGCTGTTCAGCGCCAGCCTGGCCACCGCTGCCACCACCACCCTGCCGGAAATGTCAGTGACTGCCGAAGGCGAGCGCGAGGAGGACAACCCGCGGGTCAAGGAAGTCAGTACCGCGACGCGCACCTCAACGCCCGTGCGCTACGTGCCCCAGGCCATCGACACGGTAAAGACCGCCAACGTGCTGGACTACGGCAACAACACCCTGGGCAAGGCACTTGAGGGCATCCCCAACGTCAGCAGCGGCGCCGACACCCGCTTCGACAGCGTGCGCATCCGCGGCTTCGAGGCCAGCAACGATTTCTACTTGGACGGCATTCGCGACGACAGCCAGTACATCCGCGACCTCAACAACATCGAGCGGGTCGAGGTACTCAAAGGGCCGGCGGCGGTGTTGTATGGCCGCGGCAGCCAGGGTGGCATTGTCAACCGCGTCAGCAAGGCGCCGGAGCACGGCCGCCGTTCGAGCATCGAAGCGCAAGGCGGCAGCGAAGATTTGCGCAGCCTGTACGCCGACCTCAGCGCCGACCCCAGCGATACCATCAGCCTGCGCCTGAACCTGGGCAACCAAGACAACAACAGCTTCCGCGACGGCATCGATGGCAGCCGCCAGCTGTTCGCCCCGTCGATGAGCTGGCAGCTCTCGCCCGACCTGAACTGGCTGGTGCAGTACGAATACAGCCGCTACAACCGCACACCAGACCGCGGTATCCCCGGGGTCAACGGCCGCCCGGCCGACGTCAGCCGCAGCACTACCTACAGCGATACCCAGCGCGACTACATCGATGACCGCGCCCAGTCGCTGCGCTCGCGGCTCAACTACCAGCTGAACGAAACCTGGCAACTGCGCCACACCCTCGGCCTGTTCAAGCTCGACAGCGAGTTCGACAACACCTACGCGACGGGCTACAACGCCAGCACCAACACCGTCACCCGCCAGCGCTGGCAGCAAGACCTGAACACCCGCAACCTGTTCAACAACCTCGAAGCCGAGGGCGACTTCACTACCGTGGGGCTTGAGCACAAGCTGTTGGTGGGCCTGGAGTTCGGCAGCCAACGGCGTGACCCGACCCTGTACACCGCTGCGCCTAATAGTGTGCCCAGCCTGGACGTCGGCAACCCCGACCGCAGCCGCCAGCACACGGGCCCAATGTTGCTGTCGAGCGACAACCACACCGTGGTCCAAAGCCGTGGCCTCTACCTGCAAGACCAGGTCCGCCTGAACGATCAATGGCAGGTGCTCGCTGGCGTTCGTTTCGACCAGTTCGAGGTAGAGACCACCAACAAGGACGGCCTGACCGAGCCGCAGGACAGCAACACCACCAGCCCGCGTCTGGGTGTGGTCTACACGCCGTGGCGCGACCATTCCTTCTATGCGTCGTGGAGCAAGACCTTCTCGCCAGTGGGCGGTGGCCTGATCGGCATCACCCCTGGCGCGCCGGGCAACACCAACGACACCGGGCCAGAGCTGACCCGGCAGAAGGAGATCGGGGTCAAGAGCGACTGGTTCGACCAACGCCTGACCACCACCCTCGCCGTGTATGAACTGGAGCTTTACAACCGCCGCACGCGTGACCCGGAGAACCCGGAAATCACCCTGCTCAGCGGCTTGCAACGCTCACGAGGCATCGAGCTGACCGCCACCGGCAATATCGTCGGCAACTGGTACGTGCGCGGGGGCATCGGCCTGCAGGATGCGACCATCGTCAAAGACAACAATAACCAGGAAGGCAACCGCATCAACGACGTGGCCAAGCGTAATGCCAGCCTGTTCGTGACCTGGAAACCGGAATTGGGCTGGTACGCCGAGACCGGCTTGACGTTGGTGGGTGAGCGTTATGCCGACAACCAGAACACCACGGTGTTGCCAGGCTACGGCCGCTGGGATGCGCTGGCCGGCTACCGCACCCACGACTGGGATGTGCGGGCGGCGTTGAACAACATTGCCGACAAGACCTACTACAGTTCGGCGACCAGTGCGGCGCAGATTCAGGTGGGCGACCCGCGGAGCCTGGTGGTGACGAGCACTTACCGCTTCTGATATTTGTTGGCTGTACCGGCCTCTTCGCAGCACAAGGCTGCACCTACAGGGATCGCGCGCCACCTGTAGGAGCAGCCTTGTGCTGCGAAGGGGCCAGCACCGGTAAAACCGATGAGATCAGTGCCACACCGCCATCAGCGCCTGCATCTCTGCTTCACTGATCAGCCCTTGCGGGTATCGCCCGGCAAGCAGACGTCGTGGGTCGGTCGTCCTGACCTGGATGTTTCCATGGTGCTTCAACCACTGCGTCAACAGCTTGAGCGATGGGTGGTTAACAGCCGATGGGCACAAAGCCGACTCACTTGCTGCGTTCATTTCCACACGTACTCCTTTGCCCGTGAGCGGCTAATTTACGTAGGCATTGTTACAGATCAGAGAGCCCGACCCATTCGAGCTATCTAATTGAAAAACAATACAAAACGTATGCCACTCAGGCGGCCGGACGTCGCGTGGAAAGGTCGCCCGAAAAAAAAGGCCCGTCGTATGACGGGCCTCTTTATTCACGGTGGTCTCAGCGCTTGACCGGCGCCGGCTGCTGCTGGGTCAGGCAGTGGATATTGCCGCCCCCCAACAACAATTCACGGCCTGGAATCATCACCACTTCATGATCCGGGAAGCGCTCGGCCAGGATGGCTCTGGCCTGGGCATCGGCAGGGTCATCGAAGCTCGGCGCGATGATGCCGCCGTTGACGATCAGGAAGTTCACGTACGAGCCGGCCAGGCGCACCGACGGGTCGCGTTCCTGGCTACCGGCCACTTGGTCGACGCCAGCACACTCTTCAGCCGTGGCGTACAGCGGGCCCGGGATCGGCATCTTGTGCACCACGAACTCACGGCCTTTGGCGTCGCGGGTGTTTTTCAACACGTCCATCGCCGCGTGGCAGCGGGCGTAGTTGGGGTCGTTGGAATCATCAGTCCAAGCCAGTAACACTTCGCCTGGGCGCACGTAACAGCAGAAGTTGTCGACGTGGCCGTCGGTCTCGTCGTTGTACAGGCCGTCCGGCAGCCAGACGACGGTATCGACTGCCAACTGCTCACGCAGGACCGCTTCGATTTCCTCACGACCCAGGTGCGGGTTGCGGTTACGGTTGAGCAGGCATTCTTCGGTAGTGATCACCGTGCCCTCGCCGTCCACATGGATCGAACCACCTTCCAACACGAAGCCCTCGGTCTGGTAGCGCTGGCAGCGCTCCATTTCCAGGACCTTGGCGGCCAGTTCCTCGTCACGGTTCCAGGGTGCGTAAAGCCCGCCATCGAAGCCGCCCCAGGCATTGAAGCCCCAGTCCACGCCGCGCACTTCGCCGTGGTCGTTGATGACGAAGGTCGGGCCGGTGTCGCGCACCCAGGCGTCGTCATTGCTGATTTCCACGACGCGGATGTTCGGCAGGTCGAGCTGACGGCGTGCGTTCTCGTACTGGCCAGCAGAAACACCCACGGTCACTGGCTCGAAGCGGGCGATAGCCTTGGCCAATGTCACATGGGCGGCCTGTGCCGGTTTGCCACCCAGGCGCCAGTTGTCCGAACGCTCCGGCCAGACCATCCAGACCTGGGTCTGCGGCGCCCATTCAGCGGGCATGTGGAAGCCGTCGGCACGGGGGGTAGAATTGAGGGTTTTCATGGTTAACCTCTGCGTAGGCCCTGAGCCGATGTGCGCTGGGGCGTTGGTCGATAGGGGTAGGAGCAACGATGGCAAATTTATAACCGATATATATCGGCTTTAAAAGCAAAAACAGCCGACTGGCAAAGCCTTATCGCTTGTTAAATCGATATCCATCGGCATATCCACCATAATCACGCTCAAACCCATGATATTTGTCTGCCACCACCCTAGCCGACGAGCTAGGCTGCATGCCATAGAACTTGGTTTTCCAGAGGCGACTTGAGATGCGCATACTCGTCACAGGCGGCGCCGGCTTCATTGGCTCGGCGCTGGTCCGTCACCTGATCGGCAACACCGAACACGAAGTGTTGAACCTCGACAAGCTGACCTACGCCGGCAACCTCGAGTCGCTGCAAAGCATCGCCAACAATACCCGTTACGAATTCGTCCACGCCGATATCGCCGATGCGGCGACAGTCAGTGCCGTGCTCGAGCGCTTCCAGCCCGACGCGATCATGCACCTGGCTGCCGAGTCCCATGTGGACCGTTCGATCGACGGCCCGGCAGCGTTCATCCAGACCAATATCGTCGGCACCTACGCCCTGCTCGAAGCCACCCGTGCCTGGTGGAGCCGCCTGCCTGCCGAGCAGCGCCGTGCGTTCCGCTTTCACCATATCTCCACCGACGAAGTGTATGGCGACCTGCATGGCGCCAACGACCTGTTCCACGAGACCACGCCGTATGCGCCCAGCTCCCCCTATTCGGCGAGCAAGGCCGCCTCCGACCACCTGGTACGCGCCTGGCACCGCACGTATGGCCTGCCGGTACTGATCACCAACTGCTCGAACAACTACGGCCCGTACCATTTCCCTGAAAAGCTGATCCCGCTGATGATCCTCAATGCCCTG
>Ga0207655_1001721_pt1 | contig 19226 bp, 17 predicted proteins | sample KBSM44metaG_FD_184398 | JGI IMG/M metagenome (GOLD analysis project Ga0207655, IMG submission 184398) | Miscanthus rhizosphere microbial communities from Kellogg Biological Station, Michigan, USA - KBS M4-4 metaG (SPAdes) (version 2) | ecosystem: Host-associated > Plants > Roots > Rhizosphere >...
CCACGAGCGATCTGCCAGGACACTTTGTCCAGCAGCGGCATGGCGCCGAATGCGAGGGACACATCGCTGAATTTGAGCAGGGTCATGTTGGTCTCCATAAATCGGGCGCGCATTCTACCTGACTTGGGCCTCGACGGCACCCGCCAGCCCCACCGGCGAGCGACAGGTGACATCTGGTCGAACTTAATATCCCGATACAAGCACAGTGCTTTCACCCGCCGCCGGCAAACGGCTAAGCTAAGGCAATAGCTTTCAACAGTGCTGGCTCCGCCGTCACTTCCCCATGGTTCAACTGCCCGGACGTATCATGCGCAGCCGCCTGTTACATATTGCATCCTGCCTGCTGCTTACCGCCGCCACCTGCGCGGCGCAGGCCACCGACCTGACCCTGCAACGCCAGTATTATGACGAGGCCAAGCGTGCGCTGGCCAAAGGCGACAAAGGCCCCTACCTGCGCTATGCCCAGGCCCTGAGCGACTACCCGCTGACGCCCTACCTGGCCTACGACGAGCTCACCGCCCGCCTGAAAAGCGCCAGCAACCAGGAGATCGAAGGTTTTCTCGCCAAGCATGGCGACCTGCCCCAGGCCAACTGGATGAAGCTGCGTTGGTTGCGCTGGCTGGCCGAACGCGGCGAGTGGGACACCTTCGTCAAGTATTACGACCCCAAGCTCAACTTCACCGAACTGGACTGCCTCAACGGCCAGTACCAGCTCAGCCACGGCCTGCGCGCCGAAGGCTACGCCACCGCCGATAAGCTGTGGAACGTCGGCAAGTCGCAACCCGCTGCCTGCGACACACTGTTCGGCATGTGGGCAGCCGAAGGCCAGCTGACCGAGGCCAAGCGCTGGGAACGCACCAAACTGGCGGCCCAGGCACGCAACTATGGCCTGGCTAACAACCTGGTCAAAACCCTGACTACCCTCGGCCCGCAGGGGAGCCTGCTGGTCGACGTGGCGCAGAAGCCCGAGCTGCTCAACCAGCCGTCACGCTTCACCCCGGTCAACGAAGCGATGTCCGACGTGGTCAGCCTCGGCCTTCGTCGCCTGGCCCGGCAGGACCCGGAGCGAGCCATGGCGCTACTCGACGACTACGCCCAGCGCATGCACTTCTCCCGCGACGAAAAGGTGGCCATCGCCCGCGAAATCGGCCTGACCCTGGCGCGTCGTTACGACCCGCGCGCGCTCGACCTCATGACCCGCTACGACCCCGAGCTGCGCGACAACACCGTCAGCGAATGGCGCCTGCGTCTGCTGCTGCGCCTGGGCCGCTGGGAAGACGCCTACGAGTTGACCAAACGCCTGCCCCAGGACCTGGCCAGCAGCAGCCGCTGGAAGTACTGGCAGGCTCGCAGCCTGGAGCTGGCACAGCCAAACAACCCGCAGATTCCACTGCTGTACAAGACCGTGGCGCGTGAACGCGACTTCTATGGTTTCCTGGCCGCCGACCGGGCACAGACGCCTTACCAACTGAACAACAAGCCGCTGCCGCTGAGCCCGCAACTGGTCAAAAAGGTGCGCAATACGCCCGGCATTCAACGCGCACTGGAATTCCACGCCCGTGGCCAGATCGTCGAAGGCCGCCGCGAGTGGTACCACGTCAGCCGTCACTTCACCCGCGACGAAATGGTTGCCCAGGCACGCCTGGGCTATGAGCTGCGCTGGTATTTCCCGGCTATCCGTACCATCAGTCAGGCGCAGTACTGGGACGACCTGGACATCCGCTTCCCGATGGCCCACCGCGACACCCTGGTACGCGAGGCCAAAGTTCGCGGCCTGCATTCGAGCTGGGTATTCGCCATCACCCGCCAGGAAAGCGCCTTCATGGAAGACGCACGCTCACCGGTGGGCGCCAGCGGCCTGATGCAACTGATGCCGGCCACCGCCAAAGAGACCGCGCGCAAGTTCAGCATCCCGCTGGCATCACCCGCGCAAGTGCTGAACCCAGACAAGAACATCCAGCTGGGTGCGGCCTACCTGAGCCAGGTACACAGCCAATTCAACGGCAATCGAGTGCTGGCTTCGGCGGCCTACAACGCCGGCCCCGGGCGCGTGCGTCAGTGGCTCAAAGGCGCCAAGCACCTGAGTTTCGATGTATGGGTGGAGTCGATCCCGTTCGACGAAACACGCCAGTATGTGCAGAACGTGCTGTCGTATTCGGTGATCTACGGGCAGAAGCTGAATTCGCCACAGCCGCTGGTGGATTGGCATGAGCGGTATTTCGACGACATGTAAGGGTTGCAGAGCCTGTACAGCCCTTGCAGGAGCGGCCTGGTGTCGCGCCTACAAGGGCCAGTGCTGGCGCTGGCAACACGGCTATTCCAGAACCTCTACCTGCATCCCTACCTCTAACCGCCCACTGCCATCCACCGCCAGGTTTTGCCCGAACAGCACATCCCCCTCCTTCTCGCGAAAGGTTTTGAGCGTCGCCATCGGCTCACGGTCGGCACTGCGCTCCCCGGTAGCCGGATCGATGGTGGTGAAAATGCACCGCACACTGGGCTTGAGCACGCGAAATTCCAGGCTGCCTATACGAATTCGCTTCCAACCATCCTCGGCAAACGGCGCTGCCCCCTGCACCACCAGGTTGGGGCGAAAGCGCAGCATCTCCATGGGCCGGCCGATGCGCCGGTTGAGCTCGTCCAGCGAGCCCTGACCAATCAACAGCAACGGGAAGCCATCCGGAAACGCCGCCCGATCACTGTTGAAGCCATAACCATTGGGCAGGTAACGCGCACGCGGCTCCGGGCAATGCACCAGGCGTACGGCTTTGCCCAGCAACTCGCTCAGCCAGGCCGCCGCGGCATCGCCGGCGTCCGGCACACGCAGGGTATCGCGCCAGATGGTCACGCCGCGCAGGGCGTCATCCGCAGGCGGCACAGGCACCTGCAACAGATCCTGCCCAGGGGCCTGTAGCAGCAACTGACCGCTGTCGTCTTCGCGCGCGTCGATCTGGCCAAGTTGTGGCCAGGCACGCTGGGTCAGGAAGCGTCCGTTTTCCTCCTCGACCACCATCCAGCGGCGGTCGCCTTGCACGCCCAACAACCCCACGGCTGCGGTCTGCAGGCTTTGCGCCCGCCCCGACTTCACCGGGTATCGATACAACTCACTTAGAAACATCCCTGCTGCCTCGCGTCATGCCAAAAGCCAAGCTTATACTTGGCCGGCTCAACGTTCACGCAGTGGCGCTATCCAGCAACAGGCGTTGCTTGACCACGTCGACCAAGCGATCAGGCTGGAACTTGGAAAGGAAGTTGTCGCAGCCCACCTTCTTCACCATGGATTCGTTGAAGCTGCCCGACAGCGAGGTATGCAGCACCACATAAAGGGGCCGCAGGCGCGCATCGCTGCGGATCTCGGTGGTTAGCCGGTAGCCATCCATTTCCGGCATTTCGGCATCGGTAAACACCATCAGCAGCTTCTCGCACACGTCCTCGCCAGCATCCGCCCAGCCCTTGAGCATGCGCAGCGCCTTCAGACCATCACTGGCCACGTGCAGCTTCATGCCCAACTGGGACAAAGTATCGCGCAACTGCGCCAGGGCCACACTGGAGTCATCCACCAGCAACACCTCGCGGCCACGGGCCCGGGCCAGCACCGGGTCGGCGAGTTTATCGCCAGAGACCCGAGCGTTGTATGGCACGATTTCAGCCAGCACCTTCTCCACGTCGATCACTTCGACCAGTTTTTCGTCGACCTTGGTGATGGCGGTCAGATAATGCTGGCGGCCGGCGCTAGTCGGCGGCGGCATGATCGACTCCCAGTTCATGTTGACGATGCGGTCGACACCGCCCACCAGGAAAGCCTGCACCGAGCGGTTGTATTCGGTGACGATGATCGTGCTGTCCGGCCCCGGTTGCAGCGGGCGCATGCCAATCGCCTGGGACAGGTCGATCACCGGCAGGGTTTGCCCGCGCAGGTTCACCACACCGCAGACGAAGGCATGGCGCTGGGGCATCAGTGTGAGCTTGGGCAGTTGCAGCACTTCCTGCACCTTGAACACGTTGATCGCGAACAACTGGCGACCGGCCAGGCGAAACATCAGAATTTCCAGGCGGTTCTCACCCACCAATTGCGTGCGTTGGTCTACCGTGTCGAGAATGCCAGCCATTGGAAAGCCCCCAGGCTCAAGTCGAAAAAAGTGAAATCATCTACCCTGTATCGGCGGCTCCACACACACCTTGACCCCTGCGGGAAAATGCTGCGAAGGCAATTGATATCACCATGCCATCATGCTTTACTGCGGGCATCCAGCGCAAATCAAGGCTTCGGCAAAAGTTCCCCACCCTAGCCTCGCATCAGGGAAACCCTTAGCAGCAATCGGGTGCAACCTGATGTTCGCGATATCCTTTAGCCATTAATGTGACGCCATTCTCATTGCATGAATGGAGTCAGGCTTTTGCTAGCTATCGTTTTGGCGTGCCCGCCCCCCGCGCCTCATCCACGCGCGGGGACCTGATGATGGACACTGCCTTATCGTTCGATGACGCCCTGCAGGGCTTCCTGCTGGATGCCCAAGTGCTGCTGACCCAGGCCCAGGAGTGCCTGCAGCATCTGGAGCTGATCGACAATGACCTGGACGCCTGTCGCTGCCTGGAAAACGCCCTCGACAGCCTCGCCCGACAGGCCACACGCCTGGGCCTGCGTGAAGTCGCCCACTACACCACTGCCCTGCAACAGTTGCTCGCCCCGGCCTGCCACGGTGCTTGCCTGCAACGTGCCGCCTTACCTGCGATAGGGGCCTGCCTGACCCTGCTGGCCTGGCAGCTGGAGCTGGTAGATACCCGGACCGGGCGGTTGAACCTGGACATCGGCGAGCAGCTGGTGCTACTGGGCGAGTTGGCCAAGGTCGTGCAACAGCCCTTTGCGCCAGCCTGCGCATTTTGCAATGAGCAAGGCAGCGAGTGCATTCACCCGCACAGCCACATGGCAGCCGGCACGCACCCCAGCCGCTCTACCTCCACGTATTGACTTTGCATGAAGTGCAACTAAGGCTGCTTGTTCAAGTACCACCATGGTCGAACTTGAAAAGTGCTTCAAGTTTTTCAGTGTCACGTTGAAACTTGACCGCGCTAGTTGCAGCACAAGTGCACAGTGAGTGACTAAAGGGTGGCACTTTGCTACCCGAAACTGCCCGACCAGCAGGCGTTTCAAAGCGTTACCCAGCCGCGACCGATGCAATGCGAAGTGGTAATATGCGCCCCCACAAACGCTTGCTACCGGAAGCAAGGTTGCAAGATCACGTGTTTAAAAAAATATCGAAAGTACTGCGCCAAAGCCTCTGACCAGCATTGTGCAAGGCCTCCATCAGCAAGACTTCAGTGGCTTCCCTATCTATGTTCCCACGCTTGAAGACTTCTCTGCGTTGCTGCCCCCGCGCTGCCCTGCTGCGTTGGACGACGGTCGGGCTGTGCGTGGCCTCGCTGCTTGCCAACCTGGCGCTGTACCTGACCCATCAGGCAATCCCGCCCAGCCTGCTGATGCTGCAGCTGGTCGCCACGCTGGGCGCCGCTGTGCAACTGGGCCTGGGCGCCAGGTCGATCAGCCTGCGTCCGGCCGAGCTGGCCGAGCGCATGCTCAAGGTGCAGGAAGATGAGCGTCAGCACCTGGGCCGGGAACTGCACGACGACATCGGCCAACTGCTCACCGCCGCCAAGCTGCAATTGCAGTGGTTGCAGCGGCGCATGCCCGACGAGTTGCAGAACCACTGCGACGCCCTGCGCAGCACGCTGGATGACACCTTGGGCAACGTCCGGGATGTATCTGCCCTGCTCAACCCGCGGCAGTTGGCCAGCCTGGGCCTGGAAGCCAGCCTGCGTGCGCACCTGGTACGTACCTTGGCCAGCAGCGGGGTGCACTGGAGCCTGGCGTGCAACCAGCGACTGGGCGGCATCGACGAGACGGTAGCCATGGCAGTGTTCCGTATCACCCAGGAGGCGGTGACCAACATGCTGCGTCACGCCCAGGCGCACAACCTGGTCATTCGCCTGCAGCGCACTCCAGAGGGGCTTACTTTGTCGATCCACGACGATGGCTGTGGTTTCGTACCCGCCCGCCACCCGGCCGAGGCCGGCCAGCGCGGCCTGGCCGGCATGCAGGAGCGGGTAACCGCGCTGCAGGGCAGGCTCGACATTACCAGCCAACTTGGCCTGGGCACGCAGATCGAGGCGATGTTCCCGTGGCCTCCGCGCACCCAGCAGCGCGCCAGGAGTACGCCCGCCCATGACCTGTAGGCTGCTGCTGGTAGACGACCACTCATTGATCCGCGCCGGGGTACGTGCGTTGGTCTGCGATATCCCCGGCTATGATGTGATCGGCGAAGCCGATGATGGCAGCCAGTTGCTCGAACAGGTTCGCACACTGGCCCCAGACATCGTCCTGCTGGACATCTCGATGCGTTCGACCAGCGGCCTGGACGCTCTCACCCAGCTGCGGGCCAGCGGCAGCACGTGCAAGGTGCTGATCCTGTCGATGCACACCGACCCGGACCTGATCATGCGGGCCCTGGAAAGCGGCGCCCACGGCTATCTGCTCAAGGACACCAGCGCCACCGAGCTGGAACAGGCCCTAAGCGCCGTGCGCAACGGCGAGCGTTACCTCAGCCCGGCCATTGCCCACACCGTCATCAACCAGGCGCTGCGCCACACCAAGCAAGGCAAGCAAAGCGCTGGTGAGCGGCACAACCTGACGGCACGGCAACTGGAGATCCTGCGCCTGATCGTGCGCGGCAAGTCCACCCGGGAAATTGCTACAGGCCTGGGCCTGTCGATCAAGACCATTGAAACCCACCGTTCGCAAATCATGAAGCGCCTGCAAATTCACGACGTAGCGGGCCTGGTGCTGTTCGCCGTGCGCGAGAAAATCATCAGCCTGGACGACTGAGCAATGGCGACCCGGCCGGCAGGTGCAGGCGCAACGCCGCAGGCCTGGCCTGAAAGCGCAGGTTGGCAGCCTGCAAGGGCTCGCCATCAAGGTTGATGTCCAGCCCTTGCGCGCTCTTGATCTCGACCCACGGCAACCTGGCCCGAATGAACAGGCCGTCACCGGCCAACAAGTCACGTAGCGCCCCTACCACTTCCTGTGGCGCAGGCAGGATGGCGATATCAAGCAGACCGTCGTTGATGATGGCCTCAGGGCATAGCACCTGCCCGCCCCCCGCCTGACGGCCATTGCCGATACCCAGCGCCAATAAGTCCCCTTGCCAGTGGAAGTCCGGGCCCTGCAACTCCACCGAAGCCGCCTGCAGCTCACTGAAGCGCGACAACCCGGTGAACAGGTAGGCGGCAGCGCCCAACACCTTCTTGAGGTCTTCCGAGGTATTGGCGGTGACCTGGCTGCCAAAGCCGCCAGTGGCCATGTTGAGGAACAGCTGGTCACCAGCCTGCCCCAGGTCTATGGGTTGTGGCGCGACATTCAGCAAAGCCAGCGCCGAGGCTGGCACCTGGGGGATGCCAGCGGCCTTGGCAAAATCGTTGGCCGTACCCAATGGCAACAAGGCCAGGCTAGCGCTGGTGGCGGCCAACCCCATGGCCTCGGCCACATCGCGTAATGTGCCATCACCGCCACCGGCGACGATATGGCTGTAACCCGCAGCCAGTGCTTCAGCGACCAGCCGCTGGGCGTCGCCCGCCTCCCAAGTGACTCGTACATCCAGCACCCAGCCACTATCGCGCAGCTCGCGCACGGCGCTGCGGACCTCTTCGTTCATCGCCTGCTTGCCGTGCAGCACCAGCATTGCCTTGCGCCCTTGCATGTGCGCGTCTCCGTAAAATGGGCCAACCCAGATCTCGACCACTGGCACGCCCGGATCGTTGCATACCCTGGCAAAGAATCGTGCAGGCCGGTCATTTTTCCCACGCCTGGGAATGCCCGGCTATGCTCAGCAGATACACCTTTTGCCATGGACGCGCCCGGCAGTGGCTCCCCCACTGCTGCCAATGGGCGCGTTTTGCTATCTGTAACCTTTCACGAGGATTCCGGGTAATGCGCATTCTCTGGACACTGCCTTACTTGCCCTGGCCGACCACCAGCGGCTGCAAGACCCGGCAATACCACTTGCTGCGCGCACTGGCCCAACGCGGCCACCGGATCACCCTGCTGGTGCAGTCGAAAACCCCCCTCAGCGATGGCGCTCGTGATGCCCTGGAACCACTGCTCGAACGCCTGATCGTTTTGCCCCGCCGCCCGCTGCACAGCCCGCTGAACCTGCTGGCTTCACCCATCATCGACTACCCCATGCGGGCCATCATCAATGGCCTTTCCTCTTGCCTGCGGCACCGCTTCGAGCAGTTGCTGGACGAGCCCTGGGACGTCATCCAGATCGAGCACAGCTACAGCTTCCAGCCGTTCGAAAAAGCCCTGCAGGCCCGAGGGCTGCCCTACATGCTCAGCGAGCACACCTTGGAGTCGGTAATGGGCGGCGCTTGCCACGACCGCCTGCCGCTGTGGCTGCGCCCGCTCAACGCCTTCGACCGCTGGCGCTATCGGCGCTGGGAACATCGCGTACTGCGCCAGCCCACCGAGCTGGTGGCGGTCAGCACCCACGATGCCGAACTGATTGGCCAGATCAGCGGGCGCCCAGTGAACGTGGTGGTCAATGGTGTAGATTGTGATTTTTACCAGCAGGTACAACCTGCGCTGCACAGCCAACGCCTGTTGTTCGTCGGCAACTTCGAATATGGCGCCAACCTGGAGGCCATCGAATGGGCGCTGGAAGACATCATGCCGCAGGTATGGATGAGCAACCCAGCGGTGCGCCTGGCAATTGCCGGGCATGCAATGCCCGCCAACTGGAAATTGCACTGGAACGACCCGCGCATCGAGTGGTTGGGCTACCGACCCGACCTGCGTGAACTGCAGCGGCGCTCCGCGCTGTTTTTCGCGCCACTGCGCTATGCCGGTGGCTCGAAGGTGAAAATCCTCGAAGCGATGGCCGCCGGCCTGCCAGTGATCACCACCGGCAAGGGCGTTTCAGGCCTGAGCGCGAACAATGGCGAGCATTACCTGGGCAGCGACGACGGTGACCAACTGGCGCTGCTGATCACCCAGCTGCTCAACCAGCCCTGGCGCATGAGCCAGTTGAGCGCGGCCGGGCGCCAGTTCGCCCGCCAGCGCCACGACTGGAGCGTGGCCGCCCAGCAACTGGAGAATGTGCACATGCGCCTGACCCAGGTGGCCCCGGCCGAGGCCGCGCCGCTGGCCAATGCCTGGCTGGGTCGCTCAGCCAAGTAACTCGCTGAAGGGGATGAACGGCACGCTGTCACCGCGCTTTGGCGTGCTGCCCTCACGCACCTCTACCAAGCCCTCGGCCCAGGCCGCGCTACGCAGCACACCCGAGCTCTGGTTCTTGTAGATGCGCACCTGGCCCTGCTCGATGCGCGCACGCAGGTATTCGCGGCGCGTCCCAGGCTTGGGCCAGTCAAAGCCCGCTGGCATATCGAAGCGCAATGGCGTGACGTCGGCCACACCCTGGCGGCGCAGCAGGTAGGGCCGGGTCAGCAGGCCAAAGGTGACCAGCGTCGAGGCCGGGTTACCTGGCAGGCCGATCACCGGCACGCCCTGGAAGTGGCCAAACGTCAGCGGCTTGCCCGGCTTGATCGCCAGCTTCCACAGCGCCAGCTCGCCAGCTTCGCGCAGGGCAGCACCAAGGTAGTCGGCCTCGCCCACCGAGACACCGCCGGTGGACAGGATCAGGTCTACGCTCCCCAGCTCGGCCAGGCAGGTGCGGGTACGGGCCAGGTCATCTGGCAGGATGCCGGCGTCGACCACTTCGCAGCCCAGTCGCTGCAGCCAGCTGACCAGCAACCTGCGGTTGCTGTTGTAGATTTGCCCAGGCCCCAGCGGTAGGCCGGGCTCGACCAGTTCGTCGCCGGTAGACAGCACCGCCACTTTCACCTTGCGCACTAGATCCAGGCGGCCATACCCCAGGGTCGCCGCCAGGCCCAGCTCGATCGGCCCGAGGCGGGTACCGGCGCTCATTACCTGTTCGCCCTTGCGGGTTTCCTGGCCCTGAGGGCGTATGTTCTGTTCGGTTTGCAACGCTTCGAGAAAACGCACCCGGCCATCTTCGAGCACTTCGGTGTTTTCCTGCATCTCGACGCAGTCGGCCCCTTCCGGCACCGGTGCACCGGTGAAGATCCGCGCGCAGGTGCCCGGTTGCAGCGGCTGTGGCGCATGGCCGGCGAAAATACGCTGGCTGACCGGCAGCGACTGGCCCTGCCAGTCGGCTTTACGCAAGGCATAACCGTCCATGGCGCTGTTCGGCCAGGGCGGCAGGTCGAGCGACGCCACCAGGTCGGTGGCCAACACACGGCCTTCGGCTTCGGCCAGCGGCAAGTTCTCGGTGTCGCGGATCGGTGCCGCCTCGGCCAATGCCAGCAGCTGCTCCAGGGCCTGTTCCACCGGCATCAGCGGCCGGGCCTGGCTGAGCTCAGCCACGGCTGTCACAGGCCGCTGCCTGCTTCAGATGCGCCACGAAGTTGCACGGGCGATGACGGGCATCGAGCTGCTCGGCAAGGATGCCATCCCAGCCGGTGCGCACCGCATTGGTCGAGCCCGGCAGGCAGCACACCAGGGTGCCGTTGGCCAGCCCGGCCAACGCACGCGACTGCACGGTGGAGGTGCCAATGTCGGCCACGGAGATCTGCCGGAACAGCTCGCCAAAGCCGTCCACCTGCTTGTCCAACAGGCAGGCCACCGCCTCGGGGGTGCTGTCGCGGCCGGTAAAACCGGTCCCCCCGGTAATCAACACCACTTGCACGCTGTCGTCGGCGATCCAGGTGGCGACCTGGGCGCGGATCTTGTACAGGTCGTCCTTGAGCAGCACGCGCTCGGCCAGGCGATGGCCGGCGGCGCTCAGGCGGTCGACGAACATTTGCCCAGAGCTGTCGGTTTCGAAGGTACGGGTGTCGCTGACCGTGAGCACGGCGATGTTCAACGCCACGAAGGGGGTATCTGCCTTGGCTTTCATGGGGGTCCGTCACAACAAGATGAGATGGCCGCAGTTATATCACAGCGCACCTTTTCCGGCGTTGCGCCCATCGCCCTTGCCCTGGGTCAAGGGGACGAAATCGTCGCTATGCTGCACTGGGAGTGAACTTGCACTAACGTCCTGCGTCATAAATGTCATCTAGCACCATCGCACTTGGAGAAACACGATGATCAAACGGACCCTCCCCGCCTTCCTGCTCGCCCTGGGCCTGGGCGCCCTCGCCGGCTGTGCATCGCCGACTGTCATTACCCTTAACGATGGTCGCGAAATCCAGGCCACCGACACGCCGAAGTTCGACGAAGACTCCGGTTTCTACGAATTCGAGCAGCTGGACGGCAAGCGCACGCGCCTGAACAAGGACCAGATCCGCACCGTCAAAGAGCTCTGATCAAGCCCCCGTTTTGGCAATGGCCCTTTAAACAACAAGGGCTTGCTGGCGAAAACGGGATGCAGTAGGATTTTGTTCATCGGAGTGTAGCGCAGCCAGGTAGCGCGTCTCGTTCGGGACGAGAAGGCCGCAGGTTCGAATCCTGTCTCTCCGACCAGGTTCTGCTAAAAAAGCCCGCCTTGCGCGGGCTTTTTGTTGTGCGCGAGAACGACGTCAGTGCGCGGCTTGGGCTTCAGCTTCTACGGGCATGTGCAACAACTGCAAGCGCTCGCTGCTCCACGCGCGGGTCTGGTTGGTCAGCGCCAGGTCGTTGTTCAGCTTCTGGCCGTAGCTCGGCACGATTTCCTTGAGCCTGGCCTGCCAGGCAGGCGACTGGATGCGGTCCTTGAAGGTCTTTTCCAGCACGGTCAGCATGATCGGCGCGGCGGTCGAGGCGCCAGGCGAAGCGCCCAACAGCGCGGCGATACTGCCGTCCTGCGCCGCCACCACTTCGGTACCGAACTGCAGCACACCACCCAGTACCGGGTCCTTCTTGATCACCTGCACCCGCTGGCCAGCCTGCAGCAGCTTCCAGTCTTCGTTCTTGGCGTTGGGGAAGTACTCGCGCAGCGCGTTCATGCGGTCATCGAAGCTGAGCATCAATTGCCCCATCAGGTAGGTGCTGAGGTCGATGTTGTCGATACCGGCATTGAGCATGGGCAACACGTTGTGGCTGTTCAGCGAGGCGAACATGTCCAGCAGCGAACCGTGCTTGAGGTACTTGGTGGAGAACGTGGCGAACGGGCCGAACAACAGCACCTGTTTGCCATCGATCATCCGCGTGTCCAGGTGCGGCACCGACATGGGTGGAGCGCCAACCGAAGCCTTGCCGTACAGTTTGGCCTGGTGACGCGCGACCAGGTCAGGGTTATCGGTCATCAGGAACTGGCCCCCCACCGGGAAGCCCGCATAGCCTTCGGCCTCGGGGATGCCCGACTTCTGCAACAACTTCAGTGCGCCGCCACCGGCACCAATGAAGACGAAGCGGGCATTGACAGCCTTCTCATTGCCGCCGTTGGCCAGGTCGGCCACGACTACATGCCAGGTGCCATCGTCGTTACGTACGATGTCACGCACTTCATGACGCACATTCAGCGACACGTTGGGGTTGCGAGTCATTGCAGCGAACAGCTGGCGGGTGATTTCGCCGAAGTTCACGTCGGTGCCGATGGCCATGCGCGTGGCGGCGATCTTCTGCCCCGGGTCACGGCCTTCCATGACCAGCGGCGCCCATTGGCGAATCTGCTCGTGGTCCTCGGAGATTTCCATGCCGCGGAATAGCGAGCTGTGTTGCAGGGCATCGACGCGCTTGTGCAAGAAGGCAATGTTCTCGTCTCCCCAGACGAAACTCATGTGCGGCACATTGTTGATGAACGATCTTGGGTTGTTCAGCACGCCCTGCTCGACCTGGTAGGCCCAGAACTGCTTGGACACCTCGAACTGCTCGTTCACCCCCACGGCCTTGCTGATGTCGATGCTGCCATCCTTGCCGACGCTGGTGTAGTTCAGCTCGCAGAATGCAGAGTGACCGGTGCCGGCGTTGTTCCAGGCGTTGGAGCTTTCCTCGGCGACCTGGTCCATGCGCTCGTAGACGTCGACCTTCCAGGACGGTTCCAGCTCGGTGAGGTAAGTGCCCAGGCTGGCACTCATGATGCCGCCACCGATCAACAGCACGTCGACGGTTTTCTCAGGCTCGGCAGGTTTGGAACAGCCGATGACGCCCAGGCAGAGGAACGTCAGCAGAAATTTCTTCATTGATGTTATCCAGTTGTTGTGTGCACGCGCGCCGCCTGGAGCAGGGAATGTGCCAACTGGGGTTGGGCTAACAAATATGGGGTAAAACGAAGGGTCGCATGGCGGCAACCCGCCACAGGGCAATGGTTTTAGCGGTCTGGTGGCGGATTTCCCCCAGGGGCCGTGTGACGGCCCCTTTTCAAGGTCAGGCGCTCAGGCGCGAGGTGACTTCGCCCAGTTGCCCCGACAAACCATGCAGGCGATGCCCCGCCTGCTCGGTATGCTGCACCGCTTCCTGGTTGGCCGTGGCAATGCGGGTAATCTCGATCAGGTTGCGCGAGATATCGTCGGCTACGCTGGTCTGCTCTTCAGCTGCCGTGGCGATCTGCCGGTTCATATCGCGTATCGCCTCCACAGCCTGGGTGATACGTTGCAGCATCTGCCCGGCCTGCTCGACCTGTTCAGCCCCTTCCTGGCTTCGCTGCTGGCCGCTTTCGATGGCCTTCACCGCCTCCACCGCCCCAGACTGTACCGCTTCGATGATCTGGTTGATTTCGGCAATCGACGCCGCCGTGCGCTGGGCCAGGCTGCGCACCTCATCGGCGACCACCGCAAAGCCGCGCCCGGCTTCACCAGCACGGGCCGCCTCGATGGCCGCGTTGAGCGCCAGCAGGTTGGTTTGCTCGGCAATGCCACGAATCACTTCCAGCACTTTGCCAATGCGCGTGCTGTCATGCTCCAGATCGCGGATCACCGACGCCGTGCCAGCGATTTCACGGTTGACCACACCGATGATGTCGATGGTCTGCTGCATCACCTGCTCGCCCGCCTGGGCGCTGTGGTCGGCGTCATCCGCTGCACGGGCTGCCTCGGCGGCGTGGCGAGCCACCTCCTGTGCGGTGGCGGACATCTCGTGCATGGCCGTCGCCACCTGGTCGGTACGCTGGAACTGGTCATGAGTACCGCGAGCCATGTCGCCGGCAATACTGCGCAACTGGCCACTGGCGCCTTCCAGCTCCTGCGCGTTGTCCTGCAACCGGCCAACCGTGTCGGCCAGGAAATCGCGCAGGGTGTTGGCCGCCCGCGCCAGCCGCCCCAGTTCGTCCTCACGGCGGCTGTCGACCCGGGCGGCAAAGCGGCCTTGGCTGAGTTGCGCAACATACTCGATCAACTGGCGGATCGGCTCGATCAGGCTGCGATTGACCAACCACAGGCTAAGCAGCCCCACCATCACCGCAGAAGCCAGCATCACCAGCAGGCCCAGCCATACCGTGCGCTCGGCGCTGGCGCTGATGCTCGTCGCACGCTGGCGGGCATCGGCACGCAGTTGCTCGACCAGTTGGCTCATCTGCTCACTGGCGGCGCGATCCACGCCCTTCACCGCCTGGTCGCCTGCTACCGGGTCGCCACCTGCGGCAAGGAAGGCCTGCCGCCCCTGCGCATAGGCCTGGCCCAGCTGGCGGTGGCTGTCGCGCAATTGCTGTAGTGGCTCCTTGAGCCTGGCGTCGCTGCTGTCGATTAGTTGCCCGAGCAATTGTTGCACCTGCTGCTCGCGGGCCTGGAACTGCTGCCAGTACTTGTCCATCTCTGCCGGTTGGCGCCCGCGCAGCAGCACGTTCTTCCATTCCTGCACCTGGATCTTGAACTGCAGGTTGGCTTCGTCAATCAATTGCGAGGCCCGCAGCGGCCCGTCCACCAACTCGGCGTAACCACGCACGCTGGACGACAGAAACTGGAAACACACCAGGGCGATCAGCAGCATCGCCACCACGCTGCCGCCGAGCAGCGAGAGAATTTGCACTCTGAGGGATTTACGCAACATCGAGGGTCTCGGAACCAGAGGGGTAGGCTGAGGCCGCTGTACAGCCCCATTACTGGCAGGCCAAAAAAAGGCTGCCATCAAGCAATGGCAGCCAGGTCAAGCACTTACGCAACAGTTGAGGCAGATACTCTCAGGCAATTACTACAAAAATATTACAAAGCCGCGACAAGCTAACCGGTGGTGAACTGCAGCGCTGCCAGCCGCGCATACAGCGGGCTTTCCTCGATCAACTGACGGTGAGTGCCCACCGCCACTACCCGACCCTTGTCGATGACCGCGATGCGCTCGGCATGCTGCACCGTGGCCAGACGATGGGCGATCACCAGCGTGGTGCGCCCAGCCATCAGGCTGGGCAGCGCTTGCTGGATCAAGTGTTCGCTTTGCGCGTCAAGGGCACTGGTGGCTTCGTCCAGCAACAGGATCGGCGCATCGACCAGCAATGCCCGGGCAATCGCCAGGCGCTGACGCTGCCCGCCGGAAAGCCCTATGCCGCCTTCCCCTAGCGGTGTCTGGTAGCCCTGCGGCAGTTGTTGGATAAACGCGTCGGCGTGGGCACCGCGAGCTGCGGCTTCGACTTCAGCCAAGGTTGCCTCGGGCCGGCCATAACGGATGTTGGCCTCTACCGTGCCACGGAACAGCGATGGGTTTTGCGCCACCAGGGCGAACTGCCGGCGCAGTTGGTCAGGATCGAATTCGGTAAGCGCCTGGCCATCGAGCAGAATGCGCCCTTGCTGGGGGTCGTAGAAGCGCAGCAACAAATCGAACAGGGTCGACTTGCCTGCCCCCGAGGGGCCGACCAGCGCTACGGTCTGCCCGGGCTCGATGGCCAGGCTCAGGCCATCCACTGCCGCCACCGTGGGCCGTGACGGGTAGGCGAACACCACCTGCTGCAGCTCGATACGCCCGCTGGCCCGCTGCTGTGGTTGCCCCTGTACCACGGCGGGCGGCAGGATCGCACTGTGCGCCGCCAACAGTTCGGCAATGCGCTCGGCCGCACCTGCGGCGCGCTGCAGCTCGCCAATCACTTCGCTGAGCGTACCGAAAGCGCTGCCGACGATCAGGCTGTAGAACACGAATGCAGCCAGTTCGCCTGCGGAAATACGCCCGGCGATCACATCCATGCCCCCGACCCACAGCATCACACCCACCGCCCCCAGCACCAGCACGATCACCAAGGTGATCAGCCAGGCACGCTGAGCAATTCGCTTGCGGGCCACAGTAAACGCCGCTTCGACTGTGCCGGCGAACAGTTCGCGGTCGTGCGCCTGGTGGTTGTAGGCCTGCACGGTCTTGATCTGCCCAAGCGTCTCGGCCACGTAGCTGCCTACATCGGCGACCCGGTCCTGGCTTTGCCGTGACAGGCTGCGCACCCGACGGCCGAACAGCAGAATCGGTGCCAGCACCAGCGGCAGGGCCACCACCACGATGCTGGTGAGCTTGGGGTTGGTGATGAACAGCAACACCACGCCGCCAATGACCATCAGCGCGTTGCGCAGGAACATCGACAGCGATGAACCGATGACCGATTGCAGCAGGGTGGTGTCCGCTGTCAGCCGTGACTGGATCTCGGAGCTGCGGTTGTCTTCGAAAAAACCTGGGTGCAGACCGATCAGGTGGTCGAACACGGCACGACGGATATCGGCCACGCAGCGCTCACCAATCCACGACACCAGGTAGAAACGGCTGAAGGTGCCCACTGCCAGGGCCAGCACCAGCACCAGGAATAGCCCGATGGTCTGGTTGAGCTGGTGCGCGGAGCGCGTCATGAAGCCCTGGTCCACCAGCAAGCGGATACCCTGGCCCATGGACAACGTAATGGCGGCGGTAACCACCAAGGCCAGCAAGGCCAGCAGCACTTGCCGACGATAGGGGCGAACGAACTGCCAGGCCAGGCGCAAGGCACGGCGTTGACGTGGGGAAACCGATTCGGGCATGGCGACGACCACAATGCTGGGGAAACCGCAGACTACCATTCATCCCGAGCGGGGGAATGGCTTCAGGGTGCTATAACGCATTGGTCTAAGCAGATGATGGAGCTTTCACAGGGTTTCTGTTGGACTGTTGCTGCCGTGACACAGAAGCTGTCACAGGCCAGTCACGGCACAAGGCTACCCTGAGCTCGAACCTGAAGAGGAGACAGTGCATGAGCTTGCAGCATGGCAGTGACAACCAGAAGCCCCAGACCACTCAGCAATCACAGGTATGCGGTTCGATCATCGACGCCAAGGGACGTGAAGTGCCCATCACCGAGCAGATGATCCAGCAGGCCTGCAAGGCCCTGGAAGAAAGCCGGGGCGAGCGCGTACGCAAAGGTTGATCGGCGAATTTTTTGCAACCCGGCGCTTGCGCCGGGTTTTTATTGCTCGGCAAGGTCGCTTAGACCAACGCCCCACCCAAGGCACTGACCAACTGCGCCAACTGCGGCGACTCCCCGCGCAAGCGCACTGCCAGCCCCTCGATTTCGCGCCGTGGCGGATAGTGCTTGCGCAACTGGTCGAACGCTGCTCGCTGTAACTGCGGGTCATCGCTCAGGCTACGACGGAAATCGGCATCGTCGCGGCGCGGGTCGTACACGGCGCGGCACAGGGTGGCCAGCGCCCAGGCCGGGTCGGTACTGGCATCCAGTTCGACCTGCGCCAGTGCTGGCCGGGGCAACAGGTCGGCCAGTTGCACCTGCTCGTCTACTCCCAGGAAGCGGCAAAGCGCCTGGTAGATCTGTGCCGTGCCACGTTGGCGACCATCGAGGCTGTAGCCGGCAATGTGTGGCGAAGCCAGGGTGCACAGGTCGGCCAACTGCAAGTCGACCTGCGGTTCACCTTCCCACACATCCAGCACCGCATGCACGTCTTCGCGGTCCAGCAGCAGCTCGCGCAGGGCGATGTTGTCCACCACCGGGCCACGGCTGGCATTGACCAACCATGCCCCAGGGCGCAACTGTGCCAGCTGCGCCGGCCCCAGCAGGTGCCAGGTGGGGTGTTCGCCGCCGCGCTGCAATGGGGTGTGCAGGCTGATCACATCACACTGCTGCACAATGGCTTCGAGGCTGACGTAGTCGCCACCCTCGGCGGCTTGGCGCAACGGGTCGCAGACCAGCACCTTCCAGCCCAGCCCGTGCAGTACCCGCACCAGGCGCCCCCCCACCTCTCCCGCGCCCACAACGCCGTAGACGCGTTCGGCCAGCGCTACGCCATCCAGCTCGGCCAGGGTCAGCAAACTGCCCAGCACGTAATCGACCACGCCGCGGGCATTGCAGCCCGGCGCGCTGCTCCAGGAAATACCGGCTTGGGCAAAGTAGTCCAGGTCCAGGTGATCGGTGCCGATGGTGCACGTGCCGACAAAGCGTACACGGCTGCCTTCGAGCAGTTGGCGGTCGACTTTGGTCACCGAGCGCACCAGCAGGATATCGGCGTCCTTGACGCTGGCGGCATCGAGGCTTCGGCCGGGGTAGCGGCGAATTTCACCGAAACCCTGGAAGAAGGCATCGAGCAGCGGGATGTTCTCGTCGGCAACTATCAGCATGGCGCTCTCCTGTCTGGGGAACGCAGTGTAGGCGGTACGCCGGGCTTGATCCAGAGCGATTCAGTCGGCTTTTTTGCGGATCCAGTACAGGAACGTGCCGGCGTCTTCTTGCTGCTGTAGCAGCTCATGGCCGAGGAAGTTGCAGAACTTGGGAATGTCGCGGCGTGTCGACGGGTCGGTGGCGATGACCTTGAGCAGGCCGCCGGCGGCCAGGTTACGCACGTGCTGGTGCAGCATCATCACAGGTTCCGGGCAGTTCAGGCCGGTGGCATCGAGGACGGCGTCGGGGGTGAAATCGGTCATGGGGGGCTCCGAAAATGATCGTTATTGTCGCGCATAGCGCGACGCGGTCCAAGCACCGCTTACGAATCGCGCTACGCGCCCGCTCTCCCTCGCCTCGCTCTTGATCTTGATCTTGATCTTGATCTTGATCTTGATCTTGATCTTGATCTTGATCTTCGCGACTTCAGGAGGCCGAACGCAGGCCTTGCGGAGGGAGGTGACGGGCATGGATGCCCGTCAAGCGCTGGGCCCCAGGATGGGGCCTGCAGCGCGGTCCTCCCGGGAGCAAGGCCGGAGTGAGGGAACCCCGGAGCGCAGCGTAGGGGCCGGATGATGGGAGCGCAGCGTTTTTTGGTTACTTTTTGTCGCGTTTGACAAAAAGTGACTCGCCGTAAGGGCGAAAAGGTGAGTCAGTGTCGCCATCGCAAACGGACTGTTCGCTGAGTCAAAACAG
>Ga0207655_1001724_pt1 | contig 19211 bp, 19 predicted proteins | sample KBSM44metaG_FD_184398 | JGI IMG/M metagenome (GOLD analysis project Ga0207655, IMG submission 184398) | Miscanthus rhizosphere microbial communities from Kellogg Biological Station, Michigan, USA - KBS M4-4 metaG (SPAdes) (version 2) | ecosystem: Host-associated > Plants > Roots > Rhizosphere >...
TGTCGCCGCCTTTGGACGAGCAACCTACAGCTACAGCCATGGCCAGAGCCAGCGCAGCAAATTTACCAAACTTCAGCATTTCCATCGTGAAACTCCTAATGAACCCCAGTGTGTTAAGTAAAACGTAAAGCGCCGCGTCAGTTCAGGTAAGGGGACCAGGAAGGTTCTCTGACTTCGCCTTGAGCGGTAGGAAGCGGGAGCCTTACGCGTCCATTAATGGACACGAGCATCAAGACTCCCCGGCCCTGCTGGCGGGTGGCGTAGATTACCATGGTGCCGTTGGGCGCAACAGTAGGCGACTCATCAAGGTTGCTGTCTGTAAGGATTTTTACGCTACCGCGCTGCAAATCCTGGGCTGCTACCTTGAAGTTTGTGAAGCCATCTTGACGATGGATCATGACCAGCGTCTTTTCATCAGCCGACAACTTAGGGTTGGCATTGTAGTTACCGATGAAAGTGACGCGTTCAGCGCCGCCACCGTTAATGCTCGTTTTATAGATCTGTGGTTTGCCACCACGATCGGATGTGAAGTAGATGGTCGAGCCATCTTTACCGAAGAAAGGTTCGGTATCGATGGACGAATCATTGGTGACTCGCGAAAGCTGACGCGAAGCCAGGTTCATCACATAAATTTCAGGGTTGCCGTCCTTGGACAGAACCATGGCCAGCTTGCTGCCATCCGGGGACCACGCAGGTGCACCGTTCAGGCCTTCGAAGTTGGTGATCTGCTCACGACGGCCAGTATCGATGTGTTGGACGAAGATGCGCGGACGCTTCTGTTCGAACGATACATAGGCAATGCGCTTGCCATCCGGCGCGAAACGCGGCGACAGGATCGGCTCGCGGGACTGCAGCAGGGTCACTGCGCGGGCACCGTCATAGTCCGAACGCTGCAGGGTGTAGCGCGTGTTGTTACCACCGAAACGTTCGGCGGTGACGTACAGCATGCGCGTGGAGAACGCACCCTTGATACCGGTCAGTTTTTCGAACGACTGGTCGGAGATGTAGTGCGCCATGTCACGCAGTTGGTCGGTGGTACCCGACACATTGCCGGTCAGCACTTGCTGCTCGGTGGCCACGTTGAACAGTGCGTACTGCACCTGCAGGCGACCGCCCGATGGCACGATGCTGCCAACCATGACGTACTGCGCGCCCAGCGCTTTCCAGTCGCGGAAGATGACTTCGCTGGCCTGGCTCGGCTGGCTGATCATGTTTTCCTTTGGAATAGGCGAGTAGTAGCCAGAGTTCAGCAAGTCGTTGCTGATGATCTGGGCCATGTCTTCCGGCAGGACGCTACCGCCCTGCAGGCCGAAAGGCACGACTGCGATAGGCGTGGCACGGTCGCTGCCGCTGGTGACCAGAATGTTCTTTTCGTCGGCAGCGGCGAAACCCGCTGCGCAACACAGAACGACAAGCAATCCTCGAAGAAGGTTAATCACAAGGCTAGATCCTCAGGTGTGAATGTCATCTTGAATGACCGGTAAGGTGCGAAATCCGAAGGTTTCAGCCCCTGCATCTCTGTCAAACGACCAATGTTCTTGACCGCTGCTACCGCCGAACTGTCGAACGGACCATCGCCACTGGATTTGGCCACGCTCACCGAAGTGATCGTGCCGTCCGGCAGCATGGCAATCTGCAACACCACTGTCATGCCCTTGCGCGCTGAAGGGGGACGTGCCCAGCCTTCGGCAGCTCGCGAGCGGATCAGATCGTCGAAGTTACCCGCGACCTCGTCACCACGTTCATCGGCCAGCGCCTGTTGGCGTTCCGGCTTGTCGGAGAGCAGGTCGGCCAGTGCTTGCGCCTTCTTGTCTTCCGCCGATTTACGGGCAGCGTCCTGGGCCTTCTTCTTGGCGTCCTCGGCAGCCTTTTTCTTGGCATCCTCAGCCGCTTTTTTCTTCGCGTCTTCGGCAGCCTTTTTCTTCGCGTCTTCAGCAGCCTGCTTCTTGGCATCCTCGGCAGCCTGTTTCTTGGCTTCCTCGGCAGCCGCGCGCTTGGCGTCTTCCTCGGCTTTCTTCTTCGCGTCGTCTTCAGCTTTCTTCTTGGCTATATCAGCCAATTGTTTCTCTTCGGCGGCTTTCTTGGCGTCGTCGGCTTTTTTGGCTTCGGCTTTCTTGGCGTCATCGGCCTTTTTCGCTTCTTCCGCCTTCTTCGCTTCCTCGGCCTTCTGTTCCTCGGCCTTTTGAGCGGCATCGGCTTTCTTTTGTTCCGCCGCCTTGATTGCCTCTTGCTCGACTTTCTTCTGCTCCATCTGCTCGACTTCGGTTTGTCGTGCAGCGGCTTTCTTAGCCTCGCCAGCTAGCTTCTGGTTGGTCTGGGTGGTCGCCTGGCTCTTGGACTTCAACTGATAGAGCGTTGCCTGGACGATGGGCCTGGCTTCAGGCAGCTCGGGCGTCATGGCAAAGCTTACGAACAACAGACCAAAAATCAGGACGTGCAGGGCCACGGCCCAGACAGACGGCCAGAAGTAGCTTTCCGAGGCTGATGGCTCTCGAATCGGCTGCATCAGGGCGCCTCGGTAATCAGACCAACGTTCCCGACCCCGGCCTTCTGCAACCCGCCCATGGTGCCCATGACGGCACCGTAATCGACGGATTTGTCACCGCGAATGAACACCTGGGTCTGCTTGCCGGCTTCACGGCCGGCAGCGATGATCTTGGTCACGGCGCTGGTCAGCTGCGGCAAGGTCATGGCCTTGTCCATCTGCTTGTCGGTGTCGACTTCGCTGCCAAGGTTCCAGTAATAGGTCTTGTCAGCCTTGATCGAAATGGTCAGGACCTGGTTGTTGTTGTCCTGCGGCAAGGCCTCGCTGGAGACCTTGGGCAGATCGACTTTCACGCCCTGGTTAATCATGGGCGCGGTCACCATGAAGATGACCAGCAGCACCAGCATCACGTCGATGTAAGGCACCACGTTCATTTCGGCGACCGGCTTGCGTTTGCCGCGTCGGCCGCGAGCGATTAAAGCCATTTGGAAATACCTGCTTAGTCTTCGCTGGTGTGCACTTTACGGTGCAGGATCGCCTGGAATTCATCGGCGAATGTGTAGTAACGGCCAATCAGGTTCTCGCCACGGGCGGCAAAACGGTTGTAGGCGATTACTGCAGGAATTGCGGCGAACAGACCGATGGCGGTCGCGATCAGTGCTTCGGCGATACCCGGGGCAACGGTTGCCAGGGTGGCCTGCTGTGCAGTGGCCAGGCCACGGAAGGAGTTCATGATCCCCCACACGGTGCCGAACAGACCCACGTACGGGCTGGTGGAACCGACGGTGGCCAGGAACGGCAGGCTCTGCTCCAGCTTCTCTTCTTCGCGAGAGATGGCTACGCGCATGGCACGCGCCACGCCTTCCATCACCGCGTCAGGGTCGACGCCAGGCTGCTGGCGCAGACGGGAGAATTCCTTGAAGCCTGCACGGAAGATCTGTTCGACGCCCGAATCCGGATCAGGGTTGCTGCCAGCCTGACGGTACAGCTTGGACAGGTCTATACCCGACCAGAAACGCTCCTCGAAGGTGTCCAGCGCACGACGGCCGGCACGCAGCATGGCGCTGCGCTGAAAAATCATGATCCACGAGGTGACCGATGCGGCCACCAGGATCAGCATCACCAACTGAACCACCACGCTGGCATTGCTGACCAAACTCCACATGGAGGTATGGTCGACGACGTTAGCTTCCACGCTGTATCTCCTGCTCTGAATGTGTACCCGCGCCGCCCTGGCCGGCAAAGGCCGCGCGCAGAGTTTCGGGAATGGCCCGGGGTTTGAAACTATCGGCGCGCACACACGCCACCAAAAACTGCCCCTCGCAGAGCAGTACATTATCCGCAGCCCGCCTGACGCTTTGCTGAAAGCGCAGGCTGGCACGGTTCAATTCGATCACTTCGGCGCTGACCAGCAGCTCGTCGTCCAGGCGTGCCGGGCTGTGATACCGCGCCTCACTGGAATGCACGACGAACAACAGGTTCTCGTCGCCGGCCATCGCGGACTGGGCAAAGCCCAATTCCCGCAGACGCTCGGTTCGAGCCCGTTCCATGAATTTCAGGTAATTGACGTAGTAGACGACGCCGCCAGCATCGGTGTCCTCGTAATAAACGCGACAGCGATGTGCGAACGACTGAGCCCCGTTTTGCGCGCGCATACTCTAGTGCTTACTCCTCAGGTTGCCAATCCGGCCAGGCAACTGTTTTTCATCGTTTTTTAACCACAAGACCGGCATCACATTGCCGTGACTGCCCGTCAGACCATCAAACGCCTGAATAAATCGGTCCGAACCGAATTTATTCGTCGGCATCGTCGGCCAGTTCGTCCGGCACCGGGCGCTCGCCCATCCGCGAAGGGATGTTCAGGCCGAAGTGCAGATACGCGTGCCGGGTGACCATACGGCCACGAGGTGTGCGCATCATATAGCCTTGCTGGATCAAATAGGGTTCCAGAACGTCCTCGATGGTGTGTCGCTCTTCACTGATCGCCGCCGCGAGGTTGTCGACACCCACCGGACCGCCATCGAACTTCTCGATCATGGTCAACAGCAAACGCCGGTCTTGATGATCGAAACCGCGTTCATCGACATCCAGCAGGTTCAATGCCTGGTCGGCGATGGCCTTGGTGATCTGGCCTTTTCCACGGACCTCGGCGAAATCGCGCACACGACGCAACAGGCGGTTGGCGATCCGCGGCGTACCGCGAGCACGACGGGCGATTTCGAACGCCCCCTCGTCCTCGATGGGCAAGCCCAGGATACCCGCGGAACGGGACACGATCGTGGACAGGTCGGCGATGCTGTAGAACTCAAGACGCTGCACGATACCGAAGCGGTCACGCAGCGGGTTGGTCAGCATGCCCGCACGGGTAGTCGCGCCCACCAGGGTGAACGGCGGCAGGTCGAGCTTGATCGAGCGCGCAGCAGGGCCCTCACCGATCATGATGTCCAGCTGGAAGTCCTCCATCGCGGGGTACAAAACCTCCTCGACGATGGGCGACAAGCGGTGGATTTCGTCGATGAACAGCACATCGTGCGGTTCCAGGTTGGTCAGGATCGCGGCCAGGTCACCCGGCCGCTCCAGCACAGGGCCCGAGGTGCTCTTGATCGAGACGGACATTTCCTGGGCAATGATGTTGGCCAGGGTGGTCTTGCCAAGGCCGGGCGGGCCGAAGATCAGGGTATGGTCCAGCGCTTCGTTGCGCCCGCGGGCGGCCTGGATGAACAGCTCCATCTGCTCGCGCACGGTGGGCTGGCCGATGTAGTCGGCAAGGCTCAGCGGGCGAATGGCCCGGTCCAGTTGCTCGTCTCGGTCGCGCCCGGTGGCGGCGATCAGGCGGTCGGCTTCGATCACTTACAACATCCCCTTGAGTGCGCGACGAATCAGATCTTCGCTGCTCAGATTCTTGTCCTTGATGGCCGTGATCGCCTTGCTGGCTTCCTGCGGCTTGTAGCCCAGGGACACCAGCGCACTGATCGCATCCGACTCGGCGGTCGCCACCGGCAACGGTGCGCCCGGCCCTTCGGAAACCAGCGTGAAAGCGCCTGGCAACGCGTCCCAGGCCTTGAAGCGGTCCTTGAGCTCGACCAGCAGGCGCTCGGCGGTCTTCTTGCCGACACCCGGCACCCGGGTCAGCGCGGAGGTGTCCTGCGCCTGGACGCAACGCACCAGTTCATCGACCTCAAGCGTGGACATCAGCGCCAGCGCAAGCTTTGGACCCACACCGTTGAGGCGGATCAGCTCGCGGAACATCTCGCGGTCACGCTTTTCATAGAAGCCGAACAGCAGGTGCGCGTCCTCGCGAACCACCAGGTGGGTGTGCAGGGTCACCGTCTCGCCGACATGGGGCAGACGATAAAGCGTGGTCATGGGCACTTCGACTTCATAACCCACGCCGTTGACATCCAGCACCAGGTGCGGCGGCTGTTTCTCGGCGAGCGTGCCGCGTAAACGTCCAATCACGTATCAGATCCTTTCCAGTAGCCCGTCACTGCAAGAGACAGGGCTGAACCCTGGCCGCCATGTTTGCAGGACTCGTGTGAGCTGCAAGTAAAAATTTATGAGCGAATGATGCTATCAGAGCCGCAAGCGGCCGCCACGGCTGCGTGCGGTGTTCAGGCCATGGGGGATCAGGCTGGAACGGGTATGAGCATGGCACAAGGCAATCGCCAATGCGTCCGAGGCGTCTACCTGAGGCTTCTTGGTCAACTTGAGCAGGTGCATGACCATCATCATCACCTGATCCTTGTTGGCGCCGCCCGTCCCTGCCACCGCCTGCTTGACCTGGGTCGCAGTGTATTCGGCGATCTCCAGGCTTTCCTCGGCGCCCGCCACGATGGCAGCCCCTCGCGCCTGGCCCAGCTTGAGCGCAGAGTCCGGGTTACGGGCCATGAACACCTTCTCGATGCCCATGGTCACCGGCCCGTAGGTCTGGATCACCTCACGCACGCCGCGATAAACGATCTGCAACCGTTCGTGCAACAAACCACTGCCGGTGCGGATGCAGCCCGAAGCCACGTACTCGCAACCCCGCCCCGTGTCCCGCACCACACCGAAACCGGTGATCCGCGAACCTGGGTCGATACCTAGAATTAAAGTCATAACGCCTGCAGCTTGAAGAGGGACGCGCACAATTGAACGCAGCTTAAAGGCAGAAGCCGGAGACCGATAGCGCTGATCGAATCGACGCTTCGTGCCTCCGGCCTCAAAACCCGAAAAGAGTGACGGTCAGCCCAGCTGCTCCATCACCTCATCAGGGATTTCCGCGTTGGAATAGACGTTCTGTACGTCGTCCAGGTCCTCGAGCATGTCGATCAGCTTGAGCACCTTTTCAGCCATTTCCAGATCCAGCACCGCGCTGGTGGTCGGCTGCATCACGATTTCCGCATCCGCCGCCGTGAAGCCCGCCGCCTCCAGCGCGTTGCGCACGGCATAGAAGCCGGCGAACGAGGTGAAGACGTCAATGGAACCATCCTCGTGGGTCACGACGTCGTCGGCATCAGCCTCCATGGCCGCTTCCATCAGTGCGTCTTCGTCGACGCCGGGCGCGTAGGAAATCTGCCCCTTGCGCTCGAACAGGTACGCAACCGAACCGTCGGTGCCCAGGTTACCGCCGCACTTGCTGAACGCATGGCGCACCGCCGCGGCAGTGCGGTTGCGGTTGTCGGTCATGGTTTCGACCATCACCGCCACACCGCCCGGACCGTAACCTTCGTAACCCAGCTCGACCATGTCGTCGGCATCGGCAGCACCGGCACCCCGGGCAATGGCCCGATCGATGATGTCACGGCTCATGTTGGCGCCAAGCGCCTTGTCCTGCGCCAGGCGCAGGCGCGGGTTGGACGCCGGATCACCACCACCCTGACGGGCAGCGACCGTCAGTTCACGAATCCACTTGGTGAAGATCTTGCCTTTCTTGGCATCCTGACGCTCTTTGCGGTGCTTGATGTTCGCCCACTTGGAATGACCAGCCATAAAACGCTCCAAACCTTGAAACACGAACGCCCTCGCCGACTGCTCGAACGAGGACGCTTCACTCGAATTCTTGCCCGAAACGGGCGCAGGGGTCAGGGCGAAGTTCCGGAGAAGTCCGCCCTGCCCTGCCTTGCATCACTCGGCCTTTGGCGTCTCGCGCAGGCGGATGTGCAGTTCGCGCAGCGCCTTGGCATCGACGACGCCCGGTGCCTGGGTCATGACGTCGGCAGCGCTCTGGGTTTTCGGGAAGGCAATGACTTCACGAATCGACTGGGCGCCAGTCATCAGCATGACCAGACGGTCCAGACCGAAGGCCAGGCCACCGTGCGGCGGTGCACCGTACTTCAGGGCGTCGAGCAGGAAGCCGAACTTCTCCTGCTGCTCGTCTTCGGCGATACCCAGCAGACGGAAGACCGCCTGTTGCATTTCCTTGCGGTGGATACGGATCGAACCGCCACCCAGCTCGGTGCCGTTCAGGACCATGTCGTAGGCGCGCGACAGAGCGGTGGCCGGGTTGGCTTCCAGTTCTTCAGGCGAGCACTTCGGCGCAGTGAACGGGTGGTGCAGCGCAGAGAAGCTGCCGTCGTCGTTCTCTTCGAACATCGGGAAGTCGACGACCCACATCGGCGCCCACTCGCAGGTCAGCAGGTCCAGGTCGTGACCCAGCTTGATACGCAGTGCGCCCAGGGCTTCGCTGACGATCTTGAACTTGTCGGCACCGAAGAACACGATGTCGCCGTCGACCGCGCCAACGCGATCCAGGATCACGTTCAGGTTGGCCTCGGGGATGTTCTTGACGATAGGCGACTGCAGGCCTTCGACGCCCTTGGCGCGCTCGTTGACCTTGATGTAAGCCAGGCCACGTGCGCCGTAGATGCCGACGAACTTGGTGTAGTCGTCGATCTTGCTGCGCGGCATGCTCGCGCCGCCTGGAACGCGCAGTGCGGTCACGCGGCATTTCGGGTCGTTGGCAGGGCCGCTGAAGACCTTGAATTCAACTTCCTTGAGCTGGTCGGCGACGTCGACCAGTTCCAGCGGGTTGCGCAGGTCAGGCTTGTCGGAACCGTAGCGGCGCATGGCTTCTTCGAAAGTCATGTGCGGGAAATCACCGAACTCCAGGTCCAGGACTTCCTTGAACAGCTTGCGGATCATGCTCTCGGTCAGACCCATGATGTCTTTTTCGTCGAGGAAGCTGGTCTCGATGTCGATCTGAGTGAACTCAGGCTGACGGTCGGCACGCAGGTCTTCGTCGCGGAAGCATTTGGCGATCTGGTAGTAACGGTCGAAGCCGGCGACCATCAGCAGTTGCTTGAACAGCTGAGGCGATTGCGGCAGCGCGAAGAAACTGCCGGCGTGGGTGCGGCTAGGCACCAGGTAGTCACGCGCACCTTCAGGGGTGGCACGGGTCAGGATCGGCGTTTCGACGTCCAGGAAGCCGTTGCCATCCAGGAAACCGCGGATGCTGGACGTGATGCGCGAACGCAGACGCAGCTTCTCGGCCATTTCCGGGCGACGCAGGTCGATGAAGCGATAGCGCAGGCGAGTCTCTTCGCCAACGTCGGAGTATTCGTTCAGCGGGAACGGCGGGGTTTCCGACTCGTTCAGCACTTCCAGTTCATAGCCCAGCACTTCGATCGCGCCGGAAGCCATGTTCGGGTTGACGGCGCCTGCAGGACGCGCGCGCACCTTGCCGGTGAGCTTGACGACGTACTCACTGCGAACGCGGTCCGCGATGGCGAATGTGTCAGCGCGATCAGGATCGAAAACCACCTGGGCCAGACCTTCACGATCGCGGATATCGAGGAAAATCACCCCTCCGTGGTCGCGACGGCGGTGGACCCATCCGCAAAGGGTAATTTCCTGACCTTCCAGGCTTTCGTTCAGTTGGCCGCAATAATGGCTGCGCATCATGGTCGTCTGTTCACTTCTCGTAATTCGGAATTCGGTGGAGCTCTCGCCCGTCGCCAGTGCGCAATGGTGCAGGAGCCTTGGCATGCAGTTCAACCCGGCGGTCGGTTTCTGCCTGCCATGGTAAGGCGGGGGATTATATAGGGTTAATCAAGGCTGTGCAGCCGCGCTTGGCACCAGAGAATGAAGAAGTCGCCCGCAGCGGGGCCTGCGCTGCCGGGCGACTGTCGTCGGGAGCGGGTCCGCAAGGGGCGGACCCACAGGAATTAGAGCCTTGCCGGGGTCACGCTGGCGACAGTTGCAGGCCCTCGGCCTGCAACAGATGCGTCACACACACCACGCGAATCAAACCACTGAAGTTCTTCACGCCGCCATAACGCAGGTGAACCTCCCGATCGACATAAGACAGAACGGCATTGACCGAGCAACTGTTATAACTTGCGATCTCGGACAGGATATTCCAGTACACCCCCTCAAGGCGAAGGCAGGTTGCCAGGCCATTGAGCCTCACCGAGCGCGACTGAGGCTGCGCCAGGTCCATATTGAAACTTTCGACAAACGGAACATTCTGTACCTTGGGACATCGATGGCCATCCCTGATCTCCCGTATAGCGTCTTGACTCATGAACTTCTCCTCGTTGCCGCAAGAGCACGGCAATCGAAACATTTGAAATCAAATAAACAGCCCGTGTATCAAGCCCGATTAACCGGGGCTTAACCAGCAGAATCAGGGCCCACGGGGCGTAGGAGATGACTTCAATTGCAGGGCGAATCGCGAGGATAAAGAGGCGAAAAAGCGCTATCAGAGGCAGGGCGTTATATATGTATTTTGCGCTGTTTTAAAACAGGTAATGAGTACCATAACCAAGATGATAGTTGATACGAAAATACTGAGTGAACAATCGTTTCAGCGTCGAAAGTTACCTGCTAACACTCCGAACCGAAAGATGAATAAAAGAGTCAGCAGCACTACTGTCGAGTGGGCGGCATTGGCTGCCGCCCACTCCTGCGATCACTTGCCTTCGAGCATAGCGCGCAGCATCCACGCGGTTTTTTCATGCACCTGCATGCGCTGGGTCAGCAGGTCGGCGGTAGGCTCGTCGCTGACCTTGTCCAGCAACGGGAAGATCCCGCGGGCAGTACGGGTCACTGCCTCCTGGCCCTGGACCAGGGAACGGATCATGTCTTCGGCGGCAGGCACGCCCTCTTCTTCCTTGATCGAAGACAGGCGGGCATACGTCGAGTAGGTACCCGGCGCCGGGAAGCCCAATGCGCGAATCCGCTCGGCGATGGAGTCAACGGCCAGCGCAAGCTCCGTGTACTGCTCCTCGAACATCAGGTGCAGGGTGCGAAACATCGGCCCGGTGACGTTCCAGTGAAAATTGTGGGTTTTCAGGTACAGCACGTAGGTATCTGCCAACAAGCGAGAAAGGCCGTCCACGATGGACTTGCGGTCTTCTTCACTGATACCGATATCGATAGCCATGCTTCTTCCTCTTTATATGACGATGGTTATTTCAAAAACTGCCGAACACTCTAGCAAGGTGCAACCCGCGGCGCAGCCATCTGTGTGTATGAAGCATCGCTGGAACAGGTTTGTCTGCGCCTGGCTGAAATCCGCTCAAGGGTTTTGCTGAATGCTCTGGAACAGGCCTCCAGACGCCATCGTTAAACAAGTGACGATTTGCCATCATCACCTTCGATCAACCGTGCTAAGCGCTTGATTTGAGTAGATCTCACCTTTGCTGTTAAATACAGCTGTGTCGCTACTGATGTGCCAACAGGCTGTAGTGCGCAGGCTGACCCAACGATCGTGCATCACGCCTCCTTTTGTTCTGAAGCGTACCGGCCGTGGTCGGCTGTTTCCTCGTGATCCAATTTAAATGTGAGTTATCCAAATGTTGAAAATAGTCCACCTGCTAACGGGCGCAGCTGCCCTGCTGCTGTCATTCATACCCAGCCTGCGTAGTGAAGCCTTGTCTTCTTACCTGTCCCAGCCGGATGCTCTTTATCTGGCATTTTTTGGCCTGATCAACCTGGTGCTCGCACCAGTGATTCCATACTGGAACAAAGGCCCGCGTCATCAATTGCAAAACCTGGTCAGTGCGCTGCTGGTGCTGGCCGTCGTGCTTCAAGTCCTCACCCTGCTCGTCCCGCTCGAAACCATCGCTGGCCAGCCAGCGGTACTGGTCAGCCTGCTGGCGGTAGTGATTGCCGTTGCCGTGCACCTGGCCGTCAGCTTTTACCGTTCTTCCCCTTCGCCAGCGCCACAGCAGCACGACCTGGGGCAACGCGATACCGGCACCGTGAAGTGGTTCAACACCTCCAAGGGCTTCGGCTTCATTTCCCGCGACTCGGGCGATGATATTTTCGTGCACTTTCGCGCGATCCGCGGTGAAGGCCACCGCGTACTAGTCGAAGGCCAGCGCGTGGAGTTCTCGGTGATGAATCGCGACAAAGGCCTGCAGGCAGAAGACGTCATCGCGGCGCTTCCCCGCCGCTGATCGTCACCCATAAAAAAACCGCGCTCAAGGCGCGGTTTTTTTATGCCTGCAATGCTCAGTAGTGAGGTGGCGGCGCTTCTTCTTCGACGGCCTCGAACTGACCGCCCATCTCGGCCTGGCGCTTGATCAGGGCGGCAATTTGCAGTTGCAGGCGCTCGACGCTGCGTTGTTGCGCCACCAGCACGTCGTTCAGCGTCTGGATCGTGTCGTCCTGAAAAGCCAGGCGGCTCTCCAGTTCCATCACCCGCTCTTCCAGGTTCATGCCTGCGTCTCCGCAAAGGTGAAGTCTTGAGTGAGGACCGTCTTCAGCCGGGCGATGACTTCGACAGCCTGCTCCCGGGAGTACGGCACCGCAGGGTGCTTGCCCCAGACCGGCGCAGGCCACGCCGGATCGCCCTTGTGCCGGACGATGACGTGCATGTGCAACTGACTGACCACGTTGCCCAGCGCTGCGACGTTCATTTTGTCAGCGTCGAACAGTTGATCCAGGGTTTCGGACAACAAGGTGGTTTCTTTCCACAACTGCGCCTGCTCGCTCCCGGACAACTGGAACACTTCACTGATGTCCGCCCGGCGCGGCACCAGAATGAACCAGGGGTATTGCGAGTCGTTCGACAGTAACAGTCGGCACAACGGGAAATCACCTACTGGCAAAGTGTCATTTAACAAACGCTGATCCAGAACGAACACGCATTAACTCCTGATCGCAAGGTTAAGTTTCCGGCGTTCGACGCACGCCGAAGAAACAGTTGATTAGTCCGAGCAGGATACTCGGGAATTCTCCGGGAATCACGCCGGGGCTGCAGTTTGGCAACAGTTTGCCCGACTGCTGTTGATTTCGGGTCAGCAGAGCAGCCTCAGCATTGCTTGCGCCGTGCGCACTGAGTTGACGCAAGCGCTACATGCGTAAATGTCCGCGAACACCCTGCTTATTCATCAGATTTTCTCAACCGTATCAATGAGTTGCATTGAACCCAGTGCATCGCAACCGACGCCTGGGGCACAGGTGCCGTTTTTTGTCATGAATCGCCGTCCCATTATCAAGCGGTAGCGCCCCGCCGTGCACCAAAACGACTCACTCCGAAGACATGCGCAGCAACACCTATCCGCCTTTTACTCACTTGCTCGCGGTAACAGGTAACGCCAGTGACACTTTTGCGTAGTAATCTCATTCTCACAGCCACCGCAAAGTATTTTTTTGAAATTTTTTTCTCCATAGAAATCATAGATTTATGGGTAAAACTCAATGTCATTAGGTGCTTTTCCACAAAATTTTCAGATTTCCGGGAACTTTGTGCACGGTTGTTGCTTTGTCACACACAGGACCGCAAAAGCACGGATCGGAGATCTGCGCGGCGGTCGAAAAGAAAAAATGGCGAGCAAGCTCCTGGGGGCGTTTGGATTGACAGGGTTCACACCACTGCGGATGCGGATCCTGACTGTCGAAAAGTACTGCGGTAGTTGTACGTCTGGTGGATATGGAGCTGTTCAATTGCGACCTGGACGGAGCAAATCGCGACAGGGTCGTAAAGAAATCGAAAGGATGGGTTCGTAACTATCGCCAATAATGTCAGCGTGCTATAAGTTTCGCCGACACCAAAAAGAAAGAAGCCGGCCAGATAAAAAAACAGGTGGACGGCAGTACTCTTCTTAAAACCAAAGGAGCAAAGTCACGATGAGAGTGATGAAGTGGAGCGCAATCGCACTGGCAGTCACTGCAGCCAGTACCCAATTGGCATCGGCTGCGGCATTCGTAAGCGATCAGTCCGAAGCAACTGGTTTTGTTGAAGGTAGCAAGCTGGACCTCAAGGCCCGCAACTACTACTACAACCGTGACAAGAAAAACGGTGCCGTAGACGACAAGGACTGGACCCAGGGTTTCTGGGGTGTTTTCAGCTCCGGTTACACCCAGGGCTTGATCGGTGTTGGTGTTGACGCATTCGGCTATGCCGGCTTCAAGCTCGACGGCTCCGACAAATACTCCGGTTCCGGCAACCTGGTAACCGACAGCCAGGGTCGCAACGAAGACAGCTTCGGCAAAGCCGGTGGCGCTGTTAAGTTCCGCGTCTCGAAAACCGAACTGAAAATCGGCGACATGCAGCCGCAGAACCCGGTGTTCGCAGTGGGCGGTTCCCGTCTGTTGCCACAAACCGCGACTGGTATCACTCTGCAGAGCAGCGAGATCAAAGGTCTGGACGTTGAAGCAGGTCGCTTCACTTCCGGCACCAGCCAGGACGAAACCAACCGTAACGGCGACATCTGGGCTACCTACGCTGGCGTGACTTCCAAGTCTGCCACCTACGGCGGCGGCAAGTTCGCGGTCACCGACGACCTGGGCGTTGCGTTCTACTACAACAAGCTCGAAGACGTCTGGAACCAGTACTACGGTAACGTCAACTACACCCTGCCACTGGGCAGCGACCAGTCGCTGGCGTTTGACGTCAACTACTACAACACCCAGGACACCGGCAGCAAGAAAGCAGGCGACATCAACAACAACGCTTTCTCCCTGTCCGCCGCCTACTCGTTCCTGGCTGCTCACACCGTCACCCTGGCTTTCCAGAAGGTTAACGGCGACACGCCATTCGACTACATCGGTATCGGCGACAACAACCGCGGTGGCGACTCGATCTTCCTGGCGAACTCGATTCAATACTCCGACTTCAACGCCCCGGGTGAAAAATCCTGGCAAGCTCGCTACGACCTGAACATGGCGCCGTACGGCGTTCCAGGCCTGAGCTTCATGGCTCGTTACGTCAGCGGTACCGACATCGACGGCACCCACACCCCATCGAACAGCACCTATACCGGTCTGTACGGTGCTGACGGTAGCCACCACGAGACCAACGTCGAGGCCAAATACGTCGTTCAGACTGGCCCGGCCAAAGACCTGTCGTTCCGCATCCGTCAAGCGTTCCACCGTGCCAACACGGACGAGGGCGAAGGCGATGTAAACGAGTTCCGTCTGATCGTCGACTACCCGATTTCGGTCCTGTAATCGCGCTGTCTGACACTCGTTACAGAAAAGCCCGGCCTTGCGCCGGGCTTTTTCATGCCCGCAAAACCCTAAATCCCACAGGCTGTAGCGCCCGCCCGCCCTGTACTCGACCGTATCACCCCCGTACAATGCCAGGTCATTTCCCAGTCACAGCAACCGACAACGGCCGACCATGCGTACCAGTCAATATTTGCTCGCCACACAAAAAGAAACGCCGAACGATGCGGTCGTTATCAGCCACCAGCTGATGCTTCGTGCCGGCATGATCCGCAAACTTGCTTCGGGCCTCTACACCTGGCTGCCGATGGGCCTGCGCGTGCTGCGCAAGGTCGAAGCGGTCGTGCGTGAAGAAATGGACGCGGCCGGTGCGCTGGAAGTCTTGATGCCCGGCATCCAGCCGGCCGAACTGTGGCAGGAATCAGGCCGCTGGGAACAGTACGGGCCTGAGCTGCTGCGCCTGAAGGATCGCCATGATCGCGACTTCTGCGCCGGCCCGACCCACGAAGAGGTCATCACGGATCTGGCTCGCAACGAGTTGAGCAGCTATAAACAGCTGCCAATCAACATGTACCAGATCCAGACCAAATTCCGTGACGAGATCCGTCCACGCTTCGGCCTGATGCGCGGTCGCGAGTTCATCATGAAGGACGCCTACTCCTTCCACGCGACCCAGGAATCCCTGCAGGAAACCTACGACCGCATGCATCAGGCGTACTGCAACGTCTTCACCCGCCTGGGCCTGAACTTCCGCCCTGTGGTCGCGGACAACGGCTCGATCGGCGGCGCCGGCTCCCACGAGTTCCACGTACTGGCTGCATCGGGCGAGGACGATATCGTGTTCAGCGATACCTCCGACTACGCCGCCAACATCGAGAAGGCCGAGGCGATCCCGCGCGAAAAGACCCGCGCAGCCGCCACTGAAGAACTGCGCCTGGTCGATACCCCTGACGCCAAGACCATCGCAGCCCTGGTCGAACAGTTCGGCCTGGCCATCGAGAAAACCGTCAAGACCCTGGTGGTGCATGCCGCCGAGGAAGGCAAGCTGATCGCGCTGATCATTCGTGGCGACCACGAACTCAACGAGATCAAGGCGTCCAACCACCCACTGGTGGCCAGCCCGCTGGTCATGGCCAGCGAAGCCGAACTGCGCGCAGCCATTGGCGCGGGTGCAGGCTCTCTCGGCCCGCTGAACCTGCCGCTGCCTTGCATCATCGACCGCTCCGTCGAGCTGATGAGCGACTTCGGCATCGGTGCCAACATCGATGACAAGCACTACTTCGGCGTGAACTGGGAACGCGACCTGCCGGTTCCGGAAGTGGCCGACCTGCGTAACGTGGTCGAGGGCGATCCAAGCCCGGACGGCCAGGGTACAGTGGTCATCAAGCGTGGCATCGAAGTCGGTCACATCTTCCAGCTGGGCACCAAGTACAGCGATGCGATGAAGTGCCAGGTTCTGGGCGATAACGGCAAGCCTGTGACCCTGGCCATGGGCTGCTACGGTATCGGTGTCTCCCGCGTGGTGGCCGCCGCCATCGAGCAGAACTACGACGACAACGGCATCATCTGGAGTGACGCACTGGCACCGTTCCAGATCGCCCTGGTACCGCTGCGCTACGAGACCGACGCCGTGCGCGAAGCCACTGACAAACTGTACGCAGAACTGACTGCCGCAGGTTTTGAGGTGCTGCTGGACGACCGTGACAAGAAAACCAGCCCGGGCATCAAGTTCGCGGACATGGAACTGATCGGCATCCCGCACCGCATCGTGGTCAGCGACCGCTCCCTGGCCGAAGGCAACCTGGAATACAAGAGCCGCACCGAGTCTGAAGCCCAGGTACTGCCTGTGGCCGATGTACTGTCCTTCATCAAGGGCCGGATCAAGCGCTGAGTCGAAGGCGCGCCCGCTGCAGGCGGGCGCGCCATCACTTGAGCCGCATGCCGATTTGCCCAGGCGAGTCCGTCTTACCTGCAATCAGAGATCTCATGCTAAAGCGAAGTCCCCTCGCAGGCGCCGTGTTGTGCGGCACTCTGCTCGTCAGCGGTTGCGCCAACCATCTGTCTCAACGCAGTGAGCAGGAAGAGCGCGTCGACCGCAAGTTGCTCGACCACAGTTTCCAGATCGACGTCGGCGAACCCAAGACCCTTGAGTTGCCGCAGCGTCGTGTGCGTATCCACGAGTTGAAGACCTTCGACATCACCGAATTCGAAGTCACTCGTCATTACGATCGCTACACCCCCTATCAGCCCTGGCGCGAAATCTACGAGATTCCGCTGGGCGCAGTGGCCATCGTCGCCGGTGTCGGTGCCAACGTGGTCAACGTACTCACCTTCGGCAGCCTGCCCGACAGCGTGACCAAGGACTGGCTCAGCTACGGCATCGCCGGTATCAACCCGTTCATGAACGCTCCGTCCCACGGCCGGGCGCAGCAGAACCTGGCGGGAATCGATGAAGTGCAGCGCGATCACCGCGTCGAGCACACCAGCCTGCCATGGAGTGAAAGCCCGGTTCAGGTCAAGGCCGGCAAGGACACCAACGAGCTGAACACCGACCGCAACGGCGTGCTGCGTATCAATCTGCTCGACAGCCCGTTCGCCGAACAGGACCTGAGCCGCATCACCCAGTTGAACATCAAGGTCGAAGACGAACAGACCAACGTGCAGGCCAGTACCAACCTGCCACTGAGCAAGACATTGCGCGGCAAGCTGATCGAAGCTCACGGCTTGATTTACGACGACCTCGAAGACGACGAAGTCAGCCAGTGGGTGCACCGGGTCAAGCGCCTGTCGGAGCTGGGCCTTGAAGAGGAAGCCAGTGACCTGGAACAGTCGCTGATTGAAATGACCCGCAACGATCCGCAGCTGCAACACGAGTTTCTGCGGGCGCTGGCCAAGGATGCAGGGCGGCTGGTGGCGGTGCCGGTCGGCAGCGAGTAAGGGCCGACCTCAGGTGAACAGTTGAAGCTGCTCGTGCTTGCCGCGCAAGTCGTGCAGCCGCACACCAATACCCAGCAATCGCACCGGTTTACCGCCGCGTGCGAATGCCAGGGCGAGCAATTGCTCGTAACTCTCCAGATCCCTCCCCGCCCCTGACTGCTCAAGAGTGGTCTGGGTGAAATCGTGGAACTTCACTTTCACGAACGGCTTGCCCGGCCGGTACAGCGTGTCGATCCGGGCGATGCGCCCATTGAGGTTTTCCAGCAACTCAGGCAGCCGGGCAAGGCAACTGGCCAGATCCGGCAAGTCGGTATCGTAGGTGTTTTCCACGCTGACCGATTGCCGGCGGCTGTCGTTCTGTACCGGGCGCTCATCGATACCGTGGGCCAGGTTCCACAGCCGCTCGCCAAATGATCCGAACTCGCGCACCAGCGACAGCTTGTTCCAGCCCCGTACATCCTGGCAACTGAGGATCCCCATGCGGCCGAGCTTGTCGGCGGTCACCTTGCCCACGCCGTGCAGCTTCGAAACCGGCAGGTCTGCGACGAAGTCCTCGACCTGATCAGGGGTGATGACGAACAGCCCGTTGGGTTTCTTCCAGTCACTGGCGATCTTGGCCAGAAACTTGTTCGGGGCAACACCCGCCGAAACCGTGATATGCAACTGATTGGATACGCGCCGACGAATGTCCTGGGCAATGCGCGTGGCGCTGCCGGAAAAATGCTCGCACTCGGACACATCCAGGTAGGCCTCATCCAGCGACAGCGGCTCGATCATGTCGGTGTAGTCACGAAAGATCGTGTGGATTTCCTTCGATGCTTCTTTATAGGCATCCATTCGCGGCTTGACGATGGTCAGGTCCGGACACAACGACAGCGCATGGCGCGAAGACATGGCCGAACGCACCCCATAGGCCCGGGCTTCGTAGTTACAGGTGGCGATGACCCCGCGCCGATCCGCCGAACCACCCACTGCCAACGGCTTGCCGGCCAGGCGCGGGTCGTCGCGCATTTCGATGGCGGCATAGAAGCAGTCACAGTCGATGTGGATGATTTTGCGCTGCGGCATAACGTAGAGTCGTAGGAATACGGTTGGGCAGTATCTCATTCAAGCATCTATCTGACACGCTCCTGCCATATCCCCTACGAGCACAGCTAACCATAGCTGACCGCCCTGTCAGGCCCGTACCGCATGGCCTGGAAGCCTGCCAGCCCCATTGCCGAGCGCTAACTATTTGAACAAAAAGCAATTTTCTCGGGCCTTTCGCTTGACACCCCGGCATTCCTCTGTAGAATGCCGCCACACAGACGCGGGATGGAGCAGTCTGGTAGCTCGTCGGGCTCATAACCCGAAGGTCGTCGGTTCAAATCCGGCTCCCGCAACCAAACATCAAAAAAGGCTACTCGAAAGA
>Ga0207655_1001726_pt1 | contig 19205 bp, 16 predicted proteins | sample KBSM44metaG_FD_184398 | JGI IMG/M metagenome (GOLD analysis project Ga0207655, IMG submission 184398) | Miscanthus rhizosphere microbial communities from Kellogg Biological Station, Michigan, USA - KBS M4-4 metaG (SPAdes) (version 2) | ecosystem: Host-associated > Plants > Roots > Rhizosphere >...
CACGGTGTCGAGCAGACGCCCCGGATACAGCGAGATCCAGAACACCAGCAGGAAGTACACCAGGCTGTAGAGGAACAGCGCCATCGGGCTTTCGCCGGTGATCGGCGCAAGCCCTACTTCGAAGGACACGGTGGCGGTACGCGGCGTCGCGAACAGCGGGCCCACCGACAGGTAGCAGACGGCGGCCAGAACGGTGCCGGCGATCTTGCCGATGGGGCTGCTCAGGGCGTCCATGGCGCCACCGACCTTGGCCAGGGCCACGACCGTCACCACGGGCAGGCCGACCGCAGTCACCAGAAAGCCAAGCGCTGCCATCCACACATGCGGACCGGCCTGCAGGCCTACGATTGGGGGGAAGATGATATTGCCAGCACCAACGAACAACGCGAACGTCATGAAACCAAGCGCCAGGATGTCCTGGCCTTTCAACACTTTCATCAAGGAAACCACACTGCTGAACCGGAATTAAGAAGAGGATTTCCCAATGGGTGAGGGAAATGCTGCCCGTCCTTTTAGAACAGGCCCTGGGTGCGAAGTGGCCCCTTGTGGGGGTCGACGTCGCAAAATGGCGGGTAGCCTACCCTATTTGGCGCTCCAATACAGGGCGCCCCGACCGATGTCTGCACTTTCGTGTCGCATATCGGAAAGGTCTTACACCTCTCTGGCTCAACACACCCTGTGGGAGCGGGCTTGCCCGCGAATGCGACCTGTCAATCAACCTCGAGCCGTCTGATCTGACGCCTTCGCGGGCAAGCCCGCTCCCACAGGGTGGGTGACGCCTGGCCTGACGCCGTCGCGGGCAAGCGCGCTCCTACACATCAGAATGTGCTTCTTCAGAAAACACAAAGGCCACCCGAAGGTGGCCTTTGTCGATCAGTCAATGATCAGCAAGCGATGCTTACTTCTTCATTTCCCAACCGGTCAGCTCGGCCAGGGCCTTGCCGATGTCTGCCAGCGAACGCACGGTCTTCACGCCAGCGTCTTGCAGAGCAGCGAATTTCTCGTCTGCAGTGCCTTTGCCGCCGGAGATGATCGCGCCAGCATGGCCCATGCGCTTGCCCGGAGGAGCAGTCACACCAGCGATGTAGGAAACGACCGGCTTGGTCACGTTGGCTTTGATGTAGGCAGCAGCTTCTTCTTCGGCCGAACCACCGATCTCACCGATCATGACGATCGCTTCGGTCTGTGGGTCTTCCTGGAACAGCTTCAGGATGTCGATGAAGTTGGAGCCCGGGATCGGGTCACCACCGATACCGACGCAGGTGGACTGACCGAAACCGGCGTCAGTGGTCTGCTTCACAGCTTCGTAGGTCAGGGTGCCGGAACGCGACACGATACCGACCTTGCCTGGCAAGTGAATGTGACCTGGCATGATGCCGATCTTGCACTCGCCCGGAGTGATGACGCCTGGGCAGTTAGGGCCGATCAGGGTAACACCCAGCTCGTCGCACTTGACCTTGGCATCCAGCATGTCGAGGGTAGGAATACCTTCGGTGATGCAGATGATCAGCTTGATGCCGCCGAAAGCAGCTTCCAGGATCGAATCTTTGCAGAAAGGAGCCGGAACGTAGATCACACTGGCGGTAGCGCCAGTTTGCTCTACTGCTTCGCGAACGGTGTTGAACACTGGCAGGTTCAGGTGGGTGGTACCACCTTTGCCTGGGGTCACGCCGCCAACCATCTTGGTGCCGTAGGCGATGGCTTGTTCGGAGTGGAAAGTACCTTGCGAGCCGGTGAAGCCCTGGCAGATAACTTTGGTGTCTTTATTGATCAGGACGCTCATTATTTGCCCTCCGCAGCTTTGACAACTTGTTGAGCAGCGTCGGTCAAGCTGGTTGCAGCGATGATGTTCAAGCCGCTTTCCGCCAGTACTTTAGCGCCCAGGTCAGCGTTGTTGCCTTCCAGACGAACAACGACCGGGATTTTCACGCCGACTTCTTTCACGGCGCCGATGATGCCTTCGGCAATCATGTCGCAACGAACGATGCCGCCGAAGATGTTGACCAGTACTGCTGCGACGTTGCTGTCGGACAGGATGATCTTGAACGCTTCGGTCACGCGCTCTTTGGTAGCGCCACCACCTACGTCGAGGAAGTTGGCTGGCTTGCCGCCGTGCAGGTTGACGATGTCCATGGTACCCATGGCCAGGCCAGCACCGTTGACCATGCAGCCGATGTTGCCTTCCAGTGCCACGTAGTTCAGTTCGAACTTGGCAGCGTGGGCTTCACGTGGGTCATCTTGCGATGGGTCGTGGAAAGCCTTCAGCTTAGGCTGACGGTACATGGCGTTGGCGTCGATGTTGATCTTGGCGTCCAGGCAGTGCAGATCGCCGTCAGCCTTGATTACCAGCGGGTTCACTTCCAGCAGGGCCAGGTCGTGGTCCTGGAACAGCTTGCCCAGGCCAACGAAGATCTTGGCGAACTGAGCAACCTGCTTGCCTTCCAGACCCAGCTGGAATGCCAGGTCGCGACCCTGGAATGGCTGAGCGCCAACCAGTGGGTCGATAGTGGCCTTGAGAATCTTCTCAGGAGTTTCGTGAGCGATCTTCTCGATGTCCACGCCACCTTCGGTGGAGGCCATGAACACGATGCGACGGCTCGAGCGATCGACTACAGCGCCCAGATACAGCTCTTTGGCGATGTCAGTGCAGGATTCAACCAGGATCTTGGTAACCGGTTGACCGTTGGCATCAGTCTGGTAAGTGACCAGACGCTTGCCCAGCCACTGAGCGGCGAACGCAGCTGCGTCTTCCTTGCTCTTGACCAGTTTGACGCCGCCCGCTTTACCGCGACCACCTGCGTGAACCTGGGCTTTGACGACCCACTCGGTTCCGCCGATCTTGTCGCACGCTTCTGCTGCTGCTTCGGGGGTGTCTACTGCAAAGCCCTTGGATACTGGCAGGCCGTATTCAGCAAACAGCTGTTTACCCTGATACTCGTGAAGATTCATGCTTTTTACCGTCTTCGTTAGGTACTGCGCTTCGGTGCTGCTCGCTAGAGCGTGCCGCACCACCTGTGACCGCTTCCCCCGGAAGGCCCCGCCCCTGCACTTGGGGTGCCTGGGCGAAATCCGCCGGGAGTTCGAGTCCGACGGACCTTCCGCGGTAAGCCATGCGAGCAGGGCTTACGACGGGCGGTCCGCCGTGGTTTTTTTCTTAGCGTTTTTTCTTGTTCTGGATGTGGATGGCGCCGCCATTCACAGCCAGAGCAGCTTCGTGCAGTGCTTCGGACAGGGTCGGGTGGGAGAAGACCATCATGCCGATGTCTTCGGCACTGGTGCCGAACTCCATGCCGATTGCACCCTGCTGAACCAGTTCTGCAGCGCCTGGGCCGATGACGTGTACACCCAGTACACGGTCGGTCTTGGCGTCAGCGATGACCTTGACGAAACCGCCGGTGTCGTTCGCCGCCATGGCACGGCCGCTGGCCGCGAACGGGAACTGACCCACGTTGACTTCAACGCCTTCGGCCTTCAGGGTCTGCTCGGTTTTACCAACCCACGCGATTTCCGGGTGAGTGTAGATAACCGAAGGGATCAGGTCATAGTTCATCTGGGTCTTGTGACCCTTGATGCGCTCGACCACCATGATGCCTTCTTCCGAGGCTTTGTGTGCCAGCATCAGACCACGGACCACGTCACCGATCGCATAGACACCAGGAACGCTGGTCTCGCACTGATCGTTGACGAAGATGAAGCCGCGCTCGTCGATATCGACGCCGCTGTCGGAGGCCAGCAGATCGGTCGTCACCGGACGGCGGCCTACGGCCACGATCAGGCGATCGAAGGTGATGTTCTGCTCACCGTCCTTGTCGGTGTAGTTCACGACAACTTCGTTGCCGTTGACTTTCGAGCCGGTGACGCGAGCGCCCAGCTTGATGTCCAGACCCTGCTTGGTGAAGGTCTTCTGAGCTTCTTTGGCAACGCCTTCGTCGGCGGCTGGCAGGAACTTCTCCAGCGCTTCCAGAACGGTGACCTTGGAGCCCAGGCGCGACCATACCGAACCCAGTTCCAGGCCGATGACGCCAGCGCCGATGACGCCCAGACGCTCAGGCACGGTCTGGAATTCCAGGGCGCCGGTGGAGTCGACGATGACGTTCTGATCGACCGGAGCCGGCGGAATGTCGATCGGACGCGAGCCCGAAGCCAGGATGATGTTGTCGGCTTCGATGACTTCGGTGGTGCCGTCAGGCTTGGTCAGCTCGACTTTCTTGCCGGCCAGCAGCTTGCCGTGGCCTTGCAGGGAGGTCACGCCGTTGGCCTTGAACAGGCTGGCAACGCCGCCGGTCAGGCCTTTGACGATCTGGGACTTGCGACCGACCATGGCCGGTACGTCCATTTTCACGTCGCCGGAAATGGAGATGCCATGAACGTTGAACTGGTTCTTGGCTTCGTAGAATTTCCAGGAGCTGTCCAGCAGCGCCTTGGACGGGATGCAGCCTACGTTCAGGCAGGTACCGCCGAGAGCCAGCTTGCCCTCTTTATCCTGATACTTCTCGATGCAGGCAGTCTTGAGACCAAGTTGCGCAGCCTTGATGGCGGCAACATAACCGCCAGGGCCTGCGCCAATCACTACCACGTCGAATTTCTGGGACATAACTAAGAGTTCCTCTCTAGCTGCAAGCATTAAGCTGCAAGCTGCAAGCTGATCTGCGGTGATCTGCAGTTCAGACTCACGACTTATTCATTGGATGCGAATTACTGGCCGCAAGCTGCACACCGGGCCGCTTCTGGCTTGAAGCTTGTGGCTTGCAACTTGCGGCTGCTTCATCAGATGTCCAGCAACAGACGAGCCGGATCTTCCAGCAGGTTCTTGATGGTCACCAGGAACGTCACAGCTTCTTTGCCGTCGATCAGGCGGTGATCGTAGGACAGCGCCAGGTACATCATCGGGCGGATGACAACCTGACCATTGATCGCCATCGGGCGCTGAATGATGTTGTGCATGCCCAGGATAGCGGCTTGTGGCGGGTTGACGATCGGGGTCGACATCATCGAACCGAAGGTACCACCGTTGGTGATGGTGAAGGTACCGCCAGTCATCTCGTCGATGGACAGTTTGCCGTCACGGGCTTTCTTGCCGAAGGTGGCGATGCCGCCTTCGATTTCAGCCAGGCTCATCTGCTCGGCGTTACGCAGGACCGGAACCACCAGGCCACGGTCGCTGGAGACGGCAACGCCGACGTCCGCATAGCCGTGGTAGACGATGTCGGAACCGTCGATCGACGCGTTGACAGCCGGGAAGCGTTTCAGCGCTTCGGTGGCAGCCTTGACGAAGAACGACATGAAGCCCAGGCGCACGCCGTTGTGGGACTTCTCGAACAGATCCTTGTACTTCGAACGCAGGGCCATGACTTCGGTCATGTCGACTTCGTTGAAAGTAGTCAGCATCGCCATGTTCGACTGGGCTTCGACCAGACGCTTGGCAACGGTGGCACGAACGCGAGTCATCGGTACGCGCTTCTCGGTGCGGTCGCCAGCAGCGAACACAGGAGCAGCGGCAGCCGGTGCAGCAGCAGGCTTGGCAGCAGGTGCGGCAGCCGGAGCGGATTTCTTCGCTTCGATGGCAGCAACGACGTCTTCCTTGGTGACGCGACCGTCTTTGCCAGTGCCTTTGACGCTGGACAGGTTGATACCGTTCTCTTCAGCCAGCTTGCGAGCAGCTGGAGCGCCGATGGCGTCTTCGTCAGTAGCCGACGGAGCGGCAGCTGGCGCGGCAGCAGGTGCAGCGGCCGGAGCAGCAGCGGCAGCCGGTGCAGCCGACGCGGTAGCGCCTGCGTCCAGGGTGGCGATCAGTTCGTTGGACAGGACGGTGTCGCCCTCGCCCTTGACGATGGATGCCAGCACGCCGTCAGCTTCGGCCAGAACTTCGAGCACGACCTTGTCGGTTTCGATGTCGACCAGCAGCTCGTCACGCTTGACCGCTTCGCCCGGCTGCTTGTGCCATTTGGAAATGGTGCCGTCGGCAACGGATTCCGGGAAAGAGGGGGCTTTGATCTCAATAGCCATTATCTGTAATTCCTTAATTCGGTTTCTAGTGCGCGAAGGCGTTAAACAGTGAACGCGTCTTGCAGCAGTTTTTCCTGCTGTTCGGCGTGCATCGAAGCGTAGCCACAAGCAGGCGCTGCGGAAGCATCACGGCCGGCATACTCGAGAACGAGGTTGCGGTTGTGATTGCCAATGCTGCGGCGCAAGTGATGCTGGCTGCTGTACCAGGCGCCCTGGTTCATCGGCTCTTCCTGACACCAGACCACGTTGGTCAGGTTGGTGTAAGGCGCGATGGCCTCCATCAGGTCGTCTTCCGGGAACGGATAGAGCTGCTCGATACGCACGATGGCGATATCTTCGCGGCCTTCGGCACGGCGTTTTTCCAGCAGGTCGTAGTAGACCTTGCCACTGCAGAGCACCAGACGGGTCACCTTGGCGGCATCGAGGGTATCGATTTCCGGGATGACAGTCTGGAACGAGCCTTCGGCCAGATCCTCGAGGGTCGAAATGGCCAGCTTGTGGCGCAGCAGCGACTTGGGCGTCAGCACAACCAGCGGTTTGCGCAGCGGACGAATCACCTGACGGCGCAACAGATGGTAGATCTGGGCCGGGGTGGTCGGCATGCACACCTGGATGTTGTGCTCGGCGCACAGCTGCAGGTAACGCTCCAGACGAGCCGAGGAGTGCTCCGGACCCTGACCTTCGTAGCCGTGAGGCAACAGCATGGTCAGACCGCACAGACGGCCCCACTTGTGCTCGCCGCTGGTGATGAACTGGTCGATCACGACCTGTGCACCGTTGGCGAAGTCACCGAACTGGGCTTCCCAGATCACCAGCGCGTTTGGCGAGGTGGTCGAGTAGCCGTATTCGAATGCCAGTACCGCTTCTTCCGACAGGAACGAGTCGTACAGGTCAAAACGTGGCTGACCGGCATACAGGTTCTGCAGAGGCACGTAGGTGGTGGCATCTTTCTGGTTGTGCAGGACGGCGTGACGGTGCGAGAACGTACCGCGGCCGACGTCTTGCCCGGTGATACGCACCGGATGACCTTCGAACGCCAGGGTGGCGTAGGCCATGGTCTCGGCGTAACCCCAGTTGATCGGCAGGCCACCGGCTTGCATCTTCTGGCGGTCTTCGTAGATCTTCTGGACCTGACGCTGAACCACGAAGCCTTCCGGCAGTTCCATCAGCTTGGCCGACAGTTCCTGCAGGGTCTTGAGATCGAAACGGGTGTCGTGACGCGCAGTCCAGGCGTGGCCCAGGTATGGACGCCAGTCGACGAACAGTTCCTTGTTGGGCTCTTTGACCAGGCTCTTCACAACGTGCATGCCGTTGTCGAGTGCGTTGCGGTACTCGTCGACCTTGGCCTGAGCGCCAGCGGCGTCGAGCACGCCCGATGCAGCCAGTGCGTCGGCATACAGCTCACGGGTGGTGCGCTGCTTGGCGATCTGCTGGTACATCAGCGGCTGGGTGCCACTTGGTTCGTCAGCTTCGTTGTGGCCGCGACGACGGTAGCAGACCAGGTCGATCACCACGTCACGCTTGAACTGCATGCGGTAGTCGATGGCCAACTGGGTCACGAACATGACCGCTTCAGGGTCATCGCCGTTCACGTGCAGGATCGGCGCCTGGATCATCTTGGCAACGTCGGTGGCGTACTCGGTAGAACGCGAGTCCAGCGGGTTGCTGATGGTGAAGCCGACCTGGTTGTTGATCACGATGTGGATCGTGCCGCCAGTCTTGAAGCCGCGGGTCTGCGACATCTGGAAGGTTTCCAGGACCACGCCCTGACCTGCGAACGCAGCGTCACCGTGGATGGAAATCGGCAGTACTTTTTCGCCAGTGGCGTCGTTGCGGCGGTCTTGACGAGCGCGCACGGAACCTTCGACCACCGGGGAGACGATCTCGAGGTGCGACGGGTTGAACGCCATCGCCAGGTGAACTTCGCCACCTGCGGTCATCACGTTGGACGAGAAGCCCTGGTGGTACTTCACGTCACCGGAGCCCAGCTCGACCTTCTTCTTGCCTTCGAACTCGTCGAACAGCTCGCGCGGGTTCTTGCCGAAGGTGTTGACCAGGACGTTCAGACGGCCACGGTGGGCCATGCCGATCACGACTTCCTTGGTCCCGTAGGAACCGGAGCGCTGGATCAGCTCGTCGAGCATCGGGATCAGGCTTTCGCCGCCTTCCAGACCGAAACGCTTGGTGCCCGGGTACTTGGTGCCCAGGTACTTCTCCAGACCTTCTGCCGCGGTGACGCGCTCGAGCAGGTGGCTCTGAATCTCGGCAGGGTAAGCTGGACGGCCACGCACGCTTTCGAGGCGCTGCATGAACCAGTTGCGCTGGTTGGAATCGACGATGTGCGTGAACTCGGCGCCGATGGTGCGGCAATATGTCTTCTGCAAAGCGTCGACGATTTCGCGTAGGCTCGCCTCCTCCTTGCCGATGAACAGGTCGCCGGCACGGAATGTGGTATCGAGGTCAGCGTTGGTCAAACCGTAATGGTTGATCGACAGGTCAGCTGGCGCAGTACGCTTCCACAAGCCCAGAGGATCGAGTTGCGCACCCTGATGGCCGCGCATACGGAATGCCTGGATCAGTCGCAGCACTTCGACTTGCTTCTTCTCGTGTTCGCTGCTCACGCTACCGGCGGAGACCGGTTGAGCGCGGCGCTGGTTTTTGCCCAGCAACACGAAATGATCGCGAACCGTAGAGTGCGATACATCGGTGGCAGCGCCGCCATCGGCTGGCAGCGTCTGAAAGTAGGTGCGCCATTCTTCTGGCACAGCGTTAGGGTCGTGCAGGTAGAGCTCATAGAGCTCTTCCACATAGGCAGCGTTACCACCTGAAAGGTGGGCGCTGTTCCACATGCGCTGCATCACGCTTTCTTGCATGCTTGGTCACCCTCGGTTAGGGGACACCACCGGCGTGCACACCGTCGCAGGCTTGAACAGTCCATGCAGCGAATGTATCGAATCGCTGACTGTAGCAAGTCGCCAAGGATCACGCTGATAGCCCGGGTACCAGCCCGGATGCCCCTGCTGGTCTCATTTCTTCAAAATAAGAGCCGAAGCCATACGGCCACTGCTCAGGTTAAAACTACGGCGCCGGTTGAAGCCTGCGCCGCAGCGTTTACGGGTACAACATTTACAGATACATCGGTGCTACAGGTGCAACGAAATCAGACACCACTGGTCAGCAGCATGTGTCGAACGTGACCGATGGCCTTGGTCGGGTTAAGGCCTTTCGGGCAAACGTTGACGCAGTTCATGATCCCGCGGCAGCGGAACACGCTGAACGGATCATCCAGCGCAGCCAGACGCTCCTGGGTCTTGTTGTCGCGACTGTCAGCCAGGAAACGATAGGCTTGCAGGATCGCGGCCGGCCCCAGGAACTTGTCAGGGTTCCACCAGAAGGACGGACAGCTCGTGGAGCAGCAAGCGCACAGGATGCACTCGTACAGACCGTCCAGCTTCTCACGCTCTTCCGGCGACTGCAGACGCTCGATGGCCGGAGCCGGCGTGTCGTTCTGCAGGAATGGCTTCACCTTCTCGTACTGCTTGTAGAAGATGCTCATATCGACGACCAGGTCACGAATAACAGGCAGGCCAGGCAGCGGACGCACCACCAGCTTGTTGTTCTTGACCACGGCGGACAGCGGCGTGATGCACGCCAGGCCGTTCTTGCCGTTGATGTTCATGCCGTCGGAACCACAGACGCCTTCACGGCAGGAACGACGATAGGAGAAGCCCTCGTCCTGTTCCTTGATCAGCGCCAGTACGTCCAGGACCATCAGATCCTTGCCACCGGTATCAACGTCGAACACCTGGGTTTTAGGCGCCGAGTCGGTATCGGGGTTGTAACGATAAACTTCGACTTTCAACATAGCAGCCACCCTTAGTAAGTCCGTACTTTTGGTTCGAACGCCGGAACGGTCTTCGGCGCAAAGTTGACTGCACGCTTGGCAACCCGCTTTTCACCCGGGTAGTACAGGGTATGGCACAGCCAGTTGACGTCGTCGCGGTCTTCGAAGTCTTCACGGGCGTGGGCGCCGCGGGACTCGGTACGGGTATCGGCCGCGATGGCGGTCGCTTCAGCGACTTCCAGCAGGTTCTGCAGCTCCAGCGCTTCGATACGCGCGGTGTTGAAGGCCTGGGACTTGTCGTTGATCTTCACGTTGGCGATACGTGCACGCAGTTGGGCCAGTTGCTCGATGCCCTTCTTCATGTATTCGCCGGTACGGAACACACCGAAGTAGTTCTGCATGCAGCTCTGCAGCTCGCGGCGCAGGGTGGCGACGTCTTCGCCATCGGCACGGGAGTTCAGGCTGTTCAGGCGGTTGAGTGCAACTTCGATGTCGGTGTCGCTGGCGTCGGCGTATTCGATACCGTCGGTCAGCGCTTTTTCCAGGTGCAGGCCGGCAGCGCGACCGAATACCACCAGGTCGAGCAGCGAGTTGCCGCCCAGGCGGTTGGCACCGTGAACCGATACGCACGCCACTTCACCGACTGCGAACAGGCCAGGAATGACCTGGTCGTTGCCTTCGGCGTCCATGGTCATGGCCTGGCCGTGGATGTTGGTGGCAACGCCGCCCATCATGTAGTGGCAGGTTGGAACCACAGGAACCGGAGCAACTACCGGGTCAACGTGTGCGAAGGTCTTGGACAGCTCGCAGATGCCTGGCAGGCGGCTGTGCAGCACTTCCTCGCCCAGGTGGTCGAGCTTGAGCATCACGTGGTCGCCGTTAGGGCCACAGCCGTTGCCGGCGATGATCTCTTTGACCATGGAACGTGCAACGACGTCACGACCTGCAAGGTCCTTGGCGTTCGGAGCATAACGCTCCATGAAACGCTCGCCGTGCTTGTTGATCAGGTAACCGCCTTCACCGCGGCAACCTTCGGTGACCAGTACACCTGCGCCGGCGATGCCGGTCGGGTGGAACTGCCACATTTCGATGTCCTGGACCGGAACGCCTGCACGCAGCGCCATGCCGATACCGTCACCGGTGTTGATCAGGGCGTTGGTGGTCGAGGCGTAGATACGGCCAGCACCGCCGGTGGCCAGTACAGTCGCCTTGGACTTGATGTACATGGTCTCGCCGGTTTCGATGCAGATCGCGATGACACCGACGAAGGCGCCTTCCGAGTTCTTCACCAGGTCGACAGCGTAGTACTCGTTCAGGAACGTGGTGCCCGCTTTCAGGTTGCCCTGATAAAGGGTGTGCAGCAGTGCGTGACCGGTACGGTCGGAGGCCGCGCAGGTACGTGCAGCCTGACCGCCTTTGCCGAAGTCCTTGGACTGGCCACCGAACGGACGCTGGTAGATACGGCCGGTTTCGGTACGCGAGAACGGCAGACCCATGTGGTCCAGTTCGAAGACCGCGGCAGGACCTTCCTGACACATGTATTCGATAGCGTCCTGGTCACCGATGTAGTCGGAACCCTTGACGGTATCGTACATGTGCCAGCGCCAGTCGTCGTTCGGGTCGGCCGAAGCGATGGCGCAGGTGATGCCGCCCTGGGCGGATACGGTGTGGGAGCGAGTCGGGAAGACCTTGGTGACTACGGCGGTCTTGTGGCCGCCCTGAGCCAGCTGCAAGGCAGCGCGCATGCCCGCACCGCCGCCACCGATGATGATGGCGTCGAAGGAGATTGTATTAATGCTAGCCATGAATCAGATACCCCAAAGAATCTGCACACCCCAGACGAAGTACGCGAACATCGCAACGCCGCATACAGCCTGGAACAGGAAACGCACAGTCAGCGCGGACTTGCCGAAACTCATCGGAGTCAGGTAGTCGGTCGCGATGGTCCACATGCCGACCCAGGCGTGAGCGCCGAGGGCAACGAGGGCCAGCAGACTGAAGATGCGCATCCCTACGTGGGAGAACAGAGCGTGCCACGTGGCATAGTCGATGCCAGGATGGACGACCAGGTACCCGATCAGGAAAATGAAATAAGCCGCGAGCACTACTGCGGAGACGCGCTGCGCCATCCAGTCGTAGAGGCCCGAACGAGACAGGTTCGTAACGCTGGTTACCATATCCAAACTCCCGCCAGAATGATCAGCACCACGGAGATGGCGATGATGATTTTCGAGCCCAGCTTTCCGCCTTCCAGCGTCTCACCGACACCCGTATCCATGATCAGGTGACGAACACCTGCCACAAGGTGATACAACAGGGCAGACAGAAGCCCCCATGCGATGAACTTGGCCAGCGGACTGGTCAAGGTCGCCTTCACATCGGCGAAGCCCTCTTCAGAACCCAGCGACTTGCTCAATGCCAGAAGCATGAAGAAGACGCCGACAAAGAGAATGATGCCGGAGATGCGATGAAGGATCGACGTGATCGCTGTGATGGGGAGTTTGATGGTCCTTAGGTCTAGGTTTACAGGTCGTTGGCTTTTCACGGCTTTTTTTCACACTGAAGAGCCCCTAACAATCAGGGCAAGTTGTTGGGAAGTGCACTGGTCAGGTACCCACTACCCAGGAAGTGACCAACCCCAGAAAACCGGGCCTGAAAGCCCCTGGCGGTCGGACGCCGAGTATAGACAGTTAGCCGCCTAATGACAACGCACCAGCCCTCCCCTAATGGCGGATTGCATTAGTGGAATAAAAGGCGTAAATGGCAGGTAATTTCGCGGAAAACCTCGGCTTAAAGCCTTCTGCCACAAGACTTTTGGCAAATTGACTTTAGAATTTATCTCACTATAGTGATGCGGGCCCTGCGTGGGGGGCCTGTCTGATGATTTGAAGCATAATTAGGAGGCCACATGGCTGACAAAAAAGCGCAGTTGATCATCGAGGGCGCTGCCCCCGTCGAGCTGCCCATTCTGACCGGCACAGTTGGTCCCGATGTAATCGACGTACGCGGCCTGACCGCCACCGGACGCTTCACATTCGACCCAGGCTTCATGTCGACCGCCTCTTGCGAATCCAAGATCACCTACATCGACGGTGATAACGGCATTCTGCTGCACCGTGGCTACCCGATCGAGCAACTGGCCGAGCAGTCCGACTACCTCGAAACCTGCTACCTGCTGCTCAACGGCGAACTGCCGACTGCCGAGCAGAAAGCCCAATTCGTCGTCACCGTGAAGAACCACACCATGGTGCACGAGCAGTTGAAGACCTTCTTCAACGGCTTCCGTCGTGATGCCCACCCGATGGCCGTCATGTGCGGCGTCGTCGGCGCCCTGTCGGCGTTCTACCACGACTCGCTGGACATCAATAACCCGCAGCACCGCGAAATCTCCGCGATCCGCCTGGTCGCCAAGATGCCGACCCTGGCCGCGATGGTCTACAAGTACTCCATGGGCCAACCCATGATGTACCCGCGCAACGACCTGAGCTACGCGGAAAACTTCCTGCACATGATGTTCAACACGCCGTGCGAGATCAAACCGATCAGCCCGACGCTGGCCAAGGCCATGGACCGGATCTTCATCCTCCACGCCGACCATGAACAGAACGCCTCGACGTCCACCGTGCGCATGGCGGGCTCCTCGGGTGCCAACCCGTTCGCCTGTATCGCCGCCGGCATCGCTGCACTGTGGGGCCCTGCCCACGGCGGTGCGAACGAAGCCGTACTGACCATGCTCGATGAAATCGGCGATGTCTCGAACATCGACAAGTTCATCGCCAAGGCCAAGGACAAGAACGATCCGTTCAAGCTGATGGGCTTCGGTCACCGCGTCTACAAGAACCGCGACCCGCGCGCCACCGTGATGAAGCAGACCTGCGACGAAGTCCTGCGCGAGCTGGGCATCACCAACGACCCGCAGCTGGAACTGGCAATGCGCCTGGAAGAGATCGCCCTGACCGATCCGTACTTCATCGAGCGCTCGCTGTACCCGAACGTCGACTTCTACTCGGGCATCATCCTGAAGGCGATCGGCATTCCGACCAGCATGTTCACCGTGATCTTCGCCCTGGCGCGTACCGTCGGCTGGATCTCGCACTGGAAGGAAATGCTCTCCAGCCCGTACAAGATCGGCCGTCCACGCCAACTGTACACCGGCGAAAAAGCTCGCGACATCGTGCCACTGGCCGACCGCAAGTAAGCTTCGAACGCCACAAAAAAAGGCTGCCAGTGGCAGCCTTTTTTCATTCCCGCAGAGTTTGTATCGGTCACCCGATCACCTCATCGCACGCTCCCTGAGCGCCTTGAGGGTGTTGAACGGCGCATCGACCACGAACTTGTTGGCCAGCCACGACGGCACGCTGCCACCTGGCTCGGTGTGCACCTGATAGGTCACTTCAGTCTCGTTCGGGCCCTTGGGCACCAGCTTCCAGAAACCCTCCACCTGGGCGACGCGCACGAAGCCTTTCTCTTCAGGGATGTAGGTCGGCTGGCCCAGCAGGTTACGAGTCAGGCTACCATCAGCGCCTTCGACCGTGGTGATCTGCAGCACCGAATCACGCGGCGTCACCGGCCACGGGGTGTTGAACTGGGTGTAGGTCCAGGTCTTGTCGCCCTCATGCTTGAGCACCTTCTGCGACTTGCACTCGTGAACCCAGGCGCAGGCACCCGCCACATCCTCCTGCAGGCTGCGCAGTTTGGCGACACTGGCCTTGATGGTGGTCACGCCCTGATAGGCCTTGTACTGGGAGCCCGCGACGTCACTGAGAGAAACCTTGATGCCGTCCTCGTTCTTGGCGACCTTCCAGTCATCGGCCTGTGCAGCCCCGGCGACCAGTACAGTCAAGCCAACTCCAAACGCAATCCGGTACAGCGAACCCATTGTCTTATTCCTTATTGTCTGCAGTTCAGGTGTCGTTTCAGATGCCTCGATCGGCTCCCCTCCTCGCCCATCAGGCGACGGAAGTGGCCTACTCCCACCACCCGATCAAGCGAATCGCTTCCTCGGAACTGCTGCCACAGACTTCCGGGTCGGCGGCGAACCCGCCGCAAACCGCTGGCCGGTCAGGCTGCCCGAAGATCAGGCAATACCTGTCATCCGAGAGCTGCACGCAGCGCACGCCGGCCGGCTTGCCCAAAGGCATGCCGGGAATCGGCGAGGATATCGAAGGCGCAATGCAGCATGCGCCACAGCCCGGACGGCAATCCATGGAAACATCCTCTTGAGAGGCAGTGAAAGTTGACAGGATCTTACCCGCTAAAACGCGCGTTTGAAAATGAAGGATTAAGGACCAGCCGACGCCAGGTCACTGCTTGAATTTGAAGTCCAGCGCTGCGCCGTCCACTTCCTTGCGCGCCTCGTTGCGAAGCTGCAACTCCATTTCATTGCTCAACAACCGACCCTGCAACTGGAAGTCCGAATCACTGCCAGCATCGGGGAACATCTTCGGCAACAGCGGTTTGCCCCCGCCAGGCGTGGACTTGGCCTTGTTGCCCGCAGTGATCACGTTAGGCGGCGGCGTCAGCTGCTTGACCATGTCAGGCGGCAAGCTCAGGTCCAGAGCAGCCTTGGGCAGCCTGGTTTCCTTGACCACCTGGGAGGCAGGCTTGGTCTTGCTGGCAACCGGCGCACGGTTAGCCACGGCGGCATTATCCGCTTTGACCTTGGCGGATTTGGCATTCGCACTTGGGGTTTTCTGCTCCACGGCCGCAGCCTTGGCCGGCGTGGTGATCTTCTTCGCAGGGTTGGGCTTGACCGGATCCGGCTTGCTCGCCGCGACCACAGGCACGACCCCGACATTGGGCGCAAGGTGATGGACCACGTCCGCCGGCTTCTCCGGGGCGGCAGGCTGCGGCGCAACAGCCGCGGCAGGCTCAGGCTTGACCTCAGGCGTGACAACGGGCGCTGCAGCAGGCGCGACAGGCGCGGCAGCGGTGACTTTGGGCGGTGGCGCAGGCGGTTTGTCAGCGTCACAGGCACTGAGCAATACCACCAACATCAATCCGGCACAGCGTAGTGAATTCATAAATCAAACGGCAGAAAAAAGGCAGGAGCCGATATGCTGGCTCTTTGCATGGCCGGTGACAAGTGAAGGACCTGTCAGCCGGCCTCTTGAGGGTGTGAAAAACGTTCAGCCTGCAGAGTTCACCAGGATTGACCGGCGTCCTGGCACAGCTGCTTGGCGAGCATGCCCAGGGTCATCAGCGCCCTCTCCGCTTCGCGGTTCCACGGCAACCCACAGTTTAGACGAATGCAATGGTTGAACTGCTCTGTGTTGCTGAAAATCAGGCCCGGCGCCACGCTGATGCCCTGCTCCAGTGCGCGCACATGCAGTTCCTGGGTGTTCACCCGCCCCGGCAGACTGATCCAGAGGATGAAACCACCGGCAGGCCGGCTGATCTGCGTGCCTTCAGGGAACATCTGCTGCACGCCCAACTGGAACGCGCTGACGTTCTTGCGATGCTCCTGGCGGATGTAGCGCAGATGCCGGTCATAGCCACCGTTCTCCAGGTAGGACGCCACCGCCATCTGCGTCACGCTGCACGCCGAATGGGTGCTGAAGGTCTGCAAACGCTGGATCTCCGCCTGATATTTGCCGGCAATCATCCAGCCGATGCGCACACCCGGGGACAGCGTCTTGGAAAAGCTCGAACAGTAGATGACCCGCCCCAGGCGATCGAAAGCCTTCAGCGCCTTGGTCTTGTTCTGCTCATACATCAATTCGCCATAGATATCGTCTTCGATCACCTGAATGTCGAAGTCGGACGCCAAGCGCAGCAGCTGCTTCTGCCGGTCTTCGGGCATGGTACTGCCCAGCGGGTTGCTCAGCCGCGAGGTCATGACCAGCGCCTTGATCGACCACTGGTTGGCCGCCAGTTGCAGCGCTTCGAGGCTGATGCCGGTATTCGGATCGCTCGGGATCTCGATCACCTTCAGGCCCAGCAGATCGGCCAGTTGCAGCAAGCCGTAATACGTCGGCGATTCGGCCGCAATAAGATCACCAGGACTGGTCAGCACCCGCAGGGACATCTGCAGGGCATCGACGCAACCGTGGGTAATCACCACCTCCGACGGATCCACCACGACACCTGCGTCGCGCATTCGGATCGCGACCTGGCGGCGCAACGGCTCGAAGCCCGGGCTGAACATGTAGTTGAACGCCCGCGGGCTCTGGAACCGCGTGACCTTGGCCAACTGCTGATGCAGCGCGCGCAGCGGCAGGTAGTCGATGTGCGGGACGGCTGCGCCAAAGGCGAACACCCCTTCACGACGCGCTTCGACCAGCACCTGCTGGATAATGCTGGCGCGGGTGACCAGGCCGGGCCGCTCGACCCGAGCGATATCCGGGGTTGGCGCCGTCAGCGCGGGGGTCTGGTGAACGTAATAGCCGGACTGCGGACGTGCACGAATCAGCCCCTGGTCTTCGAGATTGGCGTAGGCCTGAAGCACCGTCGCATGGCTGACATTGAGCTGGGAGCTCATTTTTCGCACCGAAGGCACGCGCTCGCCTGGCTGGTACACACCCCGACGAATATCCTCAGCCAACTGCTGGGCGATACGTTGATACAGCAGAAGATTGGTCATTTCGCGTCCCTCGATTCCACTCTTTCACGGCCATTCTGAGCACAGGGCGGTGATCGACAGGAAAAGATCACCAGAACAGTTGATAAGTGTACGGGGACAGTTGATTCATCGGCTAGTCATACTTCAGTTTGATGAAAAATTTCATAAGGCAAATACGCCAAACAACCGGCCTTTCGCGCACAAAAAAGCCCGGCTTTTCGAAAAAAGCCGGGCTCGATGAAAAATAAATGTCAGCGAGCGGCGCTCAGCTTGCCTTTTTCATCCGAAAACACGATTTCGACGCGACGATTTTGCGCCCGGCCACGCTCCGAGGTGTTCACGTCCACCGGAAACTGATCGCCGTAACCCTCGACCTGAATGCGTTCGTCCTCGATGCCCAGATCGGACAGCACGTCGGCCACCGATTGCGCGCGATCGCGAGACAGTTGCAGGTTCTCCTGGCTGTCGCCGGTGCTGTCGGTGTAACCCTCGATGCGCACCACGCGCTTGGGGTTGAACTGCAGGAACTGCACGACCTTGAGCACCGTGCGATTGGCCGAGCTTTTCAGTTCGGCACGACCGGTGTCGAACAGCATGTCACCCAGGGTCATGACCAGGCCCCGCTCGTTCTGCTGGGTCGACAGGCTGATGACCTGATCCTCCGCCCATTTGCCCTGCTGCTGGGCGCCGGCCAGCTTGGCTTCGCGCAATGCCAGTTGCAGGCGCTGGCGTTCAAGCTCAAGGCGGGCAAGCTTTTCCTGGTTGAGCAGCAACTGACTGTGCTCGGTGGCAATCGCACTGTAGCGACTGCTCAGATACGCGTAGTGACTCACATCATCACCACTGCCAATGTAGCTGGACAGCCGTTCGGCACGGCCCAGCAATTCACCGGCACGGATCACGTCCTTGGGCGCGCTGCGCAAGACGTTGGTGTCGTTCTTCACTTTCTGGAAATCGGCGCTGGCACCCTGCAACGCCTTCTCGCTGTTCTGATGGCCGGCGCAGCCGTACAGCCCGGCGCTGGTCAGCAACAGGCACACACTCAAGACCCGTGGAATACGATTCATTGTGCCGCCCCCAACTGCTTGCGCAGGCGTTCGAGGCGAGCGTTCACCTGGGCCAGTTGCTCGGCGCTTTTTTCGGTCAGCACGCGAGCCTCTGCCAGACGCGCGTCCAGTTCGGCCTGTTCGGCCTGCATGCGGGCGTCCTTGTAGGATTTGTCAGCCATGTCGGCCTGGGCCTGGGTCAGCTTGGACTGGGCGGTGGCCATGTCCGGCTGATCGTCGGTGGCGCCGACCGCCGTAGCCTGGGCCACGGCCTGCTCGGTCAGTTTCAGTTGTTCGTTGGGAGCCGGATCGTTGGCGCAACCGAACAACGAAGCGAGCGCCATGGCGGCGAGTAAAGGTCTGGTTCTGAAAAGAAAGCTCAAAAAAACATTCCTACTGATGTGTGGCGCTGGTCGGCTGTTGCAGCTGGGCCTTCCATAGCTCCAGATTGCGGGTGACGGCTTCGTTCGAGCGACCGGAAGCTGCCAATTCTGTCATTTTTTTTGCCAACTGTCCGCGCAACCAGGGGTCATTGCACGCCGAGTTGAAAGACAGCGCCAGGTACAACCCCGGCCTGTCCAGCGGCAGCGGTTGCGCCAGCAAATCCCTGGACATCCCCAAGGTCTGGGTCAACGCCATGCCGGCATATCGACCGGCCAGTACAAATTCGACCTGCCCCAGCATCAGCTTCTGAAAGGCCTGGGTCAGGTTCGGCTGCTTCTCAAGGGTCAAGTGATCCTTGATGGCG
>Ga0207655_1001727_pt1 | contig 19187 bp, 17 predicted proteins | sample KBSM44metaG_FD_184398 | JGI IMG/M metagenome (GOLD analysis project Ga0207655, IMG submission 184398) | Miscanthus rhizosphere microbial communities from Kellogg Biological Station, Michigan, USA - KBS M4-4 metaG (SPAdes) (version 2) | ecosystem: Host-associated > Plants > Roots > Rhizosphere >...
ACCATTGTTGGTAATAAACAACACTTTCAACAATGTTTTTTAAACTTAATAAAAAATAGTATTGAAGCAATGCCTAATGGTGGTACCTTAAATATATCCTCCACTATAAGCAATAATAAAGTTATAATACGAATTGAAGATAGCGGAATTGGAATGTCACAAGAGCAAATTAACAGGTTTGGCGAACCTTATTTTAGTACAAAATCAAAAGGTACTGGTTTAGGTACGATGGTTGCTGTTAAAATTATTGAAACGATGCATGGTAATTTAAAAATCCAAAGTACCGTTAGTAAAGGAACGGCTTTAACGATTACATTCCCAAAAGATAAAAATATATAACAAAGAAAAAAGGAGCATAATAGCTCCTTTTTTCTTTGTCTCGATACATAAGTATCTTCTATGTTTTTTAAGTTTACATTTGTGAAGACTAATTAAAAATTAGTATCCTCCGCCCCAACAGCTGCATCCTACAATTATTAATAAAATGAATAACACAACTAATAAAGCGAAACCTCCACCAAAACCACAAGAACCACCGTAACTCATATTTTTTCCTCCTTTTGGTTTGAAAACTAATAGGTAGTTGATCATTTTAACTGGTTCGTATTATACATTATGTATATATCCCTTTTTTGAGCATGTCTACTTAAAAATAAGTAAAAGCACTCGATTGCGAGTGCTTTAAAATGGATACCAAAAGTTTTGAAATACATTTAGTTTTAAATATACTGCAACCATTAAAATAAAAACACCTGTAAATAAAGCAATGAAATCACCACTTTCCGCTTTACTTGTATAGAACCACGTACGTTTATCCTTCTTTCCAAACCCTCTTAAATCCATTGCATTTGAAACGGTATCGATTCTTTCTAGAGAATGAATGATTAGCGGCCAGAAAATTAAAATACGGTTTTTCATACGAATCCATAAGCTCGCTTCCCCTTTTTCAAAAGCTACTCCTCTCGCTTCTTGCGCATGTTTAATAATTTTATATTCGGACTGAATATCAGGTATATAACGTAGTGCAATATTTATTGCATATGTAATCTTATAATGAATACCAAGTTTACTTAAGCCACTTACAAATTCACTTGGATCTGTCGTGTAAATAAAGATAAGTGTAAATGGTAACAACGTAAAATATTTTAATGAAAGTGTAACTGCATAAAATAATGTTTCATATGTAATTGTTGCATAACCAATATGTAAAAACGAAGTATACGATCCAGTTAATTCAGATCCATGAGTCGGTGTAATTAATAAAATCATAACAGTGTTTAATAAACTAAATGTAAATATAACAGTAAAAATAAGTAAAATTTTACGAAGTGGAATTTTAGCAAGTAAGAGTCCGATACATCCAAACATAAATAAAATTAGTAATATGCGAAAATCAAAAAACATAAAAGTAAGCGTCATACAAAATATAAACAAAACTAATTTCACAGCCCCATCCATACGACGAAAATACGTATTATGCATTTTCCTCCCTCCTACTAACATCGCAATAAAGTTCCATAAACTTTTCTGGACATGAAATTTCACTAAATGTAACAAGCTCGAATAAAGAACTCTCTCTTAGATTGGCTCTTTGTAACGTTTCTTTATGTCCTAATACAGTAGTTGCAGTATTATCCGCAATGATTTCTCCCTCATGTAGAACTACCGCTCGGTCTGCATATTCTAATGCTAGATTCATATCGTGTGTTATGAAAATAAAGGATATTCCCTTTTTAGCCAGGTTTCTAATAAATGACATAAACTGTTTATAATGATAATAATCTTGTCCAGCCGTCGGTTCATCTAATATGATAAGTTTAGGATTTGTTGTTAATACAGATGCGATAGTTAATCTCTTTTTCTGCCCATAGCTTAATGCCTGAATTGGCCAATTACGAAATGGATATAAACCACAGATTTTTAATGATTCTTCAGCTCTATAGTTAACTTCTTCCTTAGAAAACTTTTTTAATTTTAATGTGAATGAAACCTCTTCTAAAACAGTAGGTTGTGTAATCATATGATTTGGATTTTGCATCACATAAGAGATCATCTCCCCACGCTTACGAATAGACCAAGAACTAATATTTTCTCCATCTAATAAAATCCCTGCATTACTTGTTTTATTTATACCAATAAGACTGTGAGCTAATGTTGATTTTCCAGCTCCATTGTGTCCTAAAAGAGCGATAAGTTCTCCTTTACTTATCGAAAAATTTATATTTTTCAATACTCTTTGTCTATTAGGATAGGAAAATGATAAATTCTCTACTCTTAATAATTCTTTATTTTTAGTAGCATCTTTTAAAAAAACTTGCTTCTGCATCCATTCTTTTAAAACGCCACTAATTTTTTCCTTTTGAATTTTTTCCAGTGGATATATTACAGCATTATTACTATCAAAATGTAATCTCTTTAATGCTTCAATATAAATCGGCTCCCTTAAGCCAATACGAGGCAATATATTTGATGCTAATATTTCTTCCGGAGTCCCTACCGTAATGACTTTACCTTCATCAATTAAAATCATTTTATCTAAATCCAATTTTAATATTTCTTCTATTCGATGTTCAATAATTACAATTGTTTTATTAGTTTGTGCATGTATATCTTTCATAAGTTCTATCGTATGTATGGCGCTTAGCGGATCTAAGTTTGCTAAAGGTTCATCGAACAATAATATATCCGCATTTGTTGTTAAGAGACCTGCAAGAGAAACCGTTTGTTTTTGTCCTCCTGATAATTCATGCGGACTTTGTTTACGAAAAGTATGCATCTTTACCTTTGTTAATGAGTCTGCAACACTCTTTTTCATATCATCTTGATTTACACATTCATTTTCTAAATAAAAAGCGACATCTTCTTCTACTGTAAGGCCAATAAACTGAGCATCTTGATCTTGTAATATTGTTCCTACATGCTTACTCTGTTCAAAAATACTGCCTTTCCTCGGGTCTTTACCAGCAATTAATACGTTACCAGTACTAATCCCTTCATACGAAAATGGGATTAGCCCATTAATACAATGAGCTAATGTCGACTTCCCAGAACCGCTTCGTCCAGCAATTAGTACTTTTTCTCCAGGGTTGATATGAAATGTAATATCTTTCAAAGTAGGCTGCGCAGCATGCTTATATTGAAAGCTGAATTCTTCAAACGAAATAATTGGTTGCATGTTAACATCCCTACTTTTCAATTTTTAAATGTGTATGTTTTTTATTCGATTTTGCTAGGCCAATTGTAATCGGTAATCCAAGAACTAAGAAAACAATAACATCAGCAATGGTTGCCCCTAATACTTGTATAACAATTTTGTCAAACGGTTCTCCCATCACGATAATATCGAATACCCCAGCAAATATAATAGCAATGACAATACCTACTAAACCAGTAATTGCTAAATAAGAAATATCTCCCTTACTAAACGACCCATTTTTCACATTAAACCCACCTCTTTTTTGAATGAGCCCCATCGCAAAACCAATAATTCCTGAGCTCAGAACCCAGCCCCACCAAATCCCCCCACCAGAGATCGTATCTGTTACGGTATGACCGATAAGTCCTATTAACAGTCCTGCTACTGGACCAAATAACGCTCCAAAAATGGTTAATATAGCTAATCCAGGTTTAATAAATGTATTTGGTGCAATAGTAAATCCCCAAAGTCCTAATATCCCATATAAAGCTGCTCCGATTCCGATTGCTACTACTAACTTTGTTGATAATTTGTTCATTTCAATTCTCCTCTCAAATTAGTCAGCTTTCATTACTCTATATTTATTTTAATAATGAATTATGCATCGACACTCCCTTTCTATACAACAAAAAATGACCTCTTACATAAGAGGTCATTTTCTTTCACGTGCAAGAATCCTCTTATCTTTCAAAAAACACATCGTGTCCTCTGCGGAATTAGCACCTTCCTATGAATGCACATAGGGGTTGCTGAGGTTTCTTAGGGCCGTTCCCTCCACCTCTCTGGATAAGTATTAATTTGTAATTCGTATTATGGCACTAAGAAAGATAAATTTCAACACTTTTCTAATTATTTTTATTTTTTATTAAATAGTGTATTTAAAACATTGTATTCTTATCGGAATTATGAAATAATGGATTCGAAATTGTTACAAGGGGGAATGTATGATGAAAGTAATTGGTTTAATTGGTGGGTTAAGCTGGGAATCTACATCACTATACTATAAACATATTAATACGCTAACACTCTCTCAATACGATCAAAATGCGAAGCTCGTTTTATATAGTATGGATTTTGGAGAAGTAACTACTTTATTACAAAACCATCAATATGAAGAAGTAAAAAACGAATTAGTCACAGTTGCTAAAAAGGTTGAAAAGTCCGGGGCGGAATGTTTATTAATGTGTTCAAATACAGTCCATTTATTTGCTGAGGAAGTAGAACAAGCAATATCAATTCCACTTCTTCATATCGGTGATGTAAGTGCTAAAGAAATGGTAGAACAGAATATAAAACGTATCGGACTATTAGGAACGAAACAAACGATGGAACAAGATTTTTATACATCACGACTAGCAAAATATAACATTGAGACAATTATCCCAAATGACGAAGAAAGAACTTTTATCCATCACGTCATATTAAACGAATTAAGTAGAGGCATTATTTCAGAAACTTCAAGAGAGAAACTAATACAAATTACCAATTCATTAATTCAAAACGGTGCGGAAGGTATATTACTAGGCTGTACTGAAATACCATTACTTATTTCCCAAAATGACCTTACTGTTCCTGTTTTTGATACTGCTTTTTTACATGCAAATACTGCTGTACAATTTGCTGGATAATAATATACAAGCATAAAGGTAGAGCCTCTATGCTTGTATATTGTCCGAACTATTTATTTAAAAGAGCATCAATAACTGCAATGGCTCTTTTGGAACCACCACACCCTAAAAAACTTTCATTCAGTTTTCGAATGCCATGTTTATACTTTTCATTTGAAAGAACGTCTGTTACCGCCTCTTTTAAAGTTTGCACATTAACATGCTCTTTCAATAATCTATGTGCTGCCTCAAGTTCAGTTAATCTTTGCGCTATCATTGGTTGATCTTTATCATGCGGTATTATCACAAATGGGACATTGTAATGAATTGCATCGTGTACACTATTCATTCCACCATGTGTAATAAAAACATTTGCTTCACTTAATATTTCTGATTGAGGTACGTAAGGGGATATAATAAAATTGTCTGGAGCTTGCTTAATTTTTGAAATATCATTTCTATCACCGATCGCCATTACTACAATCCCTTCGAAATTTGAAAAAGCATCAATACAAGTATTAAAGAATGGTTCGAGCCCTTCAAGAAGTGTTCCCATTGAAATATAAATAACTTTCTTTTTTGAAAGCAATTCAAGTGGAAACTTTATATTTGTTTTGCGCTTTATCATACTCGGCCCAATAAAAACATTCTTTTCTCCGAACGAATCGCTATTAGGTTGAAAATAACGACTTGTATACACGAGACTAATGTCTCCCTTATTTTGCATAAATTGAAGATGATTTTTGGGCTTTACTCCAAATTCATGTTCCATTTGATACAGTAATTTTTCAGAGAGTTCATCGGGTTGGAATTGTTTTTCTGCATTTGGATGAAAAGGTAAGGTTTCCAATACTTTTGGTGGAATTAAAAATATAGGAGAGGAAACTATGCCTGGAACTTGTAAATATTCCTTTACTAACTCTCCGGCACCAAATATATCATAAACTACGAAATCAAAATTTATGCTTTTACATAATTCTTTCGTAATTTCTAATATATATAAAGAAGTTTGAACATGTACATGAAAGAAAGTTGTTAATCCATAGGAAGTTTCATTATCAATAGAAATCTCCTTTAATAAATCCGGATGAGTATGTACAATAGCTCCCAAAACTTCAAGCCTTTCCTTAAAGTTTTCCGTTGTAATATAGTGTACCTTATCTCCTCTTTCAGTAAAAGCCTTTACTAAACTTAATGTAGGATTTACATGTCCCTCTGCAGGAAAATTAACTATTAAAATATTCAACACGTATTTCTCACTCCTTACAATTCAATGTTCTTATTAATCGTACTGTAATTATTACAAGCAATCTTCCCCTAATAGTCCCAATTTGCTTACTACTTTAGGTTGATAAATAATTATTATTCATCGGAAAAGGCATCTACATAAGTAGATGCCTAACTGTGATAAGGAGTGTTCTGTGAGGTTAGGATAAGCTTTTCTGCTTGTCCTATGCTATCAATATATGAATTATTTTATAAAACGTGAATAGTTAATAGAATTATTTTAACCATTTTATTTGATCAAATGGATAATATACCATTTTTACTTTACCTATTATATTTGACTCATCAATTAGTCCAAGCGTATTCCTACTATCTTTACTATGATTTCGATTATCACCTAACACAAATAATTTATGCGTGGGAACTTTCATTTCTCTAAAGTTTGAAAAACGATTTGATACTTGTGACATATCTAACTGTATATACAACTCATCTCGTTTTTTGCCGTTAATATATACCACATCGTTTCTTACTTGTACGTTATCCCCTGGTAATCCAATAATTCGTTTCACGTAGTATGTAGGCTCGTCTTCTTTTTTTATTATTACAACATCACCATGATGAAAAGAAGAAAAATAGATACTAGCCTTATTAACTAGTATTCGATTATTTTCATTCAAAGTAGGTTGCATTGAAATTCCTTCTACCATACAAAATAAAAATGACTTATTAATAAAAAGAATGCCTATTATAATTAAAATATAGCTGCATATTTTTCTCCAATCTTTTAGAATTAATTGCTTCATATATACCTCATTTCTAACCTATTCGTATGTAAAAACGCCTCTAGTTCATATAAATGCTAGAGACGTTTCGTATATATTAATTCTCTTTAGAGTCATAAGTTTTTGGTGCTTCGCCAGTTAATCGCTTATTTTTCAAATCAAAATAAGCATCTAAAACTTCTTTCCCAATATCAGAGTTAATACCAGACTTATCATTTATAACCCATGGTACTACAACGGAAAATGCTACTTCTGGATCATCATATGGCGCATATCCTGCTAATGTTAAATTATAGCATTCTCTACGATCGCCTTTCTCATTTCTCCCAATATCACTTTCTCCACCGTATACAGTCTGTGCAGTTCCTGTTTTGCCAGCTGGTTTATACGGTGCTTTTTGGAACGCCCTTACTCCCGTTCCATCCCCTTCTTGGAATACTCTTCTAAACCCTTCTTTTACTTGATTGATATATTCTTCTTTCATATCAATTCTATTTAAAACAACAGGTTCTATTGCATGCATCACTTTACCGATTTCATCCTTTTGAGCGGTTTGTTCTCTAATCTCTTGAACAATTTGTGGTTTCATTCGATAACCGCCGTTTGCGATAGTCGAAATATACTGTACAAGCTGAAGTGGTGTATACGTATCATACTGTCCAATCGAGTAGTCTAGTAAGAAACCAGGTTGATTATCTTTTTTACCAATTTGTCCAGCTGTTTCGTTCGGTAAATCAATACCAGTTGGAACACCTAATCCAAATTGCCTGAAATAATATCTCATTTTATCAAAATATTCCTGTTTAATATTTAACGAACTATTTTTCACATAATCTACACCTGCAATTTTCAATGCTGTATTAAACATATAAACGTTTGAAGAAACTTGTAACGCCCTTAGATCATCAATATTTCCGAACTCTTTCCAAGACTTTTTTTCCTTAGTTCCTTTAAACTTCATTGGTGCATCATAAAAATATGTACCTGGTGTTATAGCTTTCGTTTCAAATCCTGTTAATACTGTTGCACCTTTAACAGTTGATCCAAGCTCATATGAACTTGTCATCGTACCTAAAGCATAATCTTCTACTTCCGTTTTTCCGTCTTTTTCTATAAGCTTTTTCCCAGCCATTGATAATACTTGGCCGTTTTTCGGATTCATCATTACAACGAAAGCACGGTCTAACATTGATTCTGAACCTTTATATGCCTTTAATATTTTTTCTATGCTCTCTTCAACTTTTTTCTGTAATTCCATATCAATTGTTAACGTTAAATTTTTCCCACTTTTCCCCTCAGAAACTGTTTCCATTCTCATTGTATTTCCTTGCTTATCAGCTACACTTCTCACTTCTTTTTTCGAGCCGTGAAGCACATCCTCGTATTGCTGCTCAATGTAACTTTTCCCTATCCTGTCATTTCGGCTATAATCACGCACTAAATAATAATCTAATCGTTCACGTGGCAATCCTTCATCAGCATTCGAAACGTTTCCAAGGACTGAACGAAATAAGCCATCATTTACATAGTGTCTCTCCCAATCAACCGATGCGTCTACCCCTGAAAGATTTCCTAAATTTTCACTAACTTTTGCATATTCCTTTTCACTCACATCTTTTTTAATAATTTGAGGAGCCATTTGGTAACCTGCAGTCATTTTACTTTTAATAGCTAACACTTTTATATCTTGAGCTGTTAACTCTTGAAGATTTTTATCTGTAACACGCTTTCTTCTTAAATCTTCTATTTTCTTATCTAGGTCTTTACCCGTAATATCTTTTTCCCTAAACTTGTCTATTTCTTTTTTTGATATTAAATTTTGTGCGAGTTTTGGATTTAATTGCATCCAAAAATCTTTCTTATCCGTCTCAGTTAACTTGTCTATATCTTCTTGCGGCATTTCAATTATTTCCTCAAGTTGTCTTGCAGTTTTTAGTATATCTTCTGATTTTACACCTTTCATCTTTGTATACGTAATCGTGCGTAAAGACTTATTATCAACAACTGGATTCCCTTCTCGATCAAATATTTTCCCACGCGGGACAGAAAGACTCACAGTTGCCTTTTCTCTCTTTTCTACTTCATTTTTATATGTCTCTCCATCGACAATTTGTACTTTACCTAACTGTATAATCATGGCAGAAAATAATAAAAATACACAAAAGAATAAAATATTTAAGCGCATCGGTATTGCTCTACCACTCTTTTTCTCTTTCTTTTTCACCTCGTCATAATCTCCTCCTTACAACATTTTTAATACTTTTAGGCTTTCTATATTAAAAGTAATGTACAATTTCCACACATTACTTTGTACGCATATAAATATAACGTTCAAAACTTAATAGAAATTAAAACAAACATAAAGAAAAGGTAAAGTTTACTAAATTAAATATAAAAATACCCAATAACAAAAGCTTAGCTTTGTTATTGGGTATTAAGTATTTTAAGATTTAATATTAGAACGTATTGAAATACATCTATCATCACAATTTGATAGAGATTGTTTACTCTGCATTTTTGGCAAGTAAATCGTTACAGTTGTCCCGACACCAACCTCACTCATTATACTTATTGTTCCTTGATGACTTTCAATAATTTTATAACTTAACATCAATCCAATACCGGTACCTTTTTCTTTCGTACTATAAAAAGGTTCACCTAATCTTTTAATTCTTTCTTCAGGTATTCCTATTCCTTCATCTATTACATTAATAATGACACCATTTTTATGTATTTCTTTTATATGAATTGAAATTTTCCCACCATTTAGCATTGCTTCAATTGAATTTTGCAAAATATTAATAAAAACTTGTTTCAATTGATTTTCTGAGCATTCAATGATTATCTCTTCGGAATCTGTAAATAGTTCAACTTGAATATTTGTCATGATTGCTTTTGTATTAATTAGTGATACGACATTTTTAAAAATTTGATAAATATTTTTCTTTTCTGTATTTATTTCATCAGTTTTAGCAATCGACAAAAACTCTTGGAGAATTGCTTCTATTCTTTCTATTTCGGAAAGCATAAGGTCAAAGTATTTCTCTTGATCCTCTTTATTAATTTGGAATAACTGTATAAATCCTTTAATTACAGTTAATGGGTTTCTCACTTCATGAGCTACACCGGCTGCTAATTGACCAATTGCCGCAAGTGTATCTGATTTATTTAGCAATTCTTCTGCCTTTTTCCGCTCTGTAATATCGCGGACAATGATCATAATTTTATCTTGTAATAATGGTAAACATCTAGCTTCAAAGAAATCAATACTTCCATTAATTGTTAGAGGATATTCTACAATTACATTCTTTCCTTCATCTTTCAATTGGCGAATTGCTTCTTGAAATTGCTGTGCTACTGGAGACGGTAATATTTCGTAAAACTTTTTTCCCATAAAAGCTTCTGCGGGCACGTAAAATTTTGTAGGGGATCCTGCTTTATAATCTATAATTGTCCCATCATCTTTTGTTAAAAAACATAAATCTGGTAAAGCTTTGAAAATTAATTCTAATTCAGAGGTTTGTTGTTTTAATTGCTCTTCTATTGCTTTTAAATGTGTAATATCTACCCCAACAGCCCAGTAACTAAATCCTGTTACAGGAAATTGCTCTGATATATTGGACCACATTATCGTTTTAATTTCTCCATTTTTACATGTTAAACTCATTTCCCAATCTCTAAAATTTTTTCCACGAGTCAAAAATTTATTTTGTATTTGATGGCGATAATTATGGTCAGGATACAGTAATTGAAGAGCGTTTGGATTCCCAATTATTTCTTCAGCAGTATAACCTGTTACAATCTCGCATTCTCGATTCCACAAAACAAAATCTCCATTATAGTCAAGCGCATCAACCATAACAGGCATGTTTTGTAAGATCGTATGTAGTTCTTCCTCTTTTCGAGAAAGTAACGATATATTTTTACTTTGAACTTCTTTTTTCACCCCAGTTATAATAAGGTTAGAAAGCATTTCAAAATATTTTTGGCAATTGAAAATTTCGCTTCGTTTGGACCATACAACAAAAGATCCTAAATATTGATTGTATAAGAAAAGGGGGATTTCAATTTTTGGAAGTTTACATACTTTCATTTCATTAATTCCAAATGAAAATATACATTCGTTTTCAGCATCAAGAAGTTGATGTGATATGTTGGTTAATTTATAAAATTGTTCTGCCATGGTTTCTATTGTACTCACATCAATAAGTTCCATTAGCCGCGCATTCATTCCTTTTTCACCTCAATATGTAAAATTTATACAAATTCAAAATTCATACTTCTTCATTATACGAAGAAAGTGCTCCTAGGTATATAGCTGTAGAATAATTATTCAAACAAATTCTATTTTTCAATTAAAAACAGAAAATAATATGGGAATGTTATGCGCTGCTAGTAGAAGTATAAAGTGAAACTTTAATCAGTGGGGGTTTTGTTCATCCCCCACCTAACTTCTTTGCTTCCGCTGAATTTTGAGGTGAGGGGTCTTACTGCCCGTTAATGCGGGATAAAAATATAATAATCATAAAATTCACAAAAAATTCACAACTTTCATGAAAAATATAAACATTTATTCCAATATATTCTATATAATGAGGTGTAATAAGGCTTCTATGAATCTCATAGAATACCTTACCCCTAATAAAAAGAAAAAAAGAATCTTTTTGGATTCTTTTTTTCTTTTTATTACATTACATATTTATATAAAGCATGTGCGACACCATGTTCTTCATTTGTTAACGTTTCGTATTTACACATCGCTTTTATTTCTTCAACTGCATTTCCCATTGCAATTGATATATTTGCTTTCTCCATCATAGAAACATCGTTTAAGCCATCGCCTATTGCTACAGTGTTTTCAACTGGAATATTAAGATGTTCTGCTAAAGTATATAATCCATTTCCTTTTTGAGCATCTCGATGATTAATCTCTAAATTATGCCAATAGGAAGATGTAATAGCTAAATCCGTATTATGCAGAAACGTTTCTTTTAATTTTTTTAATTTCTCTATGTCATAAGAAAACGGTAAAAGTTTATGCACATGTATATCCATTTCTACAATTGGTTTACAACTTTCTGTGCTATGAAATGCTGTATGCTCAAGGTATAATGCAGCAATCGTTTCTAACTCTTTCAAATCGAAATTTCCTTTTGCATTCTTCACATACTCGATTTCATTACGTACACTCTCTACTCCATAATCGGGTACATACACACCTTTATTAGTATAGAGCTGATAATACAAACCATTCTCTTCAAGATATTCTACAATCTCAAGTGCCTGCATATTTTGAATTGGATATCTCTTCATCATTTTTTTATCTTTATATATAAGCGCACCATTTTCTGCGATAATCGGACACTCCAAACCAACTTCTAACAATAGTCGTTCAATATCCACAATAGAACGTCCTGTACAAATTGCTACAACATGGCCAGCTTCTTGACATTTTCGAATTGCTTCTGCATTCTCTTTACTAATCATTTTATTCCCTGAAAGAAGAGTTCCATCTAGATCAATTGCGATTAATTTCATTATTTCTTCACCACTTTCTATAAATACACGAGTTTTTATTAAATAAAAGGTATCGTTTTCATACGAATCTCGTGAAGTACTCCTTATTTATAATTTATGAAAAGCGTTTCAGGTCAAGAAATAATTAAAAATAAAATCCAAAGCTGTTCTTTTTATAGAAAAGCTTTGGATTTTATGCTATGAATTATAACTAATATATTTTGTCTCACACATATATACATTTTTTTCTTCTGTTGGGATATATACTTTAAACTTTTCTAAACGCTTTCCGTATATATGAATAGTGATTACGCTTTCATTTTCGGGTATTTCTAGAATATGACAATCAGCTGGTGGAATTACTTTATCTGTTTCGCCTTCTCCCAAATAAAGATTTCCTGTATGTGTTAAATAAGAAAGTGAATTTCCAAGCTGCTTCGTTTGAACAAAGTTCTGCACCATTATCCTTCCTGAAAAAACGCCTTCTACTCCCCATGTACCATCATGATCATGTAATGGTGTAGATTGTCCATCTTTCCATACGAGAGCTAATACTTCAAAACGTTTTAATGGATCTTCATACAGTAAGTGTCGTGCATATTGAGCCGAATTTGACTTCTGTTTATCTAACGGAAGCCATGTTTTCTTTTCTAAAAGTTCTTCTAGTAATGTTTCAATTTTACACACGATTTCTTCTTCTAATAAATCACCATTTATTAAATCAGTTACAGCTTTAATAAATGTTTGAAACGTTTTACTCCCATTGCACGTTAACATAAGCATCCTCCTCTACGCTTTTTTCACACACCTCCATACTATAAAACACACTAAAATTTTACAATTGAGAAATAAAAAAACAAGGTACAATACAATGTACCTTGTTGAACGTTTTATTGAGTTTTTAAGCGAATAGGTAAATATTTTAAAGTTTGCTCATTTTTCAATATACATCTTTCTAAATTAAAAGATGGAGATAACTCTATTTTTTCGAAAGCATTTATAAAGGTACTTAATGCAATCTCCGCTTCTAAACGTGCAAGCGGTGCCCCTAAGCAAAAGTGCGGACCTTTACCAAAGGTTAAATGTTTTTCATTTCCTATGCGGTGTAAATTATACTTAGAAGCATGTGAGAATTTGTTCTCATCTAAATTTGCTGCACTAACCCATGCAACAATCATTTGATCCTTTTTCATTAAAGGACCAAATATGTTTGTATCCTCTGTAATCCTCCGAGCTAATGTAACAGGAAAGCGATAGCGTAATACTTCCTCAATCGCTTTTGCAACTAATTTAGGTTCTTCTCTTAATTCTTGATAAATTCCAGGTGAATCCACTAAAAAGCAATAAAAACTATTAATAATTAAATTTGTAGTCGTTTCATTACCAGCTGCTAATAAACCTAATGAAAAAGTTACAATTTCTTCATCGGTTAATCTTTCACCTTCATATTCAGCTCGTATTAAATCTGAAATAATATCATCTGTTAAATGATATCTTTTTTCTTGAACGATCGGTAAAAGATATGCTTTAAATTCATTTAATGCGATCCCTTTCTCGGCATCCAGATCATTAAACTTTTCTTTACTATACGGCATAAATAAAATATCATCGGTTAAATGATATCTTTTTTCTTGAACGATCGGTAAAAGATATGCTTTAAATTCATTTAATGCGATCCCTTTCTCGGCATCCAGATCATTAAACTTTTCTTTACTATACGGCATAAATAAAATATCAGACCATTCTTTAATTTGTTTACGGTCTGTAGTAGGTACTCCCAATAGGTCTGATATAACGGTAACAGGTAAAGGTGCAGCAAATTGATTAACAATATTAACTTCATCATACTTTTTTATATTTTTTACAAGTTCGTCTGCAATAGCTTGTATACGAGGTTTCCACTGTTCTAAACTTCTTGGAGTAAATGCTTTAGAAACAATTGAACGTACGTTACGGTGTTCTGGCGGATCTGTAGAGTTTATATTTATTCTAGTTTCTAAAGGAGGGATTGCGAATTGTCTCCGCTCCCTTCTACTTGAAAATAAGCGATAGTCTGATAAAACACGATTCACGTCCTCATATAAAAAAACATTCCAAACATCTTGCTCTTCATCATAATGTACTTGGTGATTATCCCTCATAAATTGATACCATCCATACGGGTTCCACAGCTCTTCTTTTGTTTTTAGCTTTGAAATTTCATGAACTAAAATAACATTTTCAGGTGAATCCATAGTTCTTTCCTCCCTTTTCTTTTACAATAAAAGTGATAGGTAGGTAATTCAAAGTTGTATAAACTAACATATGTTATTTTAACATATACATAGCAAAACTTTTCAAATGAAAACTTGAGAAATATATGAGGAGGCTTTTTTATGTATGTTGATATTTTATTACTTGCAGAATTAACAACAGGGCCAAAACATGGCTATGAAATAAAGAAAAATATTCAAAATCGGTTAGGCAATAATTTTGAATTAAATCATAACATGCTTTACCCTACTCTTCGGCGTTTTGAAAACATGGGAGCCATAATGAAAAATGTACAGAAACAAGTCGGAAAACCAAACCGAAATATGTACAATATAACAGAAACAGGAGAAGAAATTTTTTATGAAATGTTAAGAGAATTCCCCGAAAAGATTGCGACAAACAACACTGAGGTCCTTGTACGTATCGCGCTTTTCGACAAACTTGATTACGAGGCTAGAATAAAAATTTTAACTACGCGCCAAAACGTTCTTCAAAAACAACTTACAGCCATCCAATCCCGTGACGTTGTCTCACCTTTTATTACAGAAGTTGTTGAATTTACTAAATCACGTATTGAGCATGAACTACGTTGGATTACATCACTTATGAAGAAAATATAAAAAAATAACAGAAAAAGTTAAAAATAATGAATGAAAATGAGATTTATTATCAATACTAGTATTAATAAAAGGGCAACCACGATTTGGCTACCCTTCAAAAATTTACAATTCTGGATCGAAAGTTTTGCAATCTGTTTCTTCCGTTGTAGATGCTTGTTTCCCTTTATGACTAACTACATAAATTGCATCTGCACTACATTTATTACCGTTAGCCCAAAATTTACAATTGTTTACTTCACATAAAACGTCTTGTGCCATAGTATCACACCTCCTTGTTCTATTATCATTAACAAAATTCGGAGGTATGATACTCTTTGTCATCTATTTTTTATTACCTTTTTAGCTTTCTTAATGTTTCTATATGCCCTCGTACAATAGCATCGATATTTTCAGTTATCTTTTCAATGTCAAAATGCCACCATTGAATTTGCAATAATTCTTCTATTATTTCATTTGAAAATCTCTCTTTTATTTTATTTGCAGGGTTTCCACCAACAATTGTATATGGTGCGACATCTTTAGTCACAACAGATTTCGCTGCAATGATTGCACCATCTCCTATTTTAATTCCGGGCATAATCGTTGTATCCATACCAATCCAAACGTCATTTCCTATAACTGTATCTCCTTTATACGGTAAATCAGACAAATCTGGTGTAAACTTCTCCCATCCATTCCCAAAAATATTAAACGGATAAGCTGAAAATCCATCCATTCGATGATTCGCTCCGTTCATAATAAAGGTAACTCCAGATGCAATACAGCAAAACTTGCCAATTAAGAGACGATCTCCGATAAATTCATAATGATATAATACTCGATCTTCTAATGTTTCCCCATGTTTCGCATCATAATAAGAATAGTCACCAACAAGTATATTAGATTTCGTTATTGTATTTTTTATAAAATGAACGTTTTGATTTCCTTCAATTGGGTATTTAACGTTTGGATTAGGATTCATGTTGCACAGCACTTCCTTTACCATTCATTTCACTTTCTACTGCTATTACTGGCTTTAAATTGTATATAGGTAAAATAAACAATAATCCAATAACAAATAGTAGAGCCGTCCCCTCGTACATCATACTTAACGAAAACATCTCCTTTAATGAACCAGCAATACTCATCGTTACTACCATTGAACCGGTGAACAGTGGACTTAAAATGCCATTTACTCTACCAATAAAATCCGTATCGCTATTTTGTATAATAAGTGTATTAATACCTATTTGAATACACGGTAGAGCTAACCCACTAAAAAGTTGTGCCGTAAGTGTCACCCATAAATTTGTGGAGTAACCAATTATACCAATTCCAATAGCCTGACCAAGCATACCTACGATTAACATTTTTTGCGGCGCAACGTTTTTTGCGAATACCATCGCTAAAGCTCCGCCAACAATCATCCCTGCGCCATTTACTGTTAGTAACCATTGTAAACTCTCTTTTGATAACCCTAACTGCTCAGTTACAATAAATATGCCTAGTGGCTGAATTAAGCCTATTCCTAGTCCTGCTGCCATAAAACATAATCCAAGTAAAGTTAATGCTTTTTTCTTTTTGACGTATTTAATACCATCCTTCATTTCCTGCAACAGCGTGATGTCTTTCTTTTCTGCTTCGTTTTCAAGATCTTTTGGAAGAAATAACAATACACCTGCAGCAAGTAAAAACGCGATACCTGTTATAATGATTGAAATATAAATTCCAAAACTATGAAAAATAAATGTTCCGAGAATTGGTCCTAACACCATAAATATCGCAAAAATCGTTTGATATATCGACATTGCTAATTGAATTTGTTCCGTCGATAAGTGTTGTTTAAACAACTTCATTCCAGATGGTTGAGAAAACTGCGAAAGGATTGCAGAGATTAGCGTCACAAAAAACACAATTTTCCACGTTCCAAACATAAGTGTAATTAATACAGCGAATACTGAAATAGAACTTAACGTTTCACACCATATCATTGTCCTCTTCGGCTTCCACCTATCAGCAAAAGTTCCACCAATGAATGAGAATATAAAAATCGGGGCGAATTCAGCAACTGAAATCATTGATATAGCGAAAGCATCACCTTTCGTCATTTCCATAACATACAATAATACCGCAAAGTTTCGAACCCATATTCCTATTTGTAAAAATAATGCTGATGCAAGAATTCCCTGTACAAATCGATTTTTCAATACTTGTGATACCCCATGATTTTGTTTCGGTTCTATAGTCGTCGACATAAAAAAGCCTCCTATTTCATGTTCTGAACAGGAGGCAGCACAAATCATATGAAAAGACTATATTTTTCGCAGTGCGAAACACATCCCTTTTCTATATATGTACATACTAATCCTATTCAGAAGAATATTTCGTTTTTTAACGAAGATCTCTTAAAAATAGAATTAGTTGATCATTGGGATAGTTTCACCCTTCCGTTTCGAATTTAAATTACACATACATACTCTATGTAAAACATTTTCAATGTATGCATGTCTCATTTTAACTATTCTAGAAAGTCAAAGGCAATTCCTCTAAAGAACGCATTAAATAATTTCCTTGCCATTTAATATCTTCACGATCGCCCTTTATTTGTAGTTCAGGCATTCTTTTAAACAGAGTAGTAATAGCAATCTTTGCTTCTAACCTAGCAAGTGGAGCTCCTAAACAGAAATGACTACCATGTCCGAAAGCAATGTGACGGTTATTCTCACGCATAATATCAAATACTTCTGGGTTTTCAAATACTGTTTCATCACGGTTTGCGGAAGCTAATGCGATAATAACCATATCTCCTTTTTGGATTGTTTGGTCATGAATTTGAAACGGCTCAGCCGCCCATCTTGCAGTTGTCACCTCAACTGGAGAATAATAACGCAATCCTTCCTCAATAGCTGAATCAATTAATTTCGGATTATCTTTTAATAACTGTAATTGCTTCGGATTTTCAAGAAGTGCTAATACCGTATTTGTTATTAAATTCACTGTTGTCTCGTGTCCGGCTACAATTAATAACATGATCATTGAATATAGCTCTCGAGCACTAAGTTTCTGCCCTTCATTTTCTGCAAGTATTAACGCACTAACCAAATCTTCTTTTGGATTTTTTCGTTTTACATCAACTATATATTGAAGATATGTAATAAACTCAGATAGTTGTTTTTCGGTTTCTTTTATTTCTTCAGGTGTTTCTGGCGATGCAATGACAGCATGAGACCAAATTCTAAATTTCGCTTGATCCTCTTTTGGAATTCCAAGCATCTCACTTATTACAATAATCGGTAATGGGAATGAATAATCATCCACAAGATTTAATGTACCTTTTCGCTCTATTTCACTTATTAAATCATCCGCTATTCTCTGAATTCTTCCGTCTAACTGTGAAATCATCTTCGGTGTAAAAGCTTTTTGAACTAAAGATCGTAAACGACTATGGTTAGGTGGGTCCGAATTTAACATGTGCGTTGTTAAATGATCACTATTGTCAACGGAAAGATACATGTTCTTTGTATCTTGAGGAAACACATTTGCCTGATCTTTTTTTAAGCGATTATCTTTTAAAAGCGGCAAAGCATCTTCATATCTTGTAATGAGCCATTCTTTACCGATTTCAATTTGATTTACAAATAATATAGGCTGCACTTTTCTCGATTCTTTATAAATTTCATACGCATCTTCTTTAAACTGAGCTGAAGCTAAATTAATGCCATCCTCTATTCTTAGGCCCACTTTGTTTTTCATTGACATTGCATTCCCTCACTCTCACTTGTTTTTGAAAATCAACCAACATATGCATTATACTCTAATAAAAACGTGAAAATTGTAAATTTTTAATTAAAATCTTACTTCGTATATTGAAAAATAAAAAAGTGAACGAGTAAAAGTATTCTACTCGCTCACTTTTCTTTATGCGAAGCACATAAAGTTACTAATTTGTTGATATCGGTAACTTACTTTACGACGGCGACCACCTTGCCAAGTATAACCTGAA
>Ga0207655_1001728_pt1 | contig 19186 bp, 15 predicted proteins | sample KBSM44metaG_FD_184398 | JGI IMG/M metagenome (GOLD analysis project Ga0207655, IMG submission 184398) | Miscanthus rhizosphere microbial communities from Kellogg Biological Station, Michigan, USA - KBS M4-4 metaG (SPAdes) (version 2) | ecosystem: Host-associated > Plants > Roots > Rhizosphere >...
TACTTATTCACAATTCCTGTATAAATAAGTGAAGAGGTAAAACAATGAAAATAGAGTTCGTATTCGATATCGTCTATCCAATGAGTTATGTGGCGTTTGAAAAACTCAAACAACATTGGAATCAACCCATGGCGAAAAAAATCGAATTATTACCTGTGCAAGTTTTACCAGAAATTCCAGAACAAGGCTTAGATGTTTATCAATACCTGACTGAAAGATATGGAACCAAAGAAGCCAATCGTAAACTTGATATGGCAAAATTTGCGGCTTATAGTCAAGATTTAACCGTGGATATTGAGCATATGAAGCGTATGCCCAATAGCCGTTTAGCCCATCAGGCGATATTGGCTTTAGATAATATCTTTGACCAATTCGCGTTAACGCAGGCTTTATTCCATGCCATATTTGCCCATGGTAAAGACATTGCCAACCCTGAAGTGCTGAAACAAATCATTGAAGGTATGGGTTTGGATGGTACGAAAGTTCTACGTTCTATTCAACATAAGGAAATCGCAGACAAACAAACTGAGATTACTCATTATGTACAAGGTTTCGGTAAACATCCTACGCCTTACTATATTGTGGATGGTGAAATTTGGGATAAAACCTTTGATACCTTAGAACTCAAAGACCTGATTACCAACCGAGCGAAAGATGTCGCTTAGGACAACGAGATTTAATTTTACAGCAATAAAAAAGCACTTTTGCTCATCGCAAAAGTGCTTTTTTATCAGGATTTTTACAAAGTATAAGCTTTGAAGTATTGCACTAACCGATACGATGACCAATTCGGTGTAAACGTTTGGCAATTCGACTTGCCACCCAATAAATCATCAAGCTAAAAAATAAACTGAGTGCTGAAATTCCCCATAAAACCTTTTCAACAATGTTCGACCAAAAGCTTGCACGACTCACTTGCGCTTCAACCCCTTGCGCAATCGGGGAAAGCGCTCGATTAAATACCTGATGTTGAATTGTCCATAATTGCTCAGGTTTAAAGCCGTATTCTAAAAAGCGCGAATCAGATTGCTCCGCTTTAATCAATTTTTCTGCATAAACCGTAGCCACGACCTTATCAACTGGTTTATGCATCAACGCGGTTTGTGCCAATAAATAGCTTTGTACTGTTTCAGGCGCATCCGATCTTTGCAGATATTGATAAATAGCGCTTTGCTGAATGTTTTGATCATATTTTATAAATGATTTTAACTCTTTGTCTTCATCATCTTTCAGATCATATTGCACATAAGTCAGACCAGACCAGAGTACAATCAAGGATAACAGCCATGCAACAAATTTAAGGATAAAAGATTGAAAGCGCACTTTAAAAAAGCGAATTTTTTTTAATACACCCACAATAATAAATGCGCCAATAAAAGACACTATTAATTTTAAGATCAACCAACCCAACCATGACAATGCATTCATGAGGTAGTCTGGTTGATGGATATATTCTCTTAACTGCTGATCTAGAATATATGGCAAGTGCAATTGATGAACCTGTTGTGCCACACCAAACAAGTTAAAAACCAATTCCTGTTGAAAAAAAACAGAAACTAAACTTGCGATACCCACAGAGGATAAAACCACAGCCGAAACCATCAAATTCCGTTTTCGATGCTGAAGTATTTTTAATCCATGTTCGATCTGTTGAATATCTACAGGATATTGAGTTTTTTCAGTCAACCTTTACACCTTTAGATGAGATTGTGCCAAGATTTAAGCTTTGGCTTAGGATTGATGTGTACTGGTATCTAATACCAACTGTTGCAAATTCGATTGAAGCGCTTTAATCCGAGTCGAAGCCTCTTCACGTTTTTGCATGCCCTCTTTCTGAATTTGAATGACATCATTTACAGTTTTAATCAGGGTATTTTGAACATGTTCAAGCGTTTCAATATCAATCACTGAACGTTGATTGGCTTTGGCAGTATCCACAGAATTTTGATGCAGTAAATCTGCATTGCGTTTTAATAGCTCATTGGTTGCATCATCAATCGTGTTGGCAAGTTGTACACTATTACGTTGCTCATTTAGAGAAATCGCCAAGCTAATCTGGTTTTTCCATGCAGGTAACGTAATATTTTTAATCGCATAAAACTTATCAACCAACATCATATTATTGGATTGAATAATACGAATCATCGGTAAGGTTTGCATTGCAGATTGTTGCAAGACTTGTAAATCACTAACCCGCTTTTCTAGATTGTTGGCTAAATGGTTAAGGTCATAAACACGCTGATTGGTTTTAGGATCTTGCTCTTGCTGAGATAAAGTGGCAATTTCTTGCTGCACTTCAACTTGCTTGATTCGACCTGCGGCAATATAAATACCCAACTGTCGATATTCCTCTTGAACCCCATTAAACATACGATCTAATGTATCTACCCGCGCTTTTAAACCTGTTTGTGATGTTTCAATTTCTTTGACCAATGAATCTATTTGCTCTTTGGTGGTATTAAAATGTTGATCAAAACTTTGCTTAGCGCCTTTAAATTTACTGAGTATGCTTCCAATAAATCCTGAGTTTTTTGACTGATTCAAAATGCTGGATGTATTCAATTGCTGAGCAACTTGCACAACTTCATTTAATTTTTGCCCAGTCACATCTAAGTCTTTATTTTTGACCAAGTTGAGTAATTCATCTGTATATGAGGATGTTTTGGTCGCAATATTTTTACCATATTCAGCAACGGATGCATGATTAATATTGGCTAGGTCTTTATGCGCATTAACAACCTCATTAAAATCTTCGGTGTTTAAACCTATTTCTTTCAAATTCAATTGTTCAAACTTTTGTAATTCCAACGGCGTATTGGATTGTTCAGTTAATGCTTGATGATTCGAATCACTCATACTTCTATCCTATTTATTTTCTAATGATTTCTTTAATGATTGAATTAATTTATCACGACTTTTATCCAATTCTTCAGTCGTTGTAAAAGAATTCTGCGCACTACTCTGTTTGACATGATATTGCCATGCAGGAATCAGAACGTGCTGAGCTTCATTAAAGCGATCAAGTAAGCTCAATGAAAGCTGTTGTGTTAACTGCATTTGTGCTAACGCAATATCATTACTGGCTTGTAGCGTTTGTAGCGTATTGACTTTCTTAGACAGCCGATCTGCAAAATTATCCAAGGGATGACGATGTTGTACAAAAGCAGGATATTCATGTAAAAATTCCTGCGCTGCACGAATATATTTCGCCATTTGCTCTCTTAAGCCATTGGCTTGTTGGAATCTTGCTTCCGACTTTTGAATTTCGATTTGTAATCTTTGACTCAAATGTTTGGCTTCATCAATTAAACTTTCCAAATCATTTAAATATTTGACTTGTCCAACACTAAACTCCAAATCCAAACCCAACCATTTTTGTATCGCATTGAATTTACGTTGATTTAGCTTTTTCTTGGATGCAGATAATTGCTGAATAATTTGTGCAATAATTTGACTCAGCTTTTGCGTCAAACTTGGATCAATGGCTTTTAACAGTACCGATTGTGCTTGAATCAACTGATCAGCATACAAATTCAGTCGTGTTTGATTGTCGAGTAGTGGAACCAAATCATTTCTTTTAATCGAAAGTAATTCATCAGAACTACATGAGATCTGTTCAAGCGGTGTAAGTACAGTAAATTGCTTCATATCAGTTCAAAATGAATAACTTTTCAATGATTTAAGGGAAATCAATTAACAAACCCTTTCTATTTAAAACTTATAATACAAATTAGGAAGAAAGCCCATACAAATAGCAAAAAACATACAGATAGCAAAAAGCCAGTCTCTAAAAACTGGCTTTTTGCTATAACACAATATGTTAAAAACGATTATTTTACCTATATTGATTTGACTGTTATGGCTTTGGTTGTCTATTCGCTTGATAACGACGATAACCTGTCAGCCCTAACAGCCCAAGAAGACTCAACCAACCCAATGAACCACCGCCACTGACCCGTGGGCTTCCTGGCGCAGTACCTGAGTTTTTCAAAGTAACAGTAGCCGCTTCAACACTACTATTTTCAGGAGTAGAAATTTTTCCATCCGCATCATACACATAATAGGTAAATTTATAACTAAATGGATCAAGTGTATTTCTAAGTTGGATATGGATTTTGCCACCATAGCAAGTATATTTATTGTCGCTACCAGGACAAGGCCCACTACGATCCGCGGTAATGACCACAGGATCGAGGTTTTTACCAATTCGAATTGGCAATTCAACCCCATCTGTATTGACATAAAATTTTGGTTTATTCGGCTTCTCTGTTAATGCAGCAGCATTACCATCACCATCATCATTGGCGTATTGCAATAGATCTACATCAATCGCTTTGGTTGAGCCATATTCAATATTAAATGTTGCATCTTTAGCAATAGGTGCAATATTGGTAAAGCTTCCAATCACATAGGCTGAAGAGCTAATGCTTGGATCTGTCTTTAACTCAAGTTTATAGCTACAGAATTCATTGTCACCTGATGGTGTAACATTGTCATCTATACGCCATAACATAATTCTCTTTAACTTTTCATTCCATATACAGTCAAATTTTGGCTCTTTTTTACCTACAAATTGTTTCTTATCATTTAATACGCCGACACCAAGTGGTTCTACAATCACATTATAATTGTCTGCACTTAAATGTTTTACCACTCGCACATCATTACCAGTAGCGTCTTTGGTTATAATTTCCGCAGGCAAATTGGCTACAAAAGGATCAACAAAGATCGTGCGATATTTCTGGTCTGATTTGGTGTATTTGATTAAATTACTATACAACTCTGATTGAATTTTATAAAAAGGAATATATTCTTGTTTGGTCGCTGGATCTGCAATCAACTTATTATAATTATCCAATATGTTTTGATAAGAATTAAGTGCCACAACAACCGAAGTATTACTTGCACTCAGGTTATTGGCAGTGAGACGTAAAACCTCTGTCGAGCCAATATCACATGAGTTTGCCACATCATTGGGACCATTTGAGTTCTCCGCAATCACGCGTGTAACACCACGCTGATCAACGCCACTACAGCCCGTATAACCAATATCAACCAAGTCTTTGTCTGTGCCTAAATTTTTAGGAAAATACATCGGCATAAAACCTGTAGACTCACTCGGCGGTTCTATCTTATTTAAAATAGTCGTAAATGCAATATTACTCACATCAAATGTATGATCTTTATCCTCTTTCCTTACTTCCTCTGCAACCTCACATTGATCATCACCAGCAGCCAATTTTAAAGCATTGTATGTAAGCACTACACCTGAACCTTCAACTTTACTCACATCCCCATTTGCATAACGGCAAGATTTTCCAGTATTGTAAGCCAAAATATTATTACTTAATGCTTTTATACCATTGTAACCATACAATAATGTTGCCCAAGCATTATTATTGACAATGGTATTACTGATTAGTGATAAAGAAGAAATATCACTAAAATTAACCTTTCCTTGTGGTGTCAATTGGCTAAATTGAATGATACGACCTTGACTTGCACTTGCGATATTGTCAGTAATCGTATTTGCAGTAAAGGTCACTGCAGGTTGCCCACAAAAATTAAGCATGCTTAAACTATCTGCAGCACCATTGCCAATAAATGTTACCCCACTCACAGCGATATTACGTTTGGTAAACTCTAAATTATCAGCACAGGTCATTCCAAGTACACTGCCCAGTTCCGCTTTATTGGTCTGGAATACACCATAATTTATGGTCAGAGAACTTGAAACATCATTTAAATAAATTGCCCCACCTGCTTTCGCATTGGAATCCATAATATTTACATTATTTAAGGTGAGTGCACCGCCAGCATAAATTGCTCCACCCACATTATTATTGCTGTCATTTAAACTCGAGCCATTTTTTAAAATTACATCATTCAGCGTTAGACTCGGCTTATTTTCATAAATGGTATTGAAAATACGTGAGTTTCCTTGACCTGAAATTGTAGTTTTTAATGGGGTTGCAGCAGGGAAATTATTGGTCAATACATCTGGGCGACTATAATCACCTGGCTCTTTACCAATGATAGAAACATCTGAGTTGGGTCTTAATTCTTTAGTCAGCTTATATTCACCTGCTTCCAACTGAATTACATTGGGTACTGTTGAATAAACCTGTCCTGCACTACAGCCACCATAAGCTTTATGTGTCGCGGCGGCGTGTAATGCTTCTCTTAATGAACACTTGTCAGGATTTGTCCCATCCTCATCATCAAAGGTGGTTACATAAATCGTTTTATCTTCTGCCGCCATCAAAGACATGGTCGACAATACAACAAGTGTCAGAAATCCTTTTTTATAATTTTTCATGTGCAATCCTTTACTTATACTTGATCCGTCGATAGCCAGCTAAACCAATCAGTCCAATGATTGAAAGAAATCCTAAACTTCCACCAGAGGTCTTTACTTTATAGTTTTTAAAATCATCTGGCTTTCTTTGTACAATTCGTGCAGGAATCGTAATATAAGGATTATCCGATTTATTAAAACTTGTGGTCGATGTCACCACATTAATTTTAAATTCATCTGAACCTTGCCATTGACCGTTCGGTGTATACACAATATCACCTGCCTGATTTATCGTCATGGTGCCTTTAGATGGCGTATTGGTTTGAATAATCTTTAAACAACCTATTTGCCAAGGCTTACCATTGTCATCCAATTCGCGATTAAAAATTTGTTTACACTTTTCAGCACTAACAAGTTCGCCATCTTGTAATTGATCAGAAATTGAAAATTTAGCTGTTTCACCATATAAAATATCTTGCCCTACGGTCGAAATGTTTCCAAGATCAATCACCAGTTCAATCGCACCACGATCACATAATTCTGAATTGGAATTTCTCTGTTTACTTCGCTGATCAAGAGTCGAACAAGCTGTTATTTTATCTTGAGGTTCTGGACCGTGATTAATAATCACAGAATCTTCAGCCGAGTTATAACTTGGTAAAATTCTTGGTAAAAAATAACCTAAGGCTACACTCGGTGACTCAGCAAATGGGCATAAAATCCCATTAGTACTAAAGTCACATTTTCCTTCTGTGGTACTTCCAGCAATCAGTTGCGCATTACCCAATGCTGTCGCTTTAAAACCATTGCATCCTGAAGAATAGAGGTTATTGCTGATCTGTTCTGCTTCACCACCAGACACAATCGTACAATCTTGTGTACCATTTTTGGCAATAATACTATTTGCGACAAAACCTTTCTTTTGAGGGGCGTCTACAATAAGGCCCATACTATTGAGGATCATGGTGATATTGTTGAGCTGCATAGCATCGTAGACTTTAACCACATAGCCTTTATTGTTAAAAATCGTACTATTTTCAATCCCATAGGGCGCAGTAGAACCAAAGGCTTTTAATGCATCTTCAGAAAATTGATTTTTTGTTTCAAAGTTTGAACTTGTAGCATCTGTAACTTCATTATCTCGAATCAATGATTGTGTGATAACAAATGCAGGTAATTCAGTATAAATTACACCACCTTTTTCTGCTTTATTGCCTTTGATTAAGGTCTTGTTAATAGCAACGATACTTAATGCGGTATTCGCAGCATAAATACCTGCATTATAGATTGCCCCACCTTCTTCAGCATGACCATCTAAAAGCTGGCTATTACTTATCCCCAATGCTTCTTTGTTATAGATCAGGCCGCCTTGCTTAGCACATAGCTCTTGACCACAACCTTTTAAGGTAATTTCATCAAATGAAACTTTCAGCATTGCAGGTGGTGTCTCTGCTTTCTCATCTATATCTTTTTCGATCTGAAATAAACGTTCTTTTCCAACCATTTTAATAATGGCATTGTTTTTACCTACAAGCGTTTGTGTATTATTTACATTACTTTCATAGGTCGAACCAAATGCGACATCCTTTAATATTCGGATTTGCTTATTCAGTGAATACTCTTTATTGCCTTGTAATATAATTTTTGCAGTCACCTCTTTGCCGCCACCACAACCATTATAGCCAGCTTCAGGCATTCCCTGATTGACGTATTCAACTGCTTCTCTTAATGAACACTGATTATCAGCTTTTACAATATCGTCTGTGGTAGTCACAGTAATATTTGCACTAAATGCCTGACCAGTAATACATAATAATCCTAAGCCTATGCCCCGTTTGAGCATTATAGTCTCCTTGATTTCTTTTAATTATTTCTTATTAGCCAGCATTACGCTTTGCTATCAGTCCTTTTTGCGTACTTTGTCACACACAATAAAAATTCTCAAGAATTTTCATCGGCCGATCTATTGACTTCACTTCTTGTGTTACGCGCACTCAACAATAGTAAAAATCAACTATTGTCGATATTCATCAATCAATGCATAGAGCTGCCTTAAAGTTGCATGAGATAATTTAGTCTTCTCACCCTTTAATAACTTTTCTAGCTGTTCAACAGACTGAAGTAGTGTACTCGTTTGATGTGGCCCATGTAATAGCAAATATTCCGTTATTTGTGGGTCAAAATGTACACCCCGACGTTCCAACACAGAATGCAATAAAGCATGTCGATCTGCATAGGACTGTCCACTCGGTACTTTTACACTGACTGCCTGAGTAAGGCGAGATTGTAGGTCTGGTAATTCTAGCTTTAATTCTATCGGCGCAAATCGTGATGAAAACACCAACTGTCCGCCATCTTCGTTATTGTTATTAATCAGATGAAATACCGCTTTTTGCCAATGTGGTACACCACTAATAGCCTCGATATCATCCAAGGCAACCAAATCATAGCTTTCTAATGAGGTAATTGCCTCGATGGGCGCATCAAGTAATTCTAACAGCGATACTTTAATCGCAGATTTGCCAATCTCTAAATAAGAATCGCAAATCGCCGTGAGTAAATGACTTTTTCCAGTTCCAGCACCACCATAGATGTAGAAACGATTCATCAGCCCTGCATGAAGCTGACGCACAGCATCAATTACAGGTCCCCAACCTGGCCCAGAAAAATCACTAATTCTGGCATCCAGTTGTGGTTCTATATCCAACTGTAATTGACGCATATATTCAAATCATTCCTAAAGTGGATTTTGATCATTTTTAATCGATTGATCAGTATCTTGCGTGTTTTTAACTTCAATATCAAGATCAACTTTGTCGCTTTCGACTGAAATTGTTTCAGTAGTGCCATTATTTTGTATGGTCACTAAAGTATCCTCTGCTTTAAAGAACTGACTTTCTTGATATAAATCTTTGAGATGCTTGAGTAAAACCACGATAACAGCTGCAACTGGCAGTGCGATCAACATCCCGACAAAGCCACCCAACTGAGCCCCCGCAAGTACTGCAAATACCACAGCTACAGGAGATAAACCAATTTTATCGCCCAATAAGAACGGTTGAAGAATATATCCTTCGATGAGCTGCCCTACACCAAATACAGCCAGAACCATTAATAAATGTTTTGGATCTAAGCCGAACTGGAAAAAACAGGCAATCACTGCTGCAATAATTCCGACACCAAAGCCAAGATATGGAATGATACTGCACAGCCCCGCAATCATACCAATAATTAATCCGACCTCTAACCCCACCAACTGCAAGCCTACGGCATAGATGATTCCCAATAAAATCATCACAAGGAACTGTCCTTTGACAAAAGCTCCCAAAACACTATGACATTCACCAACAATTTTAAGTACATTGCTTTCATATTGACGAGGAATAAAACTTTTCAAGTGTTCCAACATCCGCTTCCAATCAAGCAAGAAATAGAATGCAATAATTGGAATTAAAACAATTGTTCCGCCAATCGAAATAAAACTCAGTCCAGATTGGGCAATTTTTAAAGCCATCGCTTGGATACTGTCCGCACTATAGTTGGTCTGAACATACTCCATCACTACTTTAGAAATTTGGTCTGTATCCAATTCCATATGTTCAACATTGAAATTGTTGGATAACCACGGTAGGAAAGTAGAATTCACCCAATGTATTCCCGCAGGAATACTGTCACGGGCATAAATTAATTGTTTCCAAACCAAGGGCACAACAAACCATATTGCCCAAGTCAGTAACACGCCTATTCCAATAAAGACCACCGAAATAGAGAGCCACCTTGGTAAAACTTTTGACAGCTTATCCACCACTGGACTAAATAAATAGGCAACCAGAAAAGCCGCAACAAAAGGAATCACTACAGGTTTTAATAAATATAAAATCCATAAAACTAAAGCAATTCCAGCAAGGATAAAAATTCGTTTTAAAGTCCGATCGTGCATCGAATCACGCCTTTTTCAAATTTATTCGTTATGGAGGGGAAAATATTTTCATAAAGATAGCATTTTAGTGCAGAAATAACATAAGAGTTTCGTATATTCGGGTATAATCCCCGCGCGAATGCGGAGACTTCAATTATGAGCAACTCAACTTCTACCCCAAACACTGGTTTAAGCTATAAAGACGCTGGTGTCGATATTGAAGCGGGCGACGCACTTGTCGATCGAATCAAATCTGTCGCTAAACGTACAACACGCCCTGAAGTAATGGGTGGTTTAGGCGGCTTCGGCGCACTTTGCAGAATCCCTAAAGGTTATGAAGAACCTGTTCTTGTATCTGGTACAGATGGTGTCGGTACAAAATTACGTTTAGCATTGAACTTAAATCGTCATGACACGATTGGTCAAGACTTGGTTGCAATGTGTGTAAACGATCTTCTTGTATGTGGTGCTGAACCTCTATTCTTCCTCGATTATTACGCAACTGGACATTTAAATGTTGATGTTGCTGCAAATGTTGTGACGGGTATTGGTAAAGGTTGTGAGCTTGCAGGCTGCGCATTGGTCGGTGGTGAAACTGCTGAAATGCCTGGAATGTATGAAGGTGAAGACTATGACCTCGCAGGCTTCTCTGTGGGTGTAGTTGAAGCAAGCAAAATCATTGATGGTACCAAAGTAAAAGCAGGTGATGTTCTAATCGGCTTAGCCTCTTCTGGTGCACACTCAAACGGTTATTCTTTACTTCGTAAAATCTTAGACGTGAAAAACGTCGATTTAACTCAAATTGTAGATGGTCGTCCGCTTGCTGATGTTGCAATGGAACCAACACGTATCTATGTAAAACCAGTGCTTGAACTGTGCAAACAAGTTGATGTCCATGCAATGGCACACATCACAGGCGGCGGTTTACCTGGTAATTTACCTCGCGTACTTCCAAATGGTGCTCAAGCGGTGATTAATGAATCGTCTTGGCAATGGCCTGAATTGTTCAAACTTTTACAACGTGAAGGTGCTGTAGAACAATTTGAAATGTACCGTACATTTAACTGTGGTGTGGGTATGGTCATCGCAGTTGATGCTGCTGATGCTGACAAAACTATTGAAGTTTTGACTGCTCAAGGCGAAAAAGCATGGACAATTGGTCATATTCAAGAAAATGCGGCTTCTATTGAAGGCGCAGATGAAAAAATTCGTGTGATTTTTGCATAAGTCTCTCACATGATTAAAATTGCTGTACTTGTCTCAGGCAGTGGAAGTAACCTTCAAGCCTTGATTGATGCCAATCTTTCAGGACAAATCGTGGGGGTCATTTCCAATAAACCTGAAGCATTTGCCTTAGAACGCGCTGCAAAAGCAGGCATTGCAACCACGGTGATTGAGCATAAACACTATCCTGATCGTGAAACTTTTGATGCTGTCATGCATCAACAATTACTGGATTGGGATGTTGATTTAGTCATTCTCGCTGGTTTTATGCGTATTCTCAGTGCCAAATTTGTCCAAGCATGGGAAGGGAAAATGGTCAACATCCACCCTTCACTATTGCCCTATTACAAAGGCATGCATACACATCAACGTGTTTTAAATACAGGTGATGTTTTACACGGGTGTACTGTGCATTATGTCACTGCTGAGCTAGATGCTGGACAAGCGTTAACTCAGGGTGTTTTAACAGTCGATCTACATGATAATGTGCAATCCCTTGCAGCACGTGTACATGTACTTGAGCATTTAATTTATCCTCAAGCAGTTGAGTGGATCTGTAATGGCACCATTCAACACTTGGAAAATGGTCAGGTCTTATATAAGGGACAAGCACTTAAACAGCCAATTCAATTTTGCCAGCTTTAAGTATTGCTTGATTCAAAATACTGTCGAAAAAATGCATCCTCGGATGCATTTTTTATGGCTAAACGAAATTTTTCTGTGTAGTAACCTTATATAACAATAAGTTTATAGCAGCACAGTTGCTTGAACTGCTACGTTTGACATAAAAAGATTTGAATCAATTTATGGGAAAAACAGCTGACTTTTTAGCGATAGGCCGTAATAAAAAACCTTTATTTAGCGAGAGGTACAACCTGCCACTCATTCAACGACTGATTAATGGGTATTAGATAAATTCTGTTGAATCAGCTTTTTAATTAATTCAACTGTTTCAACTGGATGTTCCAACGGAAACATATGTCCTCCAGCCGTCAGGGTAAAAGGAATATTAAATTTCTTTTTGGCAATTTGTGGAAATTTACGTTTTAAAAAAGGACTCTCTGAACCAATCACCAAATCTACAGGAACTTGTGGCTGTGGATGCGGTAACCACCAATAAGAAGGACCTGTTCTAAAAATTGCAACTTCAACATCTTTAGGAATAGTTAAAGTTACGCCACCACGAACATGGTCTTCTGTTAGCGCATAATCGATATAAGCCTGAAAGCAATCTGCATCAAAATGCTGATAAAACCCCTTTGGACGTAACAACTCTGCGGCTTGTTGACGTGATTCCCAATGATCTCGACGGCGTATGCTGAGATGCGCTGGTGTCATTGCATCGATTTTTTGAGGATAAAATTTCTTTGCAAGATTAAAAACCAAGGAGGCTGTCCCCATAATCAAAGGAGGATCCAATAAAATTGCTTGTTCAAATAAATCTGGGCGCTTAAATGAAGCCAAAAAGGTTGCCACAGCGCCTAATGAATGGCCTAAACCAATTACTTTACGTCCATTAGACTGTTGCACAATACTATCAATCACTTGATCTGCAAAATTCGACCAATTGCTATCAATCGGATAACGTTGATCTGTACCTAACAGAGAAACATAAATCACATCATATTGATCTTTCAGTAAATCAAACAGTTTGGTATAGACTGGAGATGGCACACCATTGGCATGGGCAAAATGAATAACAGGTTTCATGTGAGATAGGCTAACCATGTCTTGCTTTACACTCTAAATATGATGAATTGAAAATACTGTAGCTGATAAATAGGATTCAGTTAAACATTTTAAGCGAACTCCGTGCTCTTGTTTTGCACTTAGTAATGCCACTCAAATGAATTAAACAGGTTTAAAGCAGTTATAAAGGCTTAAGCTAACAAGAAAATAGAGCTTTAAGATTGTGCTTGGCTTAATTTTTCATTTTTCTTTTTTTCATACACTTTGTTTTTACTTCATACAGGTTGGATCAGTAAACAGCAATGCTACTACTATATTACTGTTTACTGATCCATAAAACCTAGACTATTGCATTTTCACATCTTGGTTCATACCAAGTTTTTGGCTCACAGCTTCACCTAAGCCATTCCCCATTTCTGAACCTAAACGGCCTAGAACGGAGTCAAATGGGCTACGCTCAACTGTATAATTGACTGTCTTTTTCACTTTTAGTTCGCGTTTCAATGTTTCGATATTTCCTGCTTTATCTGCGATACCCAATTTAATGGCTTGGTCACCTGTCCAAAATAAGCCAGAGAAGATCGCTGGATCTTTCGATTTCAGCTTTTCACCACGGCCTTTTTTCACAGCATCGATAAAGTGATCATGAACATTGTCCAATAAAGCTTGAATATGCGCACGTTGTTCTGGATTAATCGGCTTGGTCATACTGAGTATGTCTTTATTACTTCCCGAAGTCATGGTACGGTCTTCAACACCTAATTTTTGGGCTAAACCATTTACACCATAGTTCGGCATAATTACACCGATTGACCCCACCAAACTCGATGGATTTACCCAAATTTCATCTGCTGCTGATGCAATATAGTAAGCACCTGAAGCACCCATATCACCAATCACAGCATAGACTTTTTTCTCTGGATTCTGTTTTTTAAGATACTGAATCTCTTGCCAAATATCATCAGACTGAACCGGTGATCCACCAGGTGAATTCACATTCAATACAACAGCTTTGGCAGATTTTGCTTCAAAGGCTTTCTTTAATGACTTAATCGTATCAGTACTATTTACGCCTTGACTGCTTGAATCAATCGTACCAACAATATTGACAACGCCTAAATGATTCTCTGAGGTTATTGTTGCATCATCTGAACCAGATAATGAACAACTCTTACCCAGTGCAACTAAGACAAACAGAATATAAAGAAAAGTGAGTATTTTAAAGAAGATCCCCCAACGACGAGTACGACGTTGCTCTTCAACTGAAGCAAGCACAGCTTTCTCTAAGATCTTCCATTCCTGTCCTGTAGGCTGTTGACCCGCAGAGGAATTCAAATTTGTATTGTCATTTTGAGGTTTCGGCGGCCAATCTGACATTTATACCATCCAAATTAATTATTCATGCTTCATTATATACACGGAATCCGTATAATCTATTTAATCATTACGATTTAACTTATAATAATTTGCTAAATCTCACCATTACTTAACTTCTGCATTAATTTTAGATCCAGATGACTGATAAACATAAGACTACAACTTCGCGACTCCTCAATTTTTTCAGCCGACTGCCGATCCCAATCGCGCGTTTTATCGCGCGTATTTTGGCAGGACTGGTCAATTTATTACATATCACAAAAACATCTGAAACCATTCGTCTAAATATTGAAATTTGTTTTCCAGATCTTGATAAACCTAAACGCGAGAAAATTACAGAACAGGCGATTCGTAACGAACTCCAATCTTATATGGAGTTCTTTACGGTTTGGGGGAGTTCCAATCAAAAAAATATCGATCGTATTCATCATGTTGAAGGTGAACACTATTTTCATGAGGCCATTGCTGAAAAAAAAGGGCTGGTATTGATCGTGCCTCATTTCGGTACATGGGAAATTATGAATGCATGGTTTGCCCAATATACCCAAATGACTATTATGTATGAACCGATTAAGGATGAAAGTGCGGATCGTTTTGTACGTGCAGCACGAAGTCGTGAAAATGCCACATTGGTTCCAACAGATGAGTCTGGGGTACGACAAATATTTAAGGCGTTAAAACAAGGTGGTACAACTGTGATTTTGCCTGACCATTCACCTCACCAAGGTGGAGAACTGATTGAATATTTTGGGATTCCACTCTCTTCGAGTAATTTAAGTGCCAAACTAATCCAAAAAACCAAATCCAAAGCACTTTTCTTATATGCAATCCGAAACGACAATCAAGGTTTTGATATGGTGGTTCAGCCGATTGATGAAAATATCTATCAGGTGGATGCCAATCAAGGCACACATATCATTTACACTGCGCTGGAAAAATTAATCTGCCAATATCCAGAACACTACCACTGGAGTTATAAACGCTTTAAAGCTCATCCAAAACTTAAACAAATTTATAATGTACCCAATAAAGAAGCCATGGAAATGGTCACTTCAGTCCGCAATGATGCGATTACGGAAAGTGAGCCACTTTAAAGTTTGGCGATAACCCGTCACCGCCATCTGCCCTTGCGGATTTAGCTTAAATTGAATAGAGCCTTGTTCAATCGTGGTTTTGACTGGAATGTTCAACACGTCTAACCGTTTCAATACAATCGGATGTGGATGGCCATAACGGTTGGCATATCCAGCCGATACAATCGCAAGTTTAGGTTGTAACTGCTTTAAAAAGTCATAAGAAGAACTATTTTTACTGCCATGATGGCCCAGTACTAAGACATCAACCTTTAAATCGGGATATTGTGTTAACAGATTAAATTCTGTTTCCCAACCAGCATCCCCCATCAATAAAAAGTTTTGATATGACTTTGACTGAGGGACTTGGATATAGATCACACAAGACAGTTCATTGCGATCATAGGCAGCTTTACTTAGGCTATTTTTAGTAGGTGCCAAGACGGAAATTCGAACATCTTCATATTGCCAATATTGTCCTTGATGACAATAGTCAAAGTCGTGCAGGTTAAAACGTGCATCTGTTTCATTTGAATAGACTTTGTTCATTTTGATCACTTTCTCTATTTCTGCAAATGCACCACTATGGTCTTGATCTAAATGCGTCAAAAGCACCTGATCCAATTGGGCAATCCCTTGTCGCATCAGATATGGAATGATGACATTTTTGCCGATACTAAATCTTGCTTCATCAAATGAACCGCCTGTATCAATCAGCATTTTATGTTGGGGTAGGTTTAAAAAAATAGCCTGCCCTTGCCCAACATCTATGATATCCAGTTGAAATATTGCAGAACTCTTATGCGAGATCACTAAGGGGATTAAACAGAGTATTGCCCAAAATTTTGGCAGCACACCTTTGGGCAAAAATAAAATAAACACAGCCAAAGCAATGCAAACGATTTCTAGAGAATTAAATGCCCACCAATTCAATTTAAAATTGAGTAGCTGATCTAATCTTTCCAGTAGGTACAGCAACATAGACAATAAAAGATCAGAAATCGTGAAAAGCCATAATCCCAAAGGTTCAAATAGCATACTTATACATGCGGCCAAAACTTCAATGGGGACAATCAGTGCACCAATCATTGGAATTGCAAGCAAATTGCTCAAAGGTGTAATCCACGAAAATTGTTGAAAAATCCACAGCACCATTGGCAGTAATGCAATAAATATTTTCCATTGTGAATCAATCAATACCCGTATAAATAGCTTGGTCTTGGTCTTCCATGTCTCTACAGTTGAGTGAGAATGTTGTTGAACGGTTTGATAGACGCGAATCAAAATAAAACATGAACCAAAGGACAGCCAGAAAGCAGAAGATAAGATACTAAAAGGATCAAGCAGCAATAAAATACTAGCGGTCAATAATAAATGTTTAAGTGGTTGAATTTTTTGCTTGAATAAAATAATAACGCTTAGAATTGAGACTGTTAGCATGGTTCTTAATGCAGGAATTTCAAAACCAACAAAAGCACTATAAAACACCACACAGGCTAAAAATGGATAAACCAATAAATAAGGTTGTGGAATATTCAAAAAAATCTGTGGATAAACTTTTTTAATGATTGAATTAAATAGAAAGCAAAACAATGTTGCAAAAATTAATACATGCGGCCCAGAGATTGCAAGTAAATGGGAAATACCCATGCTCTTAAACAGGTCTTGAGTTTCATTTGCCAAGAGACTTTCATCCCCTGTCAATAATGCGAGGACTAAACCCTTATTTTTTAATAAAGAATCGGCAATTAAATCGCGAAACTTTAAACGTAAGTTCTCGATACTAAGTTGAATTCTATATCGCACGCTATTTTGTTGCTCAACAAAGCTGCTATAGCTCAATTGCTTCACTTGATTTTCATCGATATGTTCAACTGACTGGGGCTTGAATACAGCCAGAATATTTTCTTGTAGAAACCATTTTTCTTTATCAAACACCCCAGCTACAGCATAACCATGAATCGGTTTGATGTGCCCTGTAACCCGATAATATTGTCCCAGCTGGATCATTTCAGACTGTGAGCCATCCAGATACATCAACATTTGTCTGACTTTGTTGGGTTCGAGTAGCAATACTTTTTGTTGGATACGCTGTTGAGCTTTTGGCAATTGAGTATTGGAGGATGAGTCTGTTTGCTTAATGCTATTTATGTTAGAAATATAAATAATTTTTTCAATTTGATGAGGTGGTTTATCACGTAAACTTAATCTTTTTTCGAGTGCGGAATCTGCATAATAAAAACCAAGGAGACCACTTGATATCCCCACAACACTGAGAGAAACCAACTTAAATACAACAGAATTGATCAAGCTATAGTTTAAGCATCGACCTACACATAACACTAGGCTTAATGCTAAGCTGATCCAAATCAAGAGATTTAAATAAGCGGGTGAATAATATCCCATAAACGAGATACCCAATATCCATCCGATTAAAGCAATGTACATATACATAGTTTTCTATTTATTGTTTTCAGTGTTTATTTATTGATTAAGCCCAATCAGATTGGGCTTAAGTCTAAAAATTATACATCAATTCAGCATGATATCATCAAAATAAATGCTGACTTAACCATCGATCCAGATACCATCTTGCATATGTAGGATTCTATCAGCTGATTTTGCCAGTTGCTCATCATGCGTCACAATCAACATAGCCATATTAAATTCCTCACGCAAATCACGCAGTAATTCAAAAATAGATTTTGCTGTTTTCCGATCCAAATTCCCTGTCGGCTCATCGGCTAACATCAACTTCGGTTGTGTGACCAAGGCTCGTGCTAAAGCCACACGTTGACGTTCACCCCCCGATAGCTCACCAGGTTGATGCGTTAAACGATGTGATAATCCAACCCGTTCAAGCAAATATTCAGCACGTTCTTTAACCTTTTTATATTCGGCATCTTTTCTTAACATCAACGGCATCGCGACATTTTCAAGCGCAGTAAATTCAGGCAATAAATGATGAAACTGATAAACAAAACCTAAATGTTCATTGCGTAAAAAGCCGCGTTCAGCTTCACCTAAGTTATCAAAACGTCTGCCATTTAAATTGACAAGACCTTGGGTCGGACGATCGAGTCCGCCCAAAATATGTAAGAGTGTACTTTTACCTGAACCACTTGAACCCACGATAGAGACAAACTCACCTTGCGCGACTTGCAAAGATAAACCTGTAATTACGTCTACATGCGACTTGCCATCCGTAAATGACTTATAGATATTTTGTGCCTCTAAAACCACTGGACTTTGTGTAGCACTATTCATAACGAAGCGCCTCCGCAGGTTGAATTTTAGCTGCTCGCAATGCAGGATAAATGGTTGCAATAAAACTTAAACCCAAGGACAAGCTTACAATCACTACTACATCTTGCCATCTTAAATAAGAAGGTAAGTAGTTGATAAAATAAGCATCGAATAAATGTAATCCAAATGCAGTATTCAACCAGCCAATAAAGTTACTGATGCCTAACGCAGAGATAATCCCCAAAATTGCACCAGCAACCGTTCCAACCACACCAATCACAGTCCCTTGCACCATAAAAATGCGGGTAATTGTTGCTGGTGACGCGCCTAATGTTCTTAGAATCGCGATATCTGATTTTT
>Ga0207655_1001730_pt1 | contig 19165 bp, 23 predicted proteins | sample KBSM44metaG_FD_184398 | JGI IMG/M metagenome (GOLD analysis project Ga0207655, IMG submission 184398) | Miscanthus rhizosphere microbial communities from Kellogg Biological Station, Michigan, USA - KBS M4-4 metaG (SPAdes) (version 2) | ecosystem: Host-associated > Plants > Roots > Rhizosphere >...
GCCATCACTGCACCTGCTGCATCGCATTGATCCGTTGCGCGTGCTCCAGCGATTCGCGAAGCACATCCAGTGGCCTGGCCATCATCTGTTCGGGGTCAACCTTCCAGAACCAGGCCAGGTCATAGGCGACCGAAATCAGGTCGGTGATGGCTCCGACGCCGCACTCATGAAAAAACTCGCAACGGCCCAGCTCAGCGCGTTGAGGTCAGCCAGATCGAGCTGGTTGACCGACGACGGCGGAATGCCGGCGCACACGGCGATGTATTTGGCCGCCACGTCCATGTCGAGGCTGACCTCTTCGCTCTTGTCGATCTTGTACGGCAGCGCCTTGATCGCTCGCACCTCCTGCACCGTCGGACGGCGCAGGACGAGTTCGGTCAGGGGCTCGCCGTGAGCTTCGATCGCAACTTGAAGCTTCACGGCGCCGCTCATTGCCAGGTCCCCTTGATGCCTTCGAATTTCAGTTCGATGGTGGCGTCATCGCCCTTGGAGACTGGCTCTTCGACCAGGTACGCACCGGCCAGCACGTAGACTTTGCCGTTGCTGAATTCGCAGGTGACGGTGATGTCGGTGCCTTCGATCAGCTTCTTCAGCGGGAAGTCGGCGGTGTGCAGCGCAGTCAACTTGAACGATGGCGCGATGTCGGTTTCCTTGTAGAAACCCGGCACGACGGTTTCGCGTTTGACGGCCATCAGCGGGGCTTCGCAGCCGCCGTTGATAGTCAGTTGTGCACCGTCGACCTTGACGTAGCAGGTGCCTGCAATCAGTTGACCCATGGTGTTACTCCCTTCAAATAAAAAGCCCACGCAAGGTGGGCTGAAATCACAGTCTCAAACGGGCCGATCAGGCGACGTCGTCGTACTGCAGACGGAACTGGTTGAGCAGTGCGAACACGCGCAGACCGTTGATGTAATCCGGCGGGAACAGCACGTTCACGCGGCTCGGGTCCTGCACGTCACGCTCGACGATCAGGTGCTCGGCGAACAGCTCGGCGTTTTCCACGTGGCCTTCGAGTTCGAGCTTGGCGTACTGGGCGATCAGCTCACCACGAATGGTCGCCGGGGTGACGATCGGCTGGCCGGCGCCGAAACGGGTGCCGTCGGAGGCCAGTTTGTGGCGGCCGTATTTGCTGGTGATCACGCTTTGCAGACGACGCACGATGAACGCCGACTGGTGCATGGTTTCGCTGTCCAGGTACGAGTTGTCGGCCTGGCCGTAGGCGTTCTTCTGGTAGGTGGTAATCGAACGCTGGATACGCACGTAGCCGCCTTCGTAGTACGCGGTGGCGATGCCGTAGTTGAGCAGCGACTGACGCTCGGTCAGGGTGAAGCGTTCGCTGGCCGGGGCCGGATCGACGCCTGGCAGGCTGCCGCTCTGAGTCGGACGGCTGGCGTCAGCGGAGATGAACACCGCGGTGCGCGCAGCCAGTGCCGCAGCTTGTACCCACACCGGTTGCGGAACGCCCGGCTCCAGCGCCTGAATGGTCATGTGCTGGTCGTTGCGCGCCTGACCGGCCGCCACCAGAGTACCGACGGTGCCACGCTTGGCGCTGTAGACGTGACCGAACAGTTGCTTGGCCCACGACCAGCGACCGGTGCTGTCATCCATCACCGCTTGCCAGGTGTTGAGGGTGGCCAGGTCGGACCACGGCAGTGTGATGAACTCGAACGGCTCGTCGCCCAGTGCCGCAACCGCTTCAACCTGGTCAGGCACACCGACGCCGCCGGTCATGACGGTGATGGCGGTGGTCAGGCCAGCCGGGGTTTCTTCGCCGTTGCTCTTGCCCAGGCGATTGAATTGCAGGCTGATGTCGTTGCCGCTCTCGCCAGTCCATTTGGCGCTCAGAGTGACGACGCCTTCGGCGGCGGCTGCGCTCACCGGCAGATCGGCGGTGGCGTTGATTTTCTGTGCCAGGGCGGTGGCCGCCTGGGCAGCAGTGGCACCGTTGACCACGGTGGCCTGGACGCGAACGCCGCCGACATACAGGTTGAGCATGCCAGCCTGAGTCGCGGTGCCGGTCAGGGTCAGCACGCCTTTGGCGATGGCGCCGGTGGCGTTGTGCAGCGGCAGGCACCAGATCTCACCGATCGGGTCGGCCTTGCGGAAAGTCTCGTACATGGAAGCCAGCATCGAGCCCTGGCCGCCAATGCTCTTGGCCAGTGCCACGCTGGAGACCAGCACCAGTTTGCCGACTTCGCTCGGGGCGATGTTGTCGTTGACCTGCGCCACGATCAGGCGGCGCATGGACGAGGACGCGCTATTGGCGGCCGAGTTGTCCATTTCGGCATAGAACAGCGGTACACGAATGTCCGCAGGGATGTTGCTGAATCCGATCGCCATTATTTGGCTCCCTTTTGTTTGGCTGTTGCGGTTTTGAGGGTGATATCGCCGTCGGCCAGACGTCGGCGCCACCAGGCGCTGTCCAGCACTTCACGGCCTTCCAGTGGCAGCAGGTCGCCGGCTTCAGGGTCCGGCACGGCACGGCCGGCGGCCGGCACTACGGTGATGCGGTTGCTCATGGGGTTACGTCTCCAGAGAAAGTCATTTCCACGCGCCCGTCAGGGCCCGGGCGTTTCAGATTGGGGTCGGCCGGGTCGATCGCATCGACCCGCACGGTGCCCCCGGTAAAGGACGACAAACCGTCCAGTTCGCGTTCGTGCCAACTCTCCGCAGGCTGACTTGGCAGATTGCGGCCCAGCTGGAACTCGGCAAAAAAGCGCAGCCGGTAGAACGCGCGGCTGCTGTTGATCGAGACCGTTTCGCCGCCGTCGTAAACGATGGCGCTGTCGTTGGAATCGGGTTTGAAACCCACCAGCGCACGCCACAGTTCGGCGCGCAGGTCGTGCAACAGATCCAGCGCTTTTGTGCCGTCCGTGGCATCGAGTGCCAGGATGATTTCGAAACGGTCGCGGATCGGTTGGCTGGGGGAGTTCTGGGCGGTGCTGGCGCTGGCTACGTCAGCCAGCGGTAAAACATGGGCCGAGGGCACCGGCAGATTCGGGTCGCCTTGCAGCAGCGCCAGGTCGACACCTGTCGCGATATGGCCGGCAAGGCTTGGGCATTGCGCACGCAGCTGCGTGAGGATCGGGGAGATCTTCATGGGGAGCGTTCCAGGATGTGTGAGTGGCCACAGTGATGCGTGTGGCGGGTGAGACCGGGGGGGATCAGTCCTTGGCTTTTGCCTCGGGATCCCGGCCGTTTGCTTCGATCAGGCAGCGATAACTTTCTTCGGGCTTGCCGCTGGCAGTTACCTTTTCAATCGACCAGCGACCGCGCATGAAGTCCGGCCAGGTGTCATCGAGCACCAACAAGCCTTCGGCTGCCAGCAGCGGATCGCCCGGGCAGGTGACCTTCAGCTTGTATTTCTCGCGCAGCATCTTGCGTACTTCGGCCTCGCCGATGGCTTTGGCTTCTTCTTCGCTGGCCAGTTTCTGACGCATGACCTTGTAGGGTTCGGACCCGGTGATCACCTCCCGCAGCTTGCCGAGAGCACCGTCCCAGAATGAGGTTTTGCAACCCTGATTCTGGGTGCGGGCAGTCTCTTCCAGCGTGGCGCTGATGAAGGCGTGATCGCCCGGCCGATTGTTGTGGGTCACCGACAGCCTGACATCCGGTATCACCTGGCCCGACAGGTTTTTCAGTTGCGCCGGTTTCGCCAGTACGTAGAGGTCGTTGAACGGTTTGGCCACCGCGTCGTACTTTTTCGCCAGGCGTGTGATGAAGCTCATGTCGGTTTCGTTCGACTGGTCGACATGAGCGATCCTGATCAGCGCCAGTTCGGGATCCACGCGCGGCGAGAATCCGTGTCTCGAGACCAGCTCGCGAAACAGTCCGCCAAGGGTTGTAGGGCCATGACTGGCCGTGCGCCGCTCCTTGAATCCGGTCTCGTCCTTGCCGCTGAAAGGCGCGGCGGTCGCGACCAGCGTCAGGCGCAGCGGGAACAGCGTAGGTGTCAGTCGAGTCACCTTGAACTGGCCCTTTTCGACCAGTCCGGTCTCCAGATAGCCCACCCGCAGGCCGATTGTTCCGCCCAGGGTCGGCAAGCCTTCGAGGCCTTCCAGGTCGAGCACCAGCGTCAGTTGATCGGACTCCATACCGGCGGCATCGATGTGTTCCCAACTGATCAGGCGCTGATTAAGCAGAGCCGCGTTGGCGCCGTAGATTTCGATCGCCGGCGTAAATCCCTGTGCCATGCAGCCTCCTTAATCCCAGGCCAGAACCGGTTTGATCGCGGCGGGTTTCGAGTCGAGTTCCGGCAGCGTCACCCAGACACCCGCCGGCAGGATCGGGCCGTGCTCGGCCAGGGTCGGGTTGAGCGTCCACAGGGCTTCTTCGGCGCTGTCATCGCTGCGACCGGTCTCGCGGTACAGCAACAGATTCACCGAATCACCGGCCACGCTTCGTACCTTACGCATTGTTGAACTCCGACAATCCGATGACCCACTTGATCACCATCGCGGTGCCGTCATCGATGACCTCGCTCTGGTTTTCGTCGATGCTGTTGATCCGCCACAAACCCCAGTTGCGACCAATGCCGTCAATCAACGGCAGCGGTACTCTCAACGCTTGCAGTGCACGCAGTTCATCGAGCCGCTCCATCGCCACGGCGTACATCGAGGTGCCGGAGATGGTCAGGGTTTCAGGCTTCTGTCCTGTCTGATGGGACCTGGGTTTGCTGTTGAGGATTTGCAGATCAGTCCAGCCACCCTCGGATTTACGCGTCAGCGCGCTGTACGCAAAATCCCGGGACAGACCGAAGATGAAACTGCCCAGTGCCATTTGTTGTTTCATGTACCGGCTCCGTCAGTCAGGGCTGCATCACGACGCGTCCCGAGTGGGTTAGCGCCCATCAGCAGCGGCATGAATTGGCCATGGAATTGACCGGAAATCTGTTGCTCGATAATCGAATGAATCTGTTGGGCAGTGTCGGGGGCAGGACAGGTGACCTGGATCGTCGGAGAGAAGGAAACCTGCTGGTTTTGCGTCTGTGCGCCAGCCAGGTCTTTGGCGACTTCGGCCGGCGGGGCGAGTTTGTCCGGCGCGCTGGACATGAGCTTCTCACCTAAAAAGCCTCCTCCCTCAGCGCCCAGCCATCCCCCGACCAGTCCACCAATCAAACCGCCAAGTGCAATGCCCGGCGCCAGCCCCACACTTCCTATGGAGGCGCCGATCGAGCTGCCGGCGACCGCACCGGCCCAGGCGCCACCAGCGGCACCGAGACCTTGCGCGATCTGCTGTTTGTCACCGCTGGCAATACCTGCGGCGACAGCCGAAGCACCAATCGCCGCCTTCGCCTGCCAAGGCATCCAGCGCGAGGCCGGCTGCACCGATGCGAGCACAGGCTCCAGCCCCGGGGCAGCAACCCTTGCAGTCTGTTCGAGTATTTTCAGACCGTTGCCAGCGCTGGCACTGCGACTGGCCAGAGCCAAGCCCTGAGTTTCAGCCACGGCCGTCGCAGAGGTTGCTGCAGACAAGCCGAGCTTTGAACGACCGGGAAGGTAACTGGCAGCTTTATCAACGATCCATTTGCCTCCCCGGTCTTTCAGTTCACCGACCACCGCATCGGTCACGGCGTCGAACACCGGTTTGATCCAGGCCGTCGCCGTCAGAACAGCACCCGTGGTTTTCGGGTAGGTTTCGGCCAAATCGCTCAGCGCGTCTATCGAATGGCTCTCACCGGGTTTTTCGATATCCGGCGCCAGTGCATTGCCTTTGGCGACCGACAAACGTTCCTCACGGGCATTCTTGATGTTCCACTGCCCCTGCTGAGTATCGGCAAGTGCCAGTGCGGACTGTCTTACCGAGCCTTTGTCACCCAGCTTCGATGTCGCGTATCGGCTTTTGTCGCTCACAAGGAAAAAGGCTTCATTCACCTTGCCCAGGTCCTGGGACAGCGACAACGCGGCCTCTCCACTGTCCGCGAACAAGGTCCGGGCCAATGTCGAGCGCTGTTCTACCGGTCTGGCATTCAGCGCCGCAAGCACTGATAGAACGGCGCCTTGGGCATTCTGTTTGTCAGGATCACGCATGGCTTCGGCCACTGCCTTGGGATCCAGACCCAACTGCTTCCAGGCACCTTTTTCGGCTATGGATGCTTGATCGCCCTTGCCCAGCGCACTGGAAATGTTCTTCAGCGCATTGCCAGCATCGTCTTTTTTCGCGCCGCTGTTAAGCAACGCTGCCGTCAACGCCGCAGCCTGTTCAGGCTGCAAGCCTGCGCTGATTGCCGCCTCGCCCGACTGCTGCAAGACAGTACCGATATCCGCTGTCTGCACATCTCCGGGCATTTTGCCGAGATGGTTGGCCGCATCCGCAAGATCAAGGGCTTGATCGCGCGAGAGCTTCATCGAGGTGCGCCAGACCTTCAACATTTCGCCGGCTTCCAGCCCCGAAACCTTGAATGCCGATGCAGTGATGGCCGCATCGCTGGCAAAGGTCAGCAACTCATGCTTTCTGCCTTCCTCGTTCACCGCTTCGCTGCCGATTCCCGCCTTGGCTGCCAAGGTTTCAATCCTGACCAGTTCGACCCCGGTCGTACCTCCGGCAGCCACCAGGGTGGCACTGGCCATTTTCAGGCTCGTGAGCGCCATGTCTTTCCCGCCATCGCGGGAAAGCTGCGCCACACTGGCGAGAGTGGCCGCCGCCGAATCCATGGCCATCGCGGCCTTGCGCATCTCGGGAAGCTCAGCTCCCCCGGAGGATTTTTCCGGTGTTTTCTGTCCGCCGGACGACTCACTCCTGGCTCCGGCACTCACTGCCTGCGGCAACGCACGCAAGGCGGACAGTGTCACGCTCAATGCATCGATTGCCGTCGTCAGCAGCTCGATTTTACCGCTGGCCGTCATCAGTGCCTGGCGCAGGCCGCTGGTCTGTTCCACGGCAAACTGCCCGGCTCCTGCGTTCAGCGCGGCAGTGCTCAGGGTGATACTGCCGAATCCTGCGCTTGTGCTGTCACCGGCATTCATGAGCGTATTTTTACTCTCTGCCATGCCGCTCTACTCCCTTTTCACGCCAAGGCGAGTGATCGCTATGTCGTAGCGGCGCAACGCCTTTTCGGCGTCCCACTCCAGAATTTCCGCCTCACTTACCGGGTAAATGAGCGGCACGATATCGAGGATTACTTCGATGTCGCGTTCTGAAAGAAGGCCGCCGGCTGGTTTAAAAAATCGTCGATGCGCACCTGCAATTGCGTCCAGTCCGGCACGCTCAACAGGGCCAGATCGGGGATCATCAGGCCGGTGCAATGGGCGGTGATGAACTCGGCGCGTTCCTTGGCCGTTTTCAGTTTCTTCATCACTTTGGTGGCCCGCAGCGCCGGCATTTCCAGGCTCAGCGAAGTCACGGTGCGGCCGGTGACGGCGAGCGGTTGCAGCAGTTGCACCTGATCGGGATCGTCGGATTTTTCCGCGTCTTCGACCTGGTCGAGAAAGTACGACGCCGGACGGGTCGACATCTCGTGCACGTATTGCGCGATGGTCACGTAGTCCGGACGCTTGAGCTGGTCGAGTTCCTTGACCGACAAGCCGGTGGCCAGCAGCGCCAGTTCGAAGAACTGATCGTCTTCATCGTCGCCAGCGCGTTCCAGCGCTTCTTTCTGGGCGGCGTAGAACAGCGGCTTGAGCTGAATCGATTCGATCTGCGAGCCGTCGTCACCGGTGATCGGCGACAACAGGTCATGCTTGGGTGGCATCCACGACATGTATGAATTCCTTGGTGATTCTTGAGGGGGTGTTGCTAAACATCGGCCAGTCACACTGGCCCAATGTAGGAGCGGGCTTGCTCGCGAAGGCGGCCTATCAGATGAATGTGTGGCGACTGTCACACCGCATTCGTCGGATCGCCACCCGGAGCAAGCCCGCTCCCACAGGGGCAAGTGCCTGGTTTGCTTACAGCGTTACGGCATCAGCACCGCACGACGGGCATCACCGAGGATATCGACGCCGTTGAGCACGAACTTCTGGGTGCGCACGTCGATGTCGATCACCGGCACGCCGTTTTCCAGGCGGTTGTAGGTGCGGCAGGAGAACTCAAGAGTCGTCAGGGCTTTGCTACCCATTTTGATTGCTTCTTCACCCATGGTTTTGAGCTTGCCGCCAATGGTGTGATAGGTGAACCAGGTGTTGCCGTCCTGATCCTGACCGGCTTCACGCACGTTCAGCAGAATGTCGTCGCCCAGTTTCACGCCCATCGCCAGCAGCACTTCAGCGCCGGTGCCTTGCAGCTTGAGCGTGGCGTTCAGCGGCTTGGCGCTCTTGGCCATTTCCTCGACGATGAAGCGCCCGCCCGTCATGCTTTCCATCTCGAAGTCGATCTTCGGCGGAGTGAATTCCTCAACGGTCGCCGACAGCGGCAGGCCTTGCAGGGTGGCCGCGATGGCCTGTCTTACGCGGTTGGTAAACATTAGAGAACGTCCTCCAGGAACTGCTCGATGATTTCATCGCGGGCGTTGAGTTGATAAACCATGTGTTCGTTCGGCGCGTAGCGGCCGTAGTCGATGACCACGTACCAGGTGCCGTTCTTGTACTTCTCGACGCTGTTGAGTTCCGGATGCAGATACACGCTGCCGCCGGGAATGGTTTCGTCGGCGACCAGGGTCTGCAGCCAGTCGTTGATGCGTTTGACTTCCTGATCCATGAACGACTTGGTCAGGTTCTTGGCCATGGCTTTCTGGCCGGCCTTCACCAGCTTGCGGCTGATGGCGTCCTCCAGACCGACGTAGCTGATGAACTTGCCGGTAATCGAGCGGTTGCCCAGCAGCGAGAAGCCGCCAAGGATGGTGCGGGCGTAGTAGCTGACGCCGTAGCGGTTGAGCAGATCGCCTTCGGTGGAGGTGTCGAGGATGTTGTATTCAACGACCCGCGACACGTCCTCGGCGTAGGTCACCTGGTTGCCCGGGCTTTCCCACTGCTTGACCTTGGCCAGCGCGGCAATTGCCAGACTGGATGGCGCGAGGAACACGTTTTTCTTAGCGGCTTTCGAGTACACGGCCGGCATGTTGTGCACCACCAGGCAACGGTCGAAACCCAGATCCGCACCGCCCAGTTCCTGGCTGTACAGCACCTGATCGGCGACCGAGACGTCCTTGCCGTCCAGCACCACACGGGCCTTGATGCGTTTGCCGAACGAGGCGAACTCGCTGGCCACAGCCTTGGTGCCGGTGAAACCCGGCGCGCCGATGATGGTCAGGTCTTCCGGGACGCTGCCCAGTGCCGCCAGACCGAGCTTGCGGCCGGTGGCCGGTTCAACACCGCCGATCACGGCGTTGACGGTATCGGCCGGGGTCGCGCCCGCTTCGACGATCACCACGTATACCGGCACCTTGACCACTTTGAGGATCTGGTAAACGGCGTGGTACAGGGTGCCCTCTTCCGAACCGGTCGGATCGAGCAGCGCGTGGGTGGTGAAGCTGTTGATGCGAAACGGTGCGTTACGCGGAATCAGCGGATCGGCTTTCGGCGCGGTGCCGACCAGACCGATGACGTTGTCGCCCAGGCCACCCATGGCCTCGGGGGATTCGGTGGCATTGACGGTAATGCCGTTGTGCTCGAAGTTCAGAACCTCAGCCATAGTCAGTCAGCCTTCTTGGCAGCGGCCTTCACGGCCTTGGTGGTAGATGTTTTCAGCTCCAGTCGACCGGCGCTGTGCAGGGCACTGGCCTCGACATCGAGCAGATCGAGTTCCTGGCCGACGCTCGACCAGTGCCCACCGCCGGTGGGGAATGGAACGAGCACGGTGTAGGTTTGGCGGGTTGCCATTTTTCGTTTCTCCATAAACGGGAAAGCCCCTCGTGGGGAGGGGCTTGGCGGGTGTTGAATGTGTTGGGCGGACAAGAAAATGCCCCGGGGAGCGGGGCGCTTATTGAAGGGTTGAGTCTGAGGTGCTTGGCGAGGAATCCGGCCAGCCATCCTTCAGCATTTCATCGGTGTAGGTGCCGGCCTCAAGTGCTTCCAGCAGGATCAGTTCACGGTCGAAGCAAGCCTGCACATGAGCCCGGACAGCCTTGGCAATGGCGAGAATCTGCTCGGAACCAATTTCGATAAAACCGTTAAGGGTTTTAAAGTTGCAGCGGTATTGCGGATCAAGAAGCGCGGAGAGACCTGTACTCGCGATCAAAGCCTGACTCTCACGAGTGGTTTCGATGCGCAATCCTTCTACGGCAATACCTGAGGCTTCCCGGGTGAAACGCTCAGCCGCAAACAGGGCCGCATAATCGCGTTCGATGTGAGGGAAAGGTAACTTGACCACGTTACCGTCAACCAACTTCCAGACACCGTCCCTCTCTGTTCTGGTCGCCAGAAATACTGCGTCACTGAGTTCAATTGCCTGCTCAGGAATCACGCTATGAATATCGGAGTCATACCGTCCGGTAAGGTCTCCGTGCTCATCAAATGTTGCGAATTTCATATATAGCCCTCGTCACTCCGTTGTATTAGCGACCCACTGCAAAGTAGTAAAACTGTGCAGATGCCTGACCCAGGTTACGAATGGTCACGTTCGCTTTACTGATCCCTTTGATTTGCCCGATGTAGGTCGATCCGACCGGGGCATCTGTGGCCGTATTGGGGTAAGTGATAAATACAGACGGATTGATCATTGGGTAGGCGATCGGAAAGGCCTGCAAATAATTGGCGCCCGATGCGATGGCATTCGTCATCCCCCACTGGAGAATCAAACCTCCGAGCCAGGTCGGAAAAACGACATAGCTGCCGCTCATGTCGCCGGACACACTGATGGAGAAACCCCAGCGCATTTTTTTCGGGGTCACGAAGGTTTTATCGTCGCCACCTGCATCGACCTGTGCCTGGGTCGCTACCTTCGCGGTGCCTTGATTGAGTTCGGTAGCCTGCTGCGCCAGATCGGACAACGCAGCTACATCAATACTTCCTTGATTGACCGGGGCGTTCCAGGCCTTAATGCACCACATCACCGCTAGGTTGCGTGGACGCGTTTCAGTGCCACCTTTTTCCGCTGCCGGACCGTGAATGCTTGAGGTGAGCGTTGCTCCCAGTACCCCGGCTCCCGCTGGCTTGGGGATCGGCGCCAAGTTGGTAAAGCTACCTACCAGATTGCCAGCAATGGGATTAAGCACTCCTCCGGCATCGGCAGTTAGAACCGTGTGGTAGTGATCGACCATCGACTGGCCTTGATTCGTACCTATCCCACGTCCTACATCCACACCGCGCCCATGATCCCAGCCACGCAGGAATTCGCCGCGAGATTCCGGCAACCGGAAATTCCCGGCCCCCTCATCGCCCTTGTTGAATGTAGTGCCGAGATACGCCGCCAGATCCGGATAGGTCGCAATGCTCTGCACGCTGCCATCCAGCTCCAGATAACCGGCAGGAACGACACCCGTTGGAAACGACAGAACAGCACCCACCGGAACAGAGGACTTGAGTTGTGCGACTTCATTGGCCAGTGCGGCGACGTCGATGTTTCCCTGATTGATCGGCGCGTTCCAGGCCTTGATGCACCACATGACGGCGAGGTTGCGTGGTCGCGCCTCGCTGCCTCCCGACGTGTTCATGTAGCTGGCGAAGTTGGAACTGCCTGTCTGCGTTCCATTGTCGGCAACGATACCCGCGGCGTTGGCGCCACCGGTATTGCCGAAAACGGGAATCCGGGTGTAGGTGTGGGCGTGAGCCTTGTTGTCATCCGCCTGCCAGCTACCGAGCCCGCGACCTATATCGATCCCGCGACCATGATCCCAGCCACGCAGGAATTCTCCGCGAGACTCCGGCAAACGGAAATTACCGGTGCCCTCATCGCCCTTGTTGAATTTTGTGCTCAGGTACGCCGCCAGATCCGGATAGGTCGCAATGCTTTGCACACTGCCATCCAGCTCAAGAAAACCGGGCGGCACGATACCCGTCGGGAACGCCATGACGGCACCCACCGGAACGGCAGATCCAAGCCGGGAAACTTCCTTGACCAGTGCCGCTACGTCGATGTTTCCCTGATTGACCGGCGCGCTCCAGGCTTTGATGCACCACATGACGGCGATGTTGCGGGGACGGGTTTCAGAGCCACCGGTAGACCCGGTCACGTTACCGCTATTGGTAACTGCATACTGACCCGAGCCCGCTACAGTCCCGATCGTAACATTCGAAATACCCTTTGAATTGTCTGCGGCGTGGGTATGACTGTGAGACCCGAAGAGGTCACTCTGTAAGGTGCCTATCGCCCGTCCCGGGTCAACTCCGCGCCCATGATCCCAACCCCGCAAGAACTCCCCACGCGCCTCCGGCAAGCGGAAGTTACCAACCCCTTCATCACCCTTGTTGAACTTGCCACCCAGATAGGCGCTCAGGTCCGGGTAAGTCGCGCTGCTCTTGACGCTGTTGTCCAACTCCAGAAAGCCCGGAGGTGGAGAGTCAACCGGGAACGCGACAATCGACCCCACCGGCAACGCCGACGCCTTGGCAATCAGCGCCTCGACTTCAGCCTTGGTGTACGAATCCTTGATGCCGAAACCGGCCAGCGTGTCGGGATTCGAGCCGGCTGTCGCGCGGCCGTATTCGTCGACGCTCAGACTTTTGTAGGTACCGGCAGCAATCCCGGTGCGCCCGGCCAGCATCTTGAATGTCAGCGCGGTAGTGCCGAGCGTGATCGGTGCGTTGGTGGTCAGGTGCCACAGCGAATCGCCGTTGAGCGTGCCCTCCTCCACCATCACCGTCAGGCCCGGTGTGACCTTGGCGCTGACGTTGGCATCGTTGGCCCGAACCCAGTCACCGTTGGCGACGATCCACAGGCCGTTGTCCTTGGCCAGGGTCTGGTTTGGCAGCAGCACGCGGTCGCCGGCAATCACCGCCACGCCGTCGATCTGCTGCGCACCGTTCAACACCACGTTGGCGGTGGCGGCGACACGTACCGATTGCTTGCCGTCGAGTTTGCCGAGTTCTTCGGCGAGGTAACTCATGACCCAGGCCCGAGTGGCCTTGACCACCGTGTCATCGATCAGCAGCGTCACCAGTGAGGCATTGCTGGTCTCGAAAATCGAGCGGATGTAGAACTCTTTGCCCGAGCCTGACGTGGCCAGCACCGGTTTGAACGACTCCGGGTATTTGACGATGGCGTAGAGAATCCCGGTGTCGGTCCACAGACCGGCTTCACGCACGTACCAGCCGCCGACGTCCGGCGGGATGGTGACTTCGGCGAGCAGCCAGCTCGGATTCTTCTCGTCCTGGAACAATGCATTGAGCGGTCCGCGCCAGACTTCGCGTTTGAGCGCGGTGGCGGTCGCGGCCGGGTTGTAGACCGCGCCGCCGCCGTCGCCGACGGAAATCTGCGTCAGCTTGATCGGCACGCCCGCTGCCTTGCAGGCGGTTTCGTAGGCAATCCCTGCGTTGGTGAGCAGGGTGTAATAGTCAGCCATTCAGGCCCCCTGAGGATAAATAGTGGATGTTTCGACGGTGTACATGCCTGCGCCCATGAAGGCCTCTCCCGAGGTTTCGAGCCCTTCGATGAACACTGGATAAACCGTGGTCAGCTCACCGCAGATGGTCGCGGCGCCGATCACATGAGAGCCGAAGGCGCTGAGGCCGACCGACACCGACAGCACGTCCCGTTCGCTCTTGGCATCGGCCAGGCGTCGGTCGAGACGGGCATCGATTTCTTCGCTGTAGGGTTGTTCGCTGAAGGCCCGCACGGAAAAGCTGTAGGGTTCGCCGGGCGGTGTCTGTTCATACCAGGCGCGGACTTCAGGCCTGAGTTGCAAGCCCTTGGCGGCGTTTTCCAGTGCCTTGCGGGTGCCGGCCTGACGCGCGGTTGGCCAGGCCAGTTCGACGGTCAGGCGCTTCTCGGCTTCCGGTGCGTCGGTGCTCCATTCGGCCACGCCGCGATCCGCTGCGAGATACGGCAGGAATGCGACCGGTGTCGAACTCGGGTTCATCAGTTCGGGGAACGGCGGCGCGACGCGGTCAAGCAAAGCGCCGAAGCCGATGTCGAGTGCCCGTTCCAGCGCCGAGCTGTTGGCCGGCAGCAGGGTCGGACGCGGTGTCTGGTCCGTCATAGTGTCTGCACCTCGACCTCGACCGCCGTACAGTACGGCGCTTGAAACGCCGAGCACACAACTGGCGCCAGCGGCTCAAGAATCTGCAATTGCACGGCGCCGGCGCTGTGCAGCGTGTAGTCGATCCAGCTTGGGTCGACCCGGCCCTCCAGGCGATGGCAACTGTCGGCGTAGGCCTGCAAGTGTTGCTGCGCGGCGACTTTGGTCAGGCCCGAATCGGGGCCGGAATTGATCTTGGCCACGACGCGGATTTTGTAGCGCTGAATCTCGGCGCCTTTGACCGTGACCTTGTCGGTTTCCGGACAGACATCGGGCCGGGCGAAGTGCTGGCGCACGCCGTCGAGCAGTGCGGCGGACGGTGTGCCGTCGGCGTCGCGGGACAGCACCGTCACCTGCACTTCACCGGGGGCCGTGCGGCGGCCATTGCCATCCTTGACCTGTGCAGCGAGGCCGTCCGGGGCAAAGGTGTAGGTGACGTTGACGACGCCGGCATCGGTGGATTCGACTTTCACCGCCGGCCGTTCGCCGAGGGTGAACACCTCGCGGCGATACTGCATCCGCGACCCCGCTGCCGGCGCATGGGGCGCCAGGTAATAACGCAACCGGGCATCATCGTCGCTCTCGTAAATCGCCAGCACTGGCGGAAACGCTGCCGGGTCGCCCGGGTCGAGCAACTGCCGCTCCAGCCCCATGTCCGCGAGCCGCGCATCAAGGTTGCTGCCGGTGGCCCACCACGCCAGCATTTGCTTGATGCGAGCGTTGTATTTGCGTTCGTGGCTTTGCAGGCGAACGCAAAACGCTTCGAGCGCCATCGTCAGCAATTCGCTTTCGTTGTCCAGGCTGGTCTTGAGTTTCGCAGCGCTCTGCGGCGAGCGGGTACCGACGTATTCCAGGACGAAGGTCTTGAACTCGGCCAGCAGATCCTCGAAGGCCTCGACCTTGATCAAAGAGGGTTCGGCCAGTTGGTTCTGGCCCGGGATCAACATGCTCATGTCACGACCTCGAAAGTCTGTTGGCGGTTTTTCCACGTGCCGGCGAAGCGCAGCAGCAGACCGGCGCCCTGACGCGTGGCGACGATCACGCCTGGCTGGAAATCTCCGATGCCGTTCTGCGCGTTGTAGAAAGCCTGCGCAGCGTGACTCTGGGCCAGAAGCAGAACGTCATCGCCCAGGTTTTGCCCCAACAGCGTGGGGATCAACGAACCATAAAGGGGCCTTTTTTGCCGGGTGCCCAGCGGCGTGGTCAGGGCTCGTGTCGCGCGCTGCACGAATTGCAGCCAGTCGTCGACCGTGGCCCCGGTGTCTCTATCGATTCCGATCATGGGAAGCTCTTGATTCAGGGGCTGATGACGCGACCCTGGTGATCCACCAGCGGGCCGCTGAAGTGCACGCCCGAGGCGTCGATGGTCAGGCCGACCGCGCCCAGTTGCAGGTTGATCGCTTGCGCTGTCATCGCCAGCCGCGCCGGGCCGATGCTCAGCTCAAGCGACTCTCGGGAGCCGTTGAAGGCGGCCGGACCGTTTTGCCAATGCAGCGTGTGAGTGGCGTCGTCGTAGCCGCTTTCACTGCCGTCCTGATGGACGCGACGGGTCAACGTCGGCACCGTCGAGGTCGGTGGAAAACGGTCGCTGTTCAGGCCGAACAACGCCACGCTTTGTGCGCCGCTTTCGCCGCTGCCGTAGTTGAACAGCAGGCATTGTTCGCCCACCGTCGGGATCCGCGACTCGCTCTGCGCGCCGGCGCTGGGGTTGAAGAATTTGATGGCCGGGGTGAGCAATCCACCGTGGCTGACCTTGCAGGTGTTGCTCGCGGCATCGACCTCCTGACAGATGCCGATGCGGCAATAACTCTCGGCGCGTCGGTGCAGGTCTTCGATCTCCGCTTCCATCTCGGCCAGGCGTTCGATGATCGGGCCCAGTTGCATACGCAGTAACGCGTCGAACATCGGTCAGGCCTCCAGCGTGGTGTATTGGTCGGGATCGTCGATGTCGCTGACTTCCCAGGTGCGGGCGAATTTCGGTGTGCCGAGCGGGTCGTCCAGCAGGGTCGGGCCCAGGTACAGGGTCTGATTGAAGGTCAGTGTCCAGGCCTTGTTGGGCTGATCGGCGCGAATCGCCAGTGACGGCAAACCATCGATATTCATCGGCAGATCGCATTGATCGCCGGACAGGCCCCAACGATTGTCGGTGATCAGGTTTTTCAGGGCGGCGATCAGGTCACAGGCAGCGAACGCCGTGGCGGAAAGCGCCGGGATGACTTGCAGTGACAGCGTCAGCACATGGGCGATACGCCCGTTGGCAGCGCGTTCTCCTGGTGCATTGCGTTCGATGTCGATCAGCACCCAGGCCTTGTCGCCGGGGGCCGTGAAGTCATCCTGACTGCCGACCTGCACGTTCAGGTCGGCGTTGTTGCGCAAGGCTGTCGCCATTGCCGTGAACAGTTGCGACGGCTGCCGGATCGGTGTGGGCATGCATGACCTCCTTTTCGAATGTCCACGCGCAGTCCCACCGCACAGCGTGCAGCGAGACAGGAAAGTGAAAGGGTTACTGCGGATCGCGCGGGGGAACTTCGCAGACGCCAATGCGCTTGGCGGCCCAGCGTTCGTACAGACCGATGGCCACGTCGGCGCCGGCCATGGCTGTCAGGCAGCCAAACGCGCCAGCAGCCCAGATCGACATGCCGGCGGCGTACAGCAGCATGATCGCCGAGACGCCGCAGATCATGCAGGCGCCGGAGCGCAGGGCGAGCCGCCGAAGCAGTGGCCAGCCACGGGCGCCCTCCTTGTCGGCGCGCCACATTTCGCCGGACACCCCGCCCACGACGGCAAGGAGGATGACCAGCCAGATCGGCATGTCAGCCAACGCTTGTTGCTCGTTTGTCATGTCACGCCTCCCGGGAGTGCGGATGAATAAAAGAATAGTGAGAAGCCAACCAACGCAGCTCCCCGGTTCTGGGCGCTACAGGCGTTCAACAATGACGTTATCGATAAAGGCAAAGTTGGCGTTCGGGTTTTGCTCGTTGAAAAACGCGAGCGTTGTCTGCGCTGTGATGGCGGTGAATTCGTAAGTGATGGTGCTCCACTCCACAGCAACACCTTTAGCCGTCGGGGTATTGAACATCGACGTTTGCCCGGCCACTTTGACCTGGATGACACCGTCACCGGAGCGGCTGGCAAACCGTGAATTGCCTGCGCTGAAGGTGAGTCGGTACTTCGCCCCGATGGTCGTGGCGAAGTTCTGTTGAATCCCGCCACCATTGCCATAAACATAATTGGCCAGATCCACGATCATCACGCCGTCGGCTGCGACGGAACCGCCAATTGCGTTTGGCATGTTGAAGTACTCGGCACCGGACAGAAAGGTTGTCCAACCGGTGATTGCATTGGTTTTGGCGGGGGTGTCCAGAATGCAGCCACCACCGCAGGTCGACTGTTCAAAACTGCCGTTGACCAACAGGTTGGCGGCCAGCACATTCGTGCCTGCACCAAGCAACATTGCGCTGGCCAGGAACGGAGCAAGATATTTCTTAAACATATTCGGATTTCTCTTCCGTGAAAGGATTGATGGGTAATGCCTCAGGGGTTATTGCGAACAAGGCAGGCATTCCAAAAAGCCCGGCAGTCCGCCGGGCTTTTCAGTAATGCGCTCCTTCGCCTTCCTTCAATCCTGTGTCCGTGTGAAGGAAGCTGACTTTTCGGCGCTACTGGCGCGGTACGAGTCCATTCAAATTGTTTTTCCGACCGCGGTCCCTGCCCGCCGGATAACTGCTTCTGGTGCTTTACGCTGCACACCCGGGTCAGTTGCCAACCCTCTGAACCGTTGAGGCCGGTTCATCGCTGCCTGTTCTTGTGGAACTAAAGAGCTGTTGTTGCCAGCCGCTTTGTCGAGCGGCTTGGTGGCAAGAATATGCATGGATGCATATACAGTCAATGCGTAAATGCATTTATTTATGCACAAGAAATGCGCGAATGCATGAAAGCCCCCGCCGTTCAAGGGTTGGCCGGTTTTCTACAGGCGAAAAAAAACCCGCCGAGGCGGGTTTTGTCAGAAAGGAGTCAGGTTACCGGGCGTACATACCCCACCAGAAGACGTGACCGAGGATGACGATCTGCTCGTCCTGCATATCCTGGAAGCTGTAGTCCTCGTCCGGATGCTCATCGCGATTGAAGCTGCGCAGACGGATACCGGTAGGCAGGCGATAGAGCTGTTTAACCCGCAATTGACCGTTGTGGTTGATCGCATAAAGGTCGCCATCAATGATGTCGCCGATCCCGCACTTGCCGGCGTTGACACCGACCGTGGCGCCGTCGCGCAGCACCGGCAACATGCTGTTGCCCCGTACGGTCACGCATTTGGCCTGGTCGAACTGCACGCCATTATGGCGCAGGCTGCGCTTGCCAAAGCGCAGGCTGGAGCGCTCGCTCTCTTCGATGACGAATCTTCCTGATCCAGCAGCCAATTCAACCTCGCGAAGGAAGGGCACGGACACCTCGTCGTCATCGACGGGCGTGTCATCGTCCCACAGGCTTATGTCCTTGAGTTCGGAATGCAACTCCTCGCGCCCGCCGCCGGCAACCGGCGCGACATCCGCGCGCCCGCGCAACTGATCGGTACTCACGGCGAAGTACTCGGCAATCTTCGAAATATGTTTATCCGAAGGATCGACGATCTTCCCGCTGAGAATCCGCGAGAGAGTGGATTGAGGCACGCCGGTGCGACGGTGGAGCTCCGTGGGGGAGATCCCGTGCTGATCGAGCAGTGCTCTTAAGACGGAGGATACGTTGCGTTTTTGCATAACGCGCATAGTGCTTGAAGTTTTTCGGGATGACAAATGCTGATTTGCATAAATCGTGCATAGTCGAGCTTTTTGCGCCATAAACCTGTCACCCGGCCGCGATGCCTGCGTCCAACAGACCGCCCATGGTAACCTTGCGCCCATCGCGGAAAAGCCCGGCGACCGCCCCGCTTTTGCCCCACATCTTCCAACGAGTTACCTGACAATCCGATGAATAAAGCCGTCTCCGACCTGTCCTCCCACACTCCGATGATGCAGCAGTACTGGCGCCTGAAGAATCAGCACCCGGACCAGCTGATGTTCTACCGCATGGGCGACTTCTACGAGATCTTCTACGAAGACGCGAAGAAGGCGGCCAAGT
>Ga0207655_1001732_pt1 | contig 19146 bp, 18 predicted proteins | sample KBSM44metaG_FD_184398 | JGI IMG/M metagenome (GOLD analysis project Ga0207655, IMG submission 184398) | Miscanthus rhizosphere microbial communities from Kellogg Biological Station, Michigan, USA - KBS M4-4 metaG (SPAdes) (version 2) | ecosystem: Host-associated > Plants > Roots > Rhizosphere >...
CGACTGAACACCTGGTTGCGAAAAGAGTTTTAATTTTTTTAAGAGACCGGAGAGAATTAGCGGTCTCGGGCGACAGGCACAACGGAGAGAAACTATGTTTGAACCAATGGAATTAACCAACGACGCGGTGATTAAAGTCATCGGCGTCGGTGGCGGCGGCGGTAACGCCGTAGAGCATATGGTGCGCGAGCGCATTGAAGGCGTTGAATTCTTTGCAGTCAACACCGATGCGCAGGCACTGCGTAAGACGGCTGTAGGCCAGACTATCCAGATCGGCGGTGGCATCACCAAAGGGCTGGGCGCTGGGGCTAACCCGGAAGTCGGTCGCAACGCGGCTGAAGAAGATCGTGAAGCCCTGCGCGCTGCACTGGAAGGTGCGGACATGGTCTTCATCGCAGCAGGCATGGGCGGCGGTACGGGTACCGGTGCAGCGCCTGTTGTGGCTGAAGTGGCAAAAGATTTAGGTATCCTGACCGTTGCTGTCGTGACCAAGCCTTTCAACTTCGAAGGCAAGAAGCGTATGGCATTCGCGGAGCAGGGCATCACCGAGCTGTCCAAGCATGTGGACTCTCTGATTACCATCCCGAACGACAAACTGCTGAAAGTTCTGGGTCGCGGTATCTCCCTGCTTGACGCTTTTGGCGCAGCAAACGACGTGCTGAAAGGCGCGGTTCAGGGTATCGCTGAACTGATTACCCGTCCTGGCCTGATGAACGTCGACTTTGCTGACGTTCGCACCGTGATGTCCGAAATGGGCTATGCGATGATGGGCTCTGGCGTGGCAAGCGGTGAAGACCGTGCGGAAGAAGCGGCTGAAATGGCGATCTCTTCCCCACTGCTGGAAGATATCGATCTGTCCGGTGCGCGCGGCGTGCTGGTCAACATTACCGCTGGCTTTGACCTGCGTCTGGATGAGTTCGAAACCGTGGGTAACACCATCCGTGCGTTCGCTTCCGACAACGCGACCGTGGTAATCGGTACTTCTCTTGACCCGGAAATGAACGACGAACTGCGCGTTACTGTTGTTGCCACCGGTATCGGTATGGACAAGCGTCCTGAGATCACCCTGGTGACCAACAAGCAGACTCAGCAGCCGGTCATGGATCGTTACCAGCAGCACGGTATGGCTCCGCTGACTCAAGAGCAGAAACCAGCCGCGAAAGTGGTTAACGATACCACTCCGCAAACGGCGAAAGAGCCAGATTATCTGGACATCCCAGCGTTCCTGCGTAAGCAAGCTGACTAAGAATTGGCTGGAATTTGGGGATTTGCGCTCTTTGTGCTAAACTGGCCCACCGTTAGTGATATACACTCTCGGTTGGATAGTTAATTTGGCGAGATTATACGATGATCAAACAAAGGACACTTAAACGTATCGTTCAGGCGACTGGCGTCGGTTTGCATACCGGCAAGAAAGTCACACTGACGTTACGCCCTGCGCCGGCCAATACCGGGGTCATCTATCGTCGCACCGACTTGAATCCACCGGTAGATTTTCCGGCCGATGCCAAATCTGTGCGTGATACTATGCTCTGTACTTGTCTGGTGAATGAGCATGACGTGCGGATTTCTACCGTAGAGCACCTGAACGCCGCCCTGGCGGGTCTGGGTATCGACAACATCATTGTTGAAGTCGATGCGCCAGAAATCCCGATCATGGACGGTAGTGCTGCTCCGTTCGTTTATCTGTTGCTGGATGCCGGCATCGAAGAACTGAACTGCGCGAAGAAATTTGTTCGTATCAAAGAGACCGTTCGTGTCGAAGATGGCGACAAATGGGCTGAATTCAAACCGTACAATGGTTTCTCGTTGGACTTTACCATCGACTTTAACCATCCTGCGATTGATGCAAGCACCCAGCGCTATGCGATGAACTTCTCTGCTGATGCGTTTATGCGCCAGATCAGCCGTGCTCGTACTTTCGGCTTTATGCGTGATATCGAATATCTGCAGTCCCGCGGCCTGTGCCTGGGCGGCAGCTTCGATTGTGCCATCGTTGTTGACGATTATCGCGTACTGAACGAAGACGGTCTGCGTTTTGAAGATGAATTCGTTCGTCACAAAATGCTGGATGCTATCGGCGACCTCTTTATGTGTGGTCACAACATCATTGGTGCATTTACCGCGTTTAAATCCGGTCATGCGCTGAACAACAAACTGTTGCAGGCCGTCCTGGCAAAACAGGAAGCCTGGGAATATGTGACCTTCGAAGACGAAGCTGAACTGCCGCTGGCCTTCAAAGCACCGACTATGGTTCTGGCGTAACGGTTCAAGCCGTTTCGTAAAAAATCGACTGGTTAACCTGGTACTCTCTCCGACCAGGAAGGCCAGTCGTTTTTATTTCTATCCTTCATTAGTTTGTCCCTGCGCCTCCTGTTGCCTGTCATGCGAAGAAAATCTGTGCGTTAGCTGCATTCTTGACCGTTTTTCCCTGCTGCACTACGTCATTCCTGCTGATGTACATTGGCTTTAGTGGTAATATCTGGGCGCTAAAAAGAATATCTGAACTCAGCCTGCACAGGCTGGCTTATGTGGTGGAGCAAGTGAGCGGAATACTGACGCGCTGGCGACAATTTGGCAGACGTTACTTCTGGCCGCATCTCTTATTGGGGATGGTCGCGGCGAGCCTCGGCTTGCCTGCGCTCAGCAATAATGCCGAAGCCGCGGCTCCGACAAAGACCTCCACGTCCAAACACGATCTCACCACGCGGGTTAACTTTACTAACCTCGCACTGCTTGAAGCCAACCGCCGTCCTAACTTCTCGGTTGATTACTGGCACCAGCACGCTATCCGCACGGTTATTCGCCATCTGTCCTTTGCCATGGCGCCGCAGGCCATGCCTGCAGCCGAAGAGACGCTGCCGGTTCAGGCGCAGCACCTTGCCCTGCTGGATACGCTCAACGCGCTGCTTACCCAGGATAGCCAGCCGCCTGTCACGGTCCGCCAGACAGCGCCAGCAGCGTTTGTCTCCCCCGCATCCTTTACGATTTCGACATGGATTAGCCAGGTCCACGGCATCCGTGCCGGGCCACAACGCCTCAGCTAAATTAACGCTTTTTTCAATACCTTAATTTATCTGCCCATCTGGGGCGTTTGAGAATTTATTATGCTAATCAAATTATTAACCAAAGTTTTTGGTAGTCGTAACGATCGTACCCTGCGCCGCATGCGTAAAGCCGTCACCGTCATCAACGGTATGGAACCCGCGATGGAGAAGCTGTCTGATGACGAGCTGAAGGCCAAAACCGCGGAGTTCCGTGCGCGTCTGGAAAAAGGCGAAACCTTAGAAAGTCTGATCCCGGAAGCCTTTGCCGTTGTGCGTGAAGCGAGCAAGCGTGTTTTCGGCATGCGCCACTTCGACGTGCAGCTGCTGGGCGGCATGGTGCTCAACGAGCGCTGCATCGCGGAAATGCGTACCGGTGAAGGTAAAACCCTGACCGCAACGCTGCCGGCGTACCTGAACGCCCTGACCGGTAAAGGCGTTCACGTCGTTACCGTCAACGACTATCTGGCGCAGCGTGACGCCGAAAACAACCGTCCACTGTTCGAATTCCTCGGCATGACCGTGGGTATTAACATGTCCGGCCTGCCGGCGCCCGCCAAGCGAGAAGCCTATAACGCGGACATCACCTACGGTACCAACAACGAATACGGCTTCGACTACCTGCGCGACAACATGGCGTTCAGCCCAGAAGAACGCGTTCAGCGTAAGCTGCACTATGCGCTGGTGGATGAGGTGGACTCCATCCTGATCGATGAAGCGCGTACCCCGCTGATTATCTCCGGCCCGGCTGAAGATAGCTCCGAGATGTATCGTAAAGTCGACAAAATCATTCCTCACCTGCTGCGCCAGGAGAAAGAAGACTCCGACACCTTCCAGGGCGAAGGCCACTTCTCCGTTGATGAAAAAGCGCGCCAGGTAAACCTGACCGAACGCGGCCTGGTTCAGATTGAAGAACTGCTGGTGGCTCAGGGCATCATGGAAGAGGGTGAGTCACTTTACTCCCCGAGCAACATTATGCTGATGCACCACGTAACGGCAGCGCTGCGCGCTCACGCGCTGTTCACCCGCGACGTTGACTACATCGTGAAGGACGGTGAAGTTATCATCGTTGATGAACACACCGGCCGTACCATGCAGGGGCGTCGCTGGTCAGACGGCCTGCACCAGGCGGTTGAGGCTAAAGAAGGCGTTGATATTCAAAACGAAAACCAGACGCTGGCATCCATCACCTTCCAGAACTACTTCCGCCTGTACGAGAAGCTGGCAGGGATGACCGGTACTGCCGATACCGAAGCGTTTGAATTCAGCTCTATTTACAAACTGGATACCGTAGTTGTTCCAACCAACCGCCCGATGATCCGTAAGGATATGCCGGATCTGGTCTACATGACCGAAGCGGAAAAAATTCAGGCGATCATTGAGGACATTCGCGATCGCACCGCGGCAGGCCAGCCGGTGCTGGTGGGTACTATCTCCATTGAGAAATCCGAAGTGGTTTCTCACGAGCTGACCAAAGCGGGCATCAAGCACAACGTTCTGAACGCCAAGTTCCACGCCAAAGAAGCAGATATCGTTGCGCAGGCGGGCTATCCGGGCGCGGTGACCATCGCTACCAACATGGCGGGTCGTGGTACCGATATTATGCTGGGCGGCAGCTGGCAGGCGGAAGTCGCCGAGCTGGAAAACCCAACCCCAGAGCAGATCGCGCAGATCAAAGCTGACTGGCAGGTCCGCCACGACGCCGTTCTGGCATCCGGTGGTCTGCACATCATTGGTACCGAGCGCCACGAATCACGTCGTATCGATAACCAGCTGCGCGGCCGTGCGGGTCGTCAGGGTGATGCCGGTTCTTCCCGCTTCTACCTGTCTATGGAAGATGCGCTGATGCGTATTTTCGCCTCTGACCGCGTTTCCGGCATGATGCGTAAGCTGGGTATGAAGCCAGGCGAAGCTATTGAGCACCCGTGGGTCACCAAGGCGATTGCTAACGCACAGCGTAAAGTGGAAAGCCGCAACTTCGATATTCGTAAACAGCTGCTGGAATATGATGACGTAGCTAACGATCAGCGTCGCGCGATCTACACCCAGCGTAACGAACTGCTGGACGTGTCTGACGTAAGCGAAACCATCAACAGCATCCGCGAGGACGTGTTCAAAGCCACTATCGATGCGCATATTCCTCCGCAGTCACTGGAAGAAATGTGGGATATCGAAGGCCTGCAGGAACGTCTGAAAAACGACTTCGACCTCGATCTGCCAATCAAAGAGTGGCTGGACAAAGAGCCCGAGCTGCACGAAGAAACCCTGCGTGAGCGTATCTTCGAAAACGCGCTGGAAGTCTACAAGCGTAAGGAAGAGGTCGTTGGCGCAGAGATGATGCGTCACTTCGAAAAAGGCGTCATGCTGCAGACGCTCGATTCCCTGTGGAAAGAGCACCTGGCAGCGATGGACTACCTGCGTCAGGGTATCCACCTGCGCGGCTATGCGCAGAAAGATCCGAAGCAGGAGTACAAGCGTGAATCCTTCTCCATGTTTGCTGCTATGCTGGAATCGCTGAAGTATGAAGTGATCAGCACCCTGAGCAAAGTTCAGGTACGTATGCCGGAAGAAGTGGAAGCGATGGAGCAGCAGCGTCGTGAAGAAGCTGAGCGTCTGGCGCAGATGCAACAGCTGAGCCACCAGACCGACGAAAGCGAAGCTGCAGAGGCGATTGCCGCGCAGACTGGCGATCGTAAAGTAGGGCGTAACGATCCCTGCCCATGCGGCTCCGGTAAAAAATACAAGGCGTGCCACGGCCGTCTGAGCTAAAACGTTAACAAATCGAAAAGGCGCAGAAATCTGCGCCTTTTTTATGGACGTGACAATATGAAAACACTGCAAATCGCCGTCGGAATTATTCGCAACCCGCAGAACCAAATCTTCATTACGCAACGCGCCGCCGACGCCCATATGGCGAACAAGTGGGAGTTCCCTGGCGGGAAAATCGAAGCAGGTGAAACGCCGGAACAGGCGCTGATTCGTGAACTTCAGGAAGAGGTGGGTATCATCCCGCTTGGTGCAACGCTGTTCGATAAGCTGGAATACCAGTTTCCGGATCGTCACATTACGCTGTGGTTCTGGCTAGTGGAAAGCTGGGAAGGTGAACCCTGGGGAAAAGAGGGGCAGCCGGGCGGCTGGGTTTCACTTCATGCGAGTGATGCCGAAAAATTCCCTCCGGCAAATGCGCCCGTCATTTCCCGGCTGACGGGCAAACCGTAGGCCTGCCAGGCGAAGCGCCAGCAGGTTTTAAACACTAACGCTGCTCTTCGCTCCAGTCATCGCTGTCCGAGAGATCGCCTTCGCTCGGTATGCGTTTCTCTTCCGCCGCCCATTCACCCAGGTCAATGAGCTGGCAGCGTTTACAGCAGAATGGGCGAAACGGACTTACTTCGCCCCAGACGACGGTTTTGCCGCAGGTTGGGCAGTTTACGGTGGTTACGTCAGACATCGGCACTCCTTAACAACAGGCCAGTTCAAAATCGAGGCGTTCCGGCACGGTGCCATTTTCGCTGTCCAGCGGCATAAAGCGAATCGCAAAGCGGCTCTTATGCCCGGAGATTTGCGGGTAAAGCTGTTCACCAAGGGACAGGTTAAGACGCAGCAGATCGGCATCGTCACCGTTGTCCTGATAGAAACCATTCAGGCTGGTTTGTTTGCGGAACGGAGCTGAGTTACGGATCAGATCGAGGATCAGCGTAAGCGTCTGGTTCATCGGCTCCAGGCTTGCCATCCAGCTGTTCACCTGCGCGTCGCGCTGAGCCTGTGGCATATGTAGCCACATGTGAAGGGTTGGCAGATCGAAGCTGCAGCAGCCGCCAGGAATACTGAGACGCTGGCGCACCAGGCCGATCAGACGGTCTTCGCGCAAAAATTGCCCGACTCGCGGAGCTGCCATCAGAACCGTGCTGCTGTTTTTCAGCTGCTGACGCAGCGAATCGATGCGGCTTTGGTCAACGCCCGGCACCTCTGTCCAGGCCTGCAGCTTACGCTGCTGGCGTTCCAGTTCTTTCAGCAATTCAGTGCGAACATCACCACGTTCAATCACATCCAGCAGGTCGCCAACGTTGCGGAAAAAATGCAGTGCAGCGGCGTGGTCGTTGACGGGCAGCTGCTGCGAAAGCTGTTGAATAAGAAACTCGATGCGCAGCCAGGTACGCATTTTTTCGTTAAGCGGGTGCTCAAAAAGGATATGGGTCGACATTATGGTTTTTCCTGTGCAACGGCCTGCGCGGCGAGCGTCAGATACTGCTCGTGCAGACGGGCAACATCCGATGCAATAGCATCTGGTGCGCCGTTATTATCAATAACATCATCCGCAACGGCAAGGCGCTGAGCGCGCGTGGCCTGTGCGGCTAGGATCTGTTCTGCATGTTCACGTGAGACATGGTCGCGCGCCACGGTCCGCTGGATCTGCGTTTCGGGGGCAACATCAATGACCAAAACCCTATCGGCTTTATTCTGCAGCTGATTTTCTACCAGCAGCGGAACCACCCAGAGTACATAAGGCGAGCGCGCGGCGGCAATCTGACGCTGAGTTTCCTGATGGATAATGGGGTGGAGCAGGGCATTAAGCCAGACCTTTTCTGCAGAATCAGAAAAAATGCATTCGCGAAGCTGACGGCGATTGAGCGTGCCGTCCGCGTTGAGGATTAGCTGACCAAAATGCGTCTCGATGGCCTGGAGTGCGGGTGAATCTGGCTCTACCACCTGACGGGCAATGATATCGGCATCAATAATCGTGATGCCCAGACGAGAAAACGCGTCCGCAACGGTGCTTTTACCACTACCGATGCCGCCGGTTAATGCGACGATATACCCCATTAAATCAAATCCTGGGAATTATTCATTAGTAAAATCAGTTGCTTAAAATTTAAACATGCGTCCACAAATGTTTAGCTCTCATTACCTGCTTTTTACCAGGTAAATTTATAGGATTGTAGCGTAAAAAAAGAGAATTTCGCAGTCTTGCGGAGCAGGTTTTAGTGCGTATGATAGCGTCACTGGAGTTGTGCTTTTAATAAATTTGCCTCTAACCCCAGGAATCCGCACATGCGTATCGAAGAAGATCTGAAGTTAGGTTTCAAAGACGTTCTTATCCGCCCTAAACGCTCTACACTGAAAAGTCGCTCAGACGTTGAACTCGAACGTCAATTCACCTTTAAACATTCCGGTCAGACCTGGTCTGGCGTGCCGATCATCGCCGCTAACATGGATACCGTCGGGACCTTCGAGATGGCAACCGCGCTGGCGAAATTTGATGTGCTTACCGCTGTGCACAAACACTACACGCCAGAAGAGTGGAACGCGTTTATCGCCTCTGCATCTGCAGACGTGGTGAAGCACGTGATGGTGTCAACCGGTACATCCGATGCGGATTTCGAGAAAACCAAACAGATCCTGAACGCGAACCCGGCGCTGAGCTTTGTCTGCATTGACGTGGCGAATGGTTATTCTGAGCACTTTGTGCAGTTCGTCAGCAAGGCGCGCGAAGCCTGGCCGACCAAAACCATCATTGCGGGCAACGTGGTGACCGGGGAAATGTGTGAAGAGCTGATTCTGTCCGGTGCAGATATCGTGAAGGTAGGGATCGGCCCGGGCTCCGTATGCACCACGCGCGTGAAAACAGGGGTGGGTTATCCGCAGCTGTCCGCCGTGATTGAGTGTGCCGATGCGGCGCATGGTCTGGGCGGTCAGATCATCAGCGATGGCGGTTGCACCATGCCGGGCGATGTTGCGAAAGCCTTTGGCGGCGGCGCAGACTTCGTGATGCTCGGCGGTATGCTGGCCGGTCACGAAGAGAGCGGCGGCACCGTGGTTGAGGAGAACGGCGAGAAATTTATGCTGTTCTACGGCATGAGCTCTGAATCCGCGATGACGCGTCACGTGGGTGGCGTGGCAAAATACCGCGCGGCCGAAGGTAAAACCGTGAAGCTGCCGCTGCGCGGCCCGGTCGAAAATACGGCGCGTGACGTTCTCGGCGGCTTGCGCTCCGCCTGCACCTACGTTGGCGCATCTCGCCTGAAAGAGCTGACGAAACGCACAACGTTTATCCGCGTTCAGGAGCAGGAAAACCGCGTATTCAATAGCCTGTAATGGCTCTTGCTGGCGCACGCCCGTGCGCCAGCACTATTCAGCACTATCCCGCACTCATCGCATCCCCCAGATGGAAAATTGGCAGATACATGGCGACAACCAGAGTGCCAACGATCGCGCCCGTCACAATCAACAGTAAGGGCTCCAGAAGCGCCGCCAGGCTATCGGCCTGCTGAAAGGTTTGCTCTGTGTGGTGACGAGCAAGATTCTCCAGCATGATATCCAGCGCCCCGGAGATTTCTCCTGTCCGAATCAGCTGGATACAAAGCGGCGTAAAGACTGCCGCCTTCTGGAAGGATGACCAGACGGGTAAGCCCTTTTCAATATCCTCTCTGATCTTTTGGAGTATCCCTTGCCAGTATGGGCTGTCGACGGTCTCTTCTGCGCTCTCCAGCCCCTGTAAAAAGGCAATACCTGCATGCTGCGTAAGTGACAGCACGGTGAAGATACGCCCCAGCATTTGCCCCCTTGCCAGCGCTCCTGTAACCGGCACGTGCAGCAGGAAACGCTGCCAGCGGGGGTGCTGCCGCTGACGGTATATCACGGCAATCGGAACAAGCAGCGCAGCGAAAAGCGCTAAGCCGTACGACTGAAGGAATGACGCCAACCCCATGACCATCTGCGTCAACAGGGGGAGTGGGGTGTTAAAGGTTTTGTAGATAGCCGCGAATTCCGGCAGCACCAGCGTGACCATTGCCAGCACCACGAGGATGGCCAGCGTCAGGATGATCGCCGGATAGCGCAGCGCTTTTTTCACCTTCGCACCAAGCAGCAGCTGGGACTTTTGTTGTTCTGCCAGCTGGCGGCAGCACGCCTCAAGATTCCCCGTCAGCTCGCCGGTTTTAACCATTGAAACATAGAGCGGGCTGAACACATTCGGCCACTTCTTCAGCGCCTCCGAGAAGGCACATCCTTCGCTAAGGTCGTCGGAAAAGCGCTGCAGCAATGCCTGCCACTGCTTCATCGGATGCTGCTCCGCCAGCATCTGCAGGCTGTGAGATAACGTCAGGCCAGCCTGCAGCAGCGTGGCGAGCTGTCGAAACATTTCGTAGCAGTGCTCGGGCCGCCAGCGCCGCTGCGGTGAACAGCGGTTGAGCATAATAGGGTGAAGGCCTTTGAGCATTAGCCCGGCAAAGGCCGCTTCCCGATCGGTAGCCCAGAGCGTTCCGGACAGCGAATCTCCTTCGGCGGACAGCGCGCGCCAGCGCCAGAGTTGATTAGCAGCCATCGGGCATGCCCAGTACGCGCAGCAACTCTTCAAGCGTGGTGAGCCCTTGCTCAACGGCCATGCAGCCATGTTCAAACAGTGAGGTCATTCCAGCCTGGCGGGCGCTGTCTTCTATCACTTCGATACTTGCCCCACTGGCGATGGCCTGCCGGAGGGGGTTGTCGATGGTGAGCACTTCGAAAATGGCCACGCGACCATAAAACCCGTGATAGCAGCGGTCGCAGCCTGCAGGTTGCCAGCGTGGAAGTCGGCGGGGCCAGACCGAATGCGGCAACTCCGTTCGCTCCTGGGTTTCCTGTCGGCAGTGTGGGCACAGGCGGCGCACCAGCCTTTGGGCGATGACCATTGAAAGCGCAGAGGAGATCATCCAGCGTGCCACGCCCATTTGCTGCAGGCGAATCAATGTTTCAGCCGTCGAATTGGTATGCAGGGTCGACAACACCAGATGCCCGGTCTGCGCAGCGTTAATAGCAATCTCTGCCGTTTCGCCGTCGCGGATTTCGCCCACCATAATGATATCGGGATCCTGACGAAGCAGCGCCCGCAGCACGCTCTGGAAGGTTAATCCCGATCGGGGATTGATCTGCGTCTGGTTCAATCCGGCAAGCGGGATCTCAATCGGATCTTCCACGCTGCAGATATTAACGTCAGGCGTGTTGCGCGCCTGCAGCGCGCTGTAGAGCGTGACGGTTTTACCGCTTCCCGTCGGCCCTGTTACCAGAATCAACCCCTGCGGCTGATGGAGTACCTCGGTAAAACGGTTCAGCTGTTCGGGACTCATCCCCAGCGTTGCGGGTTCCAGCGCCTGTTGAACCTGATGGAGCAGGCGCAGAACAATCTTCTCCCCGCCGCTGCACGGGAGTGTCGCGATGCGAAAGGAGACGGATTCGTTTGCCAGCTCCACCGTAAACTGTCCGTCCTGCGGTAGGCGGCGTTCGGCAATATCCAGATTCCCTAGTACTTTTAAGCGCGCGCTGAGCGTTGCTGCCAGCGTGGCGGTAAGCGGGGGCTGAGGGCAAAGCACGCCGTCAACACGCAAGCGGACCTGACAGGCGTGTTCCATCGGTTCAATGTGGATGTCCGATGCGCGCTGGTTTATCGCCTGCTGCAGCGTGTGATTGAGGATATCCACCGCTGAATGTGCCGCCGTTACCACCGGCAAATGCGTTTGCATTGCCATCTGCCGATGTTTTTCCATGCGTTCGGCACTCCAGCACTCAATATCAATACGCTTTTGAGTGGCGAAGCGTAGGGCTTCCATCAGTTCCGATGAGGGCTTGCCCGCCACGGCGATGCTAATCATGTCGCTATCGCTGGTGAGCAGCAGAGAGTGATGGCGCTGGCACAGGGCGACAAGTTGTTCTGAATTCATCGTGCCTCCCGTCAGATATCGTTAAAGCGGAAGACGTCTTCGCAGGCCTGCTTGAGCGCGCTGTCGTTGCTGATATTGCAGCTGCGCGTCCAGCCCGTCATGCCGTTGCCGTCGTTCCACTGTGGCGTTATGACCACCTCAAGCCCGTTGAGGCTCTCCTGGCCGGTCAGGGTTACAACGCCTTGTGTCACGCTCATTTCTGAGACATAGCGCGTGGTTGTTGGAGAAGGAATACCGTTACTGCCGCCGTCACAGCTCGCTACGCCGCCGTGATCCAGGGCGCAAAGTTCAATAGCCGTGCGATAAGGAATGAAGGTTTGCAGCATATCGGTCAATGCCGCTTTTCGCAGGTAGTTCTGGTAGGCGGGTACGCCAATGGCGCTCAGGATGGCAATAATGCCGATGACGACCATCAGCTCTATGAGTGTGAATCCTTGTTGTCTGTTCATAACTGCTCCTCGGTTTACGTGGCGCTACTCTGGCAGCGAGAGGCGGCAGGCGCGAGGGGCAAAAATAGAATCGTGAAGCGGTTTTCAGGGATTTATTGCGGGGTTGCAGTGCAGGACATCAAATCTGCGAGCGGGGCTGAAATTCCCCTCTCCGGGCGGAGAGGGGAGATAGCGTTATTTGAAGCGCATCGAGAGGTCGAGGGCGCGCACGTGCTTGGTCAGGGCGCCGACGGAGATGTAATCAACGCCGGTTTGTGCAAATTCACGAATGGTTTCAAACGTCACATTGCCGGATACCTCCAGCTGAGCCTGCCCATTGGTCAGCCTGACCGCCTCGCGCATCTGCTCCGTTTCGAAGTTATCCAGCATGATGATGTCGGCACCGGCCTTGATGGCCTGCTCCAGCTCTTCCAGACTTTCGACTTCCACTTCAACCGGGACGTCAGGGTGCAGCCAGAAGGCTTTCTCCACCGCCTGGCGCACGGAGCCAGAAGCAATAATGTGGTTCTCTTTGATCAGGAAGGCGTCGGATAATCCCAGACGATGGTTTGCGCCGCCGCCGCACAGCACCGCGTATTTCAGGGCGGTACGCAGGCCCGGAAGCGTTTTACGGGTGTCCAGCAGCTGCGTGCGGGTGCCGGCCAGCAGGTCGACGTAGCGGCGCACTTCACTTGCCACGCCTGAGAGCGTTTGTACAAAATTGAGCGCGGTACGTTCGCCGGTCAGCAAGACGCGGGAAGGACCGTCCAGTTCGAACAGCGGCTGGTTGGCCGTGACTGCGTCGCCGTCTTCAACGTGCCAGGTTATCTGCACCTCGTCGCCCGCCAGCTGGGTGAAGACCTCTTCTACCCAACGTTTTCCGCAGAACACGCCGTCTTCACGCGTAATAATTACCGCATGCGAGCGCGTCTCTTTCGGCAACAATTGCGCGGTAATATCGTTGTCGGCATTAACGTCACCGCCCAGGTCTTCTTTCAAAGCATGGGCAACGCTTGCCGGGATATCCATGTTAATACGTTCCAGAAGCGCGTCACGTCGGTGGTCGGGGTTGTAGCGGCGAGGCGGCATGATAAAACTCCAAATTGGTAACGAATCATAATATTGAAACATGCTACTCTGAACCGAGTAATAGCACCATACAGAAGGAGTTCCAGCATGTTGTTAGAAAACGGATGGCTGGTGGATGCGCGGCGTGTGCCCTCGCCGCACCACGACTGCCGCCCGGAGGATGAAAAGCCCACACTGCTGGTTGTTCATAATATCAGTCTCCCGCCCGGGGAGTTTGGCGGTCCGTGGATCGATGCGTTATTCACGGGAACCATAGATCCCACTGCCCATCCTTTCTTTGCTGAAATCGCGCATCTGCGCGTGTCGGCGCACTGCCTTATACGCCGTGACGGTGAAGTGGTTCAGTATGTTCCTTTTGATAAGCGCGCCTGGCATGCCGGCGTGTCGATGTATCAGGGGCGCGAGCGCTGCAACGATTTTTCCATTGGCATTGAACTTGAAGGAACGGATCTAACGCCTTACACCGATGCGCAGTATCGGGCACTGGTCGCCGTTACCCAGGCGCTGATAAAGCTTTATCCCGCCGTTGCTGAGAATATTACGGGGCACAGCGATATCGCCCCCGAAAGAAAAACCGATCCTGGCCCGGCATTCGACTGGTCACGGTTTCACGCCATGCTTACCGCGTCGTCAGAATAAGGAGATAACATGACGTTGTTTACCATGCTGCTGGTTATCATCGCCGAACGCCTGTTCAAGCTCGGTGAACACTGGCAATTAGACCATCGGCTGGAGGTGTTTTTCCGCCGCATTAAGCATTTCTCTATGCTGCGCACGCTGCTGATGATGGCAGGCGTGATGGTGATAACCTTCCTGCTGCTGCGCGCGCTGTACGGACTCTTTTTTAACGTGCCGCTGCTGGTGGTGTGGATCCTGCTCGGCGTGCTGTGCATCGGCGCGGGCAAGGTGCGTTTGCACTATCACGCTTACCTGAAAGCGGCGTCCCGTGACGATGCCCACGCCCGCGGGGCCATGGCGAGCGAGCTGACGATGATCCACGGCGTGCCGCCGGACTGCGACGAGCGGGAATTCCTGCGCGAGCTGCAAAACGCGCTGCTGTGGATTAACTTCCGCTACTACCTCGCGCCGCTGTTCTGGTTTGTGGTGGGCGGCCCGTGGGGGCCGGTACTGCTGATGGGGTATGCGTTCCTGCGCGCCTGGCAGACCTGGCTCGCCCGTTACCTGACGCCGCACGAGCGCTTGCTGTCCGGCATTGATGCCATTCTGCACGTGCTTGACTGGCTGCCGGTGCGTCTGGTGGGCGTAGTGTACGCGCTGATCGGCCACGGTGAAAAAGCGCTGCCCGCGTGGTTTGCCTCTTTGGGCGATCGCCACACCTCGCAATATCAGGTGCTAACGCGTCTGGCGCAGTTCTCGCTGGCGCGCGAACCGCATACCGATAAGATTGAAACGCCGAAGGCGGCTGTTTCAATGGCGAAGAAAACGTCGTTTGTGGTGGTGGTTATCGTGGCCTTGCTGACCATTTACGGCACGCTGGTATAGGCCAGCGCGCCGCAGTGGTTAAAGCGTATCGGCAGGCGGGATGCCAAAATCAGGCATCCCGTTTTCATCCCAGCGGACAAGCTTCAGACGCGTATGGCGATTCGGATCGTACAGCGGATCGCCCTCAATTTCGGTGTAATTACGCGCGTGATACACCAGCACATCTTCCCCTTCCGGCGTCTGCGTAAAGCTGTTGTGGCCCGGGCCGTACTGGCGATTTTCATAGCTGGTGACAAACACCGGGCGCGACGATTTATGCCAGTTTGCCGGGTTTTGCGGATCGGCATTCAGGTCTATCCACAGTAGACCCATGCAGTAATTTTCGTCGGTAGCGCTGGCGGAGTAGCTGATAAACAGCTTGTCGCCATGGAACAGCACCGCCGGGCCTTCGTTCACCCAAAAACCGCGGCACTCCCAGTCATACTCCGGCTTGCTGAGCATCACCGGCTCGCCTTTCAGCGTCCATGGGTTTTCCATTTCACACAGATAGAGATTGGAGTTGCCGGAGATATTCGGTGCCTTTTGCGCCCATAGATACCAGCGCTTGCCCTGATGAATGAAGGTGGTGGCGTCCAGCGCGAAGGTGTCAAACGGCGTTTCGATCTGACCTTTCTCGACCCACTTACCGGTAAGCGGATCGCTGTCTGCACATTCCAGCGCAAACATGCGGTGCTGGAACATCCCGAGTCTGTCGAGCGCCTGCGTATGCGTGGCGGCAAAATAGATGTACCACTTGCCGTCGATGTGGTGCAGTTCCGGCGCCCAAATCAGCTGGCTCATCGGGCCGCTCTCGGGTTTACGCCAGACCACCACTTCTTCTGCATTACGTAAGCCTTCCAGCGATTCTGCGCGGCGGATCGCCAGCCTGTCGTACTGCGGCACGGAGGCGATAAAATAGTACTGCCCCTCATGGCGTAAAATGTAGGGGTCGGCACGTTGTTCGATAAACGGGTTTGGCCACTGATGCATTCGGCTCTCCTTATTTTGTCTCTGCAGCTTTCAGTTCCTGATAGTCGTTCAGCTCGCGGTAGTTGTTGCGACGCTTTTCCAGATCGGACTGGATCTGCTTCATGGTTTCACGGTCCACCTTCAGCAGACGTACCACGCCCGCAGTAATCAAATAACCCACGCCGGGAATGACGGAGAACAGCAGCACGATGCCGTTGATGGCGTCGGCGCTTTGCGCTTTTGCTCCGGCGTCGTAACCGTACCAGGAGAGCAGGAAGCCGACCATGGCTCCGGCAATCGCCAGCCCCAGCTTCAGGAAGAAGATGTTGCCGGAGAAGCTGATCCCCGTAATGCGCTTGCCGGTTTTCCACTCGCCGTAGTCGTCCACGTCGGCCATCAGCGACCAGTGCAGCGGAGACGGGATCTGGTGCAGGATGTTAAGCAGGAAGTAGAGCACCACGATGGTGACGGTGGCTTTCGGGTCGAAGAAATAAAAGGCGCAGGAGAAAATCGCCAGCACGATGTTGGTCCAGAAGAACACCTTCAGCTTGCACCAGCGGTCGGTCAGCACTTTTGCCAGCACGCTGCCGAGCATCATGCCGACGACGCCCAGGCTGATAAACAGCGTGGCGAAGTGGGTGCTCTGACCCATCACCCAGGTGACGTAATACATGGTGGCCGCCATGCGGATAAATCCGGGGCAGACGTTGCAGAGCGTTAACAGCAGAATGCGTACCCACTGGTCGTTCTTCCACACGTCTTTGAGATCGTTTTTCAGCTCGTCGTGGGTCTGTACCGCCGGGCGCACGCGCTCGCGCACGGTCGCGAAGCAGAACAGGAACATGCAGGTTCCAATCAGCGCCAGCACGGTCATCGCCATCTGGTAGCCTTTGGCTTTGTTATCACCCCCGAACCAGTCGGCCATCGGCAGCAGCGTTAATGAGAGCAGCAGCGTGGCGATACCGACCAGCACGAAGCGATACGACTGGCAGGCGACGCGCTCTTTCGGGTCGTTGGTGATCACGCCGCCGAGCGAGCAGTAAGGGATGTTGATCGCCGTATAGGTCAGCGACAGCAGGAAGTAGGTGACGAAGGCATAGATAACTTTGCTGTTATAGCTCCAGTCTGGCGTGGTGAACATCAGGATGCTGAACAGCGCGTAGGGGAAGGCGATCCACAGCAGCCATGGACGAAATCGGCCATATTTACTGCGGGTACGGTCGGCAATGGCACCCATGATCGGGTCCGTTACGGCGTCAATGACGCGAACCGACAGCAGCAGCACGCCCACGAGCGCAGGTGCCAGACCAAAAATATCCGTATAAAAATAGTTAACAAACAACATGATGGCGCCGAAGATGATGTTGCATCCCGCGTCGCCCATGCCATAGCCGATCTTTTCTTTTACTGACAGTTTGTTGTTATCCATCGACAGCTCTCCGGGTTTCGGTATGGAGAGAATTATTTGCTGGCAAAGGAATATATGCGTTGCAGGATAAAGGCGGTGATATGGATGAAATGGCTGTAGGGGAGAATTTGTGAGGAAGGTAACATCACGCTGCACCCGCAAATCGGGTGCAGCGTGATGAGGATTAATGTGCTTTCACCGTTTTGGCATTTTTCTGCTTAACCATATAGCCCACGCCCAGGATCGCAATCCAGACCGGGATCAGGTAAACGGAAATCGCCATGCCTGGGGTGATAAGCATAATGACCAGTACGGCCGCCATGAACACCAGGCACACCCAGTTACCCAGCGGATAAAGCAGGGCAGGGAAGCGGGTAGTCACGCCCTGCTGCTGCTTGGCACGGCGGAACTTGATGTGCGCCAGGCTGATCATCGCCCAGTTGATCACCAGGGCAGAGACCACCAGCGCCATCAGCAGGCCGAAGGCCGATTCCGGCGCCAGGTAGTTAATCAGCACGCAGAGCGCCGTAACCACTGCAGACACAATAATGGTGTTCACCGGCACGCCGCGTTTGTCGACGTTGAGCAGCGCTTTCGGGGCGTTACCCTGCTGAGCGAGGCCGAACAGCATGCGGCTGTTGCAGTATACGCAGCTGTTATAAACGGACAGCGCCGCGGTCAGAACAACCACGTTGAGTGCGTTTGCCACAAAGGTGTCGCCCAGCTCGTGGAAGATAAGAACGAACGGGCTGGTGTCGGCGGTCACGCGGGTCCACGGCAGCAGGGAGAGCAGCACGGCCAGCGAGCCCACGTAGAAGATCAGGATGCGGTAGATAACCTGGTTAGTCGCTTTCGGGATACTCTGCTCCGGATTATCGGCTTCCGCGGCGGTAATCCCCACCAGCTCAAGACCACCGAAGGAGAACATGATGATGGCCATCATCATTACCAGGCCGGTCATGCCGTGAGGCAGGAATCCGCCCTGTTCCCAGAGGTTGCGCACGGTGGCCTGCGGGCCGCCGTTGCCGCTGAACAGCAGCCAGCCGCCGAAGAGGATCATCGCCACAACGGCAACCACCTTAATGATGGCGAACCAAAATTCCATCTCACCGAACACTTTTACGTTGGTGAGGTTGATGGCGTTGATCAGGACAAAGAAGGCCGCGGCGGACGCCCAAGTGGGGATCTCCGGATACCAGAACTGGATGTATTTACCGACGGCCGTCAGTTCGGCCATGGCAACCAGAACGTACAGCACCCAGTAGTTCCAGCCCGATGCGAAACCGGCAAAGCTGCCCCAGTACTTATAGGCAAAGTGGCTGAATGAGCCTGCTACAGGCTCTTCTACAACCATTTCACCTAACTGGCGCATAATCAGAAACGCAATAAAACCGGCAATCGCGTAACCCAAAATAATGCCGGGACCGGCTGACTGGATAACGGATGCGCTGCCCAGAAACAGGCCGGTACCAATAGCGCCGCCCAGTGCGATGAGCTGTATGTGGCGGTTTTTAAGGCCGCGCTTTAGCTGATCGCCATGCTGTTGAGCTTCCATGTGAAACCTCGTGTGTGGTTGTTATGTTCACGCTATGCGTGTGTAATTATGAAAGTCCATATTCTGTATTTAATTCTTTACGGTTAACGAGACCGAAAAAAGCGGAGATGACTTCCGTAAGCGCAAGAATAGTGGTAAGCGCCTGTGAATGCACCTGCTTTATGAAGGGTCGATGACGACTTGAATAAAAAGAAAGCATTTGTAAATTGCCCCGCTAACGCGTCCTTTCCCAACCTATAGAATAGAAATGCTCCATAAGTGGGCGAATTTTCATTATTTGCCTTGTTGAATCGCTTCAGATTGCAAAAACCCTCGTTTCATTAAGGTTAAAACTGCCTCTTTGGTAGTAATCAACTCATTTGTGCAAAGTTACATTTCTGAAACGTTATTTCTGTAAGGTTGTTAAAATGTGCAGGGTTTACTGATTTCAATCAAAACCAATATGGACAGAAGGTGAATACTTTGTTACTTTAGCGAT
>Ga0207655_1001738_pt1 | contig 19110 bp, 13 predicted proteins | sample KBSM44metaG_FD_184398 | JGI IMG/M metagenome (GOLD analysis project Ga0207655, IMG submission 184398) | Miscanthus rhizosphere microbial communities from Kellogg Biological Station, Michigan, USA - KBS M4-4 metaG (SPAdes) (version 2) | ecosystem: Host-associated > Plants > Roots > Rhizosphere >...
GGATAATAATTGTCGAATATTGCTTAGGCTATTTTCATGATCTTGAATTTCTATAAATAAAGCACTGCTAAAACTATTTATTTTTCCTGTTGTTAATTTAAAACTATTTAACTGGTTTTGGCTCAAAATTTTAAGCTGTTGTTGAAATTTGCTTTGGATAAAATCATCATCAAATTGCTTTTTATCTTCCGTTAGAAAACCACAAATATACAATGTGATATGAAATTGGCGTGTATTGGGGTGCAATAAATAGTTTGAGAATTTTTCTGTTAAATCGCTTAAATAAGCCAATAATTCAGGATGATGAATTTCGATATACCATAAGGCGTAGTGTTTTCTCCCTTTGTGCCACTCGGGATAATCATGTGTCTCAGTTGGAGTTGTTAAACTTTGAGAACCTAAAAACACATCAAATTCACATTAATTTTAATGCTTCTATTAAAGCACGTAATCATCATGTTTAAATCTTGAATTGACTGAGTGTTGTTCAATTGAAAATGAATTTTATTCAGTCAGATTTTATGACCGACTGATAAAAATCCAACATAGATTCAAAGTAGTAATCTGCTCTCGCCAGCATGGTCTGATTTGGCACTTTAATATCCTCAATCAAAATCGTTACCCCCCCGGCCAAATGTGCTGAAGTAATCCCATTTTCAGAATCTTCAATCATCAAGCTGTGTTGCGGATTTAGATTTAATAACGTACAGGCTTTGTTAAAAATTTCTGGATGTGGTTTACCTTGTATCACCTCATCGCCACAGACCAACAAGGTAAAATAATGATCAATTTTTGCAAGTTTTAAATATTTTTCAGCAATTTTTCGGGTACTCGATGTAGCGACAGCCAATCGGATATTTTGAGATTGCAAATAAACTAATATTTCTAAAAGTCCAGCTTTCACTGGTACGCCTTGCGACAAAACTATCTCAAGTTCAATTTGTTCAGCACGCTGCCGAATGTGTTGGTAAGGGATATCTTGACCATAAAACTTTTGCGCTAAATGTTCTGAGCTTAACGCATTAAGCCCTAAACATTGCATCAAATAATCTAAGCTAAATTCTACACCAATGATTTCCAAAGACGCTTGTTTTAACACATCAAACCTAAGCCGTTCAGTGTCCAGCATCGTACCGTCCATATCAAAAATAGCAGCTTGAATCGTATGTTGCTGGAATTTCACAGTGTTCCTTTTATAAACAGATTAAAAGGGAGAAACCTGTTCTCCCTCAAATGTTATAGCAATCTATTGAATACTATAACATTGTTTCAACTTTAAATAATCATAATAATAGCTGTTTGCTTTATAGCGGGCATAATCACAATCTTTTTTAAAAGCAATCTCTTTTTCGTTATAAAGCATTTTTAACAAAGTCTGCCCTTTCGAATTCTGATAAATATCCCACTGTAAGTTTGCTGCCATCGGTGAGATATCTTCACCACGCCATGCACTATTTGAATAATTAAACGTCTGCGTCAATGGCACAGATTGCATCATCCCCTTTAACTCTAAGCTGGTGGCTAGAGGGATTATGATTTCAGCATGAGCAAATCTTAATACAGCAACATTCTTTTGTGTATTGCTCATAACATCATCAACTTGTTTAAATAAATCCTGTTTGAGTGATTTGGCAATATCTGTTGTTACAGCTTTGCCTGTATCAAAGCTTGGGCCCTTACTATAAAAATCATTGGCATCGTTATATTGCGCATAAAACTTAGCCGCTTCAATTGGCATATATTTTTTAAAATTTGTCGCTCCAAGCTCGTCTTGCATTCCGCCAGTGATTGAATACAACTCATACACATAAGCAGCAGCATCTACTGCATTGGCAATGGTATTTTTACCCTTTCCTTTTTCAGTAATCTGTTCACCTTTAGGGCTTGTTACCGTAAATGATCCTGAATTACTAAAGCTATAGCCAGTTTGACCAATTTTTTGAATAAACGCTGTTTTAAAAATTGGGCTTAATACTTCTGTTGCGATTTTTTGCGCATTAGGATCTGCACTCAATGTTTTAATTTTTTGTTTTAAATCTGGATCATTCTCTTCAAAGTCTTGATATTTTAAGCTAGCCGCATAGACTGTTTTTTCTAAATCTGTTTTAACATTGGCCAAATCGTCTTGTGCATTTAAACTATGAAAATACAGATGAAAGCGATTTACCCCACCATCACCAATACTTGGTATAGAGTTACTGTTGAGACTCTGATAGCTTGCTGGTGTAATTGCAGTTTTTAAACTCGGTTGCTGTTTCAACAACGCATTGGTAAAAAATTTAGCACTGTCCACCGCTCGATCCACACCCGAGCTAACGATCTGTACAGATTTACCTTGTTGACTGGCTTGATTAAACAATTGTGGTAAGCGTTGTAATAAGCGATCTGCAATACCCTGATGTTCTTTAATACCTACAGAAGTTTCATTGCCATAGCCATATTGGCGTATACCTTCCACCCCATAACCCAATAGAATATTGGCTTTCATCATGGCTTCTAAATCAGCACCCAATTGTTCACCTAATGGCGTTAAGGCATTTTCCTGTTTTGCTTTTAACCACATGTTGTATAAAGCTAAATCATATTTAATACTCGATAAACCTCGTGAACCATGTCGAGCAACTAATTCTGTAAAAACTGCACGATAACCTGCTGGCGTTGCTTCATAACTGCTTAGTTTCTGCTGAGGTTGATAGGGTTGTTTGGTCTGTAAATATAGTGATGTATCAGCTTTAGGTGGGACGACAACAGCTGAATTATCATCATGATCATTATTACAGGCTGTTAAAAATAGTCCTGAAGCAAAACAAATGATTAGCGAATGTTTAATTTTAAATGGTTTCATCATTGAAATGTCATATTTGATTTAATGCAGGCAAACTAATCAAAGAACATGACACTGGTATGACCATCCTCTATTTATTCCATTTAAAAACAACAAAATAAAAAGACAGCAATAAGAAAATACTAAGCAGTAAATAATATGGGAAGATAATGTTAAGTTGGTACAGCCCTGTGCTCATTAATGGTGCAACGACCAAACTGAGCGCTTGCGCCATGGTGCATAAAGCAGCAATTTTAGTTTGCAAATTTATCGAAACTGATTGTGATGCACCTGTGGTAAATGCAGGCATTAGACATGCCACAGCGATACCATAAAACACATAAGCCAACTGAAAAATCACGATCTGCTGGGTATAAATTGACAAGATCAACCCAATCAGCATTGAGCTTAATCCAACCATCAAAAGCTGTGTTAACGACCAGTTTAACCATTTAGAAATCGTAATTTGCATCAAGACCGATACAATCCCCACAATCAACAAACATTGGGAAAAATAGAGGGCGCTTTGCTGAATGTTAAATTGAAATTTATCTTGAATATAAAAACCTGCAGTTAAATTCAAAGTAATAATCGCGATATATAAACTAAATCCGAGGATCAACCAAATCATTGATTTTCTTAGATCATCATCACTCAGACGAACCAATTGCGAATGATTAGAATCTTGCTGAGAAATCTCTTTTTGTAAAAGTGGGGCTTGGATATGCTGATCTTCATCAAAATGATAGGTTAAAGCCGAATGGTTTGGAGCATGACTTTTTGAATGTGACTGTTGAGCATTTTCCCCGTTGTGTTGATATAAACATACAATCAGCATACTCATGACAGTCAAAAGTAATACGGCGAGCCACAAAGGAATCAATATTCCCCAAATAATGAGTAATGTGGTTAAAAATGGCCCTAAAATTAGCCCTGCACTGTTTAAGGCACCAAAGGTTGCCATCTTTTGACTGCGTGTCGTTTCATCTAAATATCGCGTCATCACATAACTTTGTAATGCGATTTGCGGCATTGCCATAAAAAAGCCAATACTGCTTCGTGTAAGCAATAATAAAGTGAAAAGTAGTCCAATTGGCAAGCTATACATTAGTCCATAACTTAATACCCCTGCAAATAGCCCCCAAGTTATGCTCATTCCAATAAAACCGATACTCAATAAATAATAATGATTTTGAAGATTTGGTTTTTTAGAAATCCACATTGCAGTCAAACTCATCAGCAATGCACTGGCAGACACCATCAGACCTGCCTGAAGCTCTGAGATTTTTAATAGACGAATAAGAGGTGCGAGTAAAGGTAAAATCATGGATAAGCTGATCCCGTTGAGTAAGGTTGCCATCATCCAAATATCATTATTTTTATTCATTTGAATCTTCTAAAATATCAGACTTGACTGATTAGGAAAATTTTTATTGGATTTATATAATTACCCACGATTCAGTATTTTTCATCGAGATATTGCTCAATAAAAAGCCTCTTTCAAATTTTAAAGAGGCTTTATCTGGGTTAATACTTCAGCGTATAAGTTAAACCGTAGCTACGACCTTGTGCAGCCAAACTTGAAATGGCACCATAGGTTGGCGCAACCGCTTGACTAAACACCGTTTTATAATCTGTATTCCATACATTATAAACGCCAAAACCTAATCTGCCTGGGCCTACTTTTGCACTGGTGATCACATCCATAATCGCAAACCCCTTAATCTCAGCGGGTTTTCGAATACTGCGGTCATTTAATGGATTGACATAGTCTTTAGCAGCCTGATCTGTACCCCCAATTGCTAAAGTCTGTACGCGTAAATTGATATCATCTGCAAATTGCCATTCTGAAAATAGCGTGCCTTTCAGTGGTGCAACCCGTACAGCATCAAGCTCTTGCCAATCACCGAGTATATTTTTAAATTGACCTCGTGTATAAGCAATGGTTCCTCCCATATTCCACATATCTGAAATTGCATATTTTACATTGGCTTCCAAACCATAAATGCGTTCATCGGTATCAATCACTTCAATATTAAAATTTGGGGCAGCATTAAACCTCACAGATTTATCAGAATCATTATAAAAAGCAGCCAGCCCTAGATTGAGTCCATTTTGCTCTTGTAGGCGCCAGCCGAGTTCATAATTATTCACTTTAATCGGATCAATATTATTACTGGTCACAACAAAACTTGCTGGAACATCTCGCAGCATCCGTTGTACGTCTGGAATACTAAAGCCTTGAGAAAAATTAGCAAAAATTTGTTGCGTATCATTTAAGTGATAAACCCCGCCCAAATTAAATAAAGTCGCATTATGTTTTACTTCACCACCTTTTAAACTTTTCGCCGTATAGCTAGGATCGAAGTCAGCGACAATACTTTCAGGGTACGGGGTAGAATCACTGACATCACTATTAATTCGTTCGTTACGCACGCCTGCCTGTATATTTATACGATCCGTAACTGCATAATTCGCTTGAACAAATGCACCCAGTTTTGCCACTTGAACATCTGGTCCCATCGCATAGTTTTTTGTCGCTTGATGATTTAAGCCATTACTCGCAATAAAAGTATTAGTATCATACCTTTGCCCTTCTTGACCATTTTTCTCATTTTCAAAATCTAAACCGTAACTTAACCCTAAAGCCCGATCTGCAACTTTAAAATCTTTCTGTAAGGCTAAACGTGATCCCCAAATATTAATATCGGTATTGGACTGCATTACAACAGGAATGCGTCCGCCAGGTAATTCCGGATGTAGTAAATTTACTGCGGTTGGAAACCATCTTGCCTGCTCTTTACGGTAATAAGCTTCCAAGGTTAAACTTTGCCCCAATACATCATTATGGTTATATTGAGCATGTGTTGACCAGCGTTTTGTTCTAGGTTGGTCTTCAAGTTGTAAGCCTTTTAATGCTTTTAAACTGGGTGTAGCCCCTCTAAATAAAACAGCTAAACCCTGACCATAATCAGGTCCATAATCACTGTCTTGTTCATCATTATAATATTGTGCGCCAACAGTTAAGTGCTGTTGATCTGAAATGTCCCAAGTGAGTTGTCCATTGACATCAAGGGTTTGGGTATCTTGACGATCTGTTTGCGCAACTTCAGGTCCAATACGATCGCCACGACTGTCTTGAATTTCACCACGTTTGGCATAACCAACACCCAAATTACCTTTGATGCGATCTTGGTTAAACGAAACATTTTGTGAAGCTTCATAAGCCAACGCATCGCCTTTAAAATTATTACCTGAAGTCAGCCCCAGTTTAGTTTCAAAACTTAAAGCTTCGTCACCGCCTTTTTTGGTAATGATATTGATAATACCGCCTGTTGCACCTGAGCCATAAATACTCGTTGCCCCAGACACAACTTCTATTCTGTCAATCATTGAAGGAAGAATGCTATTGAGCTGACGCGATCCATCCCGTGAACCTGTTTGTGGTATCCCATCAATCATATATTGCACCACACGGCCGCGCATGGTCATGCCATAGTTAGAAGTTGTACCAGTATTTGGCGTGAGTGAAGGAACCAATAGCCCTAAAATTTCTGCCGTGCTTTTACCCGCATTGGCTTGTTTTTCAATTTCACTACGCTCAATGCGATAAACGGTCCCTGCAATGTCTGAAATACTTTTGGCAGAACGTGTTGCCGTGACCACGATTGGCGCTAGGCTTTTTACCTCTGCTCCAGTCTTTTCAACCTTTTGAGTCGTGGGCTCTTGCGCATAGATCTGTGTTGCAATAGCCAAACTTAAACACGTCAGTTGTATTTGAATTGATGTTCTTTTCATGATTTATCCCTTACAACATCTCTGATCTTAGAGTTTTTTGTGATTTGGAAATAATGAGTTGTGAGAGAATCAAACTCACTACAGATACAATAGCTAAAACAATATAAAAATTGCCATAACCTAATGATTTGGCAAGAAAACCTGAGCCAGCCCCGCCAATAAAATAGACCAGCAATTCAAAACACACCAAAATTGTAAAGTCGGTCCCTGCTTGCGCTTTTGAGCTACTCTGCATGAAATATGCATATAAAGAAGTCATTGCGATATAACGAATTGCAAGGAATGCAATCACAAAAATACCCAGTAAAAGCTGCCACTGATTTAGCCACCCGAACAGAATAGCGACTCCCAAGAGTCCATATATCAGTGTTCTCACCCAGCCAGCCCATAGCAGTAATTGGGTCGCCTTTCGCTTTTTAAGCAGCAATGCAGCAGAAACGGCTGCAAGCAATCCAACACCCGCACCCACCACCGACATCAACACACCAATTTGTGAAAGTGTCCATTTTTGATCAATCAGCATTGGATTGAGCATTGCCATTGCGGGGGCTTCTACAAAGCGATAACAAACAATTAAAAGTAATGCCCAACGAATTTCAGGTCGTTTAAATGCTCGAATTAAACTCGGTGGGTGTTTAATCAGGTGTTCTGTGGTTTTTTCTTGTATTTGAAAAACTGCAAACATTGTCAAAGCGGTTAAGCTTGCTAAACAAATCAGTGCTGTTTGCCACCCATAATATTGATACAACCAAAGTGTTGCAGCACCACCGAGCATACTGCCAAGTGCAACGCCAATGCTTTGCGCCATACTGCCAAAGCGGTAATCTTGTGGTGAAAATGCTTCAACGGTATATCCATCAATGGCAATATCTTGGGTCGCTGCAAAACTCGATATCCATAAACCAATAACAACAAAGACCAGTAACCCATAAGAAAACTGAGTCAATGCAAGCGCAATAATTCCTAAAACCAAAGCAATTTGAGTAAACAGCAGCCACGTTTTACGTTTGCCTAATTTTTTGACATAAAAGCGGTCAATAAGTGGTGCCCAAAAGAATTTGAATGCCCATGGAATATAAAGCAATGACAATAGCCCAATCCAGCGTAGGTCTACCCCTTGATGTCTTAAAATCGCAGGTAATGCCACATTATAAAAATACAAAGGCAAGGCATGAGCCAAATATAAAACAACCACAACACCTAGACTCATGACGGAAATCTGTTGAGTAACAGATGGTTTGGTTAAATTATTTATGCGTTGCATAATAGCCACCTCTGTACAGACCATTGCAATGCATCCGAGCGATCTAATGTCACATAATAAGGAACCTGCCATGCAACATGTAATGCTGGTGTATTGAGTCGTTCTAGGTCGGCTTGATCTAACGCTATCCGCACTAAACCCACGCAGTATTTAAAAAAATTGGCTTTATTTTTTTTATACCACCTCGCTTGAATCTGACGGTATTCCTCTGGAAATGTAGTCCCTTTAGCACTTCTCATCACCAAAACAAAATTTTGTTGCTGACATAGAAATGTTTCAACTTCAGCCAACCAGAACTGAAACTCAACGATTGAGACATCTTTGGAAAAGATCATCTCTTTGATCTGAATATGTATTGATTGATAACTCATAGGACAAATTCAACTTACTGGGTTTTGTATTGGTTTTTTTGTGCTAAATATTGCTGAGATTGGACTAGGTATTCACCAAATTTTTGGTAAAAAGTATCTCTAAAACAATAATATAACACCGCATTTTTCTCAGGCATTGTAAGCGTGCCCTGAGCTTCATAGCACATTTCATCAACAACCGCGGCATATGGTTTAACTGTTGAATCAGGTTCGCCTACGATTTTCAAAGAGGCTGCATGTTCAAAAATATAAAAAATGACTAAACGCGCGACTGCACGAAGATAACCTTTCCCAAGTACCGATTTTTCACCAAATAGAAAATGCCAACCTAAATCCAGTTCATGCGCAGTATAATAACGACTTAATCGATCTCGTTTAGCTTCATAGATTTCTGTATAACCCACATCGTGTCCATCCATACCCACAATGAATAAACGATGATGATCATCAGCCAACTGTTTTTCAAAATAGACCTTCAGATCTGTTTCTGATTTATTCAGTTGCCATTGTGGAATCACATGCGGTTCATGCATCCATTGATGTAATAAAGCCATATCATCAGGGTATTTCACTTGACGTAAATAAAACTGATTGCCGCTCTCATAATATTCATAAAAATCTGGTAATTGCTGTGATAAGGTTTTCATCACTTTCACCTTTATTGTATTTGTTAGATTATTGAGCTTTTGACTCGTGTTAAATCTAGGTATGACACAGATAAATACACACTCACTCTGCGCAGGCACGGTTTATCATGCTGGAGCAGATGAAAATTGTGCTGTCCAATTTTTTAAAGTCTCTGGGCTTACAGGGTTTGCAATCAAATCTAGAACCACAGGTACGGGGCGTTCTGCTTCATCGTGATAACTGGTGGTAAATAGACGAACACGATTTAAGCAAACCTTATTGTATTGATGTCTAAATATCGCAAACTTTTCAATTCTTGCTGAAAACTCTGGATGTTGCTGATGAAACTCAGCAATCACATTCGATACGGTTTGCCAAAATTCAATCTCATGATATTGTGGAAAATCCTGTAGAAACACATTACAGATATAGCGGTAATGCACCATAAATAAGCCAGTAAAAATAAAATGACTGAGGTCTTGTGCTGAATGCCTCAATAAAATTTTAGCTTCATCAGGAAGATCCGCCAGCTTAGGAAAATCTTCATCGACAAGATTCATATCATCGATAAAGTCTTTGAGCACCATGGCCTTAGGCACCCCATTTTCATGAATTAACATGGTATTTTCACCATGTGGTGAAAATGCTAAACCGTATTTATAAAGGCAAATCAGAAGCGGCTGAATACTGACGGTAATAAATTGCTTTAGCCAATCCAACGGTGCTAATCCTGAAGCTTGGATAAGCACGGTTAAAATGGAAAGCCCCTGAATATCACGGTGTAATAAGGCAGCTTGTGATAGAACCTGCTGATGATATCCAACAAAGGGATCTACACTTTCACGCCATAAACAGCCAAATAGCTCTTTGAATTGATAAGGCGCACCTGCAATGTGATCATAACAAGGTTGCTGAATGGTCAAAGTTGCAATCTCGCCTAAAAACACCACACCCGTTTTTTGTAGATCTACATCTTGTTTTAAAATATTTTTTAACCACGCTGTAACAGCGGGCGCAGCTAAATTGCGTTGAGCAGGCAACCCTCGATAAACGGCGGTATTTAGAATACTCAATGGTAGTTTAATGTAATGACGTTGTGCATATGATGTATTACATAAAGTGCGTATTGACTGCATTGGTGCATAATCATCTTGACCAATTTCAAGTTCGACAATTTTTTGATCTACAATTTCATTGGCATAAGTTGGTACAATCCATTGGTGCCATTGCCAAGCATGTACAGGAACTAAATAATAATCCTCTGAATTTAAAACAAGGTTTTGCATTTTTTCGCGAAATTCTAGCAATTCCTGCTCGTCAAACTCATGGCAATATAACTGTCCTGCATACCATTCAGTGGTAGAACGAAATTCTGCCAAATCTCGATGCACAGCCAGCCATAGTACTTTGACTCTAGGTAAAATCTCAGGCGCTGAGTTCAAATAATCATCATAACCAAAACCCATTCGGCCCTTACTCATAATTAACCAAGGATGACCGCGCAACATCGCTTCGATTTGATAATGCGGTGCAGTCAGCACTGCCGAACTGGTTAAACGATTTTCATCCAGTACATGCGCTTCAGCTAACCATGTATTGTTCATCTCTTTAATTAAATAAGCTTTGGTAAAGGGTTTAACTTCAACCTGATTGGAAAAAGCGGCAATAAATTGATGCAAATTCCAAGCAGGCCTTTTCGTATCCAAAGTTAAATCACGTACTGAACCCTCTTGAATCCGCCAATGTCCCAATAAGTACTGTTGTGCATTAAACTGATAAATTCGGTCATCCAATCTCAATTGAAATACATCATTCTCCAAGCTTTCAGCCTGAATAATTTCTTCATATAAAAACTCAGCGATTGCCATTTCAATTAAGCGCTGGCCTGCACTTCGCCATTGTTGCTGATTAATTTGTAACTGTGCAAAACTCATATGCTGTTCTCAATATTCGAATATCGTTGATGGTTTTGTTGATGCTGAGAATGTTGTGTACTTGGGCTTTGAGATTGAAAATTGACATTTTTAACCAAATCTTCAACATGCTGAGCATGCACATGATGCTGTGTTGTGATATTTTTCGAGATCACTTGGACTTGCGGATTCTGCAAAGGATCAAAATGTTGGAAACATTGGGGGGCTGTTGCTAAGTCATATAGCACATATCCCACTAGCTGATTTGCAATTGTCGCCGCACGATAAGCACCTAAACCTAAATCAGGGGTGCCAACACCATGACTGTGCATTCCCATGTTCTGAACAAAAATTTCGCCAACGCCAGCATATTCAACAGCATAATTTGCTGAAATATTCCAATGGCCTTGTGGATTGCTTTTAATCCATGGCTTCAGTTGTTTTAGAAATTTAAACTCAGGACAGCGATAGCCTGTAGCACATATCACATAATCACTGTCTAGACTGAACTGTTTTAATGTCACCCGATCTTGAAAAATCAGTCTAATTTTCTCCTGTTCCGTTAAAACAGCATCAATTAAGTTTGACTGACTGTGCAAATGCGTCGCTAAATCATTTCCAGCAAGATGTCGGTGGTAGAGTTTTTTATATATTTCTCGAATGGTTTGCGCACTGATTCCTTTATATAAAAGAGACTGTTTATTCAACTGCAAATCTTTATTGAGATCATCAAAGCAATGAAAATGTTGACTATAATCTGGACTAAAATGTTCTAAACCTAATGGCGTATATTCCATAGGGAAAAAACCATTGGCTCGGGTCAGCCAATTGAGGTTGAATTTCGGTTGAGAAACCTGATCAAATTGATATTGACGATCGAATAAATCTAAAAAGATTTCTGCCGCAGATTGCCCTGATCCCAGTACCACAACATTGCCTTGTAAATTTTTTGGCTGATGCTCTAGATAATGTGCTGAATGTTTACATCGCTCAGGATAGCTTTGAATCAATGTCTGCATACATGGTGGGATATAAGGCACATTTCCCGCCCCTAATACAATGTTTCGACAGCGATAGCGCTGATAAATCCCCGCTTGAAAAACGAGAACTTCAAAGCCATAGGATTTGGGTACAATTTCTGTGACTACAGATAAATATTGAATATGTTCAATTTGATCTGCAACCCACTGGCAATAATGATTATATTCTTTACGAGGGATATGTGGTTGTTCCAAAAAATAGAACTTATAGAGTCGCTGTTGCGCTTTTAAATAATTGAGAAAACTAAATGGGCTGGTCGGATCTACCATAGAGACTAAATCAGCCATAAAAGGCACTTGCAACATTGTGTTTGGAAGCTGCATTCCTGCATGCCAATCAAACTGAGCTTGTTTTTCAAAAAACAGATATTTTAGATTTGATTTTTGTTGTAACAAGCTTGCTAAACTTAAGTTAAACGGACCTAAACCAACACCAATAAAATCAAGCATAAATTGCATCCTTCTGTTTTAGACATAAAGGATTTGGCAACTGAATATAAATTGATTGCTGCTCCACTGGAGCAATCAATTCATCCAGCTCATATAAACGCGTGAGTAAATTCCCTTTATATGGCAACGTTGGTTGATACAATAAGCCTTGTAATAAACTACTATCAGGATACTGTTGATATAATTCCATCAATTTATCTTGCAATAGATCAATAAGTTGCTGTTCTGAAACACTCCCTGTTGCTCCAATTGCGTTGATCATGCCAAATAAGGTATTAGCAAAAAAATAATAGCTAAACCTTTCATCAACCAAAGTTTTTGGCCCAACAGCCTGCGCTTTTCCATCAAGTTCCGGGTATTCTTTTAATATTTCAGTGGCGTATTCTTTGATGTAATAAAAACCCTGATTGTCCCTTAACCATAAATTTTGAGGATACGCATTTTCCAATTCGACCAATACATTCTGCTGATGTGACTCAAATGCCATGCCATAGTGATGGTATAGATACATCATGGGAACTAAACTGATCGCTAAAAATCGCTCAAACCAATTTAAAGCAATTTTTTCTATACTTAGCTGCGGTTCTGCCTGTGCAATTTGTTCAAATAAATGATCAAAGCGATTTAATTTTTTTGCTGGATGATCTTGGCATAAGGAGGCAATACATGTCACTTGCTGCTGTCGATCAAAGGGTTGATCTCTAAAAATACAAATCGTTTCATTGACAATTGTTCCGTCGATGATTAACGCAGTCCATGCGGGGTCATGAATTGCTTTCAATGTAGGACAAGATTTTAAAATCGATTGACCTATTGGCCCCTGCCAAAGTTGACGCGTGATTTCTCCACGATGACATTCTTTGGCCAAATTGACTCGGATAGAGTTGGTAATCATCACGGATAGTGAAAGTTTCACCATCCACGGTGCTGAATAGCTGACCAATGTTCTCACGGATGTTGTGGCGGAAAAATGCCAAGCCTTTTCACCAAAATCAATCAGCTTTTTCTTGGCTTTTAATTCTTTATACCAGTCTTTAGTCTGTAAATAACGTGCTTGCCATGGATGCAATGTCAATAATTTATAGCTTGAATGTGTATGAATTAAATCTAATTCTGCTTCGCTCAAATACCATTGCATATGCTTTATGAGTTGGCTCGTGATTGGCTGATCTGATGTCTCACTTTCTGCCAGATATTCTGGTGCAACTAACCAGTAATACAGTTGTGTTTGCCCCTTATGTTCTGGTGAGAACTTTAACCAATCTTCATGAACAAAACCTGTGCGACTCTTAGGCGCTGGATGCATACTGTGCCCGAGAATCAATGCTTGTTCTGTCTGAATGAAATCTTGCTTTGCTTGAATCAATTGGTCAAAATCATATTGACGCTGCTTTAAAAACTCAGCTAAAGCATCTCGACTTTGTATCCATTTTTCAACCAATGATGCTGAATCTAAGGATTCAACAGAATTTCGTAGCAGCTCTTCTAGAAGTAAGCACACCATCGCAATTGGACTAAACTTTTGCGCTTGTCCTTTATTAAAAATCTGCGGCAGTTTATCTATTCGATGTCGCCCTACAAGACTTCTATATGAAAGTGGTACATATAATTGGGATTGGATGGATTCCAATGGAATCATTAACAAGGTCAAGCCTTGGCTAAACGCAAGTTGTGTAGAGTTTTGCTGATATTTCTCCAGTAAAATTCTACTTCCTGTTTCTTGTGAGTATGCATTGATTAGGTGCTGCATCGCCAATCGGCTGGCAAGCTCTTTCATCTGACCATATCCTCTGTACAAGACTTTTTACTGCACTAAAAAGATCTAGAAATTTGATTTATGTTTTTCTTGGATCGTGTAGCTCTGCTTAACACAAAATAATGATAATCATTCTCATTTAATAATGCAATGCTATACCCTGCTTGTCTATACAGGTTTAACACTATGATTCTATGAATATTTATGATGAATTGGTCTTTTTCTTATGGTTTATATTTTAAAATTTTCAATTGTAATAAATGATAATATTCTCATTTAGAATTGAGAAATTTCATCGAAATTTTCATTTTAAGAGATTATTTAGCAAGTTTTATCGATCTATAACTTCACTAGCATATTTTAATATATTGCTTATCTATTGATTTATTGTGATATTTTTAATGAAAAAATAAAAAGAAGATTTAACAGCATACGGGAATTGTCTCGCTTCTTTAAAATCATATCTCGTCTTTGCCAATTTTGCTGTTTTTAGTATTTCTTCACTGTAGCAACGTTTATACGGGATGTAGTTTTGATTGGTTAAGCTCGTAGAAACGATCACTTAAGAACCTCATTATTCTTAATCTTTTAAAGAGCTGTGCTTACTTGCTGTCGAAATTGATCGATTAAAACTTGATCAAAAGTTGTATGAATACCCTTTTTATACTGCAACAATTATCATGAAAAACAGTACTAAAATCTAGAAAAAATAATATAAGATATTGATTTTATAAGATAATAATCAAATAATTCTATCTTAGATGTATAAGGTGTATTATCTTAATTTTAGGATATAGAACAGAGCTATAAATTTTTATGTTAGAACAGAGTGATATTAATTTACCGATTATTATTATTGGCGCTGGGATAGCAGGAATTGCATGCGCTAGAAAATTACAAGAAAATGGTGAAAAAGTTACCATACTCGAAGCGAGATCTCGCATCGGTGGACGTATAGATTCATTGCAATCTGATGCCGATGTTTTTGATTTAGGTGCATCATGGATTCATGGTGTTGAAGATAATCCTATATGGGACATCGTCCAAGAAAATCATATAGAAACAACTGTATTTAACTATGATAAATCGCAATATTTTCATGAAAATGGGTTGTTATTTTCTGATCAAGAAGTGCAAGAGTTTGAATCTTATGTAGAGGAAATAGAAAAGCGACTTTCTCAAACACAAACGCTATCGGCCCTCAAGGCGACTGAAGAAATAATTTCTTCTTTACATTATTCAGGTAATACATTTTCAGAAGATTATCTTAAACAATTATTATTTAACTTTTTCAACCGAATAGCAAATGACCCATTTGCGACAAATCTTGAGCTACTTTCATCGAATTATAAAAATTTTGAAGGTTATTTTGAAGGCGACGAAGTTATATTTCCACATGGTTATGCTCAAGTTATAGATGCACTTTCACAAAAAATAGACATTCAATTCAATGTAGATGTAAAAAAAGTCATTTGTGAAAATGCTTATGTGAAAATTATTGATTCCAATGATAATTTTTACCTCGCTTCCCGCGTAGTGGTTACTGCCCCTCTCGGAATTTTAAAAAATAATCATATAGAATTTTATCCACCCTTACCAAATCACTATGCTCAATCTATTCAAGATATTGGGTTTGGGTCTTTCAATAAAGTGTTTTTTGAATTAGAACAACCACTTTCTTTTAGATCAAAAATACCGATAGACAAGATAAGTGATTTCTATTGGAATGAGATTGGCTGTTTTAATATTCTAGACTTATCTGGAATTTATAAAAAACCAATTTATTTAATGTTGTTCGGAGGAAAGCAATCAGAATTTATCGATAATTCTGCAGATCATGAAATATCAAAGTTTATTTTTAGTAGCTTACAAAAACAATTCAACAATATTCCCCACACACCCAAAAAACTCATCATTACGCGTTGGGGTTCTGACCCTTATAGTTATGGTTCTTTTAGTTTTCCCTCACTAAAGCACACAGAAGACATTGTTAAAGTATTGCATCAACCAATTCGAGAAAAAATCTTCTTCGCCGGCGAACATTGTAGTTTGAAATATGCAGGTACTGTTCATGGCGCATATTTAAATGGCGATGCAACAGCTCAAAAAATATTAGCTGAAGTTTCACTTATTTAAGCCTAATCTCAGCCATGAAAAAACCTCCCGAGGGAGGTTTTCATATACCGTCTAGAATTAGGCGCATTGATAACGTTATTGGCTATTTTTTTGCTCAAAACACTTATAAATTAAAGCGCCAATCACAGCACCAATAATCGGTGCAACCCAGAAAAGCCATAATTGACTCAGCGCAGCTGTTTCAGCAAATAGAGCCACTGCTGTACTTCGTGCAGGATTGACTGAAGTATTGGTAACAGGAATACTGATTAAATGGATCAATGTTAATGCCAAGCCAATAGCAATAGGTGCAAAACCAGCTGGCGCACGTTTATCTGTAGCACCAAGAATTACAATTAAGAAAATCGCAGTTAAGACGATTTCAATTAATAATGCAGAAAGCAAAGAATATTTTCCTGGCGATAAATCACCAAAACCATTTGTTGCAAATCCACCCGTACCTGTGAATCCTGCTTGACCTTGTACAATCAAATACAATATAAATGCCGCGAAGATACCACCAAGGACCTGCGCGATGATGTATGGCGCTAAGTCTTTTGCATTAAAACGACCGCCAACCCACAAACCGACACTTACTGCAGGATTAAAATGTCCACCTGAAATATGACCTAATGCATAAGCACCTGTCAGTACAGTTAGACCAAACGCGAGTGCAACACCGACAAAACCGATACCCAATTCTGGAAAAGCTGCAGCAAGTACTGCACTACCACACCCTCCAAAGACCAGCCAAAATGTTCCAATAAATTCTGCAAAATATTTATTCATGTTCATTACTTTTCTGTTCAATAAATCCATGCGAAATTTAGCAAAACAAATCACACTTTTAAACAAAAACATTAATTATTTTACAAAAAAACATAAGTAATTGATGAAATGACTAAATTTATAATTTTTTATAGCACAAACCCCTCGAGTGAAGGGTTTGCTAGACAAATTAAAATTCCAATTCAGAGGGGGAAGAAGAAATGACTTAACTCATCTATTGGTAATTATTAACAGGTGGGTAAATTTATACAATCTTATTTTATAGAACACAGCATTCTAAAAATTTGAAGATAAATAAAAAAGCCCATCTGCGGGTGAACTCTATTAGCCGATTTATGATAAGGAATTATTTATTATTAAAAAGCTGATCTGTTATCTTTTGATCAACTTTACTTCGATGTCCATTGTCAAAATATCGATCCACATGGCATCGTTTTGTATTTGTATCGCAGAATACTCCATTTGAGAAAGTAAATGCAGAGCGATCAAAATTACCTTGTGAGAAAACTTTATTCGCCTTTTTAGTTCCTAAATATTGAGCTGTAAGAGACTTCGATACACCTTTCTTATCTACACAAATATATTGATCACAAATCACACCTTTTTTAGGTGAAACTAAACTTGTGCTGGTTTTAGCAATCGCTGGAAAACTGATGATTAAACAAGCATAGCTGATGAGACTCAATAATCCTTTAGAAATTTTCACTTTTAAACCTGCAAAACAATACAAAAAAATAAAGTAAAATTATAAGATCAATTGGATTTAAGATATACAACAATTATGTTTAAACCTATATAAGAAAACACATTAGGCTTCTTTTATAAGATATTTTTTAAAAAGATAAATCAACATAAAAGCCCCACATCCTCGCCTTCTTTCAAAGTGAGAAGGCGATTTCAATAGCAATATGAATCACTCATTATAAACATTCATTCAGTTTAGAAATAATCTAGAGATATTATGATTAACAGCAGGATTATCGATAAAATCAAATAAGTATTGATATTATTAAAGCTCTTAAGATAATTTAACATTCGTCATTTCCCATAAGAATTTAATAAAATACTATATGGCTGACAGATAGATAAAAGACTAGGAAAAGAAAAGCAGACAAAAAAATACCATCGATAATAAAATTGGTTAAAAATGTTGCACGATGAAATTTAAATAAACTTGTAAAGCGAATAAATTAACACTTTTATATTCATAAAAACTTAAATCACAAGTTAAGCTAATAAACAGTTTTAGCTATTTTAAATAAGTTCATTTTAAAAACCAAAATTTAGATTTATTGGTGATATAAAACTTTAAATCAGTGGCTCCACTAACTCTCTTCACTTATTTATTTAAAATTTAGCGACGTAAAAAGACAATTAAGTATTTTTAGATAATGCTTGGAATCAATTCAATTCATCAAGTTTTAAAAAATAATTCCTTTTGTCAGATCTATCATTTTTTAAATGCTTTAAAAATATTTTCGCAGTTTCCTTCGATGCATCCTCTCTTAGGCAACGTTCAACAAAGGATATATCTACAAATTCATCTGCTAACCCAGCACGGCCAAGATCTAAAAAATAAATTTCATTGAATTTATCTATAAAAATATTACTATCCGTGATATCGCCATGAGTAAAAACCAATCTTTCTTCAACACGAGTCTCGGTTAACTCATTCCATAGACTTAGGTAAGTTTTATGGTCTCCCCATAATTCAGCCTCAAAATCATCTTGATCTACCTCGTCAAGGAGTTGGTTATCAATAAAAAATTTTGACTCTTTTAACCGATGATCAATGTTTGAAATAAATGGACAATCAATAATAGCAATTGAATTTAACAGATTGAGTACCTCCTTATAGATAGCAAGCAATTCTTGGTCTGTTAAAAAAAGCGCTGAAATTGGTTTTGCATTGATCGCTTTAGTGATCATGAATTCAAACTGCTCATCCTGAAAAGTCATGATGAGTTCAGGCACCTTTAACTTCTCAGAGAGCCAACTCAACATTTTCGCTTCACGAGAAACACTGTATGTGGTCGCTGTATATAAAGTGCTAGATCGCTTAAGAAAAAAAGTTTCATTATTTCGATTAAAAGAATAAACATCCGATGGCGACTGACCAATTTTATTTGGCTCTAAAACGCTGTTTCCAATAAATTGTTGAAT
>Ga0207655_1001741_pt1 | contig 19089 bp, 16 predicted proteins | sample KBSM44metaG_FD_184398 | JGI IMG/M metagenome (GOLD analysis project Ga0207655, IMG submission 184398) | Miscanthus rhizosphere microbial communities from Kellogg Biological Station, Michigan, USA - KBS M4-4 metaG (SPAdes) (version 2) | ecosystem: Host-associated > Plants > Roots > Rhizosphere >...
AATGCAATTCATTTTGAATAAATAGAATGAATAGAAGTAGGAGGAAAAGATGATTAAAAAAACAAGAGCAGAGATGATCATTGAAACACGTGCTAAATTGCTGAGTGCAGCAAGAGAGGCTTTTGGTACAGTGGGATATGTAAATACGTCTATGGATGATTTTACGGCATCTGTCGGTTTAACACGTGGTGCAATTTATCATCATTTTGGTGATAAAAAAGGATTGTTAGAAGCAGTTGTAAAAGAAATTGATATGGAAATGGATAATAAATTAGGGAAAGTATCAGATGAAGCGGAAGGAAAATGGGAAGGGTTTGTTGGGCGTTGTCGTGCATATTTAACGATGGCACTTAATCCAGAAATTCAGCGAATCGTACTTCGAGATGCACCAGCAGTATTAGGAACTAGTTATTATCAATCATCACAGTCACAATGTTTAGTAACGATGGCCGAGATGCTTCAGCAATTAATGAAGGACGGTATTATTGAAAAGACGGACTGTGAAGCTTTAGCAAGATTTATAAATGGCGGACTAGTGGACCTTGCTTGTTGGATTGCGAATTCTGAAGATGCAGAGGCACAGTTGTCTAAAACTTTGCATAGCCCATCACTTATATTGAATGGTTTATTATTAGAAAAGAATGCGTAATTTTAACGGATATTTTTTAATATATAGTAATGATTAAAAGGGAGGTGATAAAGTATAGGCTAATTCATTTATTTCACCGTATTCTATATAAGCTAATTGACGTCCATCTTGTAAGGGAATGATGTGATCAGTCAGTTTTAATCTTATAATGTGATTACATTTTTTGTGAATATTAGGATTTTGATTATAGAAAGTGAATTTAGTTACAGTGAGTAATTGAATCATACATTTTTATTCACAATCTAAAGAAAACACCTAATTTGGTATGGATTCCACACCCACCCCATCAACTTTACACTCTATGTGAAAAAGTTCACAAATAGGTCATAATTTGTGAAGTAATTCACAATGATACGTGCTACAATATGAATGTAAAGAAGTTAAACAACATTAAATTAGTATTTTAATTAATTACTTAAACAATCATAAAAAAATATATGTGAACAATAGAGAGGGGAAATTAACATGAAAAAAGGTATCAATCGTGTAGTATTAGTAGGAACAGGAGCTGTAGGTTGTAGTTACGCTTACTCAATGATCAACCAAGGTGTAGCTGAAGAATTCGTACTTGTAGATGTTAATGAAGCAAAAGCAGAAGGGGAAGCAATGGACTTAAGCCATGCGGTACCATTCTCTCCATCACCAACAAAAGTTTGGAGCGGTAGCTATGCAGATTGTAAAGATGCAGATTTAGTAGTTATCACTGCGGGATTACCACAAAAACCAGGTGAAACTCGTTTAGACTTAGTTGAGAAAAATACAAAGATCTTTAAACAAATCGTTCGCGGTATTATGGATAGCGGATTCGATGGAATCTTCTTAATCGCAACTAACCCAGTTGACATTTTAACTTACGTAACTTGGAAAGAATCTGGTCTACCAAAAGAGCGCGTAATCGGTTCTGGTACAACTTTAGACTCTGCTCGTTTCCGTTACATGTTAGGTGACTACTTAGATGTAGATCCACGTAACGTTCATGCTTACATCGTTGGTGAGCACGGTGATACTGAACTTCCAGTATGGAGCCACGCTACTATCGGTGTACAAAAACTAGAAACAATCTTAGCTAACAACGAACAGTACAATCAAGAAGACTTAGATAAAATTTTCGAAAACGTACGTGATGCAGCTTATCATATCATCGAGCGTAAAGGTGCAACTTACTACGGAATCGGTATGTCACTACTTCGTGTAACTAAAGCAATCTTAAACAACGAGAACAGCGTATTAACTGTATCTGCATACCTTGAAGGTCAATACGGTGAGAAAGATGCTTACGTAGGTGTTCCAGCTGTAATTAACCGCGAAGGTGTACGTGAAATTGTAGAACTTGAGCTAAATGAAGAAGAAAAAGTGAAATTCGCTCATTCTGTAAAAGTATTAAAAGAAACAATGGCACCAGTACTATAATAATTGCTAAATAATTCAGAGGTGGGAAACTGCTTCTTACCTCTGAACTTATATAATTTAATATAAATTCCTTTTCCGGTTTCCCTTGTATATCCCCAATATACCCCTTTTGCTGGATAAGGGTCGTTTATAGAAAAGAGCACTCTACTTTACGTAGAGTGCTCTTTTTTATCCCGCTATTTGCCGGGCAGTAAGACCCCGATTGGTGTGGGCTAATAATCAGTGGGGATGAACAAACCCCCCACTGATTAAAGTTTCACTTTATTATTTTTTAGGCGTTAAGCCCAATTTCTTTAAAATATCTGCGAGTGTACCGCTTTTTGATTTTTCTACAGCTGTTTGTGATTTAGATGCATCTGGTCCTTTTTTCAAGAAGTTCTTTTCAACGAAACGAATGTCTTTTTCATCGACAATTCCGTCGCTATTAAGGTCGCCGCCTTTTACAGATACTCCTTTTTTACCATAGTTGCTAGCGATAATTTCAGCATCTTTAATATCAATGACTTTATCACCATTTACATCACCGGCAAGGTTTTCATCAGGTCGTGCATAATAATATTGGCCAAGTAGCTTACCATCTTTTTCAGTACCTAATTTTGTTGTTAGACGGCTTGTTAAATGCCCTGGTACTTCTAAGTATAAATTATAGTCACGATTATTAACAGGAAGTCCATTCAGTTTGAAGTATCCGTATTTATCTAGTGAGCCTTCAAATTTATGACGGTAAGAATCAGTTGCATATACTTTTACACCAAGCTTTGTATAATCGAGCTTTTCATCTAAATATCCACGTTCATTTAAGAATGCACCAGGTTTAATATTTCCTTCTACTAGTGAGTTTAAGGACATAACTGAGAATGTTTGATCTTGAAGTACACGCATTCTATTCGGTTCTGTTTCACCTTGTTTCCAGTAAACAAAAATTGGTGATTCTAATTGGGCATTTGCTTCATAAAATTCATCATTTTCTACTTTGAAAGTTACATCAATGAACGGGAAATCACCATCTAATCCGGCGAAGTTTTTATCATCGATAGATCCGCCTATTGTAACAGAACCGGCTTCTAATTTCGGCTCATTCACTTTTGCGATTACACCTTTTTCAGAAAGTAGCTTTTCAAAAGCAGGATTCAATTTCGCATTTGCAAATTTGAAATTTTTCTCTAGGAATTTTACGTTAAATTCCCCTGCAACAAATTGTTTTACGTGTTTTGCGTTTAGTGTTACAGTAAGTTCATCATTTTTGTATACTTCTTTTTTATCATAACTAGTTTTCGCATATTGAGCACCTTGTGGGATAAACCAATAGTTATTTACACCGCTTGGATAATCAGGACCTGCAGTTGCATAATCGAAAATATATACGCCTGTGTTCATTGGTCCTTCTACTTTAAAGGATTCAGGGGTAATGCCAACTTTAAAGTCACCATCTGCATTAATAGGTAAAAACTTATGCAAGTATGGAGAATAGTCATAATACATAACTCCGTTCGCTTCTTGCGTAATGTTTAAACCTTTATAGGCCTCCGGTAATTTGTATTTTAAAAATTATTTCTCCACGCCTTTTGTTTGCTCGGCATGGAATGTCCAGTTTAGCTGTAAGGAATCACCTTGGAATTTATTTTGATCTTGGTCGTTGTCTTCAAAGGAGAAGAGCACGTGTAAATAATCTGTTTCACCAGATGTAATACCGTCTATTAAGTTATGACGTTCTAAAGATGTAGCTACATCCTCAGGTTTCATAGTTTTTAATTTTGATAGTTTTGTTTCCCACAAAATTTCATGATCATCGTTTGGATTCGATGGCTTTCCATCATTCACTAGAAACTTTACGATAATGTGGTCGCCTAAATCTTCACCGTCATTATTTAGCTTTGCATCTGTAACTTCATAGGATGTTTCAAGTGCTACTTTTGCAATATCCAATGACCCTTTATTTTCAAGCGTGAAATTTTTTTCAATAAAGTCACCTGGCTTTAAATCTTTCACATCAACGATTACACTTGGATTAATAGAAAGATCTAGTGTTCCAGCTTGAAATGAGTTACTAGATGTTTCAGAATCACTGAAGTAGGCGAATACACCGCCGCATGTAAGTGATAAGCCAAGCGTTGCTGTGACAACTCCCATTCCTACTTTTTGTTTCAATGACCTAAGAAAGCCCCCTAATATGATTTTTTATGAAACGTTCGTAAAGTAAACACAGTATTCTAGTATGAATTATATTTACGAAAGTGTAATGTTCTTTATTGAGAACGAGTATATGCTGATGAATTTTGCATTTCAATAAAATTATGACAAAAAATATTGAGAAATATTTTTTTATGACAGATTGTTTTGCTGCGGTTTTAAGTAGAAAATAGCATGAAAAATAGGCTAAACCTAATAAAATAGAGGTTGAGAAAAAATGATAGTAAAAAAGATAGGGGAAAATGAAGCGTTTGCAATGAATATTCGTCAAAATTCGATATTTTACACGGAAATGTGAAGAAAAACCAACGTTTTTAAGAAAAAAACGAATATTTTTTATAAATTAACAAGGATATCACAGTTTTTTGCAGAAATAGTTAAAGTATAAAAAATTCTGTCATCTTAGTGAGGTGAGCATATTGAGTGTAATAAATTGTGAAAAAGTGAAACGAGATGAGTTTCATACAGAAAAGTACTATGAGAGTTATAGCATCTTTGGCGCACATATTGTGACGGAAGATGAGATGCGAGGGGTACGATTTACAGTATGGGCTCCTCATGCGAAAGCAATGAGTGTTGTTGGCGATTTTAATGAATGGGATTATGAGCAACATAAGATGCTACAAGAGACAGAAGAGGGAATTTGGTCCTTGTTTATACCGCATATTGAAGAAAGGGAAATATATAAATATGCGATTGAAACGATGGCTGGTGACGTCATTTTTAAGGCAGATCCGTACGCTGTATATGCAGAAGTAAGACCGAATACGGCATCTGTAGTTTTTGATATGAAGGGATACGAATGGAATGATAAAAACTGGAGTCGTAAGAAAAAGAAAAAGCCGGTTTATAAAGAAGCGATGACAGTTTATGAATTACATTTCGGTTCCTGGAAGAAGAAAGAAGATGGAACGCTGTATTCTTATAGGGAAATGGTAGAAGAACTCATTCCGTATGTGGTGGAACATCAATTTACACATATTGAAATCATGCCGCTTGTTGAGCATCCATATGATCGTTCTTGGGGATATCAAGGGACGGGATATTATGCAGCAACGAGTAGATTCGGCACACCACATGATTTGATGTATTTTGTCGATGAATGTCATAAATATGGAATCGGTGTCATTTTAGATTGGGTGCCGGGGCATTTTTGTAAAGATGCTCACGGTCTATATTTGTTTGATGGGACACCGACTTATGAATATAAAGATAAGGATGTACAAGAAAACCAAGTATGGGGAACTGTCAATTTTGATTTAGGAAAAAGGGAAGTACGTAATTTCTTAATTTCAAATGCGTTATTTTGGATGAGATATTTCCATATTGACGGTTTCAGGGTGGATGCAGTTGCGAATATGTTGTACTGGAATAAAGAAGGACAGGAGCAAAGTAATGAGCACGCTGTTTCATTTTTACGAGAGTTAAATGAAGCGGTATTTGCAGAGGATGAAGACTTTCTTATGACAGCAGAAGATTCAACAGCTTGGCCACTTGTAACAGCTCCAACTTATGAAGGTGGACTTGGATTCAATTACAAATGGAATATGGGCTGGATGAATGACGTGCTGAAATATATGGAGTGTGCACCTGAATACAGGAAGTATATTCATGAGAAAATAACATTCTCTTTACTATATGCTTACTCTGAAAACTTCATATTACCGCTTTCTCATGATGAAGTCGTTCACGGGAAAAAGTCGTTATTAAATAAAATGCCAGGAGATTACTGGGATAAGTTTGCTCAGCTTCGTTTATTATATGGATATTTATTTACTCATCCAGGAAAGAAATTACTTTTCATGGGAGGAGAATTTGGGCAGTTTGATGAGTGGAAAGACCTTGAAGATTTAGATTGGAATTTACATGATTTTGAAATGCATCGTTATATGCATGATTACTTTAAAGAGCTCATAGCATTGTATAAGCGCTCAAAACCACTTTGGCAGCTTGATCATTCACCTGAAGGATTTCAGTGGATTGATGCTAATAATAATGAGCAAAGTATTTTCTCGTTTATTCGCCAAGGAGATAAACAAGAAGATGCGTTAGTTGTCGTATGTAATTTTACGAAAGCTACATATGAAAACTATAAAGTAGGTGTGCCAGATTTCGAGTATTATAACGAGATTTTAAACAGTGATGCGGAGCAATATGGCGGCTCGGGGCAAGTGAATAAAAAACGTCTTAAGGCGACTCTAGAACCGTACCATAATCAAGAGGCACATGTAGAAATTACAATTCCACCATTTGGCGTATCCATATTACGACCAGTGAAGACTAGAAAGGGGAGCAAAAAACAAGATGGCTCAAAAACAAAAGTGCGTAGCAATGTTACTAGCAGGGGGAAAAGGTAGTCGTTTAAGTGCATTAACAAAAAATTTAGCCAAGCCAGCTGTTCCATTTGGTGGTAAATATCGCATTATTGATTTTACGTTAAGTAATTGTGCGAATTCTGGTATTGAAACGGTTGGGATTTTGACGCAGTATCAACCGCTCGAACTTCATAATTATATCGGAATCGGCAATGCTTGGGATTTAGACCGAGTAAACGGTGGAGTCACAGTATTACCTCCTTATGCGGAGTCTTCAGGTGTGAAGTGGTACACAGGTACGGCAAGTGCCATTTATCAAAACTTAAACTATTTAAGTCAGTACGAACCAGAGTATGTCCTTATTTTATCAGGCGATCATATTTATAAAATGGATTACAGTAAAATGCTAGATTACCATGTTGAGAAAGAAGCGGACGTTTCGATTTCTGTTATTGAAGTGCCTTGGGATGAAGCGAGTCGCTTTGGCATTATGAATACGAATGAAGAGATGGAAATTGTTGAGTTTGAAGAGAAACCGCAATTTCCAAGAAGTAATCTTGCATCAATGGGAATCTATATTTTTAACTGGGCAATTTTGAAAGAGTATTTAGAAATGGATGCAAGAAATCCTGAATCTAGTAATGATTTCGGAAAAGATGTACTTCCGCTTTTATTAGATGAAGGGAAGAAGCTAATGGCGTATCCGTTTGAAGGATATTGGAAAGATGTTGGAACAGTGAAAAGCTTATGGGAAGCGAATATGGATTTACTTCGCGATGAAACATCATTGAATTTAAATGATCGTAACTGGCGTATTTATTCTGTCAATCCAAACGAACCGCCTCAATATATTGCGGAAAAGGCAAAAGTGGAAGAATCACTGATTAACGAAGGGTGCGTCATTGAAGGGGACGTGAAGCATTCTGTCTTATTCCAAGGGGTGACGGTGGAAGAAGGTAGTATGGTTATTGATTCCGTCGTTATGCCAGGAGCGAAGATTGGGAAAAATGTTGTGATTGAAAGAGCAATTGTTGGATCGGAAATGGTTATTGAAGATGGAACAATCATTCGTCCAGAAAAAAATGTTGACGATGTAGTATTAATTGCTGAAGGGAAATAGAAAAGGGGGATGAAATGAATGGGAGAAAAAATGTTAGGAATTATTAATGCAACGGGAAGTTTTACTTCCTTACAGAAAGTAACAGGGCATCGTTCACTAGCGGCGCTACCGTTTGGGGGCCGTTATCGACTCATTGATTTCATGCTTTCCAATATGGTGAATTCTAATATTCATAGTGTGGCGGTTTTTACAAGCCATAAAAACCGTTCGTTAATGGACCATGTTGGTTCAGGGAAACAGTGGGATTTAGATAGAAAACGTGACGGATTGTTTTTATTCCCACCAAATTGCCAATGTGACCAAGATGAGTTTGGATCTTTTGCACATTTTAGAAGACATATTGATTATTTTCTAAGAAGCAGAGAAGAATACGTTGTTATTACGAATAGCCATCTCGTAACAGCATTAAATTTCCAGGCGGTGTTAGAGCGGCATATACATACGGCAGCTGATATTACTGAAGTTTGCCATGAAGGGGTTTCGCTTCAAACATACGTGTTAAAGAAACAATTATTGTTAGATTTATTTGAGACATATAAAGATGTGGAGCAATACAGTTTATTTGATGTAGTGAGAGAAAAGCGCGGAAAATCACTGCATATTGCTACGTATGAGCATACAGGATATGTAGCTATTATTGACTCGATTGAAAGTTACTATAAACATAGCTTAGAAATTTTGCAACCTGCTATTTGGAAGCAATTATTTAAGAAAGAAGCACCGATTTTTACGAAAGTAAAAGATGAGCCACCAACTCGTTACCTAAAGGGTGCAGTCGTGAAAAATACAATGATTGCAAATGGCAGTATTATTGAAGGGGAAGTAGAAAACAGTGTTGTTTCCCGTTCTGTTAAAATTGGAAAAGGTTCAATTGTTCGTAATAGTATTATTATGCAAAAGAGCCAAATTGGAGATAACTGTATAATAGACGGTGTTATTATTGATAAAGACGTGAAAATTGGTGACGGTGTCGTTTTAAAAGGAAACACCGATGAGCCGTACGTTGTAGAAAAAGGAAGCATTCAAAACAGTACGATTAATAGTTATTCTTGAAGAATCAGTGGGGGGCTTTCCTCCACTGATTAAAGTTTTAATTTAAATGAAAACTCGAAGGGAGGAAGCTGCAAGAAGAGTAATATATGCTTTTCGAGCAGTGGGACAACAAGTGAATATTTTATTTGCAGTATCAGAATGTGTACCGTTTGTTAAATCGGGAGGATTAGCTGATGTAGCAGGTGCGCTCCCAAAAGAGCTTAAAAAATTAGGTGTGAATGTACGTATTATACTTCCGAATTATAGTCTTATTCCGCAAAAATTAAGAGATGGATGTACGCTTCATAAAGTAATTAACGTTCCTCTTGGCTGGAGAAATCAATATTGCGGAATTTTAAAAGGTGAGCAAGACGGGATTACGTATTATTTAATAGACAATGAATATTATTTTAAGAGGGATTCTTTGTACGGTCATTATGATGACGGAGAGCGTTTTTCTTATTTTTCGAAGGCAGTTTTAGAGTGTATTCCGCATCTTGATTTTGAAGTGGATGTTCTTCATAGCCATGATTGGCATACCGCTATGGTTAATTTCTTACTTCGCGAAAAGTATCAAGACAACCCATTATATGAGCGTATTAAAACGGTATATACAATTCATAACCTGCAGTTCCAAGGTGTATTTTCTCCTGAAGTGATGTACGACCTGTTAGAGCTTGGTGATGAATATTTTCATAGTGAGCAGCTAGAGTTTTATGGAAATGTGAACTTTATGAAAGGCGGTATTATCGCTTCTGATCAAATTACAGCGGTTAGCCCGACATATAAAGAAGAAATACAATATGAGTTTTTCGGTGAGAAATTAGATGGATTGCTACGAAAATATAATGATAAGCTGAGTGGCATTGTAAATGGAATTGACACGAGCGTATATAACCCAGAAACGGACTCGTATATTACAGCTCAGTATGATGCAGAGTCATTATATGAAAAAAATGAAAATAAACGTGCATTGCAGCGTTATTTTGGTTTGCCAGAAAAAGAGGATACACCAATTATTGCAATGGTCACGAGATTAACGAAACAAAAAGGTCTTGATTTAGTACGTACTGTATTCCGTGAAATAATGGAAGAAGATGTACAATGTATTATTTTAGGATCCGGTGATTCAGAATACGAGCAGTTCTTTGAATGGATGGCATATGAGTATCCAGAGAAGGTGAAGGTATATATCGGATTTAATGAGGAGCTTGCGCATCAAGTGTATGCGGGAAGCGATCTATTTTTAATGCCGTCACTGTTTGAACCGTGTGGACTTGGACAACTTATCGCATTAGCGTACGGTACGATTCCGATTGTAAGAGAAACAGGTGGATTAAACGATACTGTACAATCTTATGATGAAGAAACAGGAGAAGGAAATGGTTTCAGTTTTACGAACTTCAATGCACATGACATGTTGTATACGGTTCGCCGTGCAATTGAATTTTATCACGATAAGCCGGTATGGGAACAGCTTGTAACACAAGCGATGACTGAAGATTATAGTTGGGAGAAATCAGCTCTTGCTTATAAGAAATTGTATAAAAGTCTCATGGAATAACATGTAGGTGGTGAAAAAATGTTTACTCATGTTGAAAGTTTCAAATCAGCCTTTCTAGAAAAGTTAGAGACGATGTATGGGAAAAGTTTCAAAGACTCTACAACTCGTGATCAATATAATACGCTTGGGTACATGGTACGTGAGTATATGAATAGTCAATGGATTGCAACGAACGAAAGCTATCGGTCTGGAGAGCAAAAGCAAATGTATTACTTATCCATTGAGTTTTTACTTGGACGTTTGCTTGGAAGTAACATTTTAAATTTAGGCATCAGGGATGTATGTGAGCAGGGCCTTTCGGAGCTTGGGATTTCTTTGCAAGAGTTAGAAGAGGTGGAAGCAGATGCAGGTCTTGGAAATGGTGGGCTTGGACGTCTAGCAGCCTGTTTTCTTGATTCACTCGCATCTTTAAACTTACCAGGACACGGCTGTGGGATTCGTTACAAACATGGCTTGTTTGATCAAAAAATTGTTGATGGTTATCAAGTTGAGTTTCCAGAACAATGGCTTCTTCATGAAAATGTATGGGAAGTAAGAAGGCATGATCAAGCTGTAGAAGTAAGCTATTTTGGCAGTGTGGAGCCGTTAGAAATGGATGGACGTTTAGAGTTCAGGCATACGAATGCAGAAGTCATTATGGCGGTACCATATGATGTTCCAGTAGTAGGCTATGAGACGAGTACTGTAAATACGCTTAGGCTTTGGAATGCTGAACCAGTTCCTTTCCCGCAAAACTGCAAAGATATTTTGAAATATAAGCGTGAAACAGAGGCGGTATCGGAGTTTTTATATCCAGATGATACGCATGAAGAGGGGAAAATACTTCGCTTAAAACAACAGTATTTCCTCGTATCAGCAAGTTTACAAAATATCGTTCGTACGCATAGAGAAAGATATGGTGACCTTCGTCAATTACATGAAAAAATTGCGATTCATATTAATGATACACATCCGGTTTTAGCGATTCCAGAACTGATGCGTATTTTATTAGATGAAGAAAAACTAGCATGGGAAGAGGCTTGGCACATAACGACGCAAACGATTTCTTATACGAATCATACGACGTTATCAGAAGCGCTTGAGAAGTGGCCAATTCACATTTTTAAACCGTTATTACCGAGAATTTATATGATTATTGAAGAGATTAATGAACGTTTCTGTCATGAACTTTGGGAACGTTATCCGTACGAATGGCATCGCATTGAAGATATGGCGATTATTGCACATGATCTTGTGAAAATGGCTCATTTAGCAATTGTCGGTAGCCATAGCGTAAACGGTGTAGCAAAAATTCATACGGAAATTTTGAAGCAACGTGAAATGCGATTGTTTTATGAGTTTTATCCAGATAAGTTTAATAATAAGACGAATGGAATCGCTCATAGACGTTGGTTAATGAAGGCAAATCCGCAGCTGACGAACCTTATTTCAGAGGCGATTGGAACAGAGTGGAAGAAAGAACCGATTAAGCTGCAGGCGTTGCAAACAGTTCAATATGATGCGAGTTTCCAAGAGAAATTTGCAGAGGTAAAACAAGAGCGTAAAGAGATTTTAGCGGAGCGTATTCATAATAAAATGGGGATTACAATTGATCCAAATTCTATTTTTGACGTGCAAGTAAAAAGACTGCATGCTTACAAGCGACAATTATTAAACGTTCTTCATATTTTATATTTGTATAACCGTTTGAAAGAGGATACTAGTTTTACATTTTATCCGCGTACTTTTATTTTTGGAGCGAAAGCATCACCTGGCTATTATTATGCGAAAAAAATTATTAAATTAATTAATGAACTCGCAAGGAAAGTAAATAACGATCCGTACGTAAGCCAATATATGAAAGTTATCTTTCTAGAAAACTATCGAGTTTCTGTAGCGGAAGATATATTCCCAGCGGCGGATGTAAGTGAACAAATTTCAACTGCGAGTAAAGAAGCATCAGGAACAGGAAATATGAAATTTATGATGAATGGTGCGATTACACTCGGCACATTAGACGGAGCTAATATTGAAATAAAAGACAGGGTCGGTGATGATAACTGTTTCATTTTCGGTTTAACGGCGGAAGAGGTTCTTCATTACTATCAAAATGGTGGATATCGTGCAAGTGATTATTATCACCACAATATGCATATTAAAAAAGTGGTAGATCAGTTAACGAATGGTTTCTTTGCACAGTCGGGAGCTGAATTTGAAGCAATTTACGATTCTCTCGTTATTCAAAATGATGAATATTTCGTTTTGCGAGATTTTGGTCCATATGCGGAAAGGCAAGAAGCTGTAGGGCGTACTTATGAAAATCGAACGAAATGGCTAGAAATGTCAATTTTAAATATTGCACAATCAGGTCATTTTGCGAGCGATCGAACGATTTTGCAGTACAGTAATGAAATTTGGGGTATTGGTAATACGGTTAAACAGCATTAAGTAAAAGTCCCTTTTGAAGGGACTTTTACTCATTATACAGAAGTGTGGTGAATGGCATATGAAGGGTATGTATGAACAAGGAGATTTAAAAACAAATAGGTTAATTTTAACGAAGATACACGGTGCACATGCAGCTGATTTATTTGAAGTATATTCTAATGCGGAAACAGCTACATATGTACCGAGGGAAGTACATAAAACGAAAGAGGAAACTCATCGTTTATTAGAAAATATGTTTACAACGATACGAGATGGTAAGGCTCTTATATGGTCTATTATGCTGAATGATAACCAAAAGGTAATTGGAACATGTGGAATATGGCTTATGCCACATAATAGTGCATCGATTGGAGCTGTAATTAGCCCAACATATTGGGGGAAAGGAGTTATTGTTGAAGCGTTAGAACAAGTTATAAAAGTTGGTTTTCAAGAATTAAATTTGAATCGTATTGAAGGGAGATGTAGTGTGAAAAATGTAGCTTCTGAACGTGTGATGCAAAAATTAAAAATGGTATATGAAGGTACATTGAGGCAAAATGTAAAAATGAATAATACGTACAGTGATTCTAAAGTGTATTCGCTTTTAAAACAGGAATACGATTGCTTCGCAAAGTAAACCGAGCTAAATGAGACTAAGCTCGGTTTACTTATTTTGCTTAAGAAAGAAATGGGATAGCGGTATAGATTATGCCTGTTCCACCATATTCTCCTGTCGCAAAGTATGAAAATGTAAAGAAACCTGTAACCGAAAAAATTACAATGAGAAAAAGTGCAAAGATAAACTTTAACATGTAAGGTCCCCTCATCCAAAAGTAAATTCATATATTATTATAGTATACGAATGTGTAATTTCCAATTGTTTACTGGTTAAAAATGAGAAGTCAGACATGTTTTGTATGTTGTCATGGAATGATTATTCGTAATAGATTTTGTATTTTTTGTAAATGTCATATTGTGATGAACGTGGGCATATTCCCAATCACGATCATTAAAATTTATGTTTCGCGGAGGGAGAAGTGGAACGACATCGAATAAATTTACAAAACGAAAGCTACTAGCTACTTGTAGTTTATAATAATTTCGAAAAGCGATATCTCCTACTTTTGGAGAAGCGAATGTATAAAGGCCATACTGTGCGAAGGCAGTATTGATACGTGCATCTAATATGTGTAATGTAGCAAGCGCACCACCTAAACTATGTCCGGTAGCTAGTAGTTTTTTATGGGCTGGCAATGATACGAGCATATCCATAATAGAATCTCGGCAAGATTCATAAATAGAAAGAAAGCCGTTATGGACATTTCCGCTGTTTAAAGCATATGGGTATGGCTTTTGGTTGACGAGTGAATCGATAATCCAGTCTGTATCTGTTTGTGTGCCCCGAAAAGCTACAATAATTGTATCCTCAGATTCTAATATGAATCCAAACCATTCTGTCATTTGAATGGTTTTTCCTTGAAAACCTTGTACATATTGAAAACCATCTGGTATTTCAAAAATCCCATTTTGTTTATATTGTTCATACGTTAACTCACAACAAGAAGCTAACAATATGGCAGTGTCTTTATCAAAGGATAAAGGAGTACGCATTAAGGAAGCCCTCCTTAAGAAAAGGTATGGTTAAATATATGCAGTGAGGGACTTGATTCATTCTTTTTGAGGGTTTTGAAAATGAGGATGGAACATTTAGTTATATGAGGGGGGAGGGGAAGCGTAGTCCACCTAAATAAAAAGCGCCCCATAAGGGCACTTTTACTCTTTTCCATCTAATAAACGACCAAGTCCACCTAAAACACTGCCTTCACCGGTGCTTTGAGCTGCTGGACTCGTAAGGCGTGCTGCTAAGCGGCTAAGTGTTAAGGACTGAATCCAAACCGTTCCAGGACCTTCTAGCGTTGCGAAGAATAAACCTTCACCGCCAAATAGAGCTGTTTTTACTTTTCCTACAAATTCAATATCATAGTTAACGTCTTTTGTCATGGCAACGAGACAACCTGTATCAATGCGAAGTTTCTCACCGGGTTTTAATTCGCGCTTATATACAGTTCCGCCTGCATGCATGAAAGCTAGACCATCACCTTCAAGTTTCTGCATGATGAAACCTTCACCACCAAAGAAACCAGTTCCTATTTTTTTAGTAAACTCAATTCCGATAGAAACACCTTTTGCAGCACAAAGAAACGCATCTTTTTGGCAAACTATTTTCCCTTGATATTCTGTTAAATCAACAGGAACAATTTTACCAGGATAAGGAGCAGCAAATGAGACGTGGCGTTTGCCGTGACCTGTATTTGTAAATACAGTCATAAACATGCTTTCACCTGTAACAAGACGCTTACCAGCCCCCATTAATTTTCCGAATAGACCGTTAGATGGTCCAGAACCATCACCGAAAATTGTCTCCATTTCGATGTAGTCTTCCATCATCATCATTGCCCCAGCTTCTGCGATAACACTCTCTTCTGGATCTAATTCAATTTCAACGAACTGCATATCGTCACCGTATAACTTATATTCGATTTCATGTGCCTTCATTTTTTTCACCTCATATGTAATATATATTTATATTGTACAGAATTTAATAGTATTAGAATACTCTAGTTTTGTTAATTTTCAAATAAAATAAGGAGATGGAAATTCAACATTATATTAAAATTATAAAAAAATGATGGAATGAAAGTGTTCTCATTTGACGTTTTTCATATAGCGTGATATAGTGAAAGCACTATTGAGCTACATAATGTGGTACGGAAATAAAGCACGTTGTATTAAAGGCTGTAAGCTTGTTATACATTCATGTCCTTTATATCCACCTTTTCATGTGGATTCATAGTTTCATTTTTATTTAGGAGGTACATGACATGCAAACAGGTAAAGTTAAATGGTTTAACGGCGAAAAAGGTTTTGGCTTCATCGAAGTTGAAGGCGGAGAAGACGTATTCGTACATTTCTCAGCTATCCAAGGCGAAGGCTTCAAAACTTTAGAAGAAGGTCAAGAAGTTTCTTTCGAAATCGTTGAAGGAAACCGCGGACCACAAGCAGCTAACGTTACAAAAAACTAATTAGCTAGCGATAAAAAGCATTCCGAATTTCGGAATGCTTTTTTTTATCCCATAAACGTCCGAAGGGTGTGGGCTAATAATTAGTGGGGGATGGTCCCCACACTAATTAAAGTTTCACTTTACTCTTTGGAACTAGATTCATTTGAAGATAATTCGCCTTTGAAGGTACGCTCTTCAAAGTCATCAAGCATTTGTTCATACTCTTCATGTTCTTCTGTGGCGAAAACTTGTGGGTTTTTTCCATACATATCTGTACCGATAAAGTTTTCGAAATCCTCTACATATCCAACATTCTCTTCACTATTTACATACATACCATTATAATTTTTTGAATCTTGTCTTTCTAAATCAGACGGTGTTTCAGACGTTCCATAATTTGCGACATCTTGCCACGCATCTTCTGTATCGTACTCAACAGAATGATCTTCATCGTGCTTATGGAAAGAAGGAGCCAATACTTCTTCTTCAACTGGACGGGTCTCCATATTTAATTTATTTGTCGCGTGCTGTATGCATGTTGTAGCAGTCGGCATTGCTTCTAATCTTTCAAATGGAATTTCCACGCCAGACACTTCACAAATACCGTACGTACCTGCTTCTATTTTTTGCAAGGCATGTTTCGTATCCTCTAGCTGTTTATGCCAAAGCTCAATAAGCCCGAAATCTTTTTCACGTTCATATAGCTCTGTAGCCATATCACCTGGATGGTTATCATAGCTAGACAATTCTCCGACGGAATCGCGTTCAGAGGCACGATTTTCATTTTCATGAGTTTGTATTGTTTGCTCTAGTTCTTGTTTTTGTTTTTCTAAAACGGATTTAAATTGATTTACTTGTTGTGGAGTTAACATTGTCATCCACCTTCCTACAATTCAGTTTCTTTACATAGTATGAGCGTTGCGAGTAGGAATTATGAGCTGAAATTGGTATATGAAAAAGGAGCCGCATTAGCAGCTCCTTTTAAAGGAAATATCCAAGTAATAATCCGATTCCCATGAGGAGACCGAAGATTGTATTTGTTTTTGCTGTTGAAATCATCGCAGGTACCATTTCCATTGGAATGCTTTTGCCGATAAAACCTTTCGTCGCTTTAAATGCTTTCGGTGCACTTAAAAATACGATCAGCATCCATGGTGATACGATGCCCACGATAATTAAAGCAATTGTCCAAATGTAGGAAACGATGAACATAGAAGCAAGTACACCAACGGCTCTTTCACGTCCAACGAGAATTGCTAACGTTTTACGACCGTTTTCTTTATCGCCATCTAAGTCACGGATGTTATTAGCTAGTAAAATGGCACCAATTAAAATGGAGCTTGGAATAGATAGTAAAATGACTTCTGATGTTACAGTTCCAGTTTGAATAAAGAATGAAATCCCGATAATAATGACACCCATAAATAATCCGGCTGTTAACTCTCCAAATGGTGTATAGGCAATTGGAAGTGGGCCGCCTGTATAAAGGTAAGCAACGGCCATACAAACGAGACCGATTGCAGCAAGCCACCAGCTAGAATTCATACAAATATAAACGCCTAATAGCATTGCGATGCCAAAAAATCCAAATGCTAAGTTAAGCACTGTTTTTGGCTGAATGCCATCGCGAACGATAGCGCCGCCGATACCGACTGAACCTTCGTGATCGAGTCCTCTTTTATAATCAAAGTATTCATTAAACATGTTTGTTGCTGCTTGAATGAGAAGACAAGCAAGAAGCATCATAAGGAAAAGAGGGAGATGTATTTGATTTATACCTCCGACCTGCATCGCATATGCTGTTCCGATGAAAACAGGAACGAAAGCTGCTGTTAATGTATGGGGGCGTAGTAAACTCCACCAAATGCGCCAGCCTGTTTGTTTACTTGGCTTTGGCGCCGTAGGAGAGGAATTCGTTTCGACGTTCATTTCCATGTTGAATCCTCCTTAGGTCACATATTGTACACAATTAAGTGTAGAAAAAGCATCATTTAGTGTCAACGTTTATTTTCTAGGAAGAGAAGGTGAATTTCTCAGAAATGCTAAACGTTGACAGGCCTTTCGTTTGAGGTGTATCTTAAAATCAAGCGTAATTATGACTATTTTTCGCCCATAGGGGGGAGACAATTGTGATTCAAACGAAACAAATAGGCTTGCAAGAAGCTCTTAGTGCAGCCATTAAGCGTGCAACTGATGAAAAAATATTGGTTAGCTTCGTAAAACAAATAGACTGGATGGATCCGCTTCTGTTTTATGCAGCAGGAAAAAGGATTGCATTCGAAAATAGATGTTATTTTGCAGACCCAGTTCAGCATGTAATATTTTCTGGAATTGGCTCTGTTTTCACTATAGCAACTGCTTCTCACAAACGCTTTCAAACTGCTCGTGACGAGTGGGATAAAGTAAAAGAGAAAGCATTTGTACAAAGAGAAAAATACGAATTTGGAACAGGTCCTCTTTTATTTGGTGGATTTTCATTTGACCAAGAAAAAGAGAAAACGGACTTATGGAAAGAATTTGATGATACGACATTTTCACTACCAGCATTTTTATTAACTGTAAAAAATGAAAAAGCATGGTTAACAATGAATACATTCGTTTCAGCAACAGATTGTGCAGAAACTCTTTATAACGAAATTGTTTCTTTAGAAGAGAAAATTTTTTGGGAGAGTAAATGTGCATTAGAAGGATCGAAATTAACAGTTACTTCTAAAGTAGAAGTGGATCCGAAAGGCTGGATGGAGGCCATTGAGAAAGTACAAGATGAAATGAAGCTGGGGAACGTGCAGAAGGTTGTATTAGCGAGGGAGTTAAAAGTAGAGATGGATCATCATATTGATTCTGCTCTTGTCTTAGAAGCACTTCGTATTGGGCAACCGGATTGTTACGTATTTTCTTTTGATTATAAAGGAGCATGTTTCTTAGGAGCGACGCCAGAGAGGTTAATTCGCAAAGAAGATGAGAAGTTTACTTCGATGTGTCTTGCTGGTTCAACTGGCCATGGTCAATCTATAGAAGAAAGTAAGCGAAATAGTAATGCGCTTCTTCATGATGAAAAGAATTTAGCTGAACACGGTTATGTTGTGAACATGATTAGGTCGGTATTAAATGAGCACTGCGAATCCGTTAATATTCCGGAAAGGCCGGGCTTATTAACAACGAAAAACTTAATTCATTTATATACGCCTGTAGAGGCAAAAGGCGATGCGAGTCTTTTAACAATGGTAGAAGAATTACATCCAACACCAGCTCTTGGCGGGACACCTCGTTTGGAAGCGATGAAACTGATTCGTGATGTTGAATTGTTAGACAGAGGATTATATGGCGCACCGATTGGCTGG
>Ga0207655_1001744_pt1 | contig 19084 bp, 16 predicted proteins | sample KBSM44metaG_FD_184398 | JGI IMG/M metagenome (GOLD analysis project Ga0207655, IMG submission 184398) | Miscanthus rhizosphere microbial communities from Kellogg Biological Station, Michigan, USA - KBS M4-4 metaG (SPAdes) (version 2) | ecosystem: Host-associated > Plants > Roots > Rhizosphere >...
CCCGACCTCGAGTACTCGCTGGTCGACACCGAGCGCGGCCTGCTGATCCTGGCCAACTCGCTGGTCGAGATGTGCATGACGCGCTATGCGCTCGACGGCAAGGTGCTGGCCACGGTCAAGGGCGAGGCGCTCGGCGGGCTCGAATTCGAGCATCCGCTGTACGACGTGGACGCCGGCTACCAACGCCTGTCGCCGGTGTACCTGGCCGACTACGCCACCGCCACCGACGGCACCGGCCTGGTCCACTCCTCGCCCGCCTACGGCGTGGATGACTTCAACTCCTGCATCGCCCATGGCGTGGCGTACGACGACATCCTGAACCCGGTCCAGGGCAACGGCAGCTACGCCCCCGACTTCCCGCTCTTCGGCGGGCAGAACATCTGGAAAGCCGTGCCGGTCATCATCGCGGCGCTGCGCGATGCCAACCGCCTGCTGACCACCGAGACCATCACCCACAGCTATCCGCACTGCTGGCGCCACAAGACGCCTGTGATCTACCGCGCCGCAGCGCAGTGGTTCGTGCGCATGGACGAGGGCGAAGGCGTGTTCACCAAGGACAAGGCACCCAAGACGCTGCGCCAGACCGCGCTCGACGCCATCGAACAGACCAGCTTCTACCCGGAGAACGGCAAGGCCCGCCTGCACGACATGATCGCCGGGCGGCCCGACTGGTGCATCAGCCGACAGCGCAGCTGGGGCGTGCCGATCCCGTTCTTCCTGCATAAGGATTCGGGCGAGCTGCATCCGCGCACCATGGAAATCCTCGACCAGGCCGCCGACATCGTCGAGAAGGGCGGCATCGAGGCCTGGAGCCGCGTGACGGTCGAAGAGATCCTCGGCGTCGAAGACGCGCCGCACTACACCAAGAGCACCGACATCCTGGAGGTGTGGTTCGACTCGGGCTCGACCTTCTATCACGTGCTGCGCGGCACGCACCCCACGGTGCACCACGACACCGGCCCCGAGGCCGACCTGTACCTCGAAGGCCACGACCAGCACCGCGGCTGGTTCCATTCGTCGCTGCTGATCGCCTGCATGCTGGAAGACCGTGCGCCGTACAAGGGCCTGCTGACGCACGGTTTCACCGTCGATGCCAAGGGCATCAAGATGAGCAAGTCGCTCAAGAACGGCATCGACCCACAAGAGATCAGCAACAAGCTGGGCTCGGAAATCATCCGCCTGTGGGTGGCCGCGAGCGACTACTCGGGCGACATCGCGGGCGACGACAAGATCCTGGCGCGCGTGGTCGATGCGTACCGCCGCATCCGCAACACGCTGCGCTTCCTGCTCGCGAACACGAGCGACTTCGACATCCAGAAGGATGCGGTGCCGCTCGACCAGCTGTTCGAGATCGACCGCTATGCGCTCGCGCGCGCTTCGCAGTTCCAGGCCGAGATCCTCGCGCACTACAAGGTGTACGAGTTCCACCCGGTGGTGGCCAAGCTGCAGATCTACTGTTCGGAAGACCTGGGCGGCTTCTACCTCGACATCCTGAAGGACCGCCTCTACACGACGGCCCCGGGTTCGCTGGCGCGCCGCAGCGCACAAACCGCGCTGTGGCACATCTCGCAAGCCATGCTGCGCTGGATGGCGCCGTTCCTGAGCTTCACGGCCGAAGAGGCCTGGAAGATCGTGGGCACGGGCAAGCCGGGCGAATCGATCTTCGCGCAGACCTACAGCCAGTTCCCCGCATCTGACGAAGCCCTGCTCGCCAAGTGGACGCGCATCCGCGAGATCCGCGACGCGGTGAACAAGGACATCGAAGCCGTGCGCGCCGAAGGCAAGGTCGGCTCGTCGCTGCAGGCCAACCTGCAGCTGACGGCACCGGCCGACGACTTCGCGCTGCTGGGCACCCTGGGCGAGGACCTGAAGTTCGTCTTCATCGCCTCGGCCATCGAACTGGCGGCCGGCGACGCGCTGTCGACGGTGGTCACGCCGAGCGCCGCGCAGAAGTGCGAGCGCTGCTGGCACTACCGCGACGACGTGGGCCACGACCCGGCGCATCCCACGATCTGCGGCCGTTGCACGAGCAACCTGTTCGGCGCCGGCGAATCGCGGAGCGTTGCCTGATGGCGGCGGCACGTTCCATGTCGGCATCGCGTTCACGCGGCGGCAGCAGCATCTGGCCCTGGCTCGGGCTGGCGGTGATCATCGTGATCATCGACCAGTTCACCAAGACGCTGATCCTGGGCTACTACAAGCTCGGTGACGCAACGTACGTGACGGGCTTCTTCAACGTCGTGCGTGCGCACAACACCGGGGCGGCCTTCTCGTTCCTGGCGGATCACTCGGGGTGGCAGCGCTGGCTGTTCACAGTGATCGGCGTGGGCGCCGCGGTGTTCATCGTATGGATGCTGAAGTCCCACGCCGGGCAGAAGCTGTTCTCGTTTTCGATGGCCTGCATCCTGGGCGGCGCCATCGGCAACGTGGTCGATCGGATGATGCACGGCTATGTCGTGGACTTCCTGAGCTTCCACGCCGGCAACTGGTACTTTCCTGCTTTCAATGCCGCGGACAGCGCCATCACGCTGGGCGCCATCTGCCTGATCCTGGACGAGATCCGGCGGGTTCGCCGGGGCAAGTAACTTTTTCTCAGGGGCCTACGGGCCCCTTCTTATTTGGGTCTGCCCTCTCGCGAAAGTCCGAGGGTTTCTCCCCGCTTTCTCGCGATGTCATAACAAAGTCATACTGCAGCGGTCCAATGTAATCGATTACATGAACACCGCACAATGAGCATCCAAGCCGTTGCAGCCAAAGCCGGGGTCTCCGTGGCCACCGTGTCGCGGGCCTTCAACTTTCCCGGCAAGGTGACGCCCGTCACCCGCGAACTCGTGGAGCGCGTGGCGCGGGAGCTCAACTATGTGCCGAACGCCAGCGCGCGCACGCTGCGCACCCAGCGCAGCCGTGTGCTCGGCGTGGTGCTCCCCACACTGCTCAACCCGACCTTCGCCGAGTGCCTGCAGGGCATCGCGCGCGCGGCCATCGCGGGCGGCTACGCGATCATTCCCGTCACCACCGGCTACCGGCTCGATGAAGAAGAACGCGCGGTGCAACTGCTGCTGGCCGGCAATGTCGACGGGCTGATCCTCGTGGTGTCGAATCCTTCGACATCGGCCGCGCTGCCCCGGCTCCAGGCGGCGGAGGTGCCTTATGTGCTGGCCTACAACCGCCACGCGGACCACCCCTGCGTGTCGGTCGACAGCGAAGGCGCCGTGGCCGATGCCGTCGCGCGCCTCGTGCTGCTGGGCCATCGCCGCATCGCGATGGTCAGCGGCACGCTCGCCGCGTCGGACCGTGCGCAGCAGCGCTATCGCGGCTACCTCAGGGGCATGGCGGAGGCCGGGCTCGCCGCGCCCGCGCTGATCGAAGTGCCTTTCGTCGAAACCGCGGTCGATGCGCTCTCGCACCAGCTGCAGGCGCGCCGCCGCCCCACCGCGCTGATCTGCTCGAACGACCTGCTGGCCATCCGCAGCATCCGCGCCGCGCACTTGAGCGGCCTGGCGGTGCCCGACGACCTCAGCGTGGTCGGCTTCGACGGCATCGCGCTCGGCGAAGACCTCACACCTGCGCTCACCACCATCGCGCAGCCCAACAGCGACATCGGCCGCCACAGCGTCGAGCTGCTGATCCCGGCCATCGCCGGGGGCGCGACGCTGCAGCCCGACGCGAGCCTGCTGCTTGCCCATGCCTTCCGAGACGGCGAGTCGTGCGCTTCGGCGCGCGAGGACAACAACGCCGCGATTCCCTGACCTTCCCTCGTTCTCCGACCACATCCATCCAAGGAGTCCCACCATGTCACTTCGCTTCAACCGCCTGGCTCGCCTCGGCATCCTGGCCGCCGCGCTCGCCGCCGGCAGCGCCATGGCCCAGACCGCCATTTGCTACAACTGCCCGACCGAATGGGCCGACTGGGGCACGCAGCTGAAGGCCATCAAGGCCAAGACCGGCATCACCGTGCCGGCCGACAACAAGAACTCGGGCCAGTCGCTCGCGCAGCTGGTCGCAGAGAAGGCCAGCCCCGTGGCCGACGTCACCTACCTCGGCGTGACCTTCGCGGTGCAGGCCGCGAAAGACGGCGTGGTCGAGCCCTACAAGCCCGCCGCCTGGAAAGACATTCCCGACGGCCTGAAGGACCCGGCCGGCAACTGGTTCACCATTCACTCGGGCACGCTCGGCTTCATGGTCAACGTCGACGCGCTCAAGGGCAAGCCGATCCCGAAGTCGTGGGCCGACCTGCTCAAGCCCGAGTACAAGGGCCTGATCGGCTACCTCGACCCGGCCTCGGCCTTCGTGGGCTATGTCGGCGCGGTGGCGGTGAACGAAGCACGCGGCGGCACGCTCGACAACTTCAAGCCGGCCATCGACTACTTCAAGGCGCTGCAGAAGAACGAGCCCATCGTGCCGAAGCAGACCTCGTACGCGCGCGTGCTGTCGGGCGAGATCGCGATCCTGCTCGACTACGACTTCAACGCCTACCGCGCCAAGTACAAGGACAAGGCCAACGTCGCCTTCGTGATCCCGAGCGAAGGCACGCTGGCCGTGCCCTACGTGATGAGCCTGGTCGCCAAGGCCCCGCACGCGGCCGATGCGAAGAAGGTGCTCGACTTCACGCTGTCCGACGAAGGCCAGGCGATCTGGGCCAAGGCCTATCTGCGGCCGGTGCGCGCGAGCGCCATGCCCAAGGACATCGAAACGCAGTTCCTGCCGGCGAGCGAATACGCCCGCGCCAAGAGCGTGGACTACGGGCGGATGGCTGCCGCGCAGAAGGCCTTCTCTGATGAGTATTTGAAGGAAGTGCGCTAAGCCTCGGCGCTCGTTCGGGGCTCGATCACGCCGACGGGGTACCTTGCTCCGCGAATGTCCCCCGGCCTGCGGCCTCCTCCTTTATTTCGCTGCGCAAGGCACCCCGCCGTCGTGATCGTTCAGAGCACTGGTTGATCGGCCGCAAACCAGCCGCGTGCCCTGTGCACAGGGCACCGGGTGCTCCCCGCAGCGAAATAAAGGAGGAGCCGAAGGCGGGGGACATTCGCGGAGGGGAGTACCCGGTGGCCTGTGCACGCGCCCTGAACGTTCTGTCCCGCAACCCAAACAACCCACGATGAAGAACTGAGATGAAGTCCGACACCTCCTGGACCCCACGCTGGCGCCTGCTGGCCTGCGTGGCACCCGCGGCCGCCTTCTTCGCGGCCTTCTGGCTGCTGCCGGTCGTGCGTCTTCTCACGCTGCCCGCCGACAAGGGCTGGTCCACCTACTTCGCGGTGCTGACCGACGCGCGCTACCTCACGAGCATGGCCAACACCGTTGCGCTCTCGGTGGCCGTGACGCTGGCCACGCTGGTGCTGGGCGCGGCCGTGGGCATCTACCTCGCGCGCCATGCCTTCGTCGGCAAGCGCGTGCTGCTTTCGCTGCTCACGCTGCCGCTTTCGTTCCCGGGCGTGATCATCGGCTTCTTCGTGATCCTGCTCGGCGGGCGCCAAGGCGTGGTGGCCGACCTCAGCGACAGCCTGTTCGGCGAACGCATTACCTTCGCCTACGGCCTGCTCGGGCTGTTCCTTGCGTACCTGTACTTCTCGCTGCCGCGCGCCATCGCGACCTACGCGGCAGCGGCCGAATCGATGAACACGCAGCTCGAAGAAGCCGCGCGTTCACTCGGCGCCTCGCGGCTTCGCGTCGCGCGCGACGTGTGGATGCCCGAGCTTGCACCCACCACGCTGGCCTGCGGCGCCATCCTCTTCGCCACCTCGATGGGCGCCTTCGGCACGGCCTTCACGCTGGCCAGCAAGTTCGAGGTGATCCCGATCACCATCTACAACGAGTTCACCAACTACGCCAACTTCGCGCTTGCCGCGTCGCTGTCGATCTCGCTGGGCATCGTGACCTGGCTGGTGCTGTTCGTGGCGCGCCGCTTTGGCGCGAATCCCGTCGCACGCTGAGGGCCCACGCACCATGCGAACCAACACCCAGGCCAAGGCGCCCTTCCTGCTTGCCGTCACGGTCATCGTGAGCCTTTTCATGATCGCGCCGATGCTGCTGTCGGTGATGGCGGGCCTCGTCAACAACTACAGCATGGGCCTCAAGAGCGGCCTCACGCTGCGCTGGCTCGGCGAGGTGTGGGAGAACTACGGCGGCACCGTCGGCTGGTCGCTCGCGCTGGCCGTGGCCTGCGTCATCGGCACCGTGCTGCTGGGCGTGCCCTGTGCCTATGCGCTGGCACGCAGCCGCTCGCGCGTGGCGCGCATCTTCGAGGAGCTGCTGACGCTGCCGGTCGCGGTGCCGGGCCTTGCGACGGCGCTCGCGTTGATCCTTGCCTATGGCCAGCTCACTGCCTTCCGCCAGAGCTTCGCCTTCATCCTCGTGGGCCACATGGTGTTCACGCTGCCGTTCATGGTGCGCACCGTGAGCTCGGCCTTCCAGCGCGACGACCTGCTCGCGCTCGAGGAGGCCGCGCGCTCGCTGGGTGCAAACTTCCGCCAGCGATTCATGGGCATCCTCGTGCCCGCGGTGTTCCCGGCCATCGTGGCCGGCAGCCTGATGGTGTTCACGCTGTCGGTGGGCGAGTTCAACCTCACGTGGATGCTGCACACGCCGCTCACGCGCACGCTGCCCGTGGGCCTGGCCGACAGCTATGCCTCGATGCGCATCGAGATCGGATCGGCCTACACGCTGGTCTTCTTCGCCGTCATTCTTCCGGTGCTGTGGGCTCTGCAGTACCTTGCCAACCTGATGCAGAAACGCCATGGAACTTGAACGCATTCCCATCGACATCGCCAACTGTGCGAAGACCTACGCCGACGGCACGCGCGGCCTGCAGCCCACCGACTTGCAAGTGGAAGCCGGCGAAGTGCTGGCGCTGCTCGGCCCCTCGGGCTGCGGCAAGACCACGCTGCTGCGGCTGATCGCCGGCCTGGAATCGCCCGACGCGGGCAGCCGCATCGTGTTCGGCGGGCAGGACGTCACGCAGCGCCCGGTCGAGCACCGCGGTGTTGGCATGGTGTTCCAGAGCTATGCGCTCTTTCCGCAGATGACGGTCGCGGCCAACATCGGCTACGGGCTGCGCATTCGCGGCGTGGCGCCCGATGAAGAAAAGCGCAGCGTCGGCGAGCTGGTCGACCTCGTGCGCCTCGGCGGACTGGAGAACAAGCGCCCCGCCGAGCTTTCCGGCGGCCAGCGCCAGCGCGTGGCCCTGGCGCGCGCGGTGGCCGTGCGCCCGCGCGTGCTGCTGCTCGACGAGCCGCTGGCAGCGCTCGACGCCAAGCTCAAGGAGTCGCTGCGCGACGAACTGGCCGAGCTGCTGCGCCGCCTGCACATCACGGCCATCCACGTCACGCACGACCAGCAGGAGGCGCTGGCCATTGCCGACCGCCTCGCCGTGATGCGCGCCGGACGCATCGTGCAGGTGGGTCGCGGCGAAGACCTCTACCGTGCGCCCGCGCACCCCTTCGTCGCCGAGTTCCTCGGCCGGGTCAACCGGCTGGAACGCGAGGCCGACGCCATCGCACAAGGCGTTGTCCGACTCGGAGGGTCAGCCCTGCCCTGCCCGTCGGCGTGGCGGGGCCATGCGACGCTGCTCGTACGGCCCGAAGACATCGAGGTCGGTGCGCCCCTGCCAGGCTGGGGCGCCGCCACCGTCGAACGCCGTACCTTCCTCGGCGACCGCGTGCAGCTGCACCTGCGTGTTCAAGACCAGCCCGTGCTGATGGCCGACGTAGGGCGCGACAATCCGTTCGGACCGGGCGACGCGGTGGGCCTGCGCATCCACCCCGACCGCCTGATGACGTCGCAGGAGACCAGCGCATGACGACAACAGCAGAGAACACCTTCCTGGTCCAGCTGACCGACCTGCACATCCGCGAGCCGGGCCGGCTGGCCTATGGCCGCATCGACACCGCGCCGTACCTCGAGCGCGCCGTGCAGTCGGTGCTGGCGCTGCGCCAGCAGCCCGATGCCGTGGTCATCACCGGCGACCTGACCGACTTCGGCCGCGCCGCCGAATACGAACATCTGGCGCGGCTGCTGGCCCCGCTGACCATGCCGGTCTACCTGATGCCAGGCAACCACGACGACCGCGACCAGTTGCGCCGCAGCTTTCCCGGCCACGCCTATCTCGGCACGGGTGCCGACACCGACGGCTTCATCCAGTATTCGGTGCGCGTCGGCGACCTTCGCTTGCTCACGCTCGACACCTGCGTGCCCGGCGCCAGCCATGGCTCGCTGTGCGAGAAGCGCCTGGGTTGGCTCGAAGCGCAGCTGGACGCCTGCCGCGGCGAGCCCGTGGTGGTCGCCATGCACCACCCGCCCTTCGAAACGCTGATCGGCCACATGGACGAGATCGGCCTGCTGCAGGGCGCCGACGCGCTCGAGGCACTGCTCTCACGCCACCCGAACGTCGAACGCGTGATCTGCGGCCACCTGCACCGGGCCATCGACGTGCGCTTCGGCGGCACCATTGCCTCGACCTCTCCGGCTCCGGCCCATCAGGTCTGTCTCGACCTCGCACCCGACGCCGAATCGGCCTGGACACTGGAGCCGCCTTCTTTCAGGGTGCACGCCTGGTCCGCTCGCGGACGCCGGCTGGTCACCCACCTGGCGGCCTCCGGCAGCTTCGAAGGGCCATATCCTTTCCACGACAACGGAGCCCTGATCGACTGAAGCGCCCGCTTGTGGAAAATGGGGGCGAAACGAACCAAAACGAAAAGGACAGAACCCGCCCCCCATGAAGCATCTCCTGAATCTGCTGGCGGCCGTGGCCCTGCTGGTGTGGGGTACGCACCTGGTCCGCACCGGTGTGCTGCGTGTGTTTGGCGCCAACCTGCGCAAGATCCTCGTCCAGAGCATGCGCAACCGCTTCACGGCCGCCCTCTCGGGCATCGGCGTGACGGCGCTGGTGCAATCAAGCACCGCCACCTCGCTCATGACCTCGTCCTTCGTCGGGCAGGGCCTGGTCACGCTGCCGGCGGCGCTGGCGGTGATGCGGGGCGCAGACGTGGGCACGGCGCTGATCTCGGTGCTGTTCTCGGCGGACCTGTCCTGGCTCTCGCCGATGTTCATCTTCGTGGGCGTGGTGCTGTTCATCAGCCGCTCGGCCTCCATGGCGGGGCGCATCGGCCGCGTGCTGATCGGGCTCGGGCTGATGCTGCTGGCGCTGCAGCTGGTGGTGGAGGCTACCGAGCCGCTGTTCTCCTCGCCGGCCGTGCGCGCACTGCTCGCGTCGATCAGCAGCGACGTGCTGCTCGAGATCACCGTCGGCGCGGTGCTGGCCATCGTGGCCTATTCGAGCCTCGCGGTGGTGCTGCTGGTCGCGGCCATGGCCACGTCGAACGTGGTGCCGCTGGACGTAGCGCTCGGCCTGGTGCTCGGCGCCAACCTCGGCAGCGGCCTGCTGGCGGTGCTGACCACGGCCAAGTCGGCCGTGTCGGTACGGCAGGTGACGGTGGGCAACCTGCTGTTCAAGGCGCTGGGCGTGGCCATCGTCGCCCCCTTCATCGGACTGTGGATCCGCTACGTGCAGCCGGAGCTGCCGAACCAGACGCATGGCGTGGTGCTGTTCCACCTGGCGTTCAACGTGGTGATCAGCGTGGGGTTCATCGGCCTCACGCAATGGGTCGCCAGGCTGGTGACGCGCATCCTGCCGGTGCCGCAACAGCCGGCCGGCACCACGCGGCCGCACCACCTCGATCCTTCGGCGCTGTCGACGCCGTCGCTCGCCATCTCCAATGCGGCGCGCGAAGCCCTGCACCAGGCCGACATCGTGGAGACCATGCTGATCGGCACGCTCGACGTGATCCGCCACAACGACCTGCGGCTGGCCCAGGAGCTGCGGCAGCTCGACGACACGGTGGACCAGCTGTACTCGGCCATCAAGTACTACATGACCCGCATCTCGCGCGAGGCGCTGGGCGAGGAGGAAAGCCGGCGCTGGACCGACATCATCAGCTTCACGATCAACATGGAACAGATCGGCGACATCATCGAGCGCGTAATCATCGATGTGGAAGACAAGAAGATCAAACCGCAGCGCAACTTCTCGCAGGCCGGCATGGCGGAGATCGTCGAGCTGCACGGGCGGCTGGTAGCCAACCTGCGGCTGAGCATGAGCGTGTTCCTGAACGGCAACGTGCGGGACGCGCAGAAGCTCCTGGAAGAGAAGGTGCGCTTTCGCGACCTGGAGCGGGCCTATGCGACGACCCACCTCGACCGGCTGTCGGACCGCACCACGCTGAGCATCGAGACGAGCTCGCTGCACATCGACCTGATCAGCGACCTGAAGCGCATCAACTCGCACATCTGCTCGATCGCGTATCCGATCCTGGAATCGGCCGGGGCGCTGGCGCCCAGCCGGCTCAGGGAATCGCGGCTCGGGAAGATCGAGGGGTAGCGCCTCTTACTCGGCGGTCTTCAACAGGGCCGCCTCGCGCCCGCGCCGCGCGTACCGCTGCGCCAGCACGGCGCACACCATGAGCTGCATCTGGTGGAACAGCATCAGCGGCAGCACGATCGCGCCCACCGCGTGAGAGGCGAACAGCACCTTGGCCATGGGTATCCCGCTGGCCAGGCTCTTCTTGGAGCCGCAGAACACGATCGTGATCTCGTCTTCCGTGTCGAAACCCAGCTTGCGCGCCAGCAGGGTCGTGAGGCTCAGCGCCAGCCCCAGCACCACCGCGCACACCACCAGCAGCCCGACCAGCGCATGGGCAGGCACCTGCTTCCACAGGCCCTCGATCACGGCCGCGCTGAACGCCGTGTAGACGACCAGCAGGATCGAGCCCTGGTCGACGAATTTCAGCACTGCGGCACGGCGCTGTATCCACTTGCCGATCCACGGCCGCAGCAGGTGCCCCAGCACGAACGGGGCCATCAGCTGCAGCAGGATGCGGCCGATCGAATCCAGCGACGAGCTCGCATGGCCACCATTCGGCAACACCACGAGGTTGACCAGCACCGGCGTGATGAACACGCCCAGCAGGGTGGACGCCGATGCGCTGCAGATGGCGGCGGGCATGTTGCCCCGCGCCATGGCCGTGAAGGCAATCGCCGATTGCACCGTGGCGGGCAGCACGCAGAGATAGAGCACGCCGGTGTAGAGCCCTGGCGTCACCAGTGGCGACAGCAGCGGCTTGAGCGCCAGCCCGAGCACGGGAAACAGCACGAAGGTGCTGCCGAACACCAGCAGGTGCAGCCGCCAGTGCATGAGGCCATTCATGATCGCCTCGCGCGACAGCTTGGCACCGTGCAGGAAGAACAGCAGGCCGATGGCAGCGCTCGTGAGCAGCTCGAAGAGATGCCCCAGCTTCCCGCTCGCGGGCAGCAGGCTGGCAAGGGTCACCACCGAGAGCAGCGCGAAGGTGAAGTTGTCGGGAAGGAAGCGGGAGCGGGACATGGATGGAACCTGGGCGCCGCACGCCGCAAGCGCGCAGGCCGACTCAGCAAGGGAATGTGTGATTTCCGCGCATGAATCTCGTCGCCACTTCGCGGAGCCCGGCGCGTGCTCCTCGCGCCCTGGGCGCAATTTTCGACGAAGCCCGGCATCGCTGCCGGCCGGCGAAAGAATGCCCCTGCCTCAGTGTGCGGCCGGTGAACTGAACTGCGCCTGACGGCGGCGCAGGCAATAGTCCATCAGGTCCTCGATCTCGGTGACCTTGTCGAAAACGGCATCGGCACCGAGCAGGGCGCATCTGCGCCGCATATCGGGCGTGGCGAAGTTGCTGAGCACCACGATCTTCTGCGCCGGCCCGCGGTGACGGCACGCCTCGAGCACGCGAAAGCCTGTGCCGTCCTTCAGGAACAGGTCGACGATGGCCAGGTCCCATTCCGACAGGTTGCATGAAAGCCAGCGCGAGCCCTCCTCTTCCGACTCTGCTTCGCCCACAGGATCGACCCGGGCGACCTCGCGCAGCGCGCCCATGAGGTTCTTGCGGATGGTGGGGTTGTCTTCCACGATGAAAGTGCGAACGGTGGTCATGAAGGCTTGCCTCTGCGCTGTGCTCACAGCCTACAAACTGCATCCGGCACAAGTCGAAGGCATGACACCGCACGCCGGGTAGGACAAGGCCGGCGCCCCCCGCGCCCGCGGATTCAGAGCGTCAGGATCGTGCAGCCGGTGGTCTTGCGCGCTTCCAGGTCGCGGTGCGCCTGCTGCACGTCGGCCAGTGCATAGCGCTGTCCGATCGGAATCTTCACCGCGCCGCTGCGCACCACCGCGAACAGGTCGTCGGCCATCGCCTGCGTGCTTTCGCGCGTGGCCATGTGCGTGAACAGCGTCGGCCGCGTCACGTAGAGCGAGCCCTTGGACGCCAGCGTGCCGAGGTTGATCGGAGGCACCGGGCCCGAGCCGTTGCCGAACACCGCCAGCAGGCCGAAGGGGCGCAGGCTGTCGATCGAGCCTTCGTAGGTGTCCTTGCCCACCGAGTCGTATGCCACCTTCACGCCCTTGCCGCCCGTGATCTCCTTCACGCGCGCCGCGAAGTTTTCGGTGCTGTAGTTGATGGCATGCGCCGCGCCATGTTCGAGCGCGAGCTTGCACTTGGCGTCGCTGCCGGCCGTGCCGATGAGCTGCAGGCCCAGCGCCCTGGCCCACTGGCAGGCGATCAGCCCGACGCCGCCGGCCGCCGCGTGGAACAGGATGAAATCACCGGCCTGCAGGCCTTCGGCCGGCAGCGTCTTCTTCAGCAGGTACTGCGTGGTCAGGCCCTTGAGCATCATGGCCGCACCGGTCTCGAAGGAGATGTCGTCGGGCAGCTTGCACACGCACTTGGCGGGCATCACGCGCAACTCGCAGTAGGCGCCGGGCGGCGGGCTGGCATAGGCTGCGCGGTCGCCAGGCTTCAGGTGCGTCACGCCCTCGCCCACCGCCTCGACGATGCCCGAGGCTTCCATGCCCAGCTGCAGCGGCATCTGGAACGGGTAGAGCCCGCTGCGCTGGTAGGTGTCGATGAAGTTCAGGCCCACGGCCTTGTGGCGGATGCGGATCTCGCCGGGGCCGGGTTCGCCGACTTCCACGTCGACGATCTTCAGTTCTTCGGGGCCGCCATGGCGGTCGATACGGACGGCTTTGCTCATCATCGTTGCAGTCTCCACGCACAGGAAAAGAAGAGGGAGGGGAATCCTGCCATGTTTGGGTTTCCCGTGGCGGCGCGGGACATCAATGCCCGGGTAGAGTCGGCCGCCATGCAGACACAGCACCGGCGCCTTGCCCCCTCCACCGTCCTCCTGCTTGTCGTTCCTCCGCTGCTCTGGGCCGGCAATGCCGTGGTCGGCCGGCTGGTGCGAGAACTGGTTTCGCCGCTCACGCTGAACTTCGTGCGCTGGGTCGTCGCGTTCGCGCTCCTGCTGCCGCTGGCCACACCGGTGCTGCGTCGCGGCAGCCCGGTGTGGGCGCACTGGAAGCGCTACGCCGTGCTCGGGCTGCTCGGCATCGGCCTGTACAACGCCTTCCAGTACCTCGCTCTGCAGACCTCCACGCCCATCAACGTCACGCTGGTCGGCTCCAGCCTGCCGCTGTGGATGCTCGCGGTGGGCACGCTGTTCTTCGGCGCACGCGTCAGCACCCGCGAGATCTTCGGCGCGCTGCTGTCGATGGCGGGCGTGCTGCTGGTGCTCAGCCGCGGCGAGTGGCGGCAGCTGCTCGGTCTGCGGCTGGTGCCGGGCGACCTCTACATGATCCTGGGCACCATCGCCTGGGCCTTCTACAGCTGGCTGCTGGCACGCACGAACGAGCCCAGGGCCCTGCGGCAGGACTGGGCCGCGTTCCTGATGGCACAGCTGGTGTTCGGCCTCGCGTGGTCGGGCGCGCTGGCCGCCGGCGAATGGACGATGACGCCCGCCCACATCGACCTGGGCTGGCCGCTCGCTGCCGCGATGCTGTTCATCGGCATCGGCCCCGCGGTGGTGGCCTACCGTTGCTGGGGCACCGGCGTGCAGCGCGCGGGTCCGCAGGCGGCGAGCATCTTCCTGAACCTCACGCCGCTGTTCGCGGCAGTGCTTTCGGCAGCCTTCCTGCGCGAGCCGCCGCACTGGTACCACGGCGCGGCGTTCCTGCTGATCGTGGCCGGGATCGCGGTGTCGTCACGGCGCTGATTCAACAACGCCCTCTTCAAGCGAACACCGCGGAACCGGCTTTGCCGGGCCGCTGGTGTTGCCCCCGGTAGGGGGTGGGAGTAGCGACACGAAGTGCGCGAAGCCTGGGGGCGAGCTCAATACGTGCCCGGGTAGGCCCCACCGTCGGCCAGCACGTTCTGGCCGGTCATGTAGCCGGCCTGCATGCTGCAGAGAAAGGCACAGATGGCGCCGAACTCGGCCGGCGTGCCGAAGCGCCTGGCCGGGATGTTCTTCTTGCGGGCTTCCCACACGGTGTCGAAGTCCTGGCCCGACTTCTGCGCGGCGCCGGCCATCGTGCCCTTGAGGCGGTCGGTGTCGAACGAGCCCGGCAGCAGGTTGTTGATGGTCACGCCCTGCGCCGCGATGGGCGTGCGCGCCACGCCGGCCACGAAGCCGGTGAGGCCGCTGCGCGCGCCGTTCGACAGGCCGAGGATGTCGATGGGCGACTTCACCGAGCTCGACGTGATGTTGACGATGCGCCCAAAGCCGCGCTTGGCCATGCCATCGACCGTGGCCTTGATGAGCTCGATCGGCGTCAGCATGTTCGCGTCGACCGCCTTGATCCAGGCCTCGCGGTCCCAGTTGCGAAAGTCGCCCGGCGGCGGGCCGCCCGCGTTGGTGACGACGATGTCGAAGTCGTGGCCGAGTGCGAACACCGCCGCGCGGCCGGCTTCGGTCGTGATGTCGGCCGCCACGTGCTTGACGAACGCAGCGCCCGATGCACCCGCCGCTTCGGCCAGCTTCTTCGCCGCCGCTTCCAGTGCCTCGGCACCGCGTGCCACGATCACCACGTTGACGCCTTCGCGCACCAGCGCTTCGGCGCAGCCGTAGCCGAGGCCCTTGCTCGCGCCGCATACCAGCGCGGTCTTGCCTGCGATACCCAGATCCATGTTGTCGCTCCTATCGTGCAGGGGCTTCGCGCCCCTTGCGTGTGAAAACGAAGATGCCCGCGATCACGAGCACCGTGCCGGCCGCGATCCACGCGGTGAACGGCTCGCCGAGTATGACCACCCCCATGAGGATGGTCGACAGCGGCCCGATCATGCCGGTTTGCGCGGCCACCGCAGGGCCGATGCGCTCGATGGCCATCATCACCATGAGGACGGGCACCGCCGTGCACAGCGTGGCGTTGAGCACCGACAGCCAGATCACCTCGGGCGCCACCTGCATCGCCGCGCTCATCGGCCGCGTCAGCACGAACTGCAGGATGCACAGCAGGCAAGCCACGGTGGTCGCCAGGCCCACGAGCCTGAGCGACCCGAGGCGCTTGACGAACTCGCCGCTGTAGATCAGATAGCCCGCATAGCTCACCGCGCTCAGGAAGACCAGGAATGCGCCCCAGGCCGCCGCGCCGCCGCCCTTGCCGCCACCGCCGGTCCAGAGTTCGTGGCCGAACACCAGCAGCACGCCGGCATAGCTCACGAGCATGCCCAGCACCTGCTGTCGCGTCGGATGGCGCCGGTACAGCAGCCAGCCGAAGAACAGCACCAGCGTGGGGTTGAGATACAGGATCAGCCGCTCGAAGCCGGCCGAGATGTAGGCCAGCCCGGCAAAGTCGAGAAAGCTCGCGAGGTAGTAGCCCGAGAAACCGAGCCCGATCACGCCGATCCAGTCGCGGCCGGTGAGCGCCGGCTTGCCACGCCCCGCCCACCACGCCATGAGCGCGAACAGCGGCAGCGCGAACAGCATGCGCAGCATGATGAGCGTCACGGCGTCCACGCCGTAGCGGTACGCGAGCTTGACGATGATGGCCTTGCCGCTGAATGCGATGGCGCCCAGTGTGGCGAGGATCAGGCCGGACGCAACGCCTTTCCTTGCGCCCTGGTGAGGGGGAATGCCGATCGATGCGGCTGTCTTGTTCATTCCCCGATCATCCCTTGATCCTCAGTAGCCTGCAGCGAGGCCGTCGCGGCGCGGGTCGCTGGCGGCCACGTAGCCTTCGACCGACGGCTCGCCCGCGCGCCAGATGAACTGGCCGGCGCCGAAGTCCTGGTACGAATCGTCGATGACGTCGAGGTGGTGGCCCAGGTCGCGCAGGCCCTGCACCGTGGCCGGGTTCATCGCGGCCTCGACGTTGATCTCGAGCCCCGCGTTGAAGCGCCAGCGCGGCGCATCGCACGCGGCCTGCGGGTTCTGCCCGTAGTCGAGCATGCGCACCAGCGTCTGCATGTGGCCCTGCGGCTGCATGTTGCCGCCCATCACGCCGAAGCTCATCACCGGCTGGCCGTCCTTCGTGAGGAAGGCCGGGATGATGGTGTGGAACGGCCGCTTGCCCGGTGCCACCACGTTCGGGCTCTCGGCCTTCAGGCTGAAGCCGTGGCCGCGGTTCTGCAGGCTGATGCCGTACCCGGGCTCCACGCAGCCCGAGCCGAAGCCCATGTAATTGCTCTGGATGAAGCTCACCATCATGCCGCGCTCGTCCGCTGCGGTGAGGTAGATGGTGCCGCCCTTCACGGGGTTGCCGGCCTTGAAGTCCTGCGCCTTTTTCACGTCGATGAGTCTCGCACGCGATGCGAGGTAGGCGTCATCGAGCATTTGCGCGGGGGTCACCGTCATCGACGATGGCTCCGACACGTAGCGATACACGTCGGCGAAGGCCAGCTTCATGGCCTCGATCTGCAGATGCTGCGAGGCGACCGAATCGACCGGCAGCGAGGCGATGTCGAACTTCTCGAGGATGCCCAGCGCAATCAACGCGGCAATGCCCTGGCCGTTGGGCGGAATCTCGTGCAGCGTGTGGCCGCGGTAGTCGCGCGAGATCGGCTTGACCCACTCGGGCTGGTAGGCCGCGAGATCGGCCACGGTGAGCGCGCCGCCCTGCTCCTTCGAGAACTTCGCGAGCGCCTCGGCGATCTCGCCGTTGTAGTAGGCCTCGCCCTTGGTGCGGGCAATGGCCTTCAGCGCCCGCGCAGCGGCCGTGAAGCGGAACAGCTCGCCGATCGCGGGCGCCCGGCCCCATGGCAGGAAGGTCTGTGCAAAGCCCGGCTGCGAACCCAGCAGCGGCGTGGCCGCGGCCCACTTGCCCTGCACCACTGGCGGCACGAGGTAGCCGCGCTCGGCGATGTCGATGGCCGGGGCCAGCAGGTCGGCGAACGGCAGCTTGCCGAAGCGATCGCTCAGCGCGACCCAGCCGCGCACCGCGCCCGGCACCGTGACCGAGTCGATGCCGCGCATCGGCGGCGTCGTGGCGTCGGCGCCGTACTTGGCCTTGAAGTATTCGGGCGTCCAGGCTTTGGGCGCGGGGCCCGAGGCGTTCAGGCCGTGCAGTTCCTTGCCGTCCCACAGGATGCAGAAGGCATCGCTGCCCAGGCCGTTGCTCACCGGCTCGACCAGCGTCATCACGGCGGCGGTGGCAATAGCCGCATCGACCGCGTTGCCGCCCTGCTGCAGGATGCGCAGCCCAGCCTGCGAGGCCAGCGGGTGCGATGTCGATACCACGTTGCGCGCAAAGATCGGGATGCGGGTGGAGAGGTACGGATTGTTGAAGTCGAAGTTCATGTCGGTGTGCCTTGCCTTATTCGTTGGTGATCTTGCGGTCGACCACGATCTTTTTCCACTTGGCGGCGTCTGCTGCCACCATCTTCGCGAATTGCTCGGGCGTGCCCGGCGTCGCGGACTCGATGCCCAGGCGTGCGAGCTTTTCCTTCACCTCGGGGTCGGCCAGCGCCTCGTTGGCGGCCTTGTTGATTTTCGCGACGATGTCCACCGGCAGGTTCTTCGGACCATAGAAGCCGAACCACGTGTTCGACTCGTAGCCGGGCAGCGTATCGGCGATGGGTGGCAGCTCGGGCGCCAGCGGGCTGCGCTTGAGCGAGGTGACGCCCAGCGCGCGCAGGCGGCCGTCGCGCACGTGCGGCATGCCGGTGGGCAGCGAATCGAACAGCACGTCGACCTTGCCGCTGATCAGGTCGGGGATCGCCAGCGCCGTGCCCTTGTAGGGAATGTGCGTGACGAACACGCCGGCCTGCGCCTTGAACAGCTCCGCCGTGAGCTGCACGATGGTGCCGTTGCCGCTCGACGCGTAGTTGAGCTTGCCGGGGTTCTTCTTCGCGTAATCGATCCACTCGCGCACCGTCTTCGCGGGCGAATTGACCGGCACCAGCATGATGCTGGCGGCATCGCCCACGTGCGCGATGGGCGTGAAGTCTCGCACCGTGTCGTAGGGCAGCTTGCTGACGGCCGGGCCGATCGAGTGCGTGCTGGTGGTGGCCAGCAGGATCGTGTAGCCGTCGGGCGCGGCCTTGGCGGCCTGGTCGGAGCCGATGGCGCCGCCCGCGCCGGGCTTGTTGTCGACCACCAGCGTGGTGCCGAGCTTGTCGCCCATCTTCTGACCCAGCGTGCGGGCGAAGAGGTCGGTGGCGCCGGCCGCCGGGAACGGCACGATCAGGCGGATCGGCTTGTTCGGGTAGCCCTGCGCGAGGCTGGCGGACGAGGTGGCCACGCCGAGCGCAACGGCAAGCGCCTGGAGGAACTGGAGGCGTTTCATGTGCGGAATTTGTGCCTGTGAACGAGAAGTGGATGCTATGCAGCAGTGGCGCATCAAGCCAGATAATTCTGCTTATTCAACTATGAACACTGCTTATGACAAGAAGCACCGCGGAAGAGATCTCGCTGCAGCAGCTGCGGGCGCTGGCGGCGGTGGCCGAGACGGGCAGCTTCACGCTCGCGGCCGAGGCATTGCAGCTCACGCAGCCCGCCATCAGCCACCTGATCAAGCGGCTGGAAGAAGAGCTGGCGCAGCCGCTGGTGGTGCGCGGGCGCCGCATCCGCATGACCAACGCGGGCCAGATGATGGTCGACACGGCGGTGCGGGCGCTTCGGCTGATCGATGAATCCGTGGGCGCCTGCCGCTCGCAGTCGCAGCTGCGCGAAGGCCGCATCGTGCTCGCGGTGGGCCATCTCACGGCCGGCGCCCTGCTGCCGCCGCTGCTCGGGCGCTTTTCGCAGAGGCACCCGACGCTCGCGACCACGCTGCTCGACAGCACGGCGG